>Ga0209343_10004821_pt1 | contig 16583 bp, 17 predicted proteins | sample RifCSPlowO2_02_FD_184026 | JGI IMG/M metagenome (GOLD analysis project Ga0209343, IMG submission 184026) | Groundwater microbial communities from Rifle, Colorado - Rifle CSP2_plank lowO2_0.2 (SPAdes) (version 2) | ecosystem: Environmental > Aquatic > Deep subsurface > Groundwater | place... | reverse complement strand
ACTGAACGCACATAATGTCCGACGACACCACCAGCTACGGCTTACTCAAAACACTGGAAAATAACCCCAGCCTTTCCCAAAGAGATTTGGCGAAACGCATGGGCGTCAGCCTCGGCAAGATTAATTTCTGCCTCAACGCGCTGATCGAGAAGGGTTGTCTGAAGGTCAATAATTTCCGCAACAGCGACAACAAGCTGGCGTATGCCTATTTGCTTACGCCGAAAGGTGTCGAGCAAAGGGCATGCATGACGGTGGAGTTCCTGCAAATAAAGATGTATGAATATGAGCGGCTGCGCGCTGAGATAGAGGAACTGAAGCTTGAAGCGGAGCAAAAAGGCTTGCTGGCGGATCACCATGAGTGATCGCCAGGTTCATGCGGTTATTCTCGCCGGCGGCAGCGGCAGCCGCTTGTGGCCACTGTCGCGCCAGCATCTGCCCAAGCAGTTCCTGGCGTTGGATGGCGACCTATCGTTGCTGCAAACCACCATCAATCGCCTGTCCCCGGTAATCGATGCCAAGAACGTCCTGATTGTCACGCAAGAATCACACGCCAAAGGCGAGGCCTATCATGCCCTGCTGCCTTATCAAAGCCTGTTCGAGCCGGTCGGGCGCAACACCGCACCCGCCATCGCATTGGCTGCCGCCTACCTGACGGCTAATGGCGCAGACCCCATCATGGTCGTGCTGCCTGCCGACCACATCATCAAAGATGAAGTACGTTTTCGTAACCATTTGAATATCGCAATCAAAGCGGCCGAAAACGGCAAGCTCATCACCTTCGGTATCCAGCCCACCCGTCCCGATACCGGGTTCGGATATATCAAAACACGTCGTAGCTCCCCACTTGATAAAGGGGGGCTGGAGGGGATTGGTGACGGTAATGCAATTTATGAAGTCGAACGCTTTACCGAGAAGCCCGACGATGCCGCCGCCGAACGATTTCTAAAGGAAGGCGATTATTACTGGAACTCCGGCATGTTCGTGTGGCGCGCCTCGGTGATTCTGGCTGAAATCGAGCGACACCTGCCCGCCGTTTACCAAGTGATTCAAACCATCGTTACCGAGAGCCGCGTGACAGGGTCATTCCAACAAGCCGTAGAAAAGCACTTCGCCGCCATGCCCTCCATCTCCATCGATTACGGCGTGCTGGAAAAATCCAGCCGCGTATCGCTGATCCCCTGCGACATCGGCTGGAACGATGTCGGCAGTTGGCAGGCGGTGCATGAAATCTCCACCAAGGATCAAAACGGCAACACGCTGCAAGGCAACGTCATCGCGCTGGACTGTAAAAATAGTTTGATTCGCGCCGAGAAACGGCTGGTCGCCGCAATTGGTGTGGAAGATTTATGCGTGGTCGAAACCGCCGATGCAGTGCTGATCTCGAAGAGCGACCAGACCCAACGGGTGCGCGAAGTGGTCGATATCCTCCATCATCGCGGTGCGACTGAGCATGTCTATCATGCCAAGGTCAATCGCCCGTGGGGCAACTACACGATGCTGGAAGAAGACCCGGACGGATTCAAGATCAAACGCATCGAAGTTGCCCCCGGCGCGCGCCTCAGCCTGCAAAGCCATAACCGACGCTCCGAGCACTGGGTGGTGGTGTCCGGCACGGCAACCGTCACCAACGGCAATGAGGTGATAACGGTGCAGAAAAATCAAAGCACCTATATTCCGATAGGCGCGAAGCATCGCCTGGAAAATCTGGGCGATGATCCGTTGCATATCGTTGAAGTCCAGGTCGGCGACTATCTGGGCGAAGACGACATTCAGCGCTATGAAGATAACTACGGCCGATAGCCAAACAAAAAGGAACGGTTAAATGAAACAAACTAATAAAGTCGCATTGATTACCGGCATTACCGGGCAGGACGGGGCTTATCTCGCCGAATTGCTGCTTAGCAAAGGTTATATCGTACACGGTATCAAGCGTCGCGCTTCGTTGTTCAACACTGACCGCATCGATCATTTGTACCAGGATCCCCACGTCTCCAATCGCAACTTTGTTCTACACTACGGCGACCTGACCGACTCCACCAACCTGATTCGTATCATCCAGCAAGTCCAGCCGGACGAGATCTACAACCTTGCGGCGATGAGCCATGTCGCAGTTTCTTTTGAAACCCCTGAATACACCGCCAATGCGGACGGAGTTGGCACGCTGCGCATCCTCGAGGCCATCCGTATTCTCGGTCTGGAAAAGAAGACCCGCTTCTACCAGGCCTCCACCTCTGAGCTGTATGGCTTGGTGCAGGAGACTCCTCAAAAGGAAACCACGCCGTTCTACCCGCGCAGTCCCTATGCCGTGGCCAAGATGTACGCCTACTGGATCACGGTGAATTATCGTGAGGCTTATGGCATCTACGCCTGCAACGGTATCCTGTTCAATCACGAGTCGCCGTTACGCGGTGAAACCTTTGTCACGCGCAAGATCACCCGTGCGCTGGCACGCATCAAGCTCGGCCTGCAGGATTGCCTCTACCTCGGCAACCTCAATGCCCTGCGCGATTGGGGGCACGCCAAAGACTATGTTGAAATGCAATGGCTGATGCTGCAACAAGAACAAGCCGAAGACTTTGTCATTGCGTCAGGTGTGCAATACAGCGTGCGCCAGTTCGTCGAAATCGCAGCGCAAGAATTGGGTATCGGCATCAAATGGCAAGGCACTGGGGTGGACGAGAAAGGTTACGATGCCGCCGGCAAATGCATCGTGCAAGTCGATCCGCGTTACTTCCGTCCCACTGAAGTCGAAACCCTGCTGGGCGATCCTACTAAAGCCAAACAAAAACTCGGCTGGACAACGAAGATCACATTCCACGAAATGGTGGCCGAAATGGTGCGCGAAGACCTCAAGAGTGCCGAGCGTGATGAGTTGGTAAAAAAGCATGGTTTTACTGCTTACGATTATCACGAGTGACGCGGTGTGGGTATGAACAAGCACAGCAAAATCTACATCGCCGGCCATCGTGGCCTTGCAGGTAGCGCAATCATGCGCGAGCTGCAACGACAAGGCTACACCGACCTGGTAGGACGTACTCACGCCGAACTGGATTTGGAAGATGCTGTCACCACACGCCAATTCTTCGAGCAAGAGCGCCCCGAAGTGGTATTTTTGGCTGCTGCCAAAGTTGGCGGCATCCATGCCAACAACACCTATCCAGTTGAATTCCTGATGAGCAACTTGCTGGTTGAAGCCAACGTCTGCCGTGCCGCTCATGCGACAAACGTGAAGCGGCTAATCTTTCTGGGCAGTTCCTGCATCTATCCGCGCGACTGCCCGCAACCCATCAAAGAAGAATACCTGCTTACCGGGCCGCTGGAAGCGACCAACCGGCCTTACGCGCTGGCCAAGATTGCCGGCATAGAAATGTGCTGGTCATACAACCGCGAATATGGCACGAAGTGGCTGGCCGCCATGCCCACCAACCTGTATGGTCCAGGCGATAACTACGACTTGAACAACTCCCACGTCCTGCCCGCCCTGATCCGCAAGATGCATGAAGCAAAAGTGGCCGCTGCGAAAGAAGTGGTGCTGTGGGGCAGCGGTACACCCAAGCGCGAATTTCTGTATGTGGATGACCTTGCCAACGCACTCGTATTCCTCGCTACTCTGGATGACACGCGCTACGATGCACTTGTCGAACCATCGCGCTGCCCGCTCATCAACGTCGGTTCTGGTGAGGATCTGACCATTCGCGAATTGGCTGAAACAATTGCCGAAGTAGTGGGCTACCAAGGCAGATTCGTGCAAGACACCAGCAAACCCGATGGCACCATGCGCAAGATCATGGATGTATCCAAAATCCGCAATCTGGGATGGGCACCAGAAATCGATTTACGCAGAGGCATAGCACTGGCCTACGAAGATTATTTAGACAGGAATAGGCAATGAAAGCAGTCATTCTTGCGGGTGGATTGGGGACGCGGATCAGCGAAGAAACGTCTGTTCGTCCCAAACCCATGGTGGAAATCGGCGGCAGGCCGATACTCTGGCACATCATGAAAATTTATTCCGCGCATGGTATTAACGACTTTGTCGTTTGCTGCGGCTATAAGGGCTACATCATCAAGGAATACTTCGCCAACTACTTTCTGCACATGTCGGACGTGACCTTCGATATGCAGCACAACCAGATGGAAGTGCATCAACGTAACGCCGAGCCGTGGCGTGTCACCTTGGTGGATACTGGTGAAAATACATTAACGGGCGGACGTTTAAAACGCGTCACCGATTATGTGAAGGACGAAGATGCGTTTTGCTTTACTTATGGAGATGGCGTAGCGAATGTCGATATTAGTGCGCTGGTAAATTTCCATAGGCAGCATGGAAAGCGTGCCACCGTAACGGCGGTGCAGCCGCCTGGGCGCTATGGTGCGTTGAGTATGGACGGGAATATGGTGCGCGGTTTCGTTGAGAAACCTCAAGGTGACGGCGGCTGGATCAATGGCGGCTTCTTCGTGCTGTCGCCAAGCTGCCTCGGCCTCGTGACTGATGATGCCAGTTCCTGGGAGGGCGAGCCGCTTAGTAAGCTTGCAGCCCAGGGTGAGCTGATGGCCTATGAGCACAGCGGGTTCTGGCAACCGATGGATACACTGCGCGACAAGAATCATCTGGAAGATCTTTGGCAAAGCGGCAAAGCTCCATGGAAGGTGTGGCAATGAATCCAGATTTTTGGCGCGGTAAGCGCGTCTTTATAACCGGGCATACTGGCTTTAAAGGCGGCTGGCTTTCGCTATGGCTTCAGTCCATGGATGCAGAAGTGCATGGCTACGCGCTAAACCCGCCAACTGAGACCAATCTGTTTACCGTGGCAGAAGTTGGCAAAGGCATGGCGAGCAGCAAAATTGCGGACATACGTGACGCGGAAAAATTGCGTGATGCCATGCAAGCCGCACGCCCGGAAATTGTTTTTCATCTAGCCGCTCAACCCTTGGTGCGCTATTCCTACGCACAACCCGCAGAAACCTATGAGGTAAACGTGATGGGGACGGTGCGCTTGCTCGATGCCGTGCGCGCCACCCCTGGCGTGAAAGCAGTAGTGAACGTCACCACAGACAAGTGCTATGAAAATAGAGAGTGGGTATGGGGTTACCGTGAAAACGAAGCAATGGGAGGCTTCGATCCGTATTCCAGCAGCAAGGGCTGCGCCGAACTGGTAACTACTGCCTATCGGCGATCATTCCTTGAGCAGGCAGGTATCGCGATGGCAAGCGCAAGAGCTGGGAACGTAATTGGTGGGGGTGACTGGGCGGCAGACCGATTGATTCCCGATTTTTTGCGTGCCATGGATGCGGGTGAAACACTGAAAATACGCTCCCCGCAATCTACGCGACCTTGGCAACATGTGCTGGAGCCTCTGTCCGGTTATTTGATGCTGGCTGAACGACTTTGCATAGAGGGTATGCCGTTTGCCGAGGCATGGAATTTTGGGCCAAGCGATGAAGATGCTCGCCCGGTGCGCTGGATCGTTGAACGCTTGGCGGAAATGCAGCGGGACGTGAAATGGCAATGCGACGAAACGCCGCAACCGCATGAGGCACATTATTTAAAATTGGATAGTAGCAAGGCGCACAACCTGTTGAATTGGGAGCCGCGCTGGAGGTTGCAGGCTGCACTACAAAAGACGCTGGAATGGCATCAGGCATGGCGCAATGGCGAAGATATGCACGCAATGACCTTGTCGCAAATCGACCAATATCGAACAAACAGCGGGGTCGATTAGGCATGGCTCGATTCGATTTCATCCCCACACCGCTGATCGGCCTGACATTGGTGCAGCGGAAGGTCATTGAAGACCATCGCGGTTTCTTGTCGCGCTTTTACTGCGCCGATGAATTTCGCGAGGTTGGCCTAAACAAACCTATTGTTCAGATCAACCACACGCTAACCAGAAACAAAGGGGCAGTGCGCGGGTTGCACTTTCAATATCCACCCTTTGCAGAGACCAAGCTGGTGAGTTGCTTGCACGGCGAAATATTTGATGTTGCCGTTGACCTGCGTCGCGGCTCGCCCACCTTTTTGCATTGGCATGGTGTGCTACTCTCGGCGCAAAATCGCCAAAGCCTGCTCATTCCCGAGGGATTTGCGCACGGTTTTCAGACCATGACCGAAGGCTGCGAATTGATTTATTTGCATACGGCGGCCTATCAGCCAGACTCAGAGGGTGCATTGAATGCCGCAGACCCGAGGCTCGGCATTGTCTGGCCGCTGGTGACTACCGAGATTTCGGAAAGAGATCGTAACCACAAACTGATCGAACAGGATTTTCAGGGGATTACTGTATGAAGTGTCGTCATTGCCAGTCAGAATTGACTTTACCGTTGGTAGATTTGGGTTCAGCACCGCCGTCTAACGCCTATCTGACTAAGCAAACATTGCATGCGCCGGAAAAATATTTCCCGTTGCGTGTGCTGGTTTGCTCCCAGTGTTGGCTAGTGCAGACCGAGGATTATGCCGGAGCTGATGAGTTATTCTCCGCCGACTATGCCTATTTCAGTTCTTTCTCAACAACTTGGTTAAAACACGCCGAGTGTTATGTCGCCGGCATGGCGCAGCGATTTGCGCTGGGCGCACACTCCCATATAGTTGAGGTGGCCGCGAATGACGGCTACTTGTTGCAATATGCCAAGGCGCGCGGCATTCCATGCTTGGGCATTGAGCCAACCACCAGCACGGCCAATGCGGCGCGCGCCAAAGGTATTGAGATTGTCGAAGAGTTTTTCGGGGTTAGGTTGGCGAGACAGCTTGCCGAACAAGGTAAACAGGCCGACCTTACGGCTGCAAATAATGTGCTGGCTCATGTGCCGGACATCAATGACTTTGTTGGCGGATTTTCTGTGCTGCTTAAGCCGACAGGGGTAGCAACATTCGAGTTTCCACATCTGCTTAATCTGGTTGAACAAAATCAATTTGACACCATATATCACGAACATTATTCCTATTTGTCGCTGGCTGTAGTCAAAACCATTTTTGCGGCAAACGGATTGACGGTATTCGATGTGGAAGAATTGCCTACGCACGGCGGGAGTTTGCGCGTATATGCACAGCGTAGCGATACGGGTATACACGAAACTGATATAAGAGTGGCTGAATTGCTGGGAAGGGAAATGGCTGCAGGTATTACGACCCGAGGATTTTACGCAAATTTCCAAGCCAAAGCGGACAAAGTAAAAAACGATTTGCTGACTTTTTTGTTGGAAGCTAAACGAGAAGGTAAATGTGTTGCCGGATACGGCGCGGCAGCCAAAGGTAATACCCTGTTGAACTATGCCGGTGTGCGTCCGGATCTGTTGCCCTATGTGGTGGATCGCAATCCCGCCAAGCAAGACAAATTCCTCCCGGGTTGCCGTATTCCGATAGTTGACGAGGCTCAACTCAAACTGACCAGGCCGGATTACGTGCTCATCCTGCCATGGAATTTGCGCACAGAAGTGACCCATCAACTCGGCTATATTCGCGAGTGGGGCGGGCAGTTTGTAACGGCAGTTCCGTCAATCGCAGTAACGTGAATCGAATGAAAATCGTCGTTACGGGAGCAAGCGGGTTTGTGGGAAGGCATGTCCTTGCCGCATTGCGTACCTATGAGGTCGATATAGTTGCCGTTACCCGCGATGCAGCTCATTTGAGTGGGATTGATGAAACGGTTTGCATTGTGGAAATGGATATTTCCAACCCGCCCCAGAATTGCTTCGAGCATTTAGGCAAGCCAGATGTGTTGATACACTTGGCTTGGGATGGCCTGCCTAATTACAAATCTCTTCACCATTTCGAGATCGAGCTCCCGAGGCAGTATCAGTTTCTTCAGTCTCTGGTTGAAGACGGATTATCCTCAATGCTGGTAACCGGCACTTGTTTTGAATATGGCATGCAGTCCGGCGCACTTTCGGAGGAGATGCTGCCGCAACCAAACAACCCCTATGGCTATGCAAAAAACGCGTTGTGTCAGCAGTTGCAATATCTGAAATCGAACCGACCATTCAACCTTGCCTGGGCCAGACTTTTTTATATGTATGGCGAGGGGCAGGCCGCCACTTCGCTTTATCCGAAATTGAAGGAGGCGGTATTGCGCGGCGACAAAGTGTTCAATATGTCGGGCGGTGAACAATTACGCGACTACCTGCATATAACCGAAATAGCTCGACAGATTGTTCGATTGGCAGTGCCGCAGCGCGATATCGGAATTATCAATATTTGCTCGGGAAACCCCATTTCGGTGCGCAGGCTGGTGGAGCAGTGGATATGTGACAGCAACTGGGATATAAAGCCGAATCTTGGTTATTATCCTTACCCGGATTATGAGCCGATGGCTTTTTGGGGTGATCGGCAGCGTTTGAATTCCATTTCGCAGTATTGACGAATTGCTATGGCTCACAGTGGAAACGATGAGCTGCATTATCCTATGAACATTTTATTAACTAAGGCAGAACAAACATGAGCTTTCAAAAAGAAGTCCAGGAAAGAATTGATGCAATCGCACAAAACGACGATTTGAAATCCAGTGCCCATGCCTTTATGAAGGCATCCGTTGAACCGAAATATTCCTACAATTTTTCTTGGTTGGGCAGGCCGATCATCCAATATCCGCAAGATATGATCGCCATGCAGGAACTCCTGTGGGAAGTAAAGCCAGATCTGGTCATTGAGACAGGGATCGCGCACGGCGGTTCACTGATATTTTACGCATCAATACTTGAGTTGATTGCCACCTGCACGGGAAATGAAGGTGAAGTAATCGGAATAGATATCGACATCCGCCCGCATAACCGTAAAGCCATTGAAGAGCATCCGATGTACAAGCGCATCAGCATGATTCAGGGGTCGAGCATCGCGCCGGAAATCGTGGCGCAAGTGGTCGAAAAGGCCAAAGGTAAAAAGCGAATTCTTGTTTGTCTGGATTCGAATCACACGCATGAACATGCGCTTGCTGAGCTGGAAGCTTATGCTCAATTGACGAGCGTCGGCAGCTACTGCGTGGTATTCGATACACTAATCGAGGACATGGGCGAAGGCGCCTACCCAGAGCGATCCTGGGGGCCGGGAAATAATCCCAAGACCGCTGTTTGGGAATATCTGAAAGCCAATTCAAACTTTGAGATCGATAAAAGCATTCATCAGAAATTGCTTATTACTGTTGCGCCAGATGGTTATTTGAAGCGCATCCGCTAACACTACTTGCTGCGCATAACCTGAATGTCGCTAAAGAAGAACGTCCTTGCCAATTACCTGGGGCAGGGCTGGACAGCCCTAATGGGCATTGCCTTTGTGCCCTTGTATATCAAATACATGGGTATGGAGGCATATGGACTGATTGGGGTGTTCGCCATCTTGCAGGCATGGCTACCCTTGCTGGATATGGGCATGACCCCGACTCTTAATAGGGAAATGGCACGCTATACAGCCGGCGCGCATACACCCCAATCCATACGTAATCTATTGCGTAGTCTGGAAATGATTTGCATTGCAATAGCACTGTCAATTGGAATTGTCGTTTGGCTTTGTGCCGCATGGCTCTCTGCCAACTGGTTACGGGCAGAAGCATTGCCGGTTGCCGAGATTGCTCAAGCAATCTCGGTCATGGGCTTTGTGGCAGCCCTCCGGTTTGTTGAAAGCCTGTATCGTGGAGCCATATTGGGTTTGCAGAAGCATGTGCTGTTCAATGTGGTGAATGCATTAATAGCCACATTGCGCGCCGTTGGGGTGCTGGGCATACTGGTATGGGTATCGCCCAGCATAGAAGCTTTTTTTTTATGGCAAGGAGCCGTTTCAATCGTCGCCATTACAACTTTAGCTGCGGTAGCATATCTGCATCTTCCCTCACCGGAAAGACCACCCAGATTTTCGCGAGACGCACTTAAAGAAGTTTGGCGATTTGCAAGGGGCATGATGGCAATCACTTTTTTGTCCTTGCTGCTCATGCAAACAGACAAGTTATTGTTATCCCGTTTATTATCTTTAGAATCTTTCGGTTACTACACCCTGGCAGCATCAGTGTGCGGGATGTTGTATCTGTTGGCTGTCCCCATTGCACAATCATTTTCTCCCCGCTTCACGGAACTGGTTGCCAGAGGAGAGACAGCCATTTTGATTAATACATACCATCAGGCAGCACAACTCATTGCTGTTATGGTCGCGCCTGCTGCTTTGATATTGATGTTTTTTGGGGAAAATCTGCTTGTAGTATGGACGGGGAACGCCTTGCTTGCGCATGAGGCGACACCTGTTATTGCGCTATTGGCAATAGGTGGAGCATTTAACGCATTAATGTACGCACCCTACATGCTTCAGCTCGCTTATGGCTGGACCAACTTTTCTGTGTGGGTCAATGTGATTGCGGTTATGTTGCTTGTACCGGCCATTATTTGGATAACGCCACGTTATGGTGCTATTGGTGCCGCGTCAGTTTGGGCAGTGCTAAACGTGAGTTATGTATTGATTGCCATTCATTTTATGCATCGGCGGTTGTTGAAAGATGAAAAATGGCATTGGTATCTGCACGATGTCACATTGCCCGTAATTAGCGCGCTAAGCATTATTACGGTGTCTTGGTTGGCACATCCATCATCGTTGAATAAATTAGCTGAAGGTGCGTGGATCTTTGGGTCTGGTTTCCTTGCTCTGTTTGCCTCTGTAATGGCCGCCCCGCTACTTCGTGCTCAGGCTCTAACATGGTTGAAGGGATGACATGGTGTCCACACCATATAACGTTTGCAGGAAAGAAACCGACAGTACATGCGTCAGTATCGGTATGCCGGTATACAACGGTGAAAGATATATTCGCGATGCATTAAACGCGCTGCTGCAACAAACGTTTGCTAATTTTGAATTAATTATTTCGGATAACGCGTCAAGCGACCAGACAGAATCAATTTGCCGGGAATATGCGCGGCGTGACGCGCGAATCATTTATTTTCGACAAAAGGAAAATATGGGCGCGGCGGCAAATTTTCAGTTTGTATTAGATTGTGCTCAGGCGGATCTTTTTATGTGGGCGGCATACGACGACGAATGGGCGGGAAATTACTTGATGGATGCCACGGCTTTGTTGGGCGATGGAAACATAGATTTTGTTTTTCCGGCTTTTTCGGTTAGAAGCATCAAGTTGAATATTGGAAAGAAAATCGACGGAGAAATATTTGGATTTATTGAGTCGATGGATAGGAAGCGGCGGGTATTGCAATTCCTGGCACTTCACCATAATTCGCACAAGTGCAACATCGTTTACTCCCTATTCAGAACAGAATTTCTAAGGGCTGCTCTCAAGATACAAGACATTGGCAACGATGGAGCGTTGGGTGCGGTGATATTGGGCCTTGGGCGCGGCAAGATGTTAAGCGGTGCATTGTTCAGAAAAAGGTATCCTTGGCTTTGGCCCGGCGCATTAAGTATTTTTTCCGCTTGGTTTTATAAAAATCGCTCGGAAAAATTTGAATTGGCAAAAGCGGCCGCACTAAGCAGGCTCGATGCATTATTCCCTGAATACCTTAATGAGATCAAAATGATTTTTGATCGTTATCAACCCTATACACATGAAAAGTGTTACCGAATATGCTCGATAGACGAAAGATATAGCGAGCGGGGTGGGCAATGAGCCATAGGCCTATAGTCAGTATCGGCATGCCCGTATATAACGGCGAAAGGTTTATTCATGAAGCATTGGACTCTTTATTGGCACAGACCTTTGCTGACTTTGAGCTTATCATTTCCGATAATGCTTCAACGGATGCTACAGAATCGATATGCCGCAATTATGCAGAGCAAGACCCGCGTGTTCGCTATATACGGCAACCGGAAAATCTTGGAGCCTTGCCAAACTTCCAGTTTGTTTTGAATGAGGCGCATGGTGAATATTTTATGTGGGCTGCGTGCGATGACATGTGGGATAGGAATTGGATAACGCTGCTGTGTAACAGATTAGAGGAGACAGAACGCTGTGCGGTGTTTGGCAGGTTATTGCAAATCGATGAACATTCGCAGACTATAGAACATCCAGCAGCCCATAATTCGTTCCAATTCACAGGAAGTTATTTGAAGAGGCGGGTATTTTTCTTTGTCGAATTTGAGGGAAAGGGAAAAGCAAATCTTTTCTATTCGTTGTTTAGACGTGAGGTATTAGAAAGTATTGATCTTGCAAAGTACGATGCCGACTATCTCGCTTTGTTCGACTTACTTACGAGATTAGAGTTTGTTTCTGTTAGTAATGTCTTCCTGTATAAAAGGATTCACGCGTCAAGTGATGGAACCATAAAGCCCAAGACAAATATAAAGAGGCTGTTTGATATTGTGACGTTGAAATTGCTATGGCGGGATTTATGTGTTGCCAAGAGTTATTTAAATCATTCGAGTGGTGGCGAATGGTTGGCGCTCGCCATGTTGATTCCGGTAAAGATTTTAAACAATCACATTGTTTATGTAGGGCGCGTGTTGAGCAAGTTGATGTCGCCTAACTCGGCTTGATGATTATCTCGCATATTATCGGTGGCCTCGGCAACCAGATGTTCCAGTATGCAGCAGGCCGAGCGCTGTCATTGGAGCGAGGGCAGTTGTTGCGGCTGGATGTTTCAGGGTTTACAGGTTACGCACTGCACCAAGGGTTTGAACTTCAGCGGGTTTTTGATTGCCCGGCAAAAATTGCTACCGAAGCGGACGTGCGTGATGTCCTAGGCTGGCAGTTCTCATCTGGCATCAGGCGGATTCTGGTTCGCCCCAGCTTAGCGGTGATTCGTCGTGATGGTTTTGTCGTTGAGCCGCACTTTCACTATTGGCCGGAAATAAAGCATGTTCCGCGAGATTGTTATCTGGTTGGGTATTGGCAGTCCGAGAAGTACTTCAGGGATGTAGCCTCAGATATTCGCGCCGATTTTACTTTTAAGTCTCCGCTGGCAAACCGGAATGCCGAGCTCGCCGGACAAATCGCCCAAGTGAATGCGGTAAGTCTGCATGTGCGGCGCGGCGATTATGCCAATAGCCCGAAGACAGCGGCTACGCATGGATTGTGCTCGCTTGATTACTATCGAGCGGCTATTCAGTATGTCGCCGAGCAGGTCGATCAGCCCAGCTTTTTCATATTTTCGGATGACCCATCTTGGGTAAGGGAGAATCTCAAAATTAAGTTTCCTTGCCAGTATGTGGATCACAATCAGGGAGCAGCGAGCTATAACGACATGCGATTGATGAGTAAGTGCAAGTCTCACATCATTGCCAACAGCTCATTCAGCTGGTGGGGGGCATGGCTGAATCCAGATCCGGAAAAGATTGTGGTCGCGCCGAAAAAGTGGTTCGCCAACGGAAAGAATGTCAAGGACTTGTTTCCGCAAGGCTGGGTGACGTTGTGAGCAAAGATCAAAACACTTTAGTCATTGGCGGTGCCGGGTACATAGGCACTCATTTGGTACCCGAGCTACTTGCCACGGGGCGGCGCGTCACTGTGCTGGGCAGGAGAATAATCCCTGCATATGAGTTACCGCAAGGTGTTGCTTATGTTACGGGAGATTTTGCCCGGCTCGACTTGATCAGCGGCCTGCTTGATTGCCATCAGGAAGTGATTCATCTGGCTTATGCTACCGTGCCGAATACATCCTTCGAAAATCCTTTGGCGGATTTGCTGCAAAACTTGCCGCCCACGGTGCAGCTGTTTTCTGAAGTGGCCGATAGGGGCGGGAAACTGGTATTGGTGTCCTCCGGCGGAACGGTATATGGCGAAGCAATCAAATTACCGATCTGTGAGGATCATCCCACCAAGCCCATTTCTCCTTATGGCGTCACCAAGCTGACATTGGAGAACTATGCGCATCTATATGCGGTAACGCATGGTTTGCAGTTCGTCTGCATCCGCCCGGCGAATGCGTATGGCGTGGGGCAACGGCCATTTGTTGGGCAGGGATTCATTGCTACCGCGATGGCCTCGGCGATGCGCGGGCAACCCATCAGGATATTCGGCCAGACGGGAACGATTCGTGACTACCTTTATGCCAGTGATCTGGCGGCAGGGATAATCAGTGCTTTGACAATGGGGCATCTATCGGAAACCTATAATCTCGGATCAGGGGTGGGACTTTCCAATATGGATGTGATTAAGGCCATGGCACCCTTGATGAAGGAATTGGGATGTGAGGTTCGCGTCGAGCATCTTCCGGAGCGGACCTTCGATGTGAAAGCCAATGTGCTGGACTCGACAAAATTGCAGGCACACACAGGTTGGAAGCCGAAAGTCGAGTTCGAAGACGGGCTGCGCCGTACCTGCGAGTGGTTAAGGGATTACCGTGGCTGAATTATTGCCGGGTCGAGCGCAGGGAAGCGAGCCGCCTTTGGTAACGGTGGCCATGCCGGTGTATAACGCGGGCAAATATTTGAGATTGGCCGTTCTTTCGATCGTCAGGCAGACCTTCACGGATTGGGAGTTGCTGATTATTGACGACGGCTCAACGGACAATGCGCTGCAGGATATTGCGCACATCGACGATGTGCGCATCAGAATCATTCGGGATGGCGAGAACCGTGGATTGGCCGCCAGGCTTAACGAAGCGGCTGATATGGCTCGTGGCCAATATCTTGCGCGCATGGATCAGGATGACGTGTCATATCCCGAGCGCTTTGCGCGACAAATCGCGGCATTGCAAAATGATCCCGAACTTGATTTGGTTGCCACCCGTGCGATTTCAATCGATGAAAACGACCAGGCAACAGGTCTGTTTCCTTATGCAATTTCTCACGAAGAAATATGCGCCCGCCCCTGGCAGGGATTTTACCTCCCGCACCCTACCTGGATGGGCAGAATCGAATGGTTCCGCAAGCATCGCTACGCAGTTCCCGGCCCATACTTTTGTGAAGATCAGGAGCTGCTGCTGCGCAGTTATCGCGATAGCCGATTGGGTACGTTGGATGAAATCCTGTTCGCCTACCGCATCCGGCGTAAAGTAAATTGGCAAAAACTGGCGAAGACGCGCCGTACCATTTTTGCCACACAGTGGCGACATTTTACCGGGCTGGGGCAGTGGCGCTTCGCGCTGCTGGCAGCGGCGGCATTTGCCGCGAAGACCGTCAGCGATTTATCGAAAAGGCTGGGAGAAGGCACTTTTCAACCCGGACGCGACATCGTAGACAATACCATCGTATTGGAGTGGCATAAGATTCTGGACGATCTTGCAACGTGACCAAAAGCACCGTGAAAAAACTCTGCTACGTCGCCACTATTCCAGCCGTTGTTCATGCCTTTTTGCGTGAACACATCCAAGCGGCTGCAGAAAAGTATCAAGTAACGGTCATCTGTAATTCTGCGGACAAACACCTGCTGGATGGTCTCAATGCGCGTCTCATTTTTCTACCCATCGAGCGCAAACCATCGCCTTGGGGGGACATGCTGATCTTATTTCAACTATACAAGCTGTTTCGCCGTAAGCAATTCGACATTGTGCATTCCATCATGCCTAAAACCGGAATGCTAGCCATGCTGGCGGCATGGCTAGCCCGTGTGCCTACTCGGATTCATACTTTTACCGGGCAGGTTTGGGTAACGAAACATGGTGCGCAGCGCATATTGCTAAAGTGGTTCGACAAACTGATCGGGAGCTTCGCAATATGCGTTCTGGCAGATAGCTCATCGCAGCGAGATTTCTTGGTAAATGAGGGTGTGCTGCCACCGTGCAAGGCAAGAGTAATCGGTGTCGGTTCGATTTGTGGCGTTGATCCGTTACGCTTTCATCCAGATACGAAGGCCAGGCAAACAGTGCGCCATGACTTGGGAATTGCGCAGGATGCCAAGGTAATTTTGTTTGTCGGACGGCTTAACCGCGACAAGGGGATGCTGGATTTGGCTGCCGCCTTCGATGTGATTGCCAAACACCACCCGGATGTGGCGCTGTTGTTGGTAGGTGCTGAAGAAGATATACCTTTCAGCCGCATGCAGGAAATCTGCCATGCGGAGCGTGACCGCTTACACTATGTGAGCTTTACACCCACGCCGGAACGTTACATGACGGCAGCAGATATTTTTTGCCTGCCAAGTTACCGTGAAGGATTTGGTATGACCATCATTGAAGCGGCTGCATGTGGCGTGCCCGCCGTGGCTTCGCGCATATATGGCATTACCGACGCGGTGGAGGACGGCAAGACCGGATTGCTGTTCCCGGCGGGAGATGTCACCGTGCTTACGCAGGCTTTGCTAAAGTTAATAATGGATATGGATTTGCGTCAACAAGTGGGTGAGGCGGCACGAGTGCGCGCACTAGAGTTGTTTTCCAGCCAAAAAATCACCAAGGAAATGCTGGCGCTCTACGGCGAACTATTGGGTCAGCGTTAAGGGTCGACAGGATTAACTGAAGGGTTCCACAGCAAAAATGCAGCTAACCTCCATCCATCGACGCTTGCATAATAACTAAAACGTAGTGATAATGGCTACATTCGTAGCAATAGATACTACACTATGCTTGCCTCACTGCTTTTTGGGACCTATCGCCAGCGTGTGCTGGGTTTGCTGCTGTTAAATCCGGAGCGGAGTTATTACGTGCGCGAAATCGCCCGCCTGACGGATACGGCAGCGGGTACTTTGCATAAGGAGTTGGCGCGACTGGCGGAGGTGGGTTTATTG
>Ga0209343_10004819_pt1 | contig 16585 bp, 18 predicted proteins | sample RifCSPlowO2_02_FD_184026 | JGI IMG/M metagenome (GOLD analysis project Ga0209343, IMG submission 184026) | Groundwater microbial communities from Rifle, Colorado - Rifle CSP2_plank lowO2_0.2 (SPAdes) (version 2) | ecosystem: Environmental > Aquatic > Deep subsurface > Groundwater | place... | reverse complement strand
AGGTGAAAGACAGTAATCGAAACAAATATAATCGCCGGGCATTCCCCTGCGGATCTTATTGCATTCGGTTCCGGCGCTGCCGCCTCCTCCGGTAGAAACGTGCTGTCGGAGGGTTCGGTTTGCGACCCTGCGAACCCGCCGATGCACACTGGACTTGCCGTTGGCGCCGCTTTTGTGTAATCCGAGTCGAATGATGTTTTTGTTCATGGTATGTATTTATTTCGGGAGCAAACGCGATTCAAGAATCGCTATTCTCCGATAAATAAATTATCGGTTTTTCCGGCTTTCGTCAAGAAATGCTCTTGTATACAAATATGTTAGTATGTCTTTTGTGGTCCCGTAGTAGAATTTTAATTAAAATTTCATCACAGAATGGTCACTCTGAAGGAAATAGAAAACTTGGCGGCACTCTCGCGTATTGCCCTGACGGCGGAAGAAAAGGAGAAGATGCGAAGCGAGTTTGACGCGATTCTCGCCTATGTCGCTTCAATACGCGAGGTGTCGGCGGCGGTCGTGAAAGACACGCGCTCTATCGTGGCGACCGTAAACGTCATGCGCGAGGACGGAAACCCGCACGAGAGCGGCATCTTCACCGAGACGCTTCTTTCGGCCGCGCCGAAACGGGAAGGAGATTACATTCGGGTCAAAAAAATTCTTTAGCTGTTTAGCTGTTTAGCTTTTTAGTCAGAGTATAAGAAGCTAGTAAGCTTCTATGTCGATAGACCTTAACACACTGACAATAAAAAAGGCCCACGACGCGCTCTTACGCGGCGAGTATTCTGCGCTGGAACTCGCCGAGGCGTATCTTGCGGAGATTGAAAAGAAAAACGAGAGACTCAACGCATACCTTGAAGTCTTTGAGGATGCGCGCGAACAAGCAAAAGAGGCGGATCGCCGCATCAAGGAAGGAAAAGCACGCGTGCTCACCGGCATTCCGCTCGCGCTCAAAGATAACATTTTGATGAAAGGCAAAAAAGTAAACGCCTCTTCACGGATACTTCAGGGTTATGTTGCGCCGTATGATAGTACTGCCGTTTCCAGACTTAAGACGCAAGGCGCCGTGTTTCTTGGCCGAACCAACATGGATGAGTTTGCCATGGGAAGTTCTACTGAAACGAGCTACTTTGGGCCGACAAAAAATCCGTATGACAAGAGCCGCGTTCCCGGGGGGTCTTCCGGCGGAGCCGCTGTCGCGGTGGCTTCAAACCTCGCGCTTGCCGCCCTCGGGAGCGATACCGCCGGCTCGGTCCGCCAACCCGCCGCATTTTGCGGAGTAACCGGCTTCAAGCCGACGTACGGGACCATTTCCCGCCACGGACTCATCGCCATGGGCTCCTCGCTCGATATCATCGGACCCATCGCAAAGACCGCGGAAGACAGTGAAATACTCTTTGACGCAATCAAAGGAAAGGACCCGCTCGACTGCACTTCAATAGAGTTAAAAGTTAACAGTCAAAAGTTAAAAGTTTCCGATTTAAAAATCGGCATTCCGAGAAACTTTCTGGAGATGAAAGGCATTGATGAGGATGTCCTCGCAAGTTTCAACGAATCAATACAGACACTCAAAAAACTTGGATGCGCTGTGCAAGACATCACGCTTCCCACGATTAGGCACGCGCTTGCGGCGTATTATATAATCATGCCCGCAGAGCTTTCCACAAATCTCGCGCGGTACGACGGCGTGAAATACGGATTTTATAAGCCAGGCGACTCGCTTCTCGGCGACTACATCGCGACGCGGACGGACGGATTCGGCAAAGAAGCGCGCCGCCGGCTACTCCTCGGCGCGTACGTGCTTTCGTCAGGATATTATGACGCGTATTATAGAACGGCAATTTCCGTGCGTACCCTGATAGAAAAAGAGTTTGCGGAGGCCTTCAAAGGTGTTGACGTCATTGCGACGCCTACCGCGCCCACGCCCGCGTTTAAAATCGGCGAGAAAACGAAAGACCCGCTCTCCATGTACCTTGCGGACATCTTCACGGTGCCGGCGAATATCGGCGCGATTCCCGCCTTGAGCGTTCCCTCCGGATTTGTAGAGCGCAGTGGAGATTCTTCGACAGGTTCAGGGCGGGTACGACTGCCGCTTGGGTTCCAGATTATGGCCGGGCACCGCAACGATGCGCTTTTGTTTGAACTTGGCAAGAAGTTTCAGTCGGCATAACAATCATTTTGTATGTGGCAAGAACTGTCGGAAAAACTGATCGTCCCGCTCATGGATACCAAAGCGCGGGTGTTCTCCGTGTTAGAGTTAATTACCCCGTTTTCCACCGTCTTTTCTCTGCTGCTTATCACCGGCATCGTATATTGCTTCCTTCGGATAGAGCGTAATATTGGCGAGACTTACCATACCGATACGCGCCATTCCAAAGGACACGGGCACGGCGGCAAGAAGGGAGCGGCAGAGCACAGTGAGAATGTTTCCAACAAGCGATGGGAGCGCATTCTGGACCGGCTCGATTCCCCGAAGGAGAGCGACTGGCGGCTTGCCGTGCTGGAGGCGGACGTGCTTCTTGATGAAATGGTTACGCATATGGGATACCACGGCGATTCGCTCGGCGAGCGGCTCCGAAGCGTTGAGAAAAGCGATTTTGTTACGCTCGATAAAGCGTGGGAAGCGCACGCGGTGCGAAACAAAATTGCGCACGAGGGCTCTGCGTTTCCGCTCGCCAACCGCGAGGCAAAGCGGGTGATCGGGCTCTACGAAGAGGTGTTTCGGGAATTCCATTACATCTAGAAGCCAGCTTCTAGTTTTTAGGAAAGAAGAGAATCAGATTTTGCGATTACAGTTCGCGGATTTCTAAATGATTTAGGTTAGGACTTGCGCACTTCAGCTTGCTATCACACTTTCTCCTCTGTTATTCCCGCGGAGGCGGGAATCCAGAGCTATACTGCATAACCTGGATTCCCCTTCCCCGCCTTCGCGAGGACAAGCTTCAGGGGAATGACACCGAAAGATGATAAAGTGCGCAAGTCCTATAGGTATTATTTATTGTGATACACGCATACATTTAAGATTGATATAGAATGATGCAGTCGGGTCTGAACCCGTATACAACACCGTGCTCGCCCAACTATCATTATTCCATCCGTCAGGTCTATTTTGTGTGACAGTCCAATGTATTGCACCCCCAGTAGCATTCAAAATATCTGGGTCGCCGGCAATTGCTACGTCATTTGAATTTTCACACCCTATACCAAAGGTGTTGGTTTGATTACGTTGCACCTCAAATGGTTCATGACGCATTGTATAAAAACTGTCATTGGTTATCTCGGTTCCAGAATCACCCTTTTCACCCTTGTCTCCTTTTGGACCTGGTGCGCCTATACTGTTCCACGAAATAATTTTGCCATTTCGCTCGCAATCCCGTGTTCTAAACTCCGGGTCAACGAGAAAAAGCTGGCCATTGTTTCTTCACGCACATGCGGTAATAGTGGCACCCTCCGCGCGGATATATGTCCAGACGCCAAGTGACACGGCGAACAGCGCAATAAGCCACGGCAGTGTACCGAATTGATTTTTCATATACACATTGTCATTAGTGATTAACATTAAACATCGTAACGCCTGTTCCGTTTTTGCACAAGATTCTTCCGCCATCTTTAATGTTTCACTTCTATACTTTAAAGTATGGTAGTAAGTGCTAATACGGAGATGGGAGGCGGTCACAGCTTTTGGGACTGTTGCCGAATGGCAAAATCGTCGTTTTTGCCACGCAGAAATAAGGGTTATTTTGGACAAAAAGTGACAAAAACGCTATTCGGCAACAGTCCCCTTTTGTTCGCACCGTCGTGCAAAATGTTCGCGACCCCGGCATTCCGTGAAGCGCGGAATATGCCTACGCCTTGCGATTCCCGATGCACTCGAAGCAGTTCACTTGCTTCCCTCGCAACCACAGCAAAACAAAAATGCCCATTCGGGCATCTTTGCTTTTGGTGATTGCGGGGCCGGGAATCGCACCCGGAATCTCAAGGTTATGCATGCCACTATGACTTTCGTCACGAATCACAGAACGATTTTGTGGTCTGGACTATGCCTTCATCCGTCCGCCATTGGCGGATTAGGAGCTCGCCGTCTAGTCTCTACACCTTCCCGCCTCATCGGCGGACTTGGCTCGGCATTACCACCTTCTAGGCTTCACCGAATTTGACGAGTTATCAAAACCGCATTACTGCGGAATCAGCCCATTTTGAGCCTTGCGAGTTACTGTTACTCCACCCCGCGGCCATAATAGCTGCTAACTATTAGCTTCTAGCTTTTAGGAAGAAGTCCCTGTAGCTTACAAGAGATTTTGTGGAAAGTAAACCGATATAGTATATTGAAATCGCGCCGGTGTAGTTCAACAGTAGAACGAGGGATACACTCAAACAAATTTGTCGGGGTAGCTCAATTGGCTAGAGCGTAGCACTCATAAGGCTAAGGTTGTGAGTTCAATCCTCACCCCCGACACCAAGCAACAAATTTACGTGGGCGAATAAACCCTAAAAAATGGTGCAACTCCATTCACCGGCATTTTAAGGTAACTTTCTCTGTACCGCTGCCGTTTTAGCGGATATGCTTCAGAGATTTTCACTCACGCTGTTTTTCTCCTGCCTTTTTCCTTGCGCCTCATTGGTTCTGTTTTTCATCTGGAATAGTGGGCCGCCTTCTCCTCCATGGTTCCAAACTGCCGCCACACTTTTTGTGATTGGCTTGGCGTCGTTTCTTGTTTGGTTTACCCACACACTACGTCTGATTTTTAGGACTCTACAACAACAAAGTTCACAATAGTAGCTGCATCGGCTTGCAGCTTGTTGTAGCAATAGACCGGCTCGTTTCTGACATATGTACGTTTCGCTTCAAGCGGTGACTCCCGCCGCTTTTTACTTGCATAATGCGGATAGAGTAATGTTCTGTCACCTGCTATACTTTTGTTATGCCGATACATAAAGACCTAAACCATAACTTCTTTAAGGAGTGGACACCAGAGATGGCTTATGTCCTCGGTTTCTTTGCAGCTGACGGCACTATGATTAAAAACAATAGAGGAGCTCACTTTATTGAGTTTCATATCACCGATCGTATAGTATTATCGCGTATTCGAGATGTACTTGGCTCAAACCACAAAATATCTTTGCGTCCGAAGAAAAAATCCACACACAGGTTAGGATACCGATTGCAGATTGGAAGTAAGAAGATGTATGCCGATCTATCGGTATTAGGATTTACCCCCAACAAAAGCAAATCAGTTACATTTCCGGCTGTTCCCGTTTCTCTTGTCGGTGATTTTGTCCGTGGATATTTTGATGGGGATGGCTGCGTATATTTTAAGCTACATAAAGTTGGCGACAGAAAGAAACCTCGGTGGATCTTCACCACCAGATTTACTTCGGGATGTAAACAATTTCTTGTTGATTTGTTGTCTGTCTTAAGAAGCATGAAGCTTCAAAAAGGTTTTATTACCTCAAAAAATGGGAGCTATGATTTGGTATTTAGCCATAAAGACAGTGTTGCTTTATGCTATCTTATGTATAATAATGTTTCTCGTAATCTTTTCTTACCTAGAAAATTCAGGAGATTTAGGAAAGCCCTGCGTATTCTTTTTGGGAAGAAGGTAAAAATGCGGCTGTAGCTTAGTTGGTTAAAGCGCCGTCCTGTCACGACGGAGACCGCCGGTTCAAATCCGGTCAGCCGCGCATCGAATTCATACACGAGCATTATTGTTTTTGTTCTCATGGAAATAGCGCCACACCGAGGTACAAGACACGCAAAGATTACTGGTGATTTTGCGGAACACCTTGTTTTGTATTGGTTATCTAAACACGGCTTCGAATGTGCGAGAGTTGACCATACCGGCATTGATTTAATTGCAAGTAAAGGGAGTAAGTTTATTGGCATATCAGTAAAATCTCGGAGCCGCTTCGGAAAAGATGAAAGTGATAGCGTATCAATTCCTAAAGAAAATTTTAAAAAGGCCAAGGTCGCGTGTTTGGCCTTTCACTGTACCCCATATTTCGCAATTGTTGTGGATAACGGCGTAGATAAGTTTCGTGTTTACCTAATGTCCATGGAAACCTTGCTTAGAATTTCTCCTTTGAAAAAGAGTGGAGTCAATTGGAACATGAGGCAAAATTTCTTGACCAAGTACCTTGGTGATAAAGAAGTCTCATATTTTGAGATGAGCTACCAAACGATTCGATGGTAAAGTGTAAGCGTACAAAAAGTTGTATTCTATGTTAAGATATGCTATATTTGAAGAGTAGTTCGTTGAGTTATCAAAACTGTAGTCCGTGCAGGTAATTCGGACCGTTTATGTCTCCCGAAAGGGTAGGTGACTTGGGAAATCTGCGAGGAGCCACAAGACATACATGACTAACCATTTAAAGCGGTTGGGAGATTTCATTGAGCCAGTCGGGCTTGATTAAATCTCCTAGTCGCTTTTTTGTTTGTCTGTCGGCAACGGAAGCTCTGGGAGCACTAGCAGATAGCAAACAAAAATATGAAGCAATTAAAAGTACAATGGTCCAATGATGCGGTTCACAAAGTACCGATTAGAAAGGAAAACAGCGCGGAGGGGCTTGTTCAATACAGAGGTGAGTTATGGTGGATCAAACTAACTGGTAATAATCGGCTCGTAGAAGTTATACAGCATGACGGAACGCGTCGAAATGTGGAGATGTGTTGGGGGTACTTTCTTGAGATAATGTACAGTGGCCGCGTCATCAACGAAGCACTCCCCTCTCGAGAGGAATTAACAGCATTAAGAGCATCAGCATAATATACACTAAAAAAATTAAGGACGCTATTAAATTCGCTACAAAAACCCATGAGGTGTATCAAAAGCAGACACGCAAAGGGAAAGATATACCCTACATCACCCACCCACTTACTGTCGGGCTCATCTTGTCTCTAGCAGGAGGTAGTGAGGACATTATCATCGCGGGCATTCTTCATGACACTATTGAAGATAGTACCGCTGAAAAGAAGGTGACACCGGAAATGCTCACTGAAAGGTTTGGACAGAATGTGTCCAATCTAGTCTTGAGCGTAACCGAACAGAATAAAGCACTGCCATGGGAAGAGAGGAAGAAGGAGGCCCTGAAACACATTAAGACTTTCTCCTACGATTCACTTCTCGTTAAGTCAGCAGATACTATTGGAAACGTTTCGGAGCTGCTTGATGACTATGAAAGGGATGGGGGAAAGACTCTCACACGGTTCAATGCGCCAGAGAAAATGATCAAAAATTATCTTGAAGTTATCAGAGCTATTCTAGGGTGTTGGTCCGAGAGCCCTTTGGCTAGTGAATTGGAAAGCATAAAAACGGGGCTTGAAAATATGGAAAACTCTCAACAAAAAACCGTTCAGCCTAGTGGAGATGAATTTGTTAAACTTGGCGAAATTGCAAAGCGGTTTTGGGAAAGAGGAATTTCTGCAAATCCACCAAAGTTTGTTGTGTTTATGGGTGGGGTTGGTTCTGGAAAGACGACAATTCGCAGGGAAAAATTCTCAGAGGGCTATGTAAATTTTGACGCGGGAGAAATTAATAATTATTCCGAAAAGGAATTCGGGAAGGATAATCCAAAATTAGAGAGTCTTACAACATGGGTATGCGGTACAATTTTAGAAAAAAGCATAAATGAAAGGAAAAATATTGTGATAGAGATTATTGGAGATAGTAAAGAAGTTATCACTCCAGTTATAGACAAGATGATAGAAATTGGGTACAAGGTTGAGCTGATCCCAGTTTATTGTGGTGTAGAAGTTGCCTATGTTCGTCATCTCAATGCTGTTAAAGAAGATAAGGAATATTTATCATCTTATTTTACGCAAGAGGCTACTCTATATTTCTTCTATCAACTGCTTCAACTAGGTAAAATGAGGCCGTAGAAATTGCTACGCCCGACGGGATGTGGAACTGTGAGATTGCTTTTACCAACCTTAGTAGAGGGGGCTGTGGACAGCGTGGCATTGATTTTTTGACACATTCCTGTATACTATCCCCATAAGTCACCCGCGCCTCGCAAGAGTGTGCGGGTTTCTATTTGGGGTATAATCGGGGTATGGAAAGGATTTCTCTGTGCATAGATGGCGGTAATTTTACCATCTGGTAATAAAGAAACTCGGCATTGAGGAGAACCAGTTTGATTTTGACGCTTTTGCTCACCTGCTCATCAATGGCCGCACTGCCAGTGAAGGTTGCAAACGATTTTACAAGGGCTCGGTTCGTGAAAAGGAAGGGGACATGCGAAGCAAGGAGCTCATGTCCAGGCAAACCAAGCTCTTTACCACTTTGAAAAAGAGCGGGTGGGATATAAAGACGAGCAAGCTCCGGACGAGGGTAGAGGAACTGGTAGTTGATAGTCGTGTACTTGAGTATCAGAAGCTCAAGAAGATAGGTATTGAGAAAATACATACTGAAAGAATGAGAGAGAAAGGTATAGACGTGAAAATCGCGACGGACCTCCTGGTCGGCGCTTTTGATGACAAGTACGATACCGCCATTGTGGTAAGCTCGGATGCTGACCTCGTACCAGCGATAGATTGGGTGCGGAACAGAAAGAAAAAGAAGGTTGAATACATCGGGTTCTCTATTCCCGATATGGTAAGCCCAGAGAAATCAACAAAACCGTTGATGATGATGTTCAGTAAGACCGATGTTCAGCGAGTGTTCTCCGATGCTGAAATGCGAAAGTTCATCAAGCCGCCCGAAAGCACCCTTTTCTCTCAAATGAGCAAAGGAATATAGATTGTCGCATCATTCCTATCCTCAAACGCAGTTCCAACATCGTCCACTAGTCCGCGCAAATTTTAGAACGATATTTTGGGCCGTAGAAACATCTACGGCCGACGGGACCTTGAACTACGAGATTCATGCTCCGCATTCTATCCACAGGTAGGCCTCTCTTGACACATGAATTACATCGTATATACTTTGTAGCATGAAGACGGTAACGAGTATAAAGCTTGATAAACAGGTAAAAGAAGAAGCTGGCAAGCTGGCGTCCCGGATGGGACTCAATTTAAGCTCAGTGGTGAACGCCACACTGAAGAGATTTGTCATGGAGCGCAGAGTGGTCTTTTCTCTCGCACCGGAATTTAACGTGAAAACCAAGCGCGAGATTTTAAAGATGAGACGCGATGTGAAGCAAAAGAAAGATATTGTTGGACCCTTCGATTCCTTTGAAGATTTGAAGACCTCCTTGATGAAGTAACTGCGTTCTATGCACATTGCGTATCACCGGAATTTCAAGAAGACATTGCGAAAGCAGCCACAAAAAATTCAGAAGAGATTTTTGACGGCGTTACGAATCTTTGTAGCAGATCAGTTTCACTACTCCTTGAACAACCATGCGCTCGGCGGAGAGTTCAAAGGCATTCGCAGTTTTGATATTACCGGAGATGTGCGAGTGCATTATGAAGAAATTGAGGACGGTGTCGTGCTTTTGAAAATAGGTACGCATTCGCAGTTGTACGGTTAGTTGCGGAGGGTGCGTCGCCCCGTGGGTACTTACACCCTCAAGAGCGTTGGGAAATAGATACGTGTGCTGTTTCCGCGCTCAATGGCAATTCCAACAGCGTCCACTAGTCCGCGCACGCGAAAACTTACGCAAACCCATTCTTGCGGTATACTGTCGCTATGACTTTTGTCTACGCATTGGGAGCCGTCGCGATAGTAAGTCTTGTTTCTTTTTCCGGCCTCGTCGCGATAGCGATGCGAGAAGCGGCTTTGAAGCGTGTCGTGTTCCTGCTTGTAGGACTTGCGGCGGGGTCGCTTTTCGGCGACGCGCTCCTCCATCTCATCCCCGAAGCGCTTGAGAGCGGGATGGGGGAGATTGGTCTTGGCATCGCAGTCATGTCTGGAATCCTCTTTTTCTTCGCGCTTGAAAAATTCTTATACTGGCACCACTGCCACGGCGAGCATGAGGAAAACGAAGATACGCTTGCGACGCACAGCCATGAATCGAAGCCGCTTGGCGCGCTTGTCCTCACCGCCGATTTCGTACATAACGCCATAGATGGCGTTATCATCGGAACAAGTTTCCTCATCGGTCCTGAAGTGGGCGTCGCGACGACGGTTGCGGTAATACTTCACGAAATTCCCCAAGAAATCGCCGACTTCGGCATTCTCATTCACGCGGGGTGGTCGCGCGGGAAAGCACTTCTCTTCAATTTCTTTTCGGCGCTTTCCGCATTCTTCGGTCTCGCGCCCGTGTTTCTCCTTGGGACGCAGGTGGAGAATTTCGTACCCGCCGCGACGGCGTTCACTGCCGGTGCGTTCATTTACATCGCTGGTTCCGACCTTGTGCCGGAACTTCACAAAACCGAGGGGTTTGGCCGCACCGCCATTCAGATTTTTGCCATCTCGCTCGGTTTTGGAGTCATGCTTCTCCTTGCGCTTGCGGAGTAATATAATTAGTAGGACTTACGCGTTTCGTCATTTTCTGTCATTCCCGCGTAGGCGGGAATCCAGTATGTGGCCGTTTTTAGAGCCCTGGATTCCCGTTCCCCGCCTTCGCGAGGACAAGCTTCACGGGAATGACGCCGATTGCGTAAGTCCTAATTAGGTAAAAGTTCCTCCTCGTACACAGGGGAAAAGTGGGGGTTATGCAATGGAACTTCCACTTTTTTTGCCAAGCCAAAGAAAATGAAATAGGATTGTACTACTTAAGGATAGTAGGACAAGAAGGTCTGAAATACGCCGATGTAGCTCAGCAAGTAGAGCAACTCCATGGTAAGGAGTAGGTCGCCAGTGCAATTCTGGCCATCGGCTTCCGATGGAGTTGGCAAACTGCTTTGCCCGCGTCCGGAATTGCACAGCGGAGCATGTCGCGAGCTTCGAGCGACGGCGAGCTGGTGGCTAACCCGAGTCCGCCGACGGGCGGACGAGAGGTGAAGTCAATTCTGGCCATCGGCTCCCTAAAGCATGAATCATGTATCCTGAATCATGAATCAAGTGATGATTGAAACTTTTGTCCCCGAGACCCATGCGGAGAAAGTCCGCCGTGGCATGGGAGAAGCGGGGGCGGGGAAGGTGGGAAATTATTCACACTGCAGTTTCAGCGTGAAGGGAGTCGGCAGATTCAGGCCGGAATCGGGCGCAAAGCCAACCCTCGGCAAATTGGGGAAACTCGAAGAAGTAGATGAAGAGCGGATTACAATGCAGTGCGAGCGGCGGTTGCTGAAACAGGTAATTTCGGCTATAAAAGAAGCGCATCCGTATGAAGAAGCACCCATTTTCGTGTGTTCGCTGATGAACGCGGATTGGCATACGGGAAAACGCAAAAAATGCCGCCTTAACTCAGTTGGCAGAGTACCGCTTTCGTAAAGCGGGTGTCCCCAGTTCGATCCTGGGAGGCGGCTCCAGAATCAAAGATAAATCCCTTTCGCCGGATTCAGAACGCGCCGCGCGGAGCGCGGCATAGGGGGAAATGGGCAAACCGCGCGCTTCGCGCGCGTGGATTGAGAGGTTCAATCCGAAAACTTTTTGGAGGGGGGATTTTTTGGAGGGGAGGTCTTTGGATTTTGTTATTTCACCAAGACGCGAAGCGTCTTGTATCCAGTTTCTGACAGGTTCAACCCATGCGGCGGGGGCTCGTTCAAGACGGACGATTTGCTCCTCAATCGTCCGACGCTCTCCTATGAGAGCGCGGCGGCGGGACAAGTAGTCCTCGCGTTCAATATCCTCGGCAACATATACGTCCGTCAGACGTTCAAGTTTGTTGGAAATATCAAAAATCTTGTCCCGCAGTTCTTGAACGGCCTCCGCCGCCGTTTTTGAGGCGTTTGCCGCATCTATATCGAGCATCGCCGACAAAGGCGATACCCATTCTTGCGGCATGGCGTACTCGCCAAGAAGCGCCGAAAGTTGCGCGTCCAACAGCTCACTTCGCATCGGCGCTTCCTTGCATTTCACGGCCTTGTTCTTGCGAGTACAGCGGTAGTAGGTGTAATGGTGGACGTTGCCATTCAACTGGTGTTTCTCTTTCACTTCGGCCGTGATGCCCATGCCGCAGAAATCGCACCGCAAAAGGCCGCATAGCGGCGCGGGTTCGGTTTTGACGGCCAATGTCCGGCCGCGCCCACGCAAAACTGCATTCGCCTTGTCATACAAAGATTTTGAAATGAGCGGCGTATGTGTGCCGTCGTACAACTCACCCGCGTAGCGGAAGTGGCCGTAATAAAAAGGATTTTGCAAAACGAATGAAATGCGCGAGATGTGGACGCGACGGTTTCCTTTGGACATCACGCCCGCATCTTCAAGGAATATTGCCAAGTCATTCAGGGTTGCGCCTTTCGCGTAGCGTTCAAACATCTCGCGCACAAGCGCAGCATTTTTCTTGTGGACGCGAATCGTTTTGGTGCGCGGGTCGTTGAGGTAGCCGATAGGGGCGAGACCGGGGTAGATGCCTTGCCGCGCTTTTTGTCGTAGACCGCGAGCCGTGTTCGCGCTCAACTGGCGCACATACTCGTTCGCCATTCCCAACTCAACGGACATCATCAAAACATTGTCATTTGGATAGTGCGAGCGGTCGTGCGTTTGGATATGGCGAATCACGCCCTGTTGCAAAAGCCATTGTATCTGTTCGCCGTCTACGGGGTTGCGCGCGAGGCGATCTATCTTCCAACAAATTATTCCTTGCGCTTCGCCGCGCCCAATGCGCAACATCATGTCGTTGAAAATCGCGCGACCCGGAATCTTTGCGGATTTCTTTTCGATAAACTCTTCGACGATTTCCAGATTGTCGCGCTTCGCAAGCGCGCGAAGTTCGGCAAGTTGCGCCTCAATAGACAAAACTTGTTTGTCCTCAACATCGGTACTTTTGCGAGCGTAGAGAAAATAGAACATAATTACATTATACAAGAAAAATATGAACGAAGAACCAAAAGATGATATGGAGATTGAATCGTGGCAAATAATGGACTTCAATCTTCAAGGTCGTTCTATAAAAATAGGAAAGCTTGGGCTTGTAAAAATAATAAGATGCGACGATGGAACTCTCGTGTTAGTTGGAGACTATGCGCATAGGTTAATTGATCAAGAGAAGCCCACCGCGGCACATTTTTCAAGAAATGATTCCATTCTTGGATTTGTTTTGGATATAGGTATCCAAAAAGAAAAATGGCTATCAGGCGGACACGGGTTTTACTTTGGTATGCCGTTGATTCAACGACAGTCGCAACGCCCCGTATCTCAAACTGATTTCGACGAGAACCTTTTCGAGAAAATAGGAACTGTTATAGATAAAAATTTCCAATCGGGTGATAGTAAAAAAGAAACTGAAGCAATACGACTGCAGTTATTATTTGACGCATACAACAATGCGCGATTACTTTTTCCAAATTTTTGTGCTGACAGTTATCTTGGCTTGATGAGAATCTTGGACGCAGTGGGGTCGGTCAAGGGCGCGTGTGATTTTGGCTCATTTGTTGCGTCGGTTTCTTCCTCGCTCAATAAAGATATTTACTCCAAGATTCAGGCGATAAAATCCTACGATTCCCGTATTAAAATTGCAGCAGATTTATTCGATGTATGTGTTGCGGAAGCGGATAAGAAAAAATGGTCTTGCAGTGAGCAGATGGAGAAATTCGATGATTCCGGGAAAGTCGTATTCTCGTGTTTTTATAGTGCCTATCAGTACAGGAATAAGTTCGTGCACCTTGGTTTTCCATTTCCAGATATAGTCAAGGACGCGCATGGATTAAAAGAGGGATCTGGAACAGCATACTTGAATCCAGCTTTGGGAATTTCATGGCAAAAGATTCATAGACCAGAGGGTCTTAAGGATGGAGATTTGATTGATATACATCAAATTGTTCAAGATGAAAATGAGGCGCAGGAATTTAAGGAAAAGTATTTTCAACTTCTGCCAACATGGCATTTTTTGAAGTGCTATGTTCGGGAGGCCCTAATAAGTAAAATTTCTGACTAGGGAGTCTTCGCTTTAGCGAAGGTTCGCGCGAACGGGTGTGTGGGTCAAGCGCACATGTATTAGTCCTCCCCTCCAAAAAAATCCTTCCTCCAAAAAGTTTTCGGATCTGTATTTTTTGAACCTCTCAATCCACGCGCGCGAAGCGCGCGGTTTGCCCATTTCCCCCTATGCCGCGCTCCGCGCGGCGCGTTCTGAATCCGGCGAAAGGGATTTATCTTTGATTCTGGAGTCCCTATTGTACTCGGTTAGAACCTATTTTTCCACGAACCCTGACTGACTTCGCACGCGCCGCGCGCGTGCCAACTCGCACCAACATCGTATGCTCCGATTGCGTGGTAACTCGAACGCCGCCCCGCGCCTCGCGGACTCGGCGCGACCACCCTCACCCCCGTTCCGCCTTTCCATGCTTTTTCTTTTTCGCGGGGGGATGCATTTTTGAATTGAATGGGGCTGAACGGGGGCGAGGGTGGTGGTTGGGTTCTCTATGGAGGCGTACATAAAAATGTTATCCTTATGCCATGAAGGCAACTGACCAAGACAAGGTTTACCGAGAACTCATTTTGGAGCCGCTCCGAAAATGCGCCGATTACACGCCGAAGTTTGGACAAGGACAGGGCGAGAATGGATACACGCTTGAAGATTTTGAGCGAGTATACGGTGCCGATCCTCTGTACTCATGGATTGGCTTTGACTCTCCGTTGATGTATGCCGCGCACAAGGCGGCGGGCGGCATGGCTTCTCTGTATCGGCAACTTGGGATAGGTTGCGAGCGTTTATTTCGCCAAGTAATCAGAGACCAACTTGGTCTTACGGCAGAACAAGCAAATTGGAGTTATGAAGTCGCGGAGGAGTCCGGGACTGTGAGAACTTTGTATTTGGACGGACGTATTCTCCTGCAAGACATACAAAGCACTGTTGCAAAGAAAAGGGTTGCGACATGGCTAAAAGAGATGCGGGCAAAGCTAAAGATTCTTACGCCGATTGAAGGAGCCGTTTTTGAAGTCAGACAAGGATACAAAAGCAAGGATTCAAAAAGGCAGAATGCCGATTTACACAATGCCGCGCAAGCGATAGCAGAGAAATATATTCCGGTTCTCACAATAATGTCCTCGCAACTGGATGCCGATATTAGGTTGAGATACGAGGTCGGGAAATGGGGTGTGCTCGCTGGAGTGCCTGGATTGTCAGATGAGACAACGAGCACCTTCGCGTTCTCCAAGAAAGTGCTCGGATACGATTTGCAGGATTTCTTTGAGAGGAACAAAAAGACATTGCGAACAGAGGTTTCCGAAATCCTCTCGTCTCTTTTGAAACCACAATGAGCAACACTGTCTTACAAAGCAATAAGCAAAATGCGCATCTAACTTTCAAAGCTAATCGCGGTATTGGGAGGCATGATTGGCTACGATTGACTCCGGCGTATTCGGTACATTTAGTCAAGCAAGAGTTGGAACAGCACGACCCCGCGCAAGTTGTCCTAGACCCGTTTAGCGGCACAGGAACAACAGGTATTTGCGCCGCAGAAAACGGCCATGATGCGATTCTAACCGACCTAAATCCGTTTTTGATTTGGTTGGCGAAAGCGAAGTCATACAACTACTCGACGGTAGAAACCTCTAACGCCCGCGCAAAGTTAGCCGAGGTTCTTTCTATCGCGGAAAAACTAGATGCGAACAAACTTTGGATTCCCCCGCTTCATAACATTGAGAGGTGGTGGGGCTCGGCGCAACTAAAAGCACTCGCGCAACTCCGAGCGGCTATTTATTCGCTCGCTGGCGGAAAAGAAAACGATTTACTCCTGATTGGTTTTTGCAACACGCTAATCAAAGTAAGTAATGCCGCCTTTAATCATCAATCCGTTTCCTTCAAAAAGGCACCGCAGGCCGCACTGCTGGACATTGGAGATGGAAAGGAAGTATTTGTTTCTTTCTTTCGCGATGTAGAAAAAATCATTGAGAGCGCGGAAATACCGTTAGATGGAGCGGTTAGTGTCGTGGAAGTAGACGCAAGAAAGATACTCACTCCACAAAAAGCAGATATAGTCATTACTTCGCCTCCGTATGTCAATAGGATGAGTTATATACGCGAGTTGAGGCCGTATATGTACTGGCTTGGATTTCTTGAGGAGGCAAAAGAAGCCGGAGAGTTGGACTGGAAAGCAATAGGCGGCACTTGGGGAACCGCTACTAGCAAACTGAACAGCTGGGCTGATGCAAGGGCTATCCCGATAAAAGATATTGAACCACTTACTCAGAAAATCGCCGCCGCGAATGACAAGAACGGGAACCTATTGAGCGTGTATGTGAAAAAGTATTTTTACGATATGTGGGAACATTTTGAGTCCGTGCATAAAGTTCTCAATCCAGGCGCGCAACTTGTGTACATAGTTGGCAACTCGTCTTTCTATGGGCATGTTGTTCCCGCAGAACAATGGTATGGAGAACTGATGTCGGCGATTGGATTTGAGAATGTGATGATTGAGACGATTCGGAAAAGAAACTCTAACAAGGCGTTATTTGAGTTTGCAGTACGCGCAGAGAAAGCGTGAGTCATAAGGGAGCCAGCCCTGCCGTTTTATAATATTTCTTCAAAAATGGCAGGGCTGATTGTGCGCGCACGGGAGGGTGGGACCAGTTATGTCCCCGTCAAATGGTGTACTGTGGATAGCTTT
>Ga0209343_10004817_pt1 | contig 16588 bp, 11 predicted proteins | sample RifCSPlowO2_02_FD_184026 | JGI IMG/M metagenome (GOLD analysis project Ga0209343, IMG submission 184026) | Groundwater microbial communities from Rifle, Colorado - Rifle CSP2_plank lowO2_0.2 (SPAdes) (version 2) | ecosystem: Environmental > Aquatic > Deep subsurface > Groundwater | place... | reverse complement strand
CACATGCCGGAAATGGACGGCTACGAACTGGCCACCGCCATTCGCGCTACCGAAACCAACAAGCCCCGCATCCCGATCATCGCCATTACCGCCAATGCACTCAAGGGCGAAGCCGATCATTGCCGGGCTATCGGCATGGACGATTATTTGAGCAAGCCGGTGCAACTGGTCAACCTGAAAGCGATGCTGGAAAAATGGATGCCGGTGGCGGTCTCGCCGCCAATCGAAGGAGCGGTTGTGGGAACAAATGTAGGAGCGGTCTCCAGGCCGCGATTTCCAATCGACAATCGCGGCCTGGAGACCGCTCCTACGCATGAAAATTCTGATGCACCACCAACCGGAGGAACACCCATGATAGTTGACGTGAATGTGCTCAAGGCGTTGATCGGCGACGACGAGGCGATGATCCGCGAATTCCTGCACGACTTTCGCATCAGCGCGGCCAAGATAGCGGCAGAGTTGCGCACCGCCTGCGCGGTTGGAGAGATTGCGGCTGCCGGTGGGTTGGCGCACAAACTCAAATCCTCGTCCCGCTCGGTGGGCGCGCTGGCGCTAGGTGAACTGTGTGCCGCGATGGAGAAAGCGGGCAAGGGCGGCGATGCCGGAGCGCTGGCGGTGCTGTTGCCCCAATTCGAGCAGGAGCTGGCGGGGGTTGAACGGTTTCTTGATGGGTATTGAAGAACAATCATACTCCGCATTGCTGGCTCGTTTACACTGCTGATACAATCTGCTGCAATTCTGGAGAGATACCATGACTACTATGCTCACCCCGCCGTTGGAAAAGCGTCTGCAAAAACTCGCCAAAGCGGCGGGACGCACGCCAGAGCAGATGCTAAAGCTGGTGGCTGAATACGGGTTCCCTGTCATTGAGGACTACATTGAAAAAGTTGGGCGCGGTATTGCCCAGGCCGATCATGGTGACCTGCTGACTACCGAACAGGTTTTTTCCAGTATCGAAAAGAGAAGAGGGCAGCGTCTTGTCGGCCAAAAGCAGGCGGCTTGAGTGGACGTTACAAGCTCTGGATGATCTGGACGAGATAGATACCTATCGCTGCGCGCACCACAGCAAGACCACTGCCAACCGTGTGCTGGCATCCATCAAAAAATCTGCGCATTTGCTGGAAATGCAGCCGCAACTCGGCAAGCCTTCTCCATTCACCACGGGTTTGCGTCACCAGCTCGTATCAAATTACCCCTACACGATAGTGTACCGGCTGACTGAATATACCATTCAAATTCTCCATATCTGGCATCAACGTCAGATTCAGCCAGACAGACTGGCTGGCGAAATAAACCGGACATAACTATGGTAAATGAAACCGACATTTTTAACGCCAAAATCCTGATTGTCGACGATCAGGATTTCAATATCCGCGTGCTGGATCGCATGCTGGGGAATGCCGGTTATGCCTCCATCGCGTCAACGACGAATTCGCTGGAAGTTTGTGCGCTGCATCAGAAAAATTGCTATGACCTGATCCTGCTGGATATCGAGATGCCCGGCATGGATGGGTTTCAGGTGATGGAGGGACTCAAGAAAATTGACCCGGGCGATTATCTTCCGGTACTGGTGATCACCAGTCACCCGGATTACAAGCTTCGCGCGTTGCAACTCGGTGCGCGGGATTTTATAAGTTCCCCTTTTGACCGGAACGAGGTGCTGGCGCGCGCCCACAATTTGCTGGAAGTGCGGCTGTTGCACGAGGAATCGATAAACCATAGCAAAGCGCTTGAACAATCGCTGCGGGAAATAGAAGCAAACCGCGAGCTGATCATGCGCAAGAATATCGAGGTCAATCAACTCTACGATCAGGTCATTGCAGAAAAAAAGACAGCGGAGCGGCTGCTTCTCAATGTGCTGCCCGAGGGCATTGCCGAACGGCTGAGGGATCGGAGGCTGAGAAGTCGAAGGCTAAAGGAGCAGAGGCTGAGGGAGTGGAGTAGCGGTAATAACAAACGGCGGAATGAGCGGAGGCTAAACGATCAGCGTAGCGGAATTGCCGCAAACTTTCCGCCAGTCATCGCCGACTACTTTCCGGACGTGACGGTATTGTTCGCGGACATCGTGGAGTTCACTAAATTTTCCGCCGGTGTACATCCCGAAAGACTGGTGATTTTGCTCAATGAAATTTTTACCGGATTTGACAATATTGCCGATAATCGCGGCATTGAGAAGATCAAGACCATCGGCGACGCGTACATGGCGGTGGCCGGGGTGCCTGCCCCTGCGAGCGACCATGCGGCACGGGCGGCGCATATGACATTGGACATGATGGATTCGCTGGACGCCTTCAATGAGCGTAACGGTTATAAGCTGCAAATGCGCGTTGGTATTAATAGCGGTGGGGTGGTGGCCGGCGTCATCGGCAAGCACAAGTTTATTTACGACCTGTGGGGTGACACGGTGAACACTGCCAGCCGCATGGAATCCCAAGGCATGGCCGGGCGCGTGCAGATCACGGATGACACCCGGCGGCGGTTGGGGGAACAGTTCCTGATGGAGGAGCGCGGTATCATCGACATCAAGAATATCGGTGAGATGCATACCTGGTTTCTGACCGGGCGGAACAGCGCGGCGGAGCAAATAACCAACCGCACCGAATAGCCCTTACCCATGAACTTTAAGTTTTTTGTAGGGTGGGTAAACAGCTTCATCGTTTGCCCACGCGGTGTGAGATACGAGAAGCCGCGTGGGCACAAAAACGTGCCCACCCTACGCGCTATTGTTTTGTTTCGTGCCTTTCGTGTTTTTCGTGGATCATCTGTTTTTTTCCGAGTTAATGGTATATTCCATTTGCAAACGGGCTAACAAATTATGGAAGGCTTGCTCATGACGGACAAATTCACCATCAAGATTTTGGTGCTCGACGACGATCCTTTTACGCTCAAGCTGATCGCTCGCATGCTGGCAAATCTGGGCTATAAATCGGTTGCGCTCTGCGATAGCGGACGTGTTGCGCTGGAACAGGTCGACAGTCCGGCAAGTCGGCCGGAACTGATCCTGCTGGATTTGAACATGCCGGAAATGGACGGGATCGAATTCGTGCATCACCTGGTCGGGCGCCGCTACACCGGCAGCCTCATTCTGTTCAGTGGTGAAGATGAGCACATGCTGCTGGCTGCCGAGAAGCTGGTGCAGACGCATAAAATCAAGGTGCCGGGTAGTTTGCAAAAACCTGTTGCGCCGGAGAAGCTGGCGGCGTTGCTCGAAAAATGGATACCATCCCCGCAAGATAGTGTAGCGGAGGCGGCGGTAAAGATTCACGGCGCGGACGAGCTGCGCGCCGCCATCGCCAACGGCGAGCTGGTCAATTATTACCAGCCCAAGGTGGAGCCTGCCACCGGTTGGGTGATGGGCGTGGAAACGCTGGTGCGCTGGCGTCATCCCACGGATGGCATGGTGTTTCCCTGTGAATTTATCGGCGTGGCGGAAACGCATGGCCTGATCGACGACCTGACACGGGTGGTGCTGACCGGCGCATTGGCCCAGGCGAAAGCCTGGCAGGAAACGGGGCTGTCGCTGCAACTGGCCGTCAATGTGTCGGTAGACAATCTCGCCTCGCCGGACTTTGCGGATTTTGTTGCAAAGCTTGCGGACGATGCGGGCGTGCCGCCGCAAAAAGTGGTGCTGGAAGTATCTGAAAGCCGCATCCCGATGGATGATTTGCGCGCGCCGCTGGAAACCTTGACCCGGTTGCGCATGAAGCGTTTTCGCCTTTCCATCGACGAGTTCGGCACCGGGCATTCTTCCTTGGTGCAGTTGCGCGGCATCCCCTTCGATGAACTCAAGATCGACCAGAGTTTCGTGCATGGCGCCTGGGCGAACAAGACGGTGCAGGCGAAGTACGACGCCAGTATGGCTATAGCGAGACAGTTGGACATGGAGGTCGTGGCCGTGGGGGTGGAAGATGAAAACGACTGGGATAACTTGCGCCGCACGGGATGCGATCTTGCGCAGGGTTATTTCATCGCCAAACCCATGCCCGCCGCCGAGTTGCCCGGCTGGATTGAAACCTGGCAAGCGCGGATGCGGGAATGATTTAGCTGGAAACATGTAGGAGCGGGCTCCAGCCCGCGATTTGTTTCAAAAACATCGCGACCCCGGATCAAGTCCGGGGCAGGCTCTGGAGCCCGCTCCTACGCGGCACTTTTTTGGTTCCGGCTCATCCGGCCAAGACAATTTCATCGAAGGAGGTAATCCATCATGAACATTCCCGATGCAACTACTGCCAAAATCCTGATTGCCACGGATGTCGTTACCGATGCCGCGCTGGTGAAGGATATGCTGAACGAGGAATTCATCCATGTTTTTACTTCCACCGACCCGGAGCGGGCGGTAGCGGACTTCGAACAGCATCAGCCCGATGTGCTGGTGCTGGCATTGCAGGAGCTGGAAAAATCAGAGCGTTATTATCTGGGGTTGTACCGCTTGAGCCAGGCGGTGCACCAGCATCCGCACCGCACCGTGATCCTGTGCGGCAAGGATGAAGTGAAGCGGGTTTATCAGCTTTGCATGAAGGATTTTTTTGATGATTATGTTTTGTTCTGGCCGATGACATACGACTCATCGCGTTTGCTTATGTCGTTACATTCTGCGCTGCGCGATTTGGCATCACTCAAATCCAGCGGGCCATCGGTGGCCGAGTTTGCGGCGCAGGCACGCCGTCTGGCAGAGCTGGAAAATACGTTGGGCCAACAAGTGGCACAGGGCGGGAAACATATTGAAGCCGCCAGCCGGGCGATGAAGCAGGCTGAACAGAAAATCGATGCGAGCCTGGACGGATTTTCACAGCGGCTCATCAATGGCGAGTTTCCCGAGTCGGTCGAGGTCAAAAATTCCGATGGGTTGAAAAAAGAAATCAACCGCCTGAAACATGTTGAAATTCAGCAGCACTTCCATACCGCAGCCGAATCCACTCAGCCGCTGAAACAGTGGGCGCAGGAATTAAGGAAGGAATGCGAACCTCTCCTGAAGTCGGCGCGCGCCATGAATGCAATGGCCGAGCGCATCCGGCCTACCGTGCTGGTGGTGGACGACGACGAGTTTCAGCGCAAAATAATCGGCAAGCTGCTGGAGGCGGAAAACTACCATCTTGTTTTTGCCACCGGCGGTGTCGATGCGCTGAATATTTTGCGCAAAACGCGACCGGATATTGTCCTGATGGATGTCATGATGCCCGACATGGACGGCATAGAGGCCACCCGGCGCTTGAAGGCTGTACCTCACCTTGCCAAGATACCAGTGATTATGGTCACCGGCGACAGTGAGGGAGATGTTGTGGTCGGCAGTTTGAAGGCCGGCGCATGCGATTTTGTGGTTAAACCGTTCAGCAGCGCCACGCTGGTCGCCAAGATAAATCACGCACTGGGTGCGCCCTCTTCGTCGTCGCCGACACCCACGCAGCTATAGCCTGTGATTTGTAATTCAAAGAGTTATCTGAAATAGCACGATTTCCCTGCGCTGTTCTATGTTTTGCTTGCCATCTATGCTGTTATCTTGGCATCATAGCAGCCAGTCAAAAACCGGTTCAAAAATCGGCTTGATCCGCGCATCGCCCGTCACGAGAGGAACACCATGTCAAAGCCAACCAATATCCGGTTAGTCAGCAGCGGCGACGAAGAATATATCGCCGAGACACAGGCCATTCAGGAAGCCAAGGCGCGACTGGAGGCCGAAACCGAGGCGAGTCTTTCCGCGCAGGCGCGCGCGCGCGCGGAAGCGCATGCGCGCGCGGTTGCCGAAGCGCGTGCCCGGACGGAAATGGATCTGGCTGCCCAGATTGAGTCCAACTGCCAGGATGTGGCGAGGCACGCCGAGATGGTTCGGGCAAAGTTGGAATCCGAGAAAAAACTGGCCCGCGAGTTGCAGGAAAAATTGGCCAGCGAGCAGCGGCTCCAGGAGGAAAACCAGGCGAGATTGCGCGCGGAACAGCAGGCGCAGGAGGAGTTGAACCAGCGTTTCCAGCACGAGCAAACCGTGCGCGCCGCCGCCGAGAGCAAGACCAAGATGGAGCGCGAGCTGGCGGCCTTGATGGAGCAGCAGCGCAAGGCGGAGCAGGATGCCCAGTTGCGTGCCGAAGCGGAAATCCATCACATGCAGATCGCCATCACCGAAACCATGGCGCGCGCCGAACGCGCGAGGGCGGAGCGCATTGCGGCAGAGCAGGCGCAAAAGAATCACGCGGATGAAAAATTGAGGCTCGAGTCCCAGTTGCGCGAGATGGCGATACTGCGGACGGAAAGCGAAGCCGAAGAAGTGCGTGCGGTAAGAGTCCGGGCGGAAGCAGAGCAGCGCGAAATGGAGCAGAGGCACAAGCGTACCGAAGCCGAGCAGCGTGCCGCACAGGCGGCGGAAAATCGCGCGAGGATGGAACAGGAGTTTACCAAGCTCGTCCTCGAGAAGGAATCGACGGACAAGGCTATCTCACAAGCCGTCGAAGACAAGATCAACAAGGAGCAGCAGGTTGTCGCGCTCGCGGCTTCCAAGCTCAAGGCAGAGCAGGCCGCCGCCGAGGCCGCGGATGCGAGGTCGCGTGCCGAGACGCTCGCGTTGAACGAGATCGAGGCGCGGCTTGCCGCCTACCGCGATGCAGAGCAGGCCGCCCATGCGCGCGCGGCAGCGGACCAGACCGCTACAGAAGTCGCCGTCCAGCGCAAACTTGCCGAGGATCAGGCAAGGTCTGATGCCGAAGCAAGAGAACAAAATGAACGCATGGCGCTCGAGGCGGCAAGAAAACACGCCGAGGCGGAGGCCGCGGCGAGGGCTGCGTCCGAACGCAAACTCAGAGCCGAGCGGGATGCTGCCGCATTGTTGCTGGCACAGACCGATGTCGATAAGAAAATTCTGCGCCAGCAAGAGGAAACCAACGCCTCGTTGCGCCAGCTCGAGCAAGAGGCAAAGGATCGGCTGTCGGCGGAAACCATAGCAAACCAGGCGGCCGCACACAGGCTTCAGGCGGAGATGGATATGGCCGTGCTCGCGCAACAGCGTGCCGAGGCGGAATTGAGTGCCGCCAATGAGCTGGATATGAAGTTGCAGGCGGAAACCCAGGAGATTGCGGCAGCGAACGAGCGCTCTGCGGCATTGCAAGAGGCGCGCCGCGTAGCCGAGCAGAATACCGAAATTGAGAAACGCACCACGGCTATGATCGAAGAGCGCGTGGCCGCCGAGCAGCGCGCCATGAAGGCGGGACTCGATCGTATTGAGATCGAGAAGCGCGCCAGGGAGATGGCCGAGGCGACGGAGAAATTGAATAAGCAAGCCGTGCAGGACGCGATTGACCTAGAGCGCGCGGCGGCTCGCGCCATGAATATTGCCAAGGTTCGCGCGGAAACTGAAAGCAGGGCGCTCAAGGTCGAGGAAGAAAAGATTCGCGCCGAGGCGCTCGCCGCAGTGGCCTTCAGCAAACAGATTGCCGAGGCGGAGCAGGCACGCGATTCGGCGATGGTGCGCGCGGAAAATATGGCGAAGCGCCGCATCGAGGAAGCCCGCAAGGCTGCCGAAGCGGAGCAGGAGCGCCTTCGCTGCGAAGCGCAGGCGGCGGTGGTTGCGCGCAAACGCGCCGAAGCTGAAGAGAAGGCGGCTTTGGCCGCCAAACAGCGCGAGCATATCGAAACCCAGTTGCTCGAACACGAGGAGCGCCATCTCGCCCATGAGCGTGAACTGCTTGCGCACGCCTCGCATCTCCAGTCGCTGGCGGGGAATGCGGAAAAGGTCATGAAGGCGCGTCTTGAAGAGGAGCGTATGGCGGTGGAGGCCGAGGAGGAAAAAATTGCGGCAGAACAGGCTGCCCTTGATCGCGCCAGGGAGATCATCGAAGCCGCCAAACAGAAGTATGAGGAAACCGCGTTGTCCGTTGCCGAAGCCACCGAACAGCGTATTACCGAGGAACAGCGCGCTATCGAGGCGGAGCAGGCGCGGCTGAAAGCCGAGCAGGCCGCATACGAGCTGGCATGCGAAAGGATTCTTGCCGCTGAACAAGCCGAGCAAATTGCCCTGCGCCAGCATGAGGAAGAAATAAAATTGCTGTCACAACAGCAGGAAAAACTGGAAATCGAACAACGGGTGCTGTCCGAAATTGAATTGAGAGTGAAATCCGAAGAGGAAGCCAGCGCCGCATTGATCGAACGCGGAATCGCCGAGCAGAAAGCCATTGAGGCGGCGCAAAACAAGACAGCATTGGAGAAAGAAAAAACGCTGCTCGAGCAGCAACGCGCAGAGTTGAACGAGCAGGAGAATGCGCTGTTCAGCGCGCAAATCGGTGAGTCCCGCACCGAAGTCGATGCGCTTAAATTGATGGCGGGCATGCGCAAGAAGGAAAAAATTACCCGCCTGGTGAAGGTCGCCGGGCTGTCTTCGGCTGTTGCGGCAATCATCGGGCTTTCGCTGCCGGTATTTTATGCGCAGCATGAAGCGGCCCCTGTTCAATCTGCGATGAAGCAAACAGATAAGAATGCGGTTGCTGCCGTGCAGGTTGAATCGGAGAACGGGCAAATTAAACCGGATTCTCCCCTCGTTCCGGGCGATTTAAAGATGTCCGAACAGCTTGGCGGTGTCGCCAATGATCCGCTTTCGCGGGAAGAAGCGCAGGGAACCGCGCGGTAGCCGTAGTAGGGTAGGCTTACGCCCACCATGTCGGGCACAGCCCGACCTGTATCGCCCGGCTTATTCCATTTTAAATTGAAAGTGCTCTTTCGTAGGGTGCGTTCCACGCACCATTTCCACTGGTGCGTGGAACGCACCCTACGTAATTATTATCGTTCCAAAATAGAATTGGTATTACTCAGCGGTCAGTATTTATGGAAACACATAATCGTTGATTCATGCGGGTTTCAGTCCAGTTATTGTAGACATAATTCCTGACGGCTGTGTAATTACCGTAGGATGGGTGCGGTTTTTTCTGCCCACCCACCCGGCAAACCTGTTGATCGTGAATTGGAATCAGGCCGACTTTCGCATAGGCAGGCACAAGCGGAAAGTACTGCCGTTGCCGGGTGTTGAAGAAACTCCGGCGCATCCCCCGTGAGAGGCGGCAATCCAGTTGATCAAGTAAAGGCCGAGGCCTGTTCCCCGGATTTTGCTCCCGTTTTCCCCGCGAATAAACTTCTCGATAAAGATGCGCTGTTGAAGCTCAGGGGCGATACCCTGCCCCTGATCGGTTACCTCGACGCATAGCATATTTTCTTTGTCTTGCACGATGCGCAGGTCGATAGGGCTGTCCGGCGGGGAATATTTGATGGCGTTGTCGATCAGGTTGCCGATGGCAATGCCGATCAAATGCCAGTCCCCAAGCAACATGGCATCGCCGTCCCATGGCGTATAACTGATGGTGCGGCCATGGTTTGACGCAAGCGTATCGGAAAGCTCTTCGCAGAAAATATTGAGGTCGCGCATCTGCAAACTCAGCTCGTTGTCTTTCATGTCAATGCGGTCTTCGTCTAGGAATTTGTTTATCAGCACCGCCAGTTGCAGAACCGCTCCCATGATTTTCTCGATGCGGGGCTGCCAATCGGGTTGCTCGGTTTGCGCCAGCGCATTCAGCATTTGTGCGGTGTTGCCGATCACCGCGATCGGGCTGCGGATTTCGTGCGCCATCAGTGACAGCAGGTTGGCCTTGTTCTCACGGCTGTTTTTCTCCTGCTGAAGCGAGACTTCGAGCATTTCCTTGGCGTCGCTGAGCTCGCGGGTGCGCTTCCTGATTTCCTCTTCCATCCAGTTATGCGTCTTGTGGACGGCGTGGCGCATGGCCTGGAATTGCGCGGTCAGCTGCCCGATTTCGCCTTCACCTTTCTCTGTCGGAGTGCCCGCGTAATCGCCCCGCCGGATGCGGTCCGAGGCGGCGGTCAGGGCGGCAACGGGATGCAATATCAACCTGCGCAGGAAAAATAATAAAATAGCCATCAGGCCGAGAGCGACCCCTCCAAGCACCAGCCCCATTCCCAGAAAATCGTGCTGCGGCAGCAGAACGGACAGGTCGAGCAAGGTGATGTCGTACCAGCCTACTTCAGGCAACGCCACCACGCCGGCCAGATAGCGCTTCCCTTCAATTTGCACGAACCGGGTAGCTACGGACGGATCGCCCTGCGAGAGCCGGTTGATAGCCTGCCGTATCCATACCCTGTCATCCGGTTTCTCCAGCAGCAGATCGATCGAGTGCTGCTGGTTGGAGGATTTGGTGATGCTGGCGAAATCGATATAGTCGATGTCGCGGTAAATCTGGATAGCCGCGTTGCGGTCGACAAAAAGATTGGTTACGCCTGGTTGTGGAAGATCGGCCACGCTACGGATAAAGTTGGTCAGATCCAGCCCGGTTCCCAGCACGCCCAGCACCTTGTCTCCATCGCGCAATAACACGTTGATCCAGACCTTGGTAACGCCGAGAGGGACATCGGGGTTTACGTTAATTTGATAGTCGTTGCGGCCTTTGAGCGTGGCGTAGAACCACGTATCCTCCGATTTTGCGGCGTCGAGCGTATAGCGCAGCTGTTTGCCCGAGTATTGGTTGTTGGCATCGTTGAAATAGTAATGCCCGGATTGGGCGATAGCCAGAAAATAGCTGCCGTCCTGAAAATGTTTTCGGAACTCTTCCATCTCCGCCGTGGCCTGCTCGCGCAGTTGCGGGTTCTGTTCATTTTTCACCCACTGTTTGATGATGGCGCTATCGGCCATCCGGCGTGCTAGGGCCACTTCCCGGATGAGAGGCTGCAAGGTACGCGCCTTGTCGTAAAGCACCTGCTTTTCCGCAAAGCGCGCACCGATACGCGCTATCACTCCCTCGGCGATACTGTTGAATACAATCCAGATCACCAGCGCCAGAAATACCGATGAGACCCCAAAAATCAACAGGAAGCGGGTTTGCAGGCCCAGCCTTGATAAAAATAGTTGCATGTTGTGCAGACGGATATGTAAATTGAACATAAAATTCAAACTCCCTGATCCAAGGTTGCCTTATGACACGCATTATCGTGGTAGAAGATGATATCGGACAACTTGAAGAGCTGGTCTCTTTTCTCGAGTATTCCGGTCATGAGGCGCGAGGCGCCGTGAATGGCGTCGAGCTCGAAAGCTGCTTGTCGCAATTCAGCCCGGAAATCGTGCTGCTCGATTATGGTCTTCCCGGCGATACCGGCGCAATGCTGGCAGGGCGGTTGCGCGAGAAGTTCGGCACGCTGCTCGGTATCGTCATGGTTACGGCGCTGAACAGGGGGGCTGACCGTATCGAATGTCGCCTCGCGGGGGCAGATGATTATCTCGTTAAGCCAATCAATTTTGCCGAGTTGCAGGCGCTCATCGGTAACATGTCCAAGCGCCTTGGCTCCGCGTACCCCGACGCATTGCCCCCCGTGGAGCCATCGTGGAAATTGCTGCAAGCGCAATCCGAATTGATCCCGCCAGGAGCGCCCGCGATCCTGCTGACCACTTGGGAGTTATCGCTGCTGCGGGCAATGGCCGGTGCGAATAACCAGCAGGCGGATCGCGATACTTTGATTAAGGCGCTGGGCAAGAATCCATCACACTACGATCCGCGCGCCCTTGAAGCCTGCATGAGCCGACTGAGGCGCAAACTGCCGCCCCTGGTAAGCGGCAGCAACCCCCTGCAAGCGGTGCGTGGTGTAGGTTACAAATTTATTCGCCCGCTTGTTGTGGCGCCCTAGCACCCCTTATTCTGCTGATAAAATTGCGGCGAGCTGTCAGTATTTGTCAGCTTGTTATCAGCATTTGTCAGCATTTGTCAGCCAATAATTCCTGAATTTCGATAATCTTCCACGAGCTGAATCTCCGTTTTGATCGCTTGTATCAAGCCGATGCAACGCAATTATGAAAAGCCCGATGGTAAGGAATAAATTACATGAAAACCGGTTCAGTCAGGTGGTTTGATGACGAGAGTGGTATCGGTTTTATCACGCCCGATGACGGCGGCGATGATTTGTTCGTGCACATCTCCATCGTGAATAAGAGTGGTTTGAAGTCGCTAAAAGAAAAGCAAAAGATTTGCTTTGAAGTTACGCAGGGCCCCTATGGTGACCAAGTCTCCAGCATCGAAAAAAACGGCTTACCGTGCTTATCCTCGGGTTAAATCCGATCCGGGCACGATTTAAAACCCGATGATGCGAATGCCCAGACTGTATGAAGCCACAAAGTCAATTTATCGCTTTTAAAAAGGAGCTAATCTCATGGCAACCGGCAGAGTTAAATGGTTTAACGATCTAATGGGTTTTGGCATTATCGCTCCGGATAACGGGAGTGAAGAGTTATACGCACACTTTTACACAGCCAACTTGAACGGCTTCAAGTCCATCAGGGAAGGCGAGAAGGTTGTCTATGAAGTGGTGCAAAGCCCAAAAGGCAAGCAAGCATCCAACATTCAAAGGGCTTCTTGACTGGTCTCTGAACCCGCATCTCAAATCTTTTCCAGCAGCTCACCGAGAAAAGATTTCGTCTCGCCTGGATCGGATAACCGCTTCCCGCTGACCCAGATACGTCTTCTGCACGGCTGCCGAGCGTGTTGATCTTGGGCGGACATCGTGTGCGTCCAGGATCAGCGCGAAGCGCGCCAACAGGCCGGGGCGGTCTCCGGCAACCAGCGATAGCACATACATCCCCTTGTTGTCCGGCTTGATCTCGACCTCCGTGCTGATAAAGACAATGGTTATTTTATTAACCATTTACTTGCCTGTTCAATAACCATTTCATCTGCTTGTTGCGCCATATTTTTAATAATACTATTTCTTTTCAATATAATAAGTTGCGTATGTTACTTATTGTGGATAGTGTGAAAAAGATGCGCATCTACCGCCAATCCTAAAGAAGACCTGATTCACGCCGATAAACTGCATGAAGATTTTTAATATGCCTGCATGCTTATAACAATGAAGTTTTTTCTTGCTCAACATCTGCACCGCTATGTAAATCTTCGATTTTCATCGTGCCATTTTAATGAACGCATTGTCTTTAGAAACTTAGCATGAATCGCATTTATCGCCTTGTTTGGAATCGAGCCTTGAATGCGTTGGTTGCAGTTTCAGAAAATGCCAAGGGACGTGGTAAATCCGGTTCGGCGCGTAAGTGTATCGTCGGCGCGTTAGTATTGCTCAGCCCCATGGCGCTGGCAGCGCCGACGGGGGGGCAAATTAGCGCAGGTTCTGGGGAGATTGCCCAAAATGGTGCGAACACCACCATCATCCAGCAAAGCCAGAATCTCGCCATTAACTGGCAGAGCTTTGGCATCGCTGCCAATGAAGCGGTGCGCTTCAATCAACCCAACGCATCGGCTATTGCACTCAACCGCGTGCTCGGTCAAACACCCAGCCAAATTCTTGGCAGCCTCAGTGCGAATGGGCAAGTTTTCATTCTCAATCCAAACGGTGTGTTGTTCGGAAATAGCGCGCAAGTCAGCGTCGGCGGGTTGGTTGCGACTACCTTGAGTCTCGGTGATGCCGATTTCATGTCAGGCAAACACACTTTTAGCGGCACCACCGGGTCAGTCATCAATCAGGGTGCACTCACCGCATCACAAGGAGGTTACATTGCTCTGCTCGCACCCGAAGTGCGCAACGAGGGTGTGATCTCCGCCACACTGGGCACAGCCTTGCTGGCCGCTGGCGATAAAGTCACCCTCAATCTTAATAATGGCTCGCTGCTCTCATATAGTATCGATCAAGGCTCGTTGAGCGCGCTGGCTGACAACAAGCAGCTTATCCAGGCTGACGGTGGGCAGGTGTTCATGTCCGCCAAAGCCGCCGACACACTCAGCAAGGCTGTAGTCAATAACACCGGCGTCATCGAAGCGCGCACTATCAAAAACGTAAACGGTATCATCCACCTCGAGGGTGGAGAGCAGGGCATAACTACCGTTTCCGGCACACTCGATGCGTCTGGGCTTAACGCCGGAGAAGCTGGTGGTACGGTCAAGGTGCTGGGCGATCATGTCGCGCTGCTCGATGGCGCGCGCATCAATGTTTCCGGCGATGAGGGCGGCGGTGTTGCGCTGGTCGGCGGAAACTATCAGGGAAATGGGCCGGAGCAGAACGCCATCGCCACTTTTATTGCACAAGGTGCGCAGGTCAATGCCGATGCGGTGACCAACGGCAATGGCGGCAAGCTCATCGCATGGTCGAACGATGCTACGCGGGTGTATGGCAATCTTTCCGCCAAAGGTGGCGCGCAGTCCGGTAACGGCGGGTTTATCGAAACATCGGGCAAGAAATATCTCGAAATAACACGGGCGGCCGTTGCTTCTGCAGCCAACGGTATAGGGGGTACCTGGCTCCTCGATCCCAATGACATCATCATTCAGGCGACGGGTTTTGATGCTAACGTCTCGGCCAGCCCGAATTTCACCAGCACAAATGACACCGCCATCGTTGCGGCCACAAGCATTCAGACAGCGCTTAATGCCGGTACCAGTGTAGTCGTTACAACAGGAGCAGGCGGCACCAACGCACAACTGGGCGACATTACCATTACCGGCGCCATCACCGGGGGGGCAAACGCCAATACCACTCAGTCGCTGACGCTTAACGCCAGCCACGATATCATCGTGGGCGCTGCCATTGCTGGCGGGGGAAACGGAGCTACTAGGCTCAACGTGGTTTTTAACGCAATCTCCGGAGCAGTCAATCTGAACGCCGGTGCAGACCTGAGCACGAAAATAGGCAATGTTACTATCAACAGTGCGATACTTAATCAAGTGGCGGGCACCACGATTGCTGGCACCTCGCTTACCGTAAATAATTCCGGATCGGGAGCGATGGCAGGAGTGATTGGTGGCGCAACAGCGCTTACCAAGCAAGGTGCAGGCTCGCTGACGCTATCTGGCGCGAACACCTACACGGGCCTGACCACGATCGGTGCGGGCACGCTGATGCTGGGCAGCACGTCCGCCCTCGGCGCGGCTGCTGCCGGTACCAGCATCACCGCTGGCGCAACGCTCGACCTGAACGGGTTCACGCTGGCAACGGCGGAGCCGTTGACGCTGAGAGGCACAGGCGTCGGTGCAGCCGGAGCGTTGACCAACAGCTCCGCGACGGCAGCGACATCCTATAGCGGGCTGATTACGCTGGGCAGTGCCAGCAGCATCGTGGCCAATAACGGCAACATCGTGCTATCCAATACCGGCACGATCACCGGTGCCACATTCGGCCTGACACTGGATGGCACCAATACCGCCAGCAGCCTGGCCAGCAAAATCGGTACGACAACGGGAACCCTGACCAAGAACGGCACGGGAACATGGACGCTGTCCGGGGCCAGCACTTTTACGGGTCTGACTACAGTGAATGCGGGCACCTTGACAGAAGGAATCGCAAATGCGCTGTCTACGGGTGCGCTAACGGTGAATGGCGGCACATTTAATCTTGGCGCCTTTTCCGATTCGGTGGGTGCGGTCACGTTGACCGGCGGCAGCATCACCGGCACGACCGGCGTGCTGACGGGCACTTCGTACGCGATGCAGAGCGGTTCGGTAAGCGCGATTTTCGGCGGCACCGGCGCATTGACCAAGAGTACGGCGGGCACCGTGACGCTGTCGGGCGCGAACACCTACACAGGTGCAACCACGATCAACGAGGGAGGCTTCACCCTCAGTGGGGCTGGAACCGCAGCCAGCACGGCATTCACTGTTAATGCAGGCGGCACGCTGACGTTGGATAATGCTTCGACGAACAATATCAACCGTATTAGTAATACCTTGGCGCTCACGCTCAAAGGTGGTGAGCTGGTGTTCAATGGCTCCAACATCGCTGGGACTGCCGCCAGTGAATCAATCGGCGCATTGACACTTGCATCGGGCGCTTCGACCGTCACTCTCAACTCCGGCACGGGCGGTTCCACTATCTTGACTGCGGCCAGCATAGCCAGAACCGCAGGCGCAACCGCCCTTTTTCGTGGAACAAGCTTGGGCGACACGGCGGGTGCCGGTGTTGCCAACCTGAAGTTCACAACCGCGCCGACCATGGTTGGCGGCAATACCACGCTCACCAACAAGCCGATCATCCCTTATGTGATCGGAGATACATCTGCGGCAGGAACAGGCATAGGATTCGTCTCATACAATACAAGCCCGATACTGGCAGCTACGGCAAATACCACGGGCGTCAGGCCGCTCTCTGCAACTGAATATGCGGCAACACAGGCTGCTGGAGTAAATCTGAAAGTATCTGCTTCCGTATCCCCGAACGTTACTGTTGTACTCAATTCTATATTTTTAACTGGCGGCGTTACTTATATGATCGGCTCGGCCACCCCGGCCAAAGCTTTAACGATAACATCTGGTGCGATTTTTTCAGACTCGGGGGCGGCGAATACGATTACTGGATTAGCTATTGATGCGCTGAGTTTTGGCGCTGTAGAAGCTAAAATCTTCAACGCTGGAGACCTTACGTTTAGCACTGCTTTGGCCACAGGCACTGCCGGTTTGACCAAAGCGGGTACGGGTACGCTGACGCTCTTGAGTGCGAACACTTATACTGGCACAACGACGATCAATGCGGGCACCTTGACAGAGGGGACCGCAAACGCGCTGTCCACGGGCGCGCTAACCGTGAATGGCGGCACATTTAATCTTGGCGCCTTCTCCGATTCGGTGGG
>Ga0209343_10004816_pt1 | contig 16588 bp, 9 predicted proteins | sample RifCSPlowO2_02_FD_184026 | JGI IMG/M metagenome (GOLD analysis project Ga0209343, IMG submission 184026) | Groundwater microbial communities from Rifle, Colorado - Rifle CSP2_plank lowO2_0.2 (SPAdes) (version 2) | ecosystem: Environmental > Aquatic > Deep subsurface > Groundwater | place: Rifle... | reverse complement strand
ATCGCGGTATCCACCAGCATCACGTCCACACCATCGCTTGCTTCGGTCAGAGCTCTTTTAAGCCGTTGCTGTTCTTCGCGCTTTAACGTCACCGGTATGCCTTCGGTCTTCGATTCTCTGCCTGCAAAAAGGTCGCCGCTACGCAATTGGGTGCGCATGTGCATGCCATGCACCTCTGTTCTCTGCACCGCGTTTATTGCGCGTGCAGTCGGCAATACGCAGAATCCCCTGCCGGTCAACACTGCCTCTCGGAGTTTGCATTTTCCCTGTGCAACATCCAGCAAATCATGTTTCACAAACAAACCCAAGCGATCCGGCAAATTATTCGGGGCATGATTCTCATCCAGCACCAGCACATTCTTGCCGGAATACGCCAGCGCAGCCGCAAGATTGATGGTCGCGCTGGTGCGCCCGACACCGGCTTTGCCGGCTACCACGGCAATCACCTGCGTCTGATTACATATCAACAGGCGCCTGAGCCCTTCGGCTTGATCTACTCCGCAATCAGAACGCACAGGATGCCTCCCTTCCTGATGCGCTCGCTCCCGCAAACCGCGCGTTGTTCGGCATCGCTCCCTTGACAGGGGTTCGCAACGGCCCTTCCGCAGCCATCATGACCGGAAAATCCAGTTCGCACAAAGTGAAAGGGGTTTTTTCTTCCGCGTGTTTGAGCGCCCGGTGCAGCAGGTAATCGATATTGATGAGATGCAAATCTTCCGGCACGCACTGGCCGTTCGTCATGTAATGCATCATCAGGCGATGACGCACCGCCACATCCAGAACCGTGCCAAGATTGGCCGCCTCATCCAGCTTGGTCGTGATGCACCCGATGACCTTGTTGCTGCGGTACATGCGCACCACATCTTCCAGCGTATCGCCGCTACTGGTGGCATTCAGCAACAGCAGGCACTTCACGCCGGTCGCGTCGAACATTTCGTTCTGGTCGCACACGCGCTCATCACGCTGCCCCATCCCCACGGTATCGATCAACACCAGATGCTTGTGGCGCAATGCTGAAAGCGTCAGGCGCAAATCTTCGGTGTCCTTTACCGCATGTACCGCCACACCGAGTATCTTTCCATATATCTTGAGTTGTTCATAAGCCGCAATCCGGTAACTATCGGTGGTCAGCAGCGCCACTTTATCCGCACCATAGCGCACCACCGCGCGAGCCGCCAGCTTGGCCGTGGTGGTGGTCTTCCCCACACCGGTGGGCCCGATCAGCGCGTACACACCGCCTTTTACGATAATGTCGTCGGCCTTGTCCGTCACCTGCAAATTGCGCTTAAGCACCTGTTTGACCCACGACTCACCCTGCACTTTTCCGGTTGGCATCTTGTCCAGCAACTGGTGCGCCAGCAATGTACTGAAACCGGCATTAAGCATTTTGCGCAACAAACCGGCACGCTGCGGGTCGCGCAGCTGCACATCATTCCAGTACAGTGCAGCAAATTGCTGCCGCAGCATGGTGCCCATCGATTTAATCTCGCTGATAATATTCTCTTGCTCTGGAACATGCAGCGCAGGGTGTGTATCGGCCTGTTGGGCTACTGCCTGTTGGGCTACTCTGGCCTGAGGCGCGAGCCTGGCTGGCGGCAAAGGCTCAGCCAGCGGCAACGGCTCCGACTGGGGAAAAGATTTTGACTGGGGGAGAGACCTGGATTGAGAAGCGGATTTCGGCTGGAAAAAAGGTTTGGGCTCCGGCATTTTTTCCGGCATTTTTTCAGGTTGCCGCAGGGAGCCCGGCAGATGTATTGAGCCGGGTTTAGGCTGGAACTGAAGCGCCTTTCTCGGCTGGCTTGAAGGCCTTGCAGGGGAAGCCGCCCCGGCTTCCCCCGAGAACGGCGCTACCGGTTGCGTGTAATTATCTTCCTCGACCGATTGATTCCATTCGTCCGCCGTTATTTCCGGCAAACCGGCATGCTGTGTCACCGCATTGGCGGTCAGATGGGCTATGTCACCGTTCGCCAACGCAACAATTTCGACACCGTATTCCGTCTTCCGGTTCGACAGGATCATCGCGTCTTCGCCAAGCTCGTCGCGAATTTCCTTCATTGCCTGGCGTGCCGTCGGGGCGATGAATCTTCTGATGCTCATGCTCTACCTCCTACCATAGCGGTCACCCGGATAGTTTTGAAGTCCGGTACTTCATCATGCGAAATTACCCTGATATTCGGTACTGCGCGTTTCAGGAAGCGCGCCAGCAAATCGCGCAACTGCGCGGGCACAAGCATCACTGCCGGCAAGCCCAGCTGTTCCTGCGTCTCGGCGGCCGCGCGGGTTTCGCGCAGCACGGTATCGGCCAACCCCGGCTCGATGCCGATGCCGTTCTGGCTCGATTGCATCGCCTGGATCAGGATATATTCCAGTTCCTTGTCCATGCCGATCACCTGCAACTCCTGTGCGGACGGGTAAAATTGCTGCACGATGGCCGGGCCGAGCGCGACACGCACCAGCGAGGTGAGCTGGTAGGGGTCCTGGGTGCGCGACGCGTTCTCCGCCAGCGTTTCCACGATGGTGCGCATATCGCGGATATGCATCCCTTCGTCCAGCAGGTTTTGCAGCACCTTCTGCACCACGCCCAGCGGCAGTGTCTTGGGCACCAGATCCTCAACCAGCTTGGGCGAAACCTTGGCGATATGGTCGAGCAACTGCTGCACCTCCTGCCGTCCGAGCAACTCTGCGGCGCGCGTGCTGAGCAAATGGCTCAGGTGGGTCGCCACGACCGTGCCAGGATCAACCACGGTATAGCCCATGGCCTGCGCCTGGTCGCGCAAGGCGCTGTCAATCCATATTGCGGGCAAGCCAAAGGCCGGATCTCGCGTCTGTATGCCTTGCAACTCACCCGACACACTGCCCGGATTGATGGCCAGCAACATGTTCGTGTAGGCCTCACCGCTGCCCACATCCACACCCTTGAGGGTGATGCGGTAACCGTTCGGGCGCAGGTCCAGGTTGTCGCGGATATGCACCGGTGGAGGCAAGAAGCCGATGTCCTGGGTGAATTTTTTGCGGATTCCCTTTATGCGGCGCAACAAATCGCCGTCCTGCGCCTTGTCCACCAGCGAGATCAGCCGGTAACCCACTTCCAGCCCCAGCACATCGACCTGCTCGACATCCTCCCATCTCGCTTCAGTAGTCTCCGGGATAACCGGCGGCGCCTCAATCGCAGCCTGTTCCTGTGCGGCAATTTCCTTTTCGTTCGTTCTCACCATGTAATAGGCCAAGGCGCCCATCGCACCGGCCAGCGACAGGAATGCAAAATGCGGCATGCTGGGAATCAATCCCATCGAGCCGATGATGATCGCGGTCAGGATGATGATCTGCGGTTGCTTGAATAGCTGCCGCACCAGTTGCTGCCCGATGTTCTCCTCGCTGGCCACGCGGCTCACCACTAGGCCGGCGGCGGTGGAAATCACCAGCGCCGGAATCTGCGCCACCAGGCCGTCGCCGATGGTCAGCAGGGTGTAGTTTTTCGCCGCCACGGCGATATCGAGATTGTGCTGCAGCACGCCCACCACCATGCCGCCGATGACATTGATGAACAGGATGATGATGCCCGCGACCGCGTCGCCGCGCACGAACTTGCTGGCGCCGTCCATCGCGCCGTAGAAATCCGCTTCCTGCGAAATCTCGGCGCGGCGTTTGCGCGCCACATCTTCACCGATCAGCCCCGCGTTCAAGTCTGCGTCAATTGCCATCTGCTTGCCGGGCATCGCATCCAGGGTGAAACGCGCGCCCACTTCTGCGATGCGTCCGGCGCCTTTGGTGATTACCACAAAGTTGATGACCACCAAGATCGCGAAAACCACGATACCGACGGCGTAGTTGCCTCCCACCAAAAAATGCCCGAACGACTCGATCACCTTGCCTGCGGCATCCGGCCCGGTATGGCCTTCCAGCAACACAACCCGCGTGGAAGCCACATTCAACGAAAGGCGAAGCAGCGTGGTAATCAGCAGCACGGTGGGGAATATCGCGAAATCCAGCGCCTTGTTGGTGTTCATGCTGACCAGCAGCACCATGATCGAGACCGCGATATTGAAAGTGAACAGGATGTCCAGCAGGATCGGCGGCAGCGGCAGCACCATCATCGCCAGGATCAGCACAATCAGCGCCGGCCCGACCATGCCGATCAGTCCGGCACGCTTAACGAAGTTTTGCAGCATCAGCAATATATTCATGGTTCGGTTTTATGGTTTAGTCTTCATGCAAGAGTCAATGCAGCTTCCGGATCGAGTTCAACCGGCACCAACAAGTCCGCCGGCTCCTGTGGCCGCACACCGCCAACTTTTTCGTAGCGGCGCAACTGGTAAACGTAGGCCAGCACTTCGGCGACGGCGGTATAAAGCGCTTCGGGGATGGATTCGCCCAACTCGGTGTGTTTGTGCAGCGCGCGTGCCAGCGGCGGGGCTTCCAAGATCGGCACATGATTTTCCTCGGCGATTTCGCGGATGCGCAACGCCAGCAGATGCGAGCCCTTTGCGACCACAACAGGCGCGCCCATACCCTTCTTGTCGTTGTATTTCAACGCCACCGCATAGTGCGTCGGATTGGTTACGACCACATCGGCGGTCGGTATCTCGGCCATCATGCGGCGGCGTGCGGCCTCGCGCTGCAATTGCCGGATACGCCCCTTGACCATCGGATCGCCCTCGGTCTCCTTGGATTCCTGGCGCACCTCTTCCTTGGTCATCATCAGCTTCTTGTTGTGATCCCACAGCTGGAATGGAACATCGATAGCCACGATCAACAGCATCGCGCCGATTATCATCATGGCGCAGGTAACGACCAGATTTCCCATTTGCGGAATGGAGGCGGCGGCTGGTTGCAAACCGAGCGCCATCACCGCATCCCTGTTGTGCCAGATCACCCATGCCGCGATGCCGCCGACCAGAATGGATTTGCCGATAGCCTTGACCAGCTCCACCAGCGAGGTTCTGGAAAACATCCGTGAGATACCGGAAATCGGGTTCATTTTTGAAAACTGCGGCTGCAATGCCTCGACGCTGAACAGCCAGCCATTCAACATCAACGGGGAAAACACCGCAGCCAGCATGACGGCGATCAGCAAAGGCGAAAAGGTGATCAGCGCATCCAGCGCGGAATCGTGCAATCGCGGGATGATCAGGCCGGTATCGAAGGCCAGATCACGCCCTATGGTCAGCCCATCGCGCAACGATTTGACCATATGCTGGGTAAACGACGCACCCATGAACCATAGCGTACCGCCGCTCGCCAGCAATACGACGAACGTGGACAGCTCGCGCGAACGCGCGACCTGGCCTTTTTCCCTTGCCTGGTCAATTCGTCGTTGTGAGGGCTGTTCTGTTTTTTCTAGATCGCTGTCTTCTGCCATTATGGACTCCGCGGGTCATGGCAATTATCGACAGCTTTTGTAAAATTTAATCGCGTGAATAGCGACAGTATTTTCTATCTATTCAGCAAGTTTCGCGTTGTTCTTACACTTGTTTGATAACCTCATGGGTTCCGCTTACCCTGAAAACGGCGACCAACTGCGGATATTCATAAATTACCACTTTAAAAACAATCAGTTAAATACAACCACTCCCATGCACGTCTTGCGCCTCCCGATGTATCCAAAGGGTGAAGTGGCTCTGCGTGTAAGCGAGTGGCTCCCTGTGTCAAGCGCAAATATAATAAACAACGACCTCATTTCCGCTCCCGGAATATTCCAGCTTGTATGCCATGCTTTTCATCAATGTGATGCCCCTGCCATGCTGAACCTGTTTAACCTGGCTTTCCGAGGGAGCTTGAAGCGCCGTGTAATCAAAGCCCTTGCCACTGTCCACAACGTGCATTTTTACGGCCTGCTTGCCTTCGATGAGTACCCTTTCGATCTCGATGTCGATCCTTCCGCTGCTGAGTTCCTGCATGCGCGTTTCACGCAACTGAAGGAATTTATCGAAGCCGTCATGCCCCAGTTTGATGCCGGAATCAAGATACACGTCACCGTGATCGAGGGCATTATTGAACAGCTCGGACAAGATCAAAAACAGCGCGGAATGGTGCTCACGAGTGACGTGTATCTTGGCGATAATTTGTGTGAGCAGTGGCACGACATCAAGGTATTTCAGCTCGTTTGCGCCCAGGCTGACCGCAATCCGCCAGTCATCGCTTTTCTCTATTATCTTTTGTGCATCGGGGTGAACCGGCAACACCTCGATGTCAATCTCGGCCGAAACATCCACTAACACCAGTGAAATATCATCATGCGCGGGCTGCCCCTGCAGATGCCGGTCAAGCTCATCCACCAGCGCCCCGAAGCGTGAATCGTGGGCCGTATTGGCAAACACTTCGACAACGCGCCCATTCCCGAAATGCTCCCCCTGCGGAGAGCATGCTTCCAGCAAGCCATCCGAAAACAGGCACAACTGACAATCTTCATCGTAATAAAGAATCTCCGGTTTTGAGGGAAAATCCTTGTCTGGCAATATTCCGAGCGGCAAATTCCTAGGGGCATAGCTATGCAACAAACGCCCTTCGAGGCTGAATAACTGGGGTGCGGGAATTCCGCCATTCCACACTTCGATGACCCGCGTCTGGCGGTTGATGGAAACCAGTGCGGCAGAAACGAAACGGTCCACCGGCATGAACTTGTTGACCAGCGAATTGAGCTCGATCGCAATCTCCTCGATGGAGAATCCCTTGCCCGTCAAATCGTAAAAGGACTGGCATAGCGGCAACACGTTTATCGCGGCGGTAAGCCCATGGCCTACCGCATCTGCCAGCAGGATATGCACGCAATTATTTGGTGTTACGGCGGCGATCAGGATATCGCCGCTGAGATGATCCGCCGATTTTATGTAGCGATGCACATAGGGGACGAGCTGGGCCTGCATGCCGGTCATCCGCCCCATAATGAAACTCCCGACACGCTGCTCTTCATCGATGCGGTCGCTATACTCCTCAAGCACCAGAATTTTCCCGAGGAACTGCTGCTGCAATTCCACAACCCTGTCCAGTTTGCTGCCGGTACGGCGTATCGGCCTCAGAATGCCGATGATGAACCAGCCTGACAACAGCAATCCGCACAGAGCGGCTGCCGACAATATCCAGATGGAGCGATCGCGCTGAAAACGGTAGGATTGCTCCAGCGCCTCATTCGTTTCACCCAGCCCACGAAGCTGCTCTTCCCGGATTTTTAAAACGACCTCTTCGAATTTTTCGGTTACTTCACGGTCGGCATTGCCGATCATGTTTTCGGCAGCCCCGCCGGTTTCCGGTTTGTGGATATCGAAAGATTTCAGTGCTGCGTGATATTTTCCGACCAGTTGAATATGCGACTCCAGCAACGCATCCACCTGATCGGTGGACAACCCCATTTGCTGCATAATCGGCCTTAACAATCCCGCCAGCTTGTGATCAACCTCCTCGCCCAGGCGGTCGAATTTCCTGATGTTTTGCTTGAACAGGGTCTCGTTGCGGCTATTGATCAAGAGGTCATGCCAGACATGCAATTGCTCCTTGAAAGCCGATTCCGCCATACGCGCCGTGTCCAGCGCATAAGCCTGCGTGCTGGATACGGCCAGGCTTTCCACGGATCGGTTATGCGCATGCGCCGCCGAATTTATATTGAAAATGCCGATGACGATCAGCGTGCCGAGCAGCATCGCCATGAGCGCCACCAACCTGATCTGGATGCCGACCGTACCCAGCCAGCGCAGGAATCGGTTTTTGACGCGGATGATATTGCCTTCTTCGACATGCAGGTTGGATGAACCGCCGCGCAGCTCCCGGTAAGCGTCGGCAACACTATTGATTTGCTCGCGCGTGGCCTTGTAACGGAATGCCACATAGCCGGTAATCTTGCCGTTTTCCTGCAACGGCGTGACATTGGATATCGCCCAGTAGAAGCTGCCGTCGCTACGCCTGTTCTTGACAACCCCTTGCCAGGGTTTATTGGATTTGATGGTTTTCCAAAGGTCGGCGAATACCTCAGGCGGCATATCGGGGTGGCGCACGATATTGTGCGGTGAACCGATGATATCCTCGCGGTTGAGCCCGCTTATCTCAACAAACGCATTGTTGCAGTAGGTAATGACTCCCTTGAGGTCGGTCTTGGTAACGATCACCACCCCGTCCGGCAACGTGAACTCAATATTGGAAACCGGCAAATTCAACCGCATTGATGAAATTCCTTTAAGGCTTCAGTACCCAAGTTCTCGTAGGGTGGGCACGTTTTTTGTGCCCACCGTTTTGCCGCGTGGGCAAACAATAAAGCCGTTTGCCCACCCTACGAAAATGTCATTTTGATTGCATTTTCAAATAATCATACTCGCAACCTGCCGCTAATCAACACTGCCCGACTCAACCGGGAGCGCCGACGTCCTCGTCGGCATTCTTGTGGGCTTTACCATTTGTTGCCGACGGGGACGTCGGCGCTCCCGGTGCTGCTGCAAAGAGTCGGCTGGCGAAGTTCCCTGATCCCGGATATTTCCACATCAGTTTGAATCGCACCCGATGCAAACTGTATCCGGTGCAACTGCGCATACACGCCGCCCTTGGCCAGCAGTTCCCGGTGCGTGCCGATCTCGGCGATCTCGCCTTTTTGCAATACGACAATCCGGTCCGCCTTTTCGATGGTGGACAGGCGGTGCGCGATGACCAGCGTGGTGCGCCCCCGCATCAGGGTTTCCAGCGCGGCCTGCACATGCCGCTCGGATTCGCTGTCGAGCGCGGAAGTGGCCTCGTCGAGGATCAGGATCGGCGCGTCCTTGAGGATCGCGCGCGCGATGGCGATGCGCTGGCGCTGGCCGCCGGACAGCTTCACGCCGCGCTCGCCGACCAATGTATTCAATCCTTCCGGCCATTCGCCGATGAATTCCATCGCATGGGCGGCCTGCGCGGCGGCGACGATTTCCGCCTCGCTCACCTCGCGCATCTGGCCGTAGGCGATGTTCGCCGAAACCGTGTCGTTGAACAACACAACCTCTTGGCTCACCAGCGCAATATTGGCGCGAAGGCTCGCCAGCGTCAGGTCGTTGATGTCGTGACCGTCCAGCGTGATGCGCCCACCGGTCGGCGTATAGAAACGCGGCACCAGGTTGGCCAGCGTGGTCTTTCCGCTGCCCGACGCGCCGACCAGCGCGACATTTTCCCCGGCGCGGATGTGCAACGTGATGTCCCGTAACGCAAGCCGTCCGTCCGTCCCATAGGCAAACTGCACCTGGTCGAACTGCAACTCGCCGCGCACGCGGCCTATCGTCTCGGTACCGCTGTCCGTTTCGCCTTCGGTATCGAGCAGGGCGAACACGCTCTCCGCCGCCGCCAGCCCGCGTTGCAGGTATTCGCTGACCCCGGCCAGCCGCTTGAGCGGCGCGGTCAGCATCAGCATCGCCATGATGAACGAAACGAAACCGCCCACCGTGGTCTCGTCCGCCTGCGATTGCAGCGTGGCGAGGTAGATGATGACGGCAAGGGCGATTGCCGCGACCATCTGCACGATGGGCACATTCGCCGCCGCCGCCGAAGCCTGCTTCATCGCGTAGCGGCGCACCCAGTTGGCCTGTTCGTTAAAGCGGCCGCTTTCATACTGCTGCCCGCCGAACAGCTTGACCACCTTGTGCGCGGACACACTTTCCTCGATCACCTGCGTGATGTCGCCCATAGCACGCTGCGCATCGCGGCTGCTGGCGCGCATCCGCTTGCTGAGCACCTTGATGATAAGGGCGATAACCGGCGCCATCAGCAGCGTCAGCAGCGTCAGTTTCCAGTTGAGATAAAACAGCCAGCCGAGCAGCCCGATGATGACGATGCTGTCGCGCACCGAAATCGTCACCACCGTGGTCGCGGCATTTGTCACCTGCGTGACATCGAAAGTCAGCTTGGAAATCAGGGAACCGGTGGCGTGGTCGTCGTAGTAGCGTGTCGGCAAGGTGAGCAGCTTGCGGAACATCGCATCGCGCAAATCCATCACCAGCTTGTTTCCCACCCAGTTGATCGCGTAGGTACCGATGAAGGTCGCGACCCCGCGTATCAGGAAAAGCACGATGATGACCGCTGGCACCAGGCGCATCATTTCCTGATCCTTGTGCACGAACGTGCCGTCCAGCAGCGGTTTCATCAGCGCGGGCACAAGAGGTTCGGTGGCGGCGACCACGATCATGCCGAGCAGCGAAACGGCAAAGGCACGCCAATACGGCTTGACGTAGTCGAGAAGGCGCAGATAAAGCTGGCTGCTGGATAAATTCATGGCGCGCACTTTAGCAGAAAAGCATCACGCCCGGCGCCCGCGGAACCGCATCCTACCGGGGCCTGAATTCACCGCATCCCCGGAAATTTTCCCGCCATGCCGCGCATCAGCTTGGCCATGCCGCCGCCCTTGCCGAACATTTTCATCACCTTCTGGGTTTGCTCGAACTGGTTGAGCAACTGGTTGACATGCATCACCTGCACGCCCGCTCCCGCAGCGATGCGCCGTTTGCGCGAAGCCTTGATGAGTTCCGGCTTGCTGCGTTCCAGCGGAGTCATCGAGTTGATGATGCCTTCGATACGGCTGATCTGCTTGTCGTCCACTTTCGAGCCGGCAGCTGCCTGGCTGAGCTGCGCGGGCATCTTGTCCATCAGCGCCGACACACCGCCCATTTTGCGCACCTGCACGACCTGCATCTTGAAATCGTTGAGGTCAAAACCTTGTCCGCTCTTGACTTTTTTGGCGAGCTTTTCTGCTTCCGCATGATCGACCCCGCGCTGCGCCTCTTCGAGCAACGATAACACATCGCCCATGCCAAGCACGCGCGAGGCCATGCGTTCCGGATGAAATGCCTCGAGACCGCTCGGTTTTTCGCTCACACCGACAAACTTGATCGGTTTTCCCGTGATCTGTCGCACCGACAGGGCCGCGCCTCCGCGCGCATCGCCGTCCAGTTTGGTGAGAATCACGCCGGTCAGCGGCAGCGCATCGCCGAATGCCTTGGCAGTGTTGACCGCATCCTGCCCTGTCATCGCATCGACCACGAACAAGGTTTCAACCGGTTTGAGCGCGGCGTGCAGTTGCTGGATTTCCTCCATCATCGCGGCATCGATGGCGAGCCGCCCGGCGGTGTCGACGATCAGCACATCGTGATAGTGCTTCTTCGCATAGTCATGCGCAGCCAGCGCGATGTCCTGTGGTTTCCGGCTGATGTCCGAGGCGAAAAAATCGATCTCCAGTTGCTGCGCCAGCGTGCGCAATTGCTCGATCGCTGCCGGGCGATACACGTCGCAACTGACCAGCAACACCTTCTTCTTCTGCTGGTCGCGCAACAGTTTGGCGAGCTTGCCGCTGGTGGTGGTCTTGCCCGCACCCTGCAAACCGGCCATCAGGATTACGGCGGGCGGTGTGGTGGCAAGGTTGAGCGCATCGTTGTGCTCGCCCATCAACCGGGTGAGTTCGCGGTGCACAACGCCGATCATGGCCTGGCCCGGATTCAGGTTGCCGATGACCTCTTGCCCGAGCGCGGCCTGCTTGACCTGTGCGATGAACTCCTTGACGACCGGCAACGCGACATCGGCCTCGAGCAGCGCCATACGCACCTCGCGCAACGCATCCTGAATGTTGCTTTCGGTCAGGCGTGCCTGCCCGCGCAGGGTTTTTATGACGCCGGAAAGGCGGTTGGTCAGGTTATCTAACATAATGTGAGTCTCTAAAAATTCATTTTAGGCGTAGGGTGGGCACGCCGTTGTGCCCACGCGGATTCAATACCGCGTGGGCAGATAAAATCCCTGCCCACCCTACCCAGCTGCTGTTGGTAGGCATTCATACAGATAGTGTAGAATTCGCCCAGTCTAAAACATCCCGACAAAAATGCCTAATCTTCTGATTGCATTGATCGCCCTTGCCGCTTACGGTGTACTTGCTGCCTATTTCTGGCGGGCGCAGGCGCGCGGCGAAGGGGATGCGTTAAGCCGCGGCGCGATGGGACATCTGGTGCTGATCCCGCTGGCTCTGCATGGTTATTTGCTCACACAAGATGTGCTGGGCGGCGGCGAATTCAACCTGAGCACGACCAATGCCCTGTCGCTGATCATCTGGCTCACATTGCTGGTGTACTCGGTGGCGCGTTTCTTTTACCCCATCGGCGGATTGCAGACGCTGGTCTTGCCCTTGGCCGCGGTGACCGTGTTGTTGCCGCAGCTTTTTCCGTCCACGCATCCGCTGGCGAATACCGGCCTGTTCGCCTTCAAGGCGCACATCGCCGCCGCGATGCTGGCCTACAGCCTGTTTACCATCGCCATGCTGCACGCGGTGTTGATCTCTCAAGTGGAGAAGCGGCTACATCACGCCACCTTGCCGCGCGTCCTGCAAAATCTTCCTCCGCTGCTCACCATGGAAACCCTGCTGTTCCGCATGATCGGCATCGGCTTCGTGCTGCTGACCCTGACGCTGGTATCCGGCGTGATGTTTTCCGAGGAGATATTCGGCAAGGCCTGGCAGTTCAACCACAAGGCGCTGTTTGGCATCATTTCCTGGCTGGTGTTTGCCGTGCTGTTGTTGGGGCATCGTTTCCACGGCTGGCGCGGGCGCATCGCGGTGCGCTGGACAGTGAGCGGCTTTGTATTCCTGTTGCTGGCCTATCTGGGCAGCAAGTTCGTCCTGGAAGTATTGCTGCACAGATAAATTCAATCCGGGCAATTCGCAGAAAATAATAAACAACCCCGCATCGGGTAGGGTGGATAAAACGCCCGAGGCGTGTATCCACCGCCTGCCCTACAAAAAACATTGCGCCGCAAAAGCGGGAATTCAACCCGAAAAGATTAATTCGTTTTCAATCCAATAGGCTCCGCTGATACCAAGCTGAAGTATATATTTCGGCTTAGTTCTTCTGGCTGATCAAACTCCAAAGTATTTTATATAACATGCTGCTTTCATATGGGCAGCACGGTTAGCGCGTTGCCTGAAAAACCCAGCAACTCGCGAGCCACATAAACCAGCCGAACATGCCTTATCCGGATACCCGACACCGCCTGATAGACCTGCTGAAGCAACTCGGCGTGGCCGCGCTCTATGCGTCGCTTATCTATATCGAGCACAGCCATTTCGAGAGCGATGCAGTCATCGGCTCTTTTGAGCCGGCCAGCGGGCTGGCGCTCGCCGCGCTGCTGATTTTCGGAAAGCGGTATGCCGGTTGCGTGTTCCTCGGGGCGCTCCTTGCCAACGCAATGCAAGCTCCCTTCATGGAGGCCGCCGCGATCTCAAGCGGCGATACCCTGCAGGCGCTTTGCGGCGCCTGGCTGCTCACGCGCAATGCCGGGTTCGACCGTGCCATCCGTTCATTGAACGATTACCTGCGCCTGATTTCCCTGGGAGGGTGCGTTTCCGTCGGCATCGGCGCCCTGATCACAATGACGGCATTGCTGCTTTCAGGGTTTACCGCCCCCGAAACCTATTACCGGGAACTCCTCGGTTGGTGGATGGGCGACATGCTCGGGGTTATCCTGATCACCCCCATGATTCTGGTTTGGTGGCAAGCAGAAAAAGGTTGGCTCGAAACGAAATGGTTAATTGAAGCCGCATTGCTGCTTGGCCTGACGTTTCTGGCGGGACAAATTATTTTCCTCGGCTGGTTTCACGACAGCATCGGCCATATGGCAAGAGGCTATGCGATGTTCCTGTTCATCACCTGGGTGGCGGTGCGTTTGGGCGCGCGGGGCACAGTGATTGCCGTAAACATGGTGGCGGTTCAGGGGTTGTTGGGCGCACATCATGGAACCGGCTACTTCGCCAACGACATCGCCGAAAGCCAACTGGTCAATTACTGGCTTTACACGTTGGCTTTGTCCGTGGTCGGCATGGCACTGTCCACGTTCATCTCCGGGCAAAAACTATCAGAAAAAGAACTGCGCCGGTCCGAAACAAAATTTCGCACGCTCTACGATTCGACCAACGACGCGGTGATGCTGCTGGATGAAAAGGGCTTCTTCGACTGCAACCAGGCAACGCTGAAAATGATCGGCTGCGCCACAAAGGAAGAATTCTGCACAAAGCACCCCGCCAACTTATCTCCGCCGCAGCAGCCGGACGGCACGAGCTCCTTCATACTCGCAAACCAACATATCGCCACGGCGATGAAAGAAGGCAGCTGCCGGTTCGAATGGGTGAGCAAACGGGTCGATAGCGGAAAAATATTCATCGCCGATGTGCTGCTCAGTGCCATGGAGCTGGAAGGCAGGCTTGTTCTCCAAGCGGTTATTCGCGACATCACCGAACAAAAACATACCATCGAGGAATTTGAAAGGTTTTTCAATCTTGTTCCAGACATGGCCTGCATCGCGTCAACCGATGGCTATTTCAAAAAAATCAATCGCGCATGGCAGACGACGCTCGGCTACACCGAACAAGAAATTCTTACCACCCCCTTTCTCGACTTCATCCATCCGGACGATAGGGGTGCGACGATGAAAGAAGTGGCAAAGCAGATAGCCGGTGAAGCAACCATCCAGTTCAGCAACCGTTATCGCTGCAAGGACGGCAGCTATAAATGGTTTGAATGGGAAGCGACGCCGGCGATTGACAACACGCTACTCTTCGCCTCCGCGCGCGATATCACCGAGCGCAAGGCTACCGAGCAGCAGTTGCATGACCTTTCTGCACATATACTGGATATACGCGAACAGGAAAAATCCCGTATCGCGCGCGAAATCCACGACGAGCTGGGCGGCACGCTGACCTCACTGAAAATCGATGCTTACTGGCTGTTGCGCAAACTGCCCGCAAATGAGGAAACAACGCCATTTATCGAACGCGCCAAGTCCATGTCGCAACGGATCGATAACGCGATAAACACCACGCGGCACATCATCGACAACATGCGCCCGACGATACTCGACGATCTCGGCCTGCTGGCCGCCATCGAATGGCAAGCCGCGGAGTTCTGCAAGAATACCGGCATCGAATGCACGGTGAACTGCATCGAAGATGAAGCCAACCTGGATAATCAGCGCTCGATTGCGTTATTCCGTGTTCTTCAGGAAGCCTTGACCAATGTCTCGCGGCATTCCGGGGCATCTAGGGTGGAAATAGAATTCCGCCACAGGGAAAATGAAGTTATATTGATGATTGGCGACAACGGTTGCGGCATACCAAAAAATCACATGGCGATCTCGAAACCTTATGACTCAAAATCCTATGGCATTCTCGGCATGACCGAGCGCGTCAATCAACTGGGCGGCAAGATCGTATTCAGCAGCCCGCAAGGCGGCGGGTTCAACATAGAGGTGGTATTGCCGCTGCCTGCCGGGGAACGGAGCGCCCGATGAAAAACAATATCCGCATCCTGATCGCAGACGACCACGCCATCGTGCGCCAAGGATTGAAGCAAATCCTGGAAGAGGAGCCGGAAATGAAGGTCGTGGCGGAATATGCCAATGGCGCCGACGCGATGGAGTGGCTGCTCAAACACGACTGCGATATTGCGCTGATCGATATTGCCATGCCCGGCATGAACGGCATCGACTTGCTCAACAGGCTGCACCGGGAAAAACCGGATTTGCCGGTGCTGATTCTCAGCATCTACGCGGAAAACCAATACGCCGCGCGCCTCATCAAGGCCGGAGCCTCGGGCTACCTGACCAAGGAATGCGCGCCGATGGAGATCGTGGAAGCGGTGCGGTGCGTGGCAAGCGGCAAAAAATATCTCAGCCAGGCCGTGATCAACATACTCACCGGCGACCCGCATGCCGCGCAGGAAAAATCTCCGCACGAAATCCTGTCAGACCGCGAACACCAGATTTTCATGCTGCTCGCTTCAGCCAAAACCGTTACCGACATTGCCAATGACTTGTGCCTGAGCGTAAAAACCGTCAGCACCTACCGCACCCGCGTCCTGGAAAAAATGCACCTGCGCAACAACTCGGAATTGATGCACTACGCCAACGAAAATAATCTCGTGCAACACTCCCCCTCCCCCGCAAATCCGGGGTAAATAGCCCCAAATAATTCATTGAAAATTCAACCCGCCCCCCTTTGAAAAAGGGGGAGGCAGAGTAAATTTGTTCTCAAAATAATCGTAGGGTGGACAGACAGCTTTATCGTCTGCCCACGCGGATTGGTAACTGCGTGGGCACAAAAACGTGCCCACCCTACCTTATATTGATTTTAAACATAATTATTGGAAGAACAAATTAGTCCTGAAGGGGGATGCTTTGTTATAGCCAAGCTTGAGCCTATTAAACAAGCTGCGGGATATCAGGTAGGGTGGATAAAACGCCGGAGGCGTGTATCCACCGCCTGCCCGGTGGATTCGCGCTACGCGTTTAATCCACGCTACAAAAAATATTGCGCCACAAGCGACGGGGAAATTCAACCAGAAGAGATTGAATAATCCGGGATAGCCGCAATACCTCGATTTTTGCAGAGAAATACCCGGTGTTTTGTAGGACAAAAGCTGACATTAGCCCCTTTTGCAAACTGGTATTATTTGCCTGCAAGCAAGGTCGGCAAACAAGAAAATAAAAAGAGGCCGCGCGTTTCAGGCACAGGGAAATTTCAACAATAAGGGCATCGGGTTGAGCGCTTCATCCGCATGCCGAGAAATTAGAAAAAACTGATGGGTTCTTCAGCAGACACCGCCCTGAATCTCGTGGG
>Ga0209343_10004815_pt1 | contig 16589 bp, 15 predicted proteins | sample RifCSPlowO2_02_FD_184026 | JGI IMG/M metagenome (GOLD analysis project Ga0209343, IMG submission 184026) | Groundwater microbial communities from Rifle, Colorado - Rifle CSP2_plank lowO2_0.2 (SPAdes) (version 2) | ecosystem: Environmental > Aquatic > Deep subsurface > Groundwater | place... | reverse complement strand
CAGCCAATCAACGGCCGTCGAATTCGACCAGGTGTCGCTGGCGTTCGACGAGCACGTGGTCCTTCGCGACCTCAGCTTCAGCCTGCCGGCCGGCGCCATGCGCATCCTGCTCGGCGCCAGCGGCTCGGGAAAGTCCGTCGTGCTCAAGCTCATTCTCGGCCTGCTGCGGCCCGACGCCGGCACCATTGTCGTCAATGGCCAGCGCGTGGACACGATGGCCGAACGCGATCTGCTGCGGATGCGTGTCGATATCGGCATGGTGTTCCAGGAGAATGCGCTGTTCGACTCGCTGACGGTGGGGGAGAACGTCGGCTACCGGCTGTACGAAGACGGGGACCTGACCGGGGACCAGGTGCGCGTCAGGGTCGAGGAGGTGCTGAGCTTCATCGGCCTGAGCGAGATGATCGATCGAATGCCGGCATCCCTGTCCGGCGGGCAGCGGCGCCGCGTGGCGATCGCGCGCGCGATGGCGCCGAAACCCGGCCTGTTGCTGTTCGACGATCCGATCACCGGCCTCGATCCGCTCATCGCCACGACGGTGGACGATGAGATCGTCAAACTCCGCGACCTGGAACACGTCACGTCCCTCCTCGTGACGCACCAGATTCGGGACGCGTTCTACATCGCCACGCATGAGGCCGTGCGGCGCAACGGCCAGGTGCAGATCGAGGACGCCGGCGCGGCCAGGGCCGAGCAGGTCGAGTTCATGGTCCTGCTCGACGGCCGCATCCACTTTCAAGGGACGGCCGCGGAGCTGCAGGCGTCGCCGGATGCTTACCTGAAGGAGTACTTGCTGATGACCCTGCCGCCCTGGTGACCGGGGCCACGCGCCTGGACCGAGGCGCGTTACTTGACCTGCAGCGTCGCCAGGTATTCGACGAGCGAGTCGATGCGCTGCTTCACGGCGTCGGCGTTGGCTGAGTCTGCCGATGCGAGGAAGGCCTGGCCCCACTCCGGCATGTCGCCGCCGCCATGGCCCTTCACCGGCTGGCGGCCGTCGATCACCTGGAACACCAGGTCACGCGGAAACGTGCCGCCGTTCCGCTTGGTCAGCTCGGTGAGGTTGGCCGGCTTGCGCTGGAGAGACGCCGCCAGCTGCCCGGTACCCTTGGCGTCCTTGCCGTGGCAGACGACGCAGTACTGGGTGAAGTTGTTGGCGCCGGCAATGACCAGCGACGCTGTGGGCACAGGCTCTTGAGCTGAAATGGTCGATCCGGTGACGAGTGCGGCCGCGATCGCCATTCCGAAGCCCCAGCGTGTCAGGCGTTGCATGATTTACCCCTGCCCATTCTTATAGCACAGCCCAGGCCGCTGCGCCCGTGGCAGTGGTCTTGCATCCACAGTTCACATACCGTTCTAACCAGGAGAGATCAATGAAAGTCCGCGACATCATGTCCGCAAACATCCAGGCCGGCCGGCCCGATTCCGACCTTGCCGCCATCGCCAAGCTGATGTGGGACCACGACTGTGGCTTTGTCCCGATTGTCGATGCCGCCGGTCACCTGGCAGGCACCATCACCGACCGTGACATTTGCGTCGCCACTGCCACGCGCCGCCGCCTTCCGGAACACATCGCGGCCGCCGAGGTCATGAAGGGCCCGGTTCGAGCCGTGCTCGCCGACGAGTCCGTGTCGGCGGCCCTCGAGCTGATGAAGAAGCACCAAGTCCGCCGCCTGCCGGTCATCGACGACTCCGGAAGGCTGCAGGGGATTCTGTCGATGAACGACGTCGTGGTGGCGGCCGAGAAGCACAACAAAGCCCTGCCCGCCGGCGAGATCGTCGCCACGATGGCGGCCATCTGCGCGCACCGGCCGGTTGTGGCGACTGCGGCGTAGGAGGGATGGCCATGCGCGTCTTCGAAGTGATGACCGGTGAAGTGAAAACGGTCAAGCCCGGTGTCTCCGCCAGCGAAGCCCGGGACCGAATGCGGCAACAGCAGATTCACCATCTGGTGGTGACCGACGGCGCCGATCCGGTCGGGATCCTGTCGGATCGCGACCTTGGCGGCGCCCGCATGAGCCGTGCGACCGCCACCATCGCGGTGTCGGAGTTGATGACCCGGCCCGTGGTGACCGTGCCGGCCACCACCCTCGTCACGAAGGCCGCCAACCTCATGCGCGGCCGATCGATCGGTTCCCTCGTGGTCACCTCTGACAAAGGACGGGTCGTCGGCATCGTGACCGTGTCCGATCTGCTGGACCTGATCGGGCGCGGCGCCGGCCGCCAGCCCAGCCGCCAGGCGCGGCCACCTCTCAGTCGTCAGGCCTGGAAGCAGCCTCGGATCCGGAAGGTGCAGCGTCAGCGGTTGCATGCGTAAAAATTCCTGACCGCCACGGGAAAACCCACGGCGCAGCGGCACTGTTGAGGTGGTGATCCGGGCCGTCTGCATGCACACGCAATCCGCCGGCCGTAAGCCCTGGGCACGCGGGTTGCGTGCATTCCCAGAGGGACCGCTCGCTTCGGTCCAACCTTGGAGGAAGAAATGACAGACAGACAACTGCAGGAACACGTGCAGAACGCACTCGACTGGGAACCGAGCATCGACGCCGCCGACATCGGCGTGTCGGTGGACAACGGTGTGGTCACGCTGAGGGGCGACGTCAAGACCTACGCGGAGAAAGCGGCCGCCGAACACGTGGCGCTGGCCGTATACGGCGTGAAAGCCGTGGCCAACGACATCAACGTTCGCTTGGGCACAGGATTGGAGCGATCCGACACTGACATCGCGCAGGCGGTCGTCTCGGCGTTGCGGTGGAGCAGCATGGTCCCCGACGAGAAGATCGCCGTGGTGGTGACCAATGGCTGGGTGACGCTGTCGGGCCAGGTCGACTGGGAATACCAGAGGTCGGCGTCGGCCAGGACCGTGCGGGACCTCACGGGCGTGCGTGGCGTCACCAACGCCATCGCCGTGGTGCCTCACGCCAGCGCACCGGATGTCAGACAGAAGATCGAAGCCGCCCTGAAGCGGAGCGCGGAAGTCGACGCCCGCCGCATCAACGTGACGGCCGCGGATGGCAAGGTCGTCCTGTCGGGCAACGTGCACTCGTGGTTCGAGCGCGACCAGGCGCGCCGCGCGGCGTGGTCGGCTCCGGGGGTCACGCAGGTCGACGACCGTATCGCGATCGTTCCTTAGCCGCCGTGGAGGAGACCATGATGGGTCAATCCCCCGTGCGTCGGGTCGGGTCGATCGTGTTGGTGCTGGCGATCGCGATCGCGATCGCCGGCGCCGCCGCGGCCGCGCAGCATGTCGCGCTGACCGACCCGCAGATTACCGCGCAGATCGAACACAAGCTGCTCGATCGCCACATCACCGGCGTCGCCGTCAGCGTTCGCGAGGGCGTCGCGACCCTCCGCGGCACGGTGCCGAGCCTCTGGGCCCGGGACGAGGCCATCGCGCAGGCGAGGAAGGCCGATGACGTCAAGGACGTGATCGTGGACCTGGCGATCGCCGCCGGCGAAAGCGATCTCGCGGTGGCCGAGGGCATTGCCTCGCGGATCCGCCGCTACGTGTTCTTCACGGTCTTCGATGATGTCGACGTGGAGGTGACCGGCGGCGTGGCCACGCTCACGGGCGCCGTCACGATGCCGTATAAGTTGCAGGAGATGGCCAGGCTCGCCGCGCACGTGACGGGCGTCCAGCGTGTGGTCAACGACATTCGCACGCTCCCCGTCTCGACGTTCGACGATCAGATCCGGTATGCGGTCGCCAGCCGGATCTACAACGACCCGATGTTCTGGAACTACGCCATCCAGGTGAGCCCGCCGATCCACATCCTCGTCGACGGCGGGCGCGTGACCCTGACCGGCGTGGTCGGATCGGAAGTCGAGCGCCGCATGGCGGAAATCCTCGCGCGGGAGGTCTTCGGCATCTTCAGCGTGACCAACAAGCTGCGTCTCGGGGAGTGACATGAACGCGATCAACCGCCGCATCGCCGGCCGGCTCGAAGAGGCGGCGGACCTGCTGCAGACGCAGGGCGCGGATCGCTTCCGAGTGAACGCGTACCGGCGCGCTGCGGCGGCCGTGCGCACGTGGCCGGAAGCGCTCGACCAGGAGTTCCGCAGCCGCGGCGTCGAGGGCCTCGAGCGGGTGCCGGGGGTGGGCCCGAGCATCGCCCGGGCCATGCGGGAGTTGCTCACGCGCGGCCGGCTGCCCATGCTCGACCGGTTGCGCGGCGCCGCCGATCCCGAGACGGTGTTGGCCTCGGTGCCCGGCATTGGCCGCAGGCTGGCCGAGCGGCTGCACGTGGAGCTCGGCATCCACACGCTCGAAGAGCTCGAAACCGCCGCCCACGACGGGCGGCTGGACACCCTCGCGGGATTCGGGCGCAAGCGGCTGGGGGGCATTCAGGATTCGCTGGCCCAGCGTCTCGGCCGGGTCAGGCCGGACGGCGCGCCCACGCCGGAACCCTCCGTCGCCGAGTTGCTCGACGTCGATCGCGAGTACCGCGAGAAGGCCCACAGGGGAGAGCTGCCGGTGATCGCTCCGCGCCGGTTCAATCGCGGTCGGGAGGCGTGGCTGCCGGTGCTGCACACCGAACGGCGCGGCCGCCGGTATACGGCGCTCTTCTCGAACACCGCCCGGGCGCATCAGCTTGACAGGACGCGCGACTGGGTCGTGATCTACACCGATGATGCCGGCAGCGACCACCAATACACGGTGATCACCGCCGAGCGTGGGCGCCGGCGCGGCTGCCGCATCGTGGTCGGTCGCGAGAACGAAGGCGCGATGCTGCCGATGGGCGCGGCCGACGCCACCGGCCTGGGAGCGCAGCCATGATCACGGAAGACCAGTCGAGGGTCGTGGCCTTTCTGGCCTCGCCGTCCACGCACGATGGCGCGGCGGTCGAACGCATCGACGCCCACACGTCGATCGTGTTCCTGGCGGGGGGGCGCGCCTTGAAGCTCAAACGCGCGGTCCGCTACGACTATCTCGACTTCTCGACCGCCGACCGGCGCCGCGCCATGTGCGAGGCCGAGGTGCGCATCAACCGGCGCACGGCCCCCGGCATCTACCGCGGCGTCGTCGCCGTCACGCAAGAGGCGGACGGCTCGCTCGCGCTGGGCGGCTCCGGAGCCCCGGTGGACTGGCTCGTGGACATGGTGCGTTTCGATCAGCACGGCCTCTTCGACCGCCTGGCCGAGGCCGGAGTGCTCGACCTCCACCTCATGCGTCCACTGGCGGCGGCCATCGCGCGATTCCATGCCCGAGCCGCCTACCGGATCGAGCAAGGCGGTGAAGCCGGCATGGCCCGCGTCGTCGACGGCAATGCCGCCGGATTCGCCGAACAGGGCGCCGGCATCTTCGATCCCGCCCGTTGCGCCAGGCTGACGCACAGCACGCGATATGCGCTCGATCTGGACGGCGTCCTGCTGGACTCACGACGCGACGAAGGCCTGGTTCGCGAATGCCATGGCGACCTTCATCTCCGCAACATCGTCCTGCTCCAGGGCCATCCGACGCTGTTCGACGCCGTCGAGTTCAACGACGACATCGCGTGCATCGACGTCCTCTACGACCTGGCCTTTCTCCTGATGGACCTGTGGCGGCGGCGATTGCCGAACCACGCCAACGCGCTCTGGAACGGCTATCTCGCCGAGACCCTGGACTACGAAGGGCTGCCGCTGATGCCGCTGTTTCTTTCGTGCCGGGCGGCCGTGAGGGCGAAGACGAGTGCGACTTCGGCCAACCTGCAGAGCGTCGCGGTCCGGTGTTCGGAGTTGCAGGCGCTCGCGCGCGACTATCTCGCCATGGCCGAGGACCTGCTCCAGCCGCCGCCCGCGTGCCTCATCGCCGTCGGCGGCCTGTCGGGATCCGGCAAGTCGACGTTGGCCCAGGCGCTGGCGCCATCCCTGGGCCCGGTGCCGGGCGCCGTGGTGATTCGCAGCGACGAGATCCGGAAGAAGCTGTGCGGCGTGAAGCCCCACGACCGACTGGGTCCGGAAGGTTATACCGTCGAGATGTCGCACCGAGTGTACGCCGCCATCATGGAGCGCGCCGACCGGGTTGTTCGCAGCGGCTACGCCGCCATCGCGGATGCCGTGTTTGCGCATGCCGCGGATCGCGATGCCATTCACCACGTGGCGGCCGCCGCGGGGGTGCCGTTCATCGGCCTGTGGCTCGATGCGCCCAAGGACGTCCTGATCGCGCGGGTCGAGGGCCGCGGGCCCGACGCGTCCGATGCGGGCGCGGGGGTGATTCGGCGGCAACTCGCGCTGGGAACCGGCGACATCCCATGGCACCGGCTCGATGCGTCGGGCAACCGCCATCAGGTCCTCGAAGATGTGTGCGGGGTCTGCCACGACCAGATGAGAGACGGCCGGGTTCTGCATCAGACCTGACGCCGTCTCGATGATGCCGGACCCGGCACGGCCCGCATCAGCGGCCCCGCGGGTGGGCCTTGACGTCGCCGCGTTGTTCGCGCGCGAAGTCCTGCAGCCGCCTGCGGGCGGCATCGAACGCCTCATGGACGGCCAGGCGGGCATCACGGTGGACGGCGTCGACCTCGGTCTCCTTGCGATGCGCCGACGCCTCAACGTCCTTCAGGGGACCATGCAAGGACGGCTCACGGCTCACGACAATCGGCGGGGCGTCCGGCACCGTCAGCTCGACCCTGACATGGAAATGCCCTCCGCGTTGCTGATGGCGATGCGGCCGTTCCACCAGGACTCGGCATCCGACGATGCCCGGATAGAACTGTTCGAGCCAGGTGACCCGCTCCCGGATGTCGGCCTCGAGGGCATCCGAATGATCGAGGCCGCGGAACGTGACCTGGACGGCAATGAGTGTCATGGGTCCTCTCAGATGCCGCTGGGCCAGGTCTCGGGCAGGTCGATTTCGTGGCGCGACCAGCGCTCGAGCGGCTCCACGGCACGCGTGCGATCGAAGTGGATCACGACATCGAACTGTTGCGGCAGGCTCGCCATGAAATAGTGGCTTTGCCGTTCGGTTTCGGCGCGGTAGACGACGCCGATCGCCCGTTCGAGCCTCGGTGCCGACAGTCGGCTGCTGATCGAGCCATGTAGATCGAGGGCGAATGCCTCGAGGCCCGTCTCGTGGAAGAGGTGCTCGTAGCTCTCGGGGAGAGACGGGCGCACGGCCATCAGGTCTGCCGGCTGGTCCCAGTTCAGCGCGGCGGTGACGCTGCCGATGTGCGTCGTGAAGCCGACGGATCGGACGTCGGACCGCCACTGCTCGCGTGCGAGCTGTCCGAGGTTCAGCTCGCCGTGCGCGCCCATCTGCGTCGCGCGCGCGTCGCCGAGGTGGGAGTTGTGCGCCCACACGACGGCGCGTGCCGACCCGTTCATGCGCGTGATGTGCGCGAGCAGTTCCTGCAGCGTCGACATCATGTGCCGGTCGCGTACGTTCCACGACGTGGCCGCGCTGCCGAACATCGCGCGATAGTAGGCTTCGGCGTCGGCGACGACCCGCGCGTTCTGCTCCGCCGCGAAGTAATCGTCGGCGGCGATGCGGCCGTCGCGGCTCGCGTAGTCGGCCGCCTTGCGCTGCAGCTCGACGAGCTGCGCAATGACCGCCTGCTCGCAGGAGGGTTCCAGTCCGAACTTCGTCGCGTAGCCATACGCCTGCGTGTCCTGGCCGAAGACGTCGAAGCAGGCATAGCGCTGGCGGGCGTGTGCCGCCGCCGCCGGGTCGACCTGGCCGAGGTACCTCAACACGGCGTCGATCGAGCGGTGCAGGCTGTAGAGGTCGAGCCCGTAGAAGCCGACCTGCTCACGAAGCGGGTGATGCTGATTGTGATCGCGCAGCCAGTCGAGGAACCGCACCACGTCCATGTTCCGCCACATCCACCGCGGAAAGCGGGTGAAGTCTCCCAGCGCTTCGACGGCCGAGGCATCGGCGCCGCTGCCGCGCACCCAGTGGTTGGCGCGAAACGCGTCCGGCCAGTCCGCTTCCGCGGTGACCACATTGAAGCCGTGGGAGACGATCAGCTCCTGTGTCAGCCTGGCGCGCGCGCGGTAGAACTCGTGCGTACCGTGGGTGGCCTCGCCGATCAGCACGATCTTCGCGTCGCGCACCAGGTCCACGACCTGTTTCAGGTCCGAATCCGGGTGCAACGGCACCGCGACCTGTCGGACCGCATCAACGGTGGACGCCATTACTGCGCCTCCACGGGCGTGTCCGTTGCCGCGGCCGCCTTCAGGAGAGCCCGCACTTCATCATCCGAGGTTTCGGAGAAGTCCACGTACCACTGGCCGACCGCGGAGAACGAACGCGGGATCTGGGCGCAAATCACCTCGTCGGCGACCTGCCGCATCATGACGGACGCCTGGAGGGAGCCGACGGGCACGCCAACCACGATGCGCGCCGGCTTCAGCTGGCGGATCGCCTGCACCGCCGCTCGCATCGTGGACCCCGTGGCCAGCCCGTCGTCGACGAGCATGACCACCTGGTCGGCCAGCGAGAGGGGAGGCCGATCCTGGCGGTACAGGCGTTCCCGCCGCGACAGCTCCCGCCGCTCCTCGGCGGCGACGGCGCGAATCGCACTATCCGGAATCTGCAGCGAGGAAATGAGGTGGTCGTCCAGCACCTGCGAGCCGCCGCTGGCAATGGCGCCCATGGCGAGCTCGCGATGACCCGGCACGCCGAGCTTTCGGACGACGAAGACATCCAGCCGGACACCCAGTGACCGGGCTACGGCTGCCGCGACCGGGACGCCGCCGCGCGGCAGTCCCAGGACAATCACATCGGAGCGATCTTTGTAGTGTTGCAGGTGCGATGCGAGCGCGACGCCCGCCTCCACCCGGTTCGCGAACGGCGCGGGCAGCTTGACGACCATACTTGCCTCATTGGGACTACTGACAAAACTGTAGCAATTCGCGTACCGGGATTGACACGACCGTGAAGGCATGCTTGTTGCTGTGAAAGGGGCTGCGCGAAAGGCGCGAAAGGACTGGGCGATGGGCACAATCGCAGCGTTGTCGATCAGAATCCCCTCCGGTCGCGACACCCTGGACGGCGACTTGCGGCTGCCGCCGGATGCCCGGGGCCTCGTGATCTTCGCCCACGGGAGCGGCAGCAGCCGCTTCAGCACCCGAAACCGGCAGGTCGCCGAGCACCTCGGCGTCCATGGATTTGCCACGCTGCTGCTGGACCTGCTCACGCCCGGCGAAGACGCCATCGATGTCCGGACGCGTGAGTTCCGTTTCGATGTGGGGCGCCTGGGCATCCGCGTCGGAGCGGCCGCCCAATGGGCGCGCGGCCGGGCTGAATTGTCTGCCTTGTCCATCGGCTGCTTTGGCGCCAGCACCGGTGCGGCCGCAGCGCTGATTGCCGCCGCCGATTGGCCCGACGCGATTGCGGCGGTGGTGTCCCGGGGCGGACGCCCGGACCTTGCCGGCGAGGCGTTGCCGCGCGTGAAGGCTCCGACGCTCCTGATCGTGGGAGGGCACGACGAGCAGGTCATCGGCCTGAACCGCGACGCCATGCGCCGCCTGCGCGCACACGTGGAACTCGCCATCGTGCCGGGAGCGACGCACCTGTTCGAAGAGCCGGGCACGCTGGAACAGGTCGAGCAGTTGGCCACCGGCTGGTTCGCGCGGTTTCTGCCGGCGCCGTCGAGGCCGGCGCCCGCGGCTTAGGGCCGGGCCGCCGTCAGCTCCCGGGATCGGGCCGCCTCGGCCTCGAGCACCAGGCGGGTCGTGCGCAACACCGCATCCGGATTGAGCGAAATGCTGTCGATGCCGCATTCCACGAGGAAGGCCGCAAACTCCGGATAATCGCTCGGCGCCTGTCCGCACAGGCCGATCTTCCGGCCCAGCCGGCGCGCCTGCTGAATGGCCTGCGCGATCAGCGTGCGCACGGCCTCGTCGCGCTCGTCGAACACGTGCGCCACGATCTCGGAGTCGCGGTCGACGCCGAGCGTGAGTTGCGTGAGGTCGTTGGACCCGATGGAAAAGCCGTCGAAGTACTCCGCGAAGCGGGACAACAGGATCACGTTGCTCGGAATTTCCACCATCATGTACAGCTTCAGGCCGTTCACCCCGCGCACGAGGCCGTTGCACGCGAGCTCGTTGACCACCAAACGCGCCTCTTCGAGCGTGCGGCAGAAGGGGACCATGATCGTGACGTTGGCCAGGCCCATCTCGTCGCGGACTTTTTTCAGCGCCCGGCATTCCAGGGCGAAGCCGTCGCGGTATCGATCGTCGTAGTACCGGGACGCGCCGCGGAACCCGATCATCGGGTTCTCCTCCGACGGCTCGAAGCCGGCGCCACCCGCCAGCCGCGCATACTCGTTGGTCTTGAAGTCGCTCAGCCGCACGATGACGTCCTTGGGGTAGAACGCCGCGCCGATGGTGGCCACGCCTTCCGCGAGCTTGTCGACGAAGAACGCGGGTTTGTCGGCGTAGCCCGACGTCAGGCGATCGACCGCGGCTCGCGCCAACGCATCAAGCTGTGCGTACCGCACCAGCGCCATCGGATGGACGCCGATGGCGTTGTTGATGATGAACTCGAGCCGCGCGAGGCCGACGCCGTTGTTCGGCGTGAAGGACAGCGCGAAGGCCTCGTCGGGATTCCCCACGTTCATCATGATCTGCGTCATGGGCCGGCCGATGGCGGACAAGTCGATCCGCTCGATGTCGAAGGCCCGCGCGCCGTCGTAGACGAATCCGGTATCGCCTTCCGCGCACGACACGGTGACCACCTGCCCGGTCGCCAGCGTGGTGCTGGCGGTTTCCGTGCCGACAATTGCCGGTACGCCGAGCTCGCGGCTGACGATGGCCGCATGGCAGGTCCGGCCGCCACGATTGGTGATGATGGCGGCCGCCTTCTTCATGATCGGTTCCCAGTCGGGGTCGGTCTTGTCGGTGACGAGGACCTCGCCTGGCTGGAAGAGCCGCAGGTCGGTCGCGTGCGGGATCACGCGAACTGGCCCGGCGGCGATCTTGCTGCCGATGCTGCGGCCGGTCACGAGCACGGGACCGCGCTGCCGGAGGTGGTACTGCTCGAGCATCTGCGACTGGGTGCCGGCGTGCACGGTTTCCGGCCGCGCCTGCACGATGAACAGCTCGCCCGAGAGCCCGTCCTTGGCCCACTCGATGTCCATCGGTGTCGCCACACCGCGGACGCGCGTGTAGTGATCCTCGATGGCGCATCCCCAGCGGGCCAGCGTCAGGATCTCCTCCTCACTCAGCGCGCAACGCGCGCGGTCGCCGGGCGCGACCGGCACCGTCTTCACCGCACGGCTGCCGCCCTCGTCGTACACGAGCTTGAATTCCTTGGTGCCGATGGTCTTCTGCAGGATCGGGCGGAATCCCGTTCTGAGGGTGGGCTTGAAGACGCAGTATTCATCCGGTGTGACCGAGCCCTGCACGATCGTTTCCCCAAGCCCGTAGGACGCGTTGATGAGGACGATGTCGCGGAATCCCGTTTCGGTGTCGAGCGTGAACATCACCCCGGCCGTGGCCAGGTCGGAGCGCACCATGCGCTGCACGCCGATCGAAAGGGCGATCGGCATTCGATCGAAGCCCTTGTCGGAGCGGTATGAGATCGCACGGTCGGTGAATAGCGAGGCGAAGGCGCGGCGGCACGCGTCGAGCAGCGCCGCGTGCCCGCGGACGTTGAGATACGTTTCCTGCTGGCCGGCAAAGCTGGCATCCGGCAGGTCTTCCGCGGTCGCGCTGCTGCGGACGGCCACATCCAGAGTGCCGCCGCCGCTCAGGCGATCGTACGCGCCGGTGATCGCCTGACGCAGGTCGCCGGGCAGCTCGGCGCTGACGATGGCCTGCCGAATCGCCAGGCCCTTTTCCGCCAGGTTCGCCAGGTTGCCGGGTTGAAGTCCCCGCGCGATCGCGTCGACTTTGGCCGCCAGTCCGGTCGTATGCATGAAATGGCGATAGGCTTCGGCCGTCACCGCAAAGCCGTTGGGGACCTGCACGCCCACTTTGGTCAGCTCCCGATAAAGCTCGCCTAGCGACGCGTTCTTGCCGCCGACGAGCGGCACGTCGCCAAGGCCGATCTCGTGGAACCAGCGGATGAAAGTCGATGTGTCAGTCATGATGGCCACTGTCCTTGTGGTGCAGGCAGTGTGCCAACGTGGCGGTTCGTGTTTTGCGCGGATTTTCGGGCCGACGTGCAGGCCAAGGCTTTGCATGCACTCCCTTTCGGAAAGCCGACGTGGTGAGATCGTTCGTGTGCCTGTCGTTGAGCCTTTTGCTGATTGCTGGCGCTCGAGCTTCAGGGCCACCGGCCGCGGTGTTCGGCTTCTTCTCACCTGAGGTTTTGCTGACGGGCCAGGAGCTGCAACGTCTCGACAGGGGCGAGGTGGCCGTCAAAATCCTGCCCGCGCATGGCGGCCAGCTGGCCGTATTCACCGCCACCGAGATCGCTGCCGAGCCCGAGAGGGTCGTGGCGTGGTTGCGTGCAGTCTCGGACCTCAAGCGCAGCCGCGTCGTCCGGGCGAGCGGGCGTTTTTCCGATCCCCCGGTATTGGCCGACCTCGATGGGCTGCGGCTCGACCCGCGCGATCTCTCCGCGGTCCGCGCCTGCCGGCCGGGCAATTGTGCCCTCAAGTTGTCGGGCCAGGAAATCGAGAGCTTGAGGCGGGTCGCCGACACGGGGTCGGCGAATGAGGTGCAACAGGCGTTTCGCCGCGTGGTGCTGGCGCGCGTGCTCGCGTACCGGACGTCGGGGTTGGCCGGGTTGGAACTATCGGCCGGGGGCGGTGGTGCTCACCAGGCATCGGCGGTCTTTTCGGCGCTTCTCGAAAGCTCGACGTTCCTCGTCAATCACGCTCCGCTGATGGCAGGCTGGCTGCAGGACCGGGCCCGCGCCGATGGCCGCGAGATAGAGTCGTTCATGTACTGGGCCAAGGAGGACTACAGTCCCGGCAAGCCGGTGATCGGCGTCACCGACGTCGGCATCGCGCGGGCGACCGACGGCGCCACGCCCGAGGTGCTCGTCGCCGGAAAGCAGATCTTTGCGACCCGCTACATGAACGGCGCCCTGAACCTCACGGCCCTGGTGCGCGAACCAAACGGCGGCCGGCGCTACCTCGTGCATATGCACCGGTCGCAGCTTGACCTCCTGACGGGGTTCTTTGGCGGCCTTGGCCGTGCCGTGGCGCAGTCGCGGCTCAGAGAGCGCACCCCGTCGTTGCTGCGAGATTTGCGGTCTCGGATGGAGGGTGGCCCGCCACCGGGAACCGCGAAAAATTCAGCAGCGCGTCCGGAAAATCCCCGATTCCAGCCCCTTCCGAGTCCGGACGACGCGATTCCACCGGCCGGCGATCGGTCACGGGCACGTCGATTGCTTCGTACACAGGCGGTGCTCGATGGCACACAAACATCTGCTCTTCCGTTCTGAAGCTCGAGAGAAGGTGCTTCGCGGCGCCACCGCACTCACCGACGCCGTTCGCGTGACGCTGGGACCGAAATCCAAGTGCGTGCTGATCGAGAAGAAGTGGGGCAAGCCCGTGGTGTGCAACGACGGGGTCACCATCGCCAAGGAGTTCGCGCTCAAGGATCCCGAAGAGAACCTCGGCGCGCAGATGCTTCGCGGCGCGGCCGAACGGACCGGTGATGCGGTCGGCGATGGCACCACGACATCAACCATCCTGGCCCACGCCATCGTCGCCGATGGCATACGCAACCTCGCGGCCGGCGCGAGCGCCATCGACCTCAAGCGCGGCCTCGACCGGGCCGCGCGCGTGGCCATCGAGGCCTTGCGCGGACAGTCGCGACCCGTGCAGAGCGAGCGTGAGAAACAGCAGGTGGCCACCATTGCCGCGCACAATGACGTGAGCATCGGCGAGCTTGTGGCGCACGCGATTGAAAAGGTCGGCGCGGAAGGCGCGGTCACCGTCGAGGAAGCCAAGGGCACGGAAACGGTGATGGACATCGTCGAGGGCCTCCAGTTCGATCGGGGTTACCTGTCTGCGTACTTCGTGACCGATCCCGAAAAGCTGGAAGCGGTCCTGGACGACCCGCTGATCCTGATCTACGAAGGCAAGATCGGGAACTTGAAGGACCTGTTGCCGCTGCTCGAACAGATAGCCAAGCGCGGGACGCCGTTACTGCTGATCGCCGAGGACGTGGAGGGCGATGCCCTGGCCACGCTCGTCGTCAATCGCCTGCGCGGCGTCCTGGCCAACGTGGCGGTGAAGGCGCCGGGTTTCGGCGATCGCCGCAAGGCGATGCTGCAGGACATCGCCACGCTCACGGGCGGGCAGCTGGTGGCCCAGGAGCTCGGCATTCGGCTCGAGAATGTCACGGCCGATCATCTTGGCCGCGCCACCCGCGTGGTCGTTGACCGGGAGCACACCACCATCATCGGCGGGAAAGGCGACAAGGCGGCCATCGCCGGCCGTTGCCAGGAACTTCGCCGGCAGATTGCCGAGACGACGTCGGACTACGACCGCGAGAAGCTCGAAGAGCGCCTGGCCAAGCTGGCCGGCGGCGTGGCGGTGATTCGCGTGGGCGCCCCGTCGGAGGCGGAAATGAAGAGTCGCCGCGAGGCGTTCGACGATGCGATTCATGCGACGCGGGCCGCGATCGCCGAAGGCGTCGTCCCGGGCGCGGGTCTGGCGCTGCTGCGCGCGATGCCGGCCGTGGAGGCGGAGGCGGCCCGCACCAGCGGCGACGAGCGGGCGGGCGTCCAGATTCTTCGACAGGCGCTGGAATCGCCGGCGCGTCAGATCGCGGCCAATTCGGGCGTCGACGGCGGGGTGGTCGTGGAGAAGATGAAGACGGGAACCGGGAACTACGGATTCGACGCGGCGGCGGGGACCTATGTGGACCTGGTCGAGGCCGGCATCATCGATCCCACGAAGGTGGTGCGTCTGGCCCTGGAGAACGCGGTGTCCGTGGCCGGCGTGCTGCTGCTCACCGAAGCGACGATGACGGAAGTGCCGGAGGTCAAGGAAGCGACGCCTGCGCTCGACGTACCCTAAGGTTAGATGAGCCAAGGGCGGGTCTACCTTACACGCCTTGGGAGAGCTCACCGCGCCAGAGCGCACGCTCTGACTGCTTTCAACATGAGTCGCTGCCGCAGGCCCTGTCTCCGAGACCAATTTATTGCATTCGTTTACGCTAGTCGTAATATACTTCCCGGGACGCACATGACGACGCTGGATTCGAAGCTGCTGACGCGCGAGATCCTCCTGGGTTTCTGGAAGGTCCACATTCTCCATCATGCGGCCGAACATCCCATCATCGGCCAGTGGGTCTTGAGTGAACTGCGACGCCACGGCTACGACATCAGCCCTGGTACGCTTTACCCCCTCTTGAAGCGTCTGGAGCGCAATGGCTGGTTGCGATCGGAGGCCGCCGTTGGCGCGGGGAAACGCCGCCGCCGGTATTATCACCTGACCAAGCGCGGCGCCGCGGTGCTGGACGTCTTGCGCGAGACCGTCGTGGAACTCCATCACGAAGTCGTCGAGGAATCCGCCTCATACGTCCCACGCCAGCCGTTTCGCTTCGCGGGCTCTCACGACAGCCCGACGCCGCCAGCGAAGGCGAAGCGCGCCGGCGGCACGGCGCGACATCCCAAGCGCTGAGGATTATCGGATAACATCTACGGCCATCGATATCGATCGTGCCGTGCCACGTTCATACCCCATGGAGATGCGACCGGTGACCAGAGACGTCTGTCCAAAGCGCGGTACTGCGCGCCGTGCGGCCCGCGCCGCCATATGGGTGCTGGCAGTGGCCACAGCGGCGTTCCCTCGCCTTGTGGCCGCACAACCGGCGCCGCCCAGGTTCCCAATCACCGTGCAGCAAGCCGTTCAGTATGCCGTCGACACCTATCCGGCGATTCGCGCCTCGATGGCGCGCGTGTCGGCCCAGGAGTCAGGCGTTGACCTTGCGCGTACGTCCTACCTGCCCAGGCTGGACTCCTCGCTCCAGATCAACCGGGCCACCCGTAACAACGTCGCCGGATTGCTGTTGCCGGGAACGACCATTGCGGCGATCTCCGGACCGGTCTCCGACGCGACCTCGGCGTCGACCATTTGGGGCAGCGCGGGCGGTCTGTTGCTGTCATGGGAGGCGCTCGATTTCGGGTCGCGTGGCGCGTCGGTTGACCTCGCGCGTAGCCTGGTCGCCCGCGCCAATGCGGGCGCAGAACTCACGCGCCTCGAGGTCGGCGTCAAGACCGCCGATGCCTTCCTTCGGCTGGCGGCCGCACAGGAGACCGTCCGGGCGGCGCGCGCGAATGTGGAGCGACAACAGGTCTTCGCCAACTCGGTCGCAACGCTCGTGAAGAATCAACTTCGACCCGGGGCTGATGACTCCCGCGCGCAAGCCGAGATGGCATTGGCCCGGATCCAGCTGATTCAGGCCGAACAGGCCGAACAGATTGCCCGGGCCGGTCTGGCGCAATGGCTGGGTGTCTCACCGAGCGACGTGCAGATTGCCAGTGACCCTCTGCTCACCATGCCACCGCCGCCGCCGGCCGCGGCGCCGGCCGTCGCCACGCATCCGCTAGCCGAAACCCAAATGGCGACCGTGGACTCGAGTCGCGCGTTTCAGCAGGTGCTTGGCAGGTCATACGTTCCTCGAATCAATATCCAGACGGCCTATTCACTCCGAGGAACAGGCGCGACCGCGGGCGGCGCGCATCTCGGCGGCACACG
>Ga0209343_10004811_pt1 | contig 16597 bp, 14 predicted proteins | sample RifCSPlowO2_02_FD_184026 | JGI IMG/M metagenome (GOLD analysis project Ga0209343, IMG submission 184026) | Groundwater microbial communities from Rifle, Colorado - Rifle CSP2_plank lowO2_0.2 (SPAdes) (version 2) | ecosystem: Environmental > Aquatic > Deep subsurface > Groundwater | place... | reverse complement strand
TTGCTGAAATAATTGCAAACAAGAAGCTGTGCCCAAAAATGGAGACCGCTAATGCGCTCGTCGGATTTGTTTGCAAAGTGTCTTGAAACAGAGGGTGTCAAATATATCTTCGGCATCCCCGGAGAAGAGACGCTTGAACTCGTGGATTCCATAATATCCTCAGGGATAAAGTTTATAACCACAAGGCACGAACAGGGCGCTGCATTCATGGCAGATGCCTATGGAAGGCTTACGGGCAGGGCCGGTGTCTGCTTATCCACACTTGGCCCCGGCGCAACAAATCTTTTAACAGGCATAGCTGATGCAAACCTCGACAGGGCGCCCCTCGTAGCCATTACTGCGCAGACCAGCCTGTCAAAGCTGCACAAAGAGTCCCATCAATTCGTTGACATTGTCCAGTGTTTCAAACCGCTTACAAAGTGGAACACGCGCGTGGAGGATTCCTCCACCATACCTGAGATTGTCAGAAAGGCATTTAAGATTGCTGAATCCGAAAAGCCGGGTGCGTGCCACATTGAAATGCCTGAAAATATCGCATCAGAGAATATTGAATACAGCCCTATCGCCTGGTCCATAAAGCCAGCCATGCCCGCGCCCGAGGAACAGTCTGTTGATATTGCGGCAGATATTATCAACCGGGCAAAGAATCCTGTAATCATTGCGGGAAACGGGGTGATAAGGGGGAGGGCATCTGAGGAACTTTTCAGGTTTGCCAATAAGACAAATATACCTGTTGCCAATACCTTTATGGGCAAGGGAGTTGTCCCGTCTGACAGCCCTTTATCCCTCAACACCATAGGGCTTCAGCTAAAGGATTATGTGTCATGCGGGTTTGACAGGGCAGACCTTATTATTGCCGTCGGCTATGATTTTGCCGAATATGCCCCGGCTTTCTGGAACCAGGCCGGCGACAAGAAAATAGTGCATATTGATTTTACAAATGCAGAGGTGGATTTCCACTATCAGGCGTCATGTGAGGTAATCGGCGATATAAAGACATCCATTAAGCTTTTGTCGGAAAAGGTCAAGGGTCGCAAGGACAACAAATATACGAGCACTCTGCGCGATTATATAAGCCGGGAAATGGAGTCAGGCTCAAACGATAATTCCTTCCCGATGAGGCCGCAGCGGATACTGTCAGACATCAGGAAGGTCCTGGATAAAGAGGATATCCTTATAAGCGATGTGGGCGCCCATAAGATATGGATTGCCAGGATGTTCCCGACATACTGTCCCAATACGGTCATTATTTCCAACGGCTTTGCGTCCATGGGTTTTGCCCTTCCTGCCGCAATAACAGCCAAGATGGTTTATCCTGACAGAAAAGTCCTTGCAGTATGCGGCGACGGGGGTTTCTTAATGAACTGTCAGGAGATGGAAACAGCAGTAAGGCTGAAGCTTCCTTTTGTTTCACTTATATTCAATGATAACGGGTACGGACTGATAAGATGGAAGCAGGTAAAGAGGTTCGGCAAAAGTAACGGCGGCGTGGATTTTGGCAATCCTGATTTTGTGAAGTTTGCGGAGTCCTTTGGCGCAAAGGGGATGAGGATTGAATCAGCCTCAGAACTTGAGCCTGCGTTAAAAGAGGCCTTCAAATCAAATGTGCCTGTAGTGATAGATGTTCCTGTGGATTACAGTGAAAACATGAAATTAACAGAAAGGATGGGTAGGCTCATCTGTCCGATATAGTATTAGTTTGACGCTTATTATGACGGAGGTTAGTATGATAAAGGAGTATGGTTTTCTCATAAATGGCGAGTGGCGAAAGTCATCAAAAAAAGAGGATATTAAAAATCCATTCAACAATGAAACAATAGCCCGGGTATATTTTGCAGAGGAAAGTGATATAGAGGATGCGGTGGTATCAAGCCAGAGGGCATTTGAGATAACAAAAAAACTTCCGGCATATAAACGGGCGGATATACTGCAAGGGGTTGCAAGAGGGCTTGAACAGAGGAGAGAGGAGATTGCAAAGACCATTACCCTCGAGGCAGGCAAGCCCATAACAGATTCAAGGACTGAGGTTTCAAGGGCAATAAACACATTCCGGGTTGCCTCGGAAGAGGCAAAGCGCATGGAAGGCGAGGTAATACCACTTGACCTCATGCCTGGCTCTGAAGAAAGGTTCGGTATTATAAGGCGGTTTCCCATAGGTCCTGTTATTGGTATAACACCGTTCAATTTCCCATTGAATCTTGTTGCACATAAGGTTGCGCCTGCTATCGCATCTGGTAATACTATCATCTTAAAGCCAGCATCAAAGACCCCTGTTACAGCTCTCATACTCGGCGAGATAGTTCTGGATGCAGGCCTTCCTGCAGGAGGCCTTAATATTATCCCTTGTTCAAATGTCCATGCTGAAAGGCTTGTGAAGGATGAAAGGATAAGGAAACTTTCATTTACAGGTAGTGCGGCTGTTGGCATAAGATTAAAGGCGATGGCTGGGATGAAAAGGGTGACTCTGGAGCTGGGCGGCAATGCAGGCGTGATTGTCCATTCTGATAGTGATATGGATTTTGCTGCAAAGCGGTGCACAACCGGAGCCTTCTCCTATGCAGGCCAGATATGCATATCCATACAGAGGATATATGTGCACGAAAGTGCCTACGATGCATTCCTGGAGAAATTTTTAGCGAATGTCAAAAACCTGAAATCAGGAGACCCCATGGATGAGTCAGCAAACATCGGCCCAATGATAGAAGAAGGGGCTGCAAAAAGGACAGAGGAGTGGGTAGATGCGGCAGTGAGAGATGGAGCAAAGGTCCTCATCGGAGGTAAAAGAAATGCAAACTTTTTTGAGCCGACAGTCCTCTCCGGCACAAAACCTTCCATGAAGGTCTGCGGAGAGGAGGTTTTTGCGCCGCTTGTTACAGTGGAAAAATACAAAAGGTTTGAGGATGCAGTGGCAATGGTGAATAATTCCATCTATGGGCTTCAGGCAGGCATATTCACAAGGGATATAAAAAATATATTCCATGCATACAACATCCTTGAAGTGGGCGGTATTATAGTAAATGACATACCTACATATCGCATAGACCACATGCCTTACGGCGGGGTTAAGATGAGCGGCTTCGGCAGGGAGGGTGTCAGGTATGCCATGGAGGAGATGACAGAGTTGAAACTTCTGGCCCTAAACCTTGCCTGAAATGGTGTGAGACTTTCTATAAATAAATTTTATAAAATTTGTAAAAATTTTTCTTGTTTTTTATAAAAATGTGCGTTAGTATACTGTATACAAAGAACTTAAAAAGGGTGAAAGGGTCAATATAAAGGGGTCGAGGGTTGTGGGGTCAAGTGAAAAAATTCAAAATTTTTGTATTTACCCCGTTAGAGAAAGCCACCGACTCCTGTCGGTGGTATAAATCATTCCTTAGAGATGGTGGTTCAATGCCACCATCTTTGATCGTTAGAGAACATAGTTCTCTAACGGGGTTTACTCGAACCATTGAATCCTATACCCCTTGAACCCTAAATTTAATAAGGAGGTAACTAAAAGTGGCATTAAAAATTACCGAGGATTGCGTTGCCTGCGGAGTATGTCTCCCTGAATGTCCTACGAGCGCCATTTCCGAGGGGGAGATATATGTCATAGACCCCGCGAAATGCGTGGAATGTAAGGGTCATTATGACACGCCAAAGTGCGCTGAGGTTTGTCCTGTTGATTGTTGTGTTCCGGCATAATAAAGATAGGTTATAGAAAAGAGGTGATAGGCTATAGGTAAAGAAGATTAAATAAAACCTATCGCCTATAGCCAATCGCCCATTGCCTTTATTTGGAGTAACTCAATGAAAGATTTTACAATTTTCTGGGGTTGCACAATTCAAACCCGTTTCCCATTTATTGAGAAATCAACCCGCATGGTCCTGGAGGGGTTTAATCTTCCCTACAGAGACCTGGATGGTTTTACATGCTGCCCTGAAAAATCGCTTGTAAATAATGTTGACCACGGCCTGTGGGTTCTTACTGCTGCAAGGAATATAGCTCTCATTGACAAGGCCAAAGTTGACCTTGTAAGCCCTTGCACAGGATGCGTTTCAAACCTTGCGACTGTAAATTCAGAACTGCACTTAAGCGGTAAAGAAAAGGATAAGGTAAATTCCATACTGGCCGAGGTCGGCCTTAAGTTCAAAGGAGAAAACAAACTCCGCCACCTTGTGCCGTTTTTCCATGATGAGGTGGGGATACCTGCCATAAAGAACAAGATTATAAAGCCCTTTAACGGGATGAGGATTGCAATACATTACGGCTGTCACATGATAAGGCCCAGCCATGCCCTGAAAAACGACGACCCGCTTGAGCCTAAGAAGTTTGACAACCTCATAAGGGCAATGGGCGCTGAGAGCGTACAGCATATGACAAAGCTTATGTGCTGCGGCCAGGGGCTTGACAGGGTTGACCAGCATGAAAATGCCCTGCATTTTGCCAGGATAAAGCTTAAAGAACTCAAGTCGCTGAATGTTGACGCTATGGCGCTCTGCTGTCCATCCTGCTATCTGCAGTTTGACAACAACCAGTTTTTGATGGAAAAAGAAGGCGAAAAATTCGGTATCCCAATATTGTATTTTACAGAACTTCTCGGCCTTGCCATGGGCTATAAGCCCGGGGAGTTAGGGCTTGATTCCCACAGGATTGAGGCAGTAAATTTCCTTGAAAAATGGGAGAGGCTTAACGAAGAATTGTCCAGAACAATGGTTTTAAATAAAGAGCTGGAGGAAGGTTTTGGAATTGCTCAACCTTAAATTGTTAGAGGTATGCTCCAGGTGCGGTGCCTGCTATCATATATGCCCCTCATGCCTCAACCTGCCGGATTATGACCCCAGGGCTGTTATAAAGGACATACTGGCCGGCAGGCATGAAAAATGGCTTAATCACAAGTCCATCTGGCAGTGCCTTGAATGCCACTACTGCGTGGAGATATGTTTCCAGCACTATGGTTTTGAAAATGCAATGACCGCGATGAGGACACTATCAGCCAAGAAGGGTATTACGCCTGTGCAGGTAAAAAGGGGATGGGACATGTTCATAAAGACGAGCAGGCTGGGCGAACCCATGGCACCCGCAAGGAAGAAGTTGAATCTGCCGGAGGCAGCAAAAAGCGGAATAGAAGATTTTAAGAAGATGGTGAAGGTTTACCAAGAGAGGAAAGACAGGAAAGAGAAATGAGAAAATAGAAAATAGAAATTGGAGGGTACTTTCTCTTTTTCATCCTTTCTGATTTCTAATTCCTGATTTTGTATTTGTGAGGTTACAATGAGCCACGATTTTCAAAAAGACATATCAGGCTGCGGTTTGGCCGGCATAATAAATAAAGACGGCAAGAGGGTAAGCGGAAGTTTCATGATAAAATGCATGTGCCTCATGAACGACAGGGGAAACGGCCTTGGCGCAGGCTTTGCCGCATACGGCATATATCCTGAATACAAGGACCTTTATGCATTTCATGTAATGTATGACGAGTTAGGAGCCCAGAGGGATGCGGAAGAATACATCAAAAAGAATTACCACATAGAGAAGAAGGAGCCGATACCCACTGCGCTTGTAGCCGGGATTACAATATCACCTATACTGTGGCGCTATTTTGTGAGGCCCCTGTCTGAAAGAAGCGAGAGGGAAACAGCTGGCCTGCAGGACGATGACTTTGTTGTGCGAACCGTCATGAAGATAAACTCAGAGGTAGACGGCGCCTATGTATTTTCAAGCGGCAAGAACATGGGGGTATTCAAGGGTGTGGGTATGCCTGGGGAGATAGCGCGGTTTTTCAGGATTGAAGAATACGAAGGCTATATATGGACAGGCCATACGAGGTTCCCCACAAATACCCCGGGCTGGTGGGGCGGCGCGCATCCCTTCACTTTGCTGGACTGGTCCATTGTCCACAACGGTGAGATTTCATCTTATGGGATAAACAAGAGATATCTTGAGATGTATGGCTATAAACTTACCCTTTTAACAGACACAGAGGTTGTGGCTTATCTCTTTGATTTGCTGGTAAGGAAGCACGGGCTGGATGTGCTCACCGCATGCACTGCCCTTGCAGCGCCTTTCTGGAAAAGGATTGACGAGATGGATGAAAACGGGAAAGATACCATGACTGCGCTCCGTATGGTGTACGGCAGCGCGCTGATGAACGGTCCTTTCTCAATACTATTCGGGCACAGCAGGGGATTGGTAGGGTTTAACGATAGGATTAAACTAAGGCCCCTTGTTGCAGCAACAAAGGGAAAGAGTGTTTATATGGCGAGCGAGGAATCTGCCATAAGGGAAATATGCCCAAACCCTGAAAAGGTCTGGGCGCCCAGGGCAGGCGAGCCGGTGATTGTTGAGTTGGAGAGTTAGAAAATAGTGGCAGAGAGTCAAAGTATCAGAGTATCAGAGTAAAAGCTTTGACACTATGACTCTTTGACACTTTGACGCTGTATTTAAGAGGGAGGTTAAAGTGTTTAAGAGTTTGGCGCCGCCAGAGTTTCTGGCTAAGATAGACCAGGTAAAATGTATAAAGTGCAAGCGCTGCATCCAGAACTGCGGCTGGAGTGTATATTCATGGGGCGGCGACAAGGTCCTTATTGATACATATAAGTGCGTTAACTGCCTGAGATGTTATCACTACTGCCCGGAAGAGGCCATCACCATAGAGGATAACCCTGTCAGGTTCAGGAGCAATGCCAACTGGGGCTTTTACAATATACGGAACATCAAGAGGCAGGCAGAGACAGGAGGCATCCCGCTTACAGGTATGGGAAGCGACATGCCATACCCTGTTATCTTTGATAATCTTCTGCTGGATGCCTGCCAGGTTACCAACCCATCCATTGACCCGCTGAGGGAGCCGATGGAGCTGCGGACATATCTCGGCAAAAAGCCTGCGAAGCTGGAATTTGAAAAGGGACCGGACGGTAAATCTAAACTAAAGACAAAGATGCCTCCGCAGATAAAGCTGGAGATGCCTTTTATATTTGCGCCCATGAGCTACGGCTCCATAAGCCTCAATGCGCAGAAGACGCTTGCTATGGCTGCAAAGGAGCTTGGGATAGTGATGAATACAGGCGAAGGCGGCCTGCATGAGGAGATATATCCTTTCCGCGGGAATGTAATCGTTCAGGTTGCATCAGGGAGATTCGGCGTAAACGCTGATTATCTGAATGCAGGCGTTGCTGTTGAGATAAAGATAGGCCAGGGTGCAAAGCCAGGAATCGGCGGACACCTGCCCGGAGAAAAGATACCTCTGGATATTGCGAAGACGAGGATGATACCTGTAGGCACAGATGCACTTTCGCCTGCGCCGCAGCACGACATCTATTCAATAGAGGACTTAAGGCAGTTGATATTCGCCATAAAAGAGGCAACCAACTACACAAAGCCTGTTTCTGTAAAGATTGCGGCTGTGCACAATGTGGCTGCCATAGCATCCGGTATTGTAAGGGCGGGCGCGGATATTGTGTATATTGATGGTTTCAGGGGCGGCACAGGCGCTGCGCCAGTTATCATACGCGACCACCTCGGCATACCCATTGAGCATGCCCTTGCAGCAGTGGATGAAAGGCTAAGGCAGGAAGGCATAAGAAACGAGGCATCCATCATAGCCGCAGGAGGCATCAGGAGCAGCGCAGACGCTGCAAAGGCAATTGCCCTGGGCGCTGATGCAATCGCCATTGGAACCGCCGCGCTCATAACAATGGGGTGCACTGTTTGCGGCAAGTGCTACACAGGCAACTGCTCATGGGGTATAACAACCCAGAGGCCAGAGCTTACAGTAAGGCTTGACCCCGAGGTGTACGCAGAGAGGCTGATAAATATGATACACGCATGGAGCCATGAATTAAAAGAGATACTTGGCGCGCTTGGCGTCAATGCCATTGAAAGTCTTAGGGGTAGCAGGGAGAGATTGCGCGGTGTCGGGCTTGACAGCCAGACACTGGATATATTAGGAGTGAAACCAACAGGAAGATAAAAAAAGGAGGTTAAGGCTAAGGCTGAGGTTGAGGATTCTAAACCTTAAACTCAACCTTAACCTGTTTTTAAGATATGCTTACAATTGATGCAAAAGGAACTTATTACCGACGGCTGAATGAGCAGGTCAGGGAGGCCATTGCCAAAGGGGAGAAGGAACTGCTCCTCAAAAATGTCAACGGCCAGTACTATATAGGCGACGGGTTAAAGGGCGAGGCAATGATTACCATAGAGGGTGTGCCTGGGAACGACCTTGCTGCATTCATGGACGGTCCGACTCTTATTGTGAAGAATAATGCACAGGACAATATCGGCAATACCATGAACAGCGGGAAGGTTATTGTATACGGCAACGTAGGGGATGTCCTTGGTTATGGTATGCGGGGGGGCAAACTGCACATTCGCGGCGATGTTGGCTACAGGGTGGGCATCCACATGAAGGGTTACAAAAAACAGATACCGGTAATCATTGCAGGCGGGACTGCTGGCGACTTCTTCGGCGAATATATGGCAGGCGGCGCGCTCATACTGTTAAATCTTGAGAATAAAAAAGACGGACAGATAGTAGGTGATTATCTCGGCACTGGCATGCACGGCGGGACTATATTCATAAGGGGTGAGGTTGACAAGAAACTCTGCGGCGCTGAGGTGGGAATATCTGACCCTAATGAAGAGGATATAAAATTCCTTACGGATTATCTGAAAGATTACTGTAAGGATTTCAATCTTAAACTGGAAGATATCATGAAGGTAGATTTCAAGAAACTTACACCAGCATCATCGAGGCCTTATGGGAATATGTACGCGTATTAGAAAAAGGCTATAGGGAATAGGTTATGGGCTATTGGTAAAAAACTATTACTTATTATTTGTTTTACCTATTGCCTCTCACCTATAGCCCATTGCCTGTTTCCTCACCAAACACCTCTGCCTCAAAGGTATATATATCAGCGCCTTCCTTCCAGCAGGAAGCATTAATGCCGGCCTTAAGGCATGTATGTTCCAGAAAGGCGTCCCTGTCCCATCCGTATTCAGTTGCAACCTGGGGGAGCAGGACACCCCTGTATAATCCTTTCATAATATAAAGGCCGTGCCTGCCCACCTCAATCTCTGAAACATCCTTTATCTTCTTTAGCGGCGTAAGGCAGGAGATCTCTATAGAGATTTGGGAAAGCTCAGATGCCACTATAGGTATAAACCTGGGGTCCTGAGCGGATGCTGATACAGCCATATCTGCCACAGTCAGATAAAGCGGTTTATCTGATGTAAATATGCCGATACAGCCCCTTAGCTCACCCTTTTTCTTTATGGTAACAAAGGCCCCCCGTTTCTCCATGAGCAGAGGACTATTCACATCAAAGGCAGGGATTTTTTTTGTCCGCATATAGGACTCAATTGTGTCCCTTGCTATCTTTAAAAGCAGTAGTTTATCTTCTCTTGACAGGCCCATGTTATTTATTAATCCCCGACAGTCTTTTATTGAAAAGACTACATCAATTCTGTATATTAGTCAAACATGGCAGTATCCTAAAAACTGCTTGCTGTTTTAACGGCAAATAATTACAATTTAGCCATCACTCAAGGAGGAATGAAAATGAAGGCCATTGCATCCCATACTGTTGGTCTGCTTTTAATCTCCATACTCATCGCGTCTGCTATTAATGCAGAAGAGAGCAAGTTCAGGAAACAATTCATAGAAAGTTACAGGGCAAACAATGTCCAGGCCCTGTCCGTAATCATCAGACAGAATAAAGATACAATATCTGCTGAGGTTGACGGCCTTATAAATGAGGCAATGTCATCCGAGAAGAACTACCTTGAAAGGATGGGCATCCTGGACATTGCAAATGCAATGGCTGCAATGAATGTCCACTGGAATAACGGTGATGAGAAACTGCTGAAGAAGGTGGAGACCCTCCAGCGTGAAGAAGCACAGAAAGAGAAAAAACGGACTGAAGAACTTGAAAGGGTAAAGGAGGTTGAGAAGGTCCCCGGTAATTTTGTAATGGCATCCCGCAGGGAGGAGATGGCAGCAAAGGGGCTCAGCCCGGTAATCTATCCGCACTGGATACACAGGTCATTCTTCAGATGCAAGGTCTGCCATGAAAAAATATTCATTATGAAAAGGGGGGCGAATGATATCTCCTATGGGAAGATACAGGAAGGCAAGCTCTGCGGTACATGCCATAACGGCACTATTTCATTCAGCGCAGTCGCTGAAGAAAACTGCGGCAGATGTCATATCTTCGGCAAACCCGAGGCAAAACCCCTTGTGGACATGAGCTATTATAATCACGACAAGTTTAAGGAGATTGCCTCCCGCACAGGCGGCAAGTGGAATTCCGAGAATTTAACCAACGGCAAACTGCCGCTTGACAGGCTTGGATTCATAAACTGGATTGAGATGGACAACAAGAAGGCATTTAATCCGCGCGATGCCCTGGACAACGATACAGACACCAGCGGCATAAGGGAAACATCCATATTTTTTGAGACAAGCAGCACCTTCATGAAAGGCGTCCTGTTCAGCCATAAAATCCATTCAACATGGGTGCGGTGTACTTTGTGCCATCCAAATCCATTCAAGCCTGAGGTGGGGCAAAACAAGGTTAAAATGATTGAGATGAAGGATGGCAAAAGCTGCGGCAAGTGCCATGGCAAGGTGGCGTTTACCTATTCAGACTGCCTTAGGTGCCACAATCAGACTAAAGAGAACCTGTCGGAGGGTGTGCTTATTAACCACGTAGAAGCCGCTCCTCCACAGGCACAGTAACCCCCCACCCTCTTCTAAAGAGCGGGGCTTTTCAGAGGGACTAAGTTTTAATTTGTCATTCTGGGCGTGGGGGTAACCATTTGTTTTCCATAATGCCTCTCTGATTAAAGAAGAAAAAATTTCTTTAAGTATGCAGCCTACTGAAGGCTGAAAACCTTATATCCTTCTCTCTTCCACCTGAAATAATCCTTTAATATCTCTTCGTGGTCAAAGGCCAGTGGATGGGGCAGGTTATTCCCGGTAAAAACACCAATACCCTTTGCGTCATCCTTTGCCCTTGGAATGCCGTCTGCCTCTGCTACGAACACAGTAGAAATGGTATGGAAACGCGGGTCTCTTTCGGGGTTAGAATAGGAATGAAGCTGATATTTAAGCCTTACCTGCAAAGATGTTTCCTCCAGCGCCTCTCTTATGGCTGCCCCTTCAAGGGTCTCTCCGTAATCCACAAAGCCGCCGGGTATTGCCCAGCCAAGAGGAGGATTTTTTCTTTCAATGAGGACAATTCCTTTGCCGCCTTTAAGTTCTATAATTATATCCACCGTTGGTATAGGGTTTTTGAACCTGTCCACGGACTCCGCATATCACAGCAAGATATTTGTTGTCAAACATTATTTTAGGCTTGAGTATATCGCTGCAGTATGTTATCAAATCAGCATGAAAACCATCAGGAACCCCGGAAAACTTTGCCTTGCCATAACCATGATTGTGCTGTTCTCTTCAATGATTGAAGCGAGCACATATATCCCAATATTCAGGGCGGATTTCTGGATTAAAAGACTTGATGACCCTGACAGGCAGATACTTTCACAGGAACAGATTAAAGAATTGAACAGGGCTATCCTTGCTGGGGACGATGAGATGGCAGAGGTACAGAATATGGAAGGCGCGGTTCCGAAGGAAAGTTTGGTTGAATGGCTTTTAAAAGACCCCCTCCCGCAGGATAAGAAGATGTTTGACAAGAGGGGTAAGGAGATAAAGGAGGCATTCTATAATCAACTCCTTGACAATATGCAGATTGAGGCAGTGCAGGAATCAAATGAATTGCTGTTCGGCATGGTCACAAAGAGGATAGATATCAGGGCATTTCCCACGGATGAACCGGTTCTGAAAGACCCGTCTGCCAGGGATTTTGATGCATTTCAGTATTCTGCCATATATCCACCCCAGCCTGTTGCGCTCCTCCATAAGAGCAGGGACGGCAAATGGGGATTCTTCCAGACCCCCTTTGTGAGGGGCTGGATAAAGATGGCTGATATAGCATTTGCGTACAGCAGGGATGAGATAAACCAGGCCAGGAATAAGGAGTTAAACCCTTCCAATGGAGCAATGACAACCTCAGCAGAGTCTTCTGACAGCGTAGCAGTTGATATTGAAAAGAATCTTGTAATTACAGGGAACAGGGTCAGGGTCTTTGCGGACAGGAGAAGGGGAAAGGCGCTTGAATCCCTCCCCATGGGAAGAAGGGTGGCTATTACAGGTGAGGATAAAAATTTCTGGGTTGTGAGGTTTCCGCAGAAAGGCAAGGATGGTTACCTTGAATGGACAGACGCCTACATTGAGAAAAAATCCGATGTCCATATCGGTTCTCTCCCATACACCAAGCGGAATGTGATAAGCCAGGCCTTCAAGATATTGGGTGAAAGATATGGATGGGGAGGCAGGGACGGTCTTAGGGACTGTTCCAGTTTTATCAAGGATGTGTTTGCAACAATGGGTATAAACCTTCCAAGACATTCCAGCCATCAGGCATCAGTAGGAACTGTGCTGGTAGGCCTTGATGAATCAGCCGCCCCTGAGACAATAAAGAATGCAATGGATTCTTCCATTCCGGGGATTACGCTTTTTGGCCTCAATGGCCATATAATGCTTTACCTCGGCAATGTAAATGGGAGCTATTATACGCTCCACCAGCTTTTTGGCTATTATGATAAGGACGGTTTCAGGACAATAAACAAGGCTGTAGTGACAAACCTTGAGTTGGGCAAAGATTCAAAGATGGGCCCCATAAGAGACAGGGTAAAGAGTGTAAACCTCATAACACTGGGTGAGTCTAATTGACTGCACTGGCGAAATTGATATTAAATATAAGGATAAGACCAAGGGATAAAAAACGCCGTCATTCCTCCTGTATTTTCTTTTTGCTGGTTTTTCTTTTATCCTTTCATGCGAACCTTTCTGTTTTTGCCTCCGGGCCTGTGAAGACAGAGAGGGAGATAGTAAAAAAGGAAAATGAGATAGAGTCCCTTAAAAGGGAGATTGTAGAAAAAAAGAAAGGGTTAGAGTATAATGTTAAAAAAGAATATGCTGTTCTCGAAGAACTGGAAGATATTGACAAGACATTGTCTCAAAAGGAAGAGGAGTTGGAGAAGATAGAAAAGAATATCTCCGGCTTAAAACAGAAGACCCACAATACGGATATCCGCATAATGGAACTGGTAAAAGAAAAAGAGGGGTTGTCCAGGCTCCTTGAAAAGCGGCTTATTGCAATGTATAAAATGAAGAAGGTCGGGGTAATACAGCCATTTTTTTCTTCTGGTTCAGTCAATGACATCGGCAGGCGGTATAAGTATATAAGCATGGTAGTTGACTATGATATCGCCCTGTTAAGGGATTACAGGGGGAATGAGCTGCTTTTAGAGGCAGAGAGGAACAGGCTTAAGGAGTTTCAGGAGGAGATGCTCTCCTTGAAGGACATGGTTGAGCAGAAAAGGAATGAACTGATAGATGACAAGGGCAGGAAGAAGGCCCTTTTAAGAGATATAAGGAGAAAAAAGTATATGCAGTTCGCTGCTATCAGTGAAATGGAAGGGGCATCAAGGGAACTCCAATTATTTGTGGATAGGTTAAAAAATGATAGGCAAAGGCAGGAAGAAGATACCCCAACCTCTGGTTTTGCATCCATGCGCGGGTATCTGTCCTTGCCTGTGGAAGGAAGGATTATTTCCATGTACGGGAAGGTAGAACATCCAAAGTTCCATACAGCTACCTTTAATAACGGTATTGAGATAGAGGCAGACATGGGGGCTGAGGTAAAATCTGTATACAGGGGAAGGGTTGCATATTCAGGGTGGTTCAGGGGCTATGGCAAGGTTATGATTATAGACCATGGAAACGGTTATTATACCCTGTTCGCACGGCTCTCAAAGATTATAAGTGAAGTTGATTCCATCGTGGAAAAGGACGATGTAATTGCCCTTGTGGGAGATACAGGTTCAATAAAAGGGCCGCATCTGTATTTTGAAGTGCGACAGAAAGGGGTGCCTCTGGACCCTTTAAACTGGATGGCTTATAAATGATATAATGAGTTTGTATTAAAGCAGCAAGGGGTATGCGGCAGACAGTAAATATTAAAGTTGCCTGCTCCTTACACCATGCTGCACACTGACTTTATTAGGAGGATAATTATGTTTAAGAATGTATCATGGCGCAGGGTTATTGTGATGGGGGGGATAGGATGTACGCTGAGTATCCTTTTATTGTGGGGTATAAGCTACAGGGTTTCCGCTGTAGCCACAAAGGCGTATGAGGATCTGAGGATATTTACAGACGTGCTTTCCATTGTACAGGATAGCTATGCTGAAGAAACAGATACAAAGAATCTGCTGCAGGGAGCAATAAAGGGCATGCTGTACGGGCTTGACCCGCATTCTTCATTTATGACCAGTGAGGAATATAAAGAAATGCAGGTGGAGACAAAGGGAACTTTCGGCGGCGTAGGCATAGAGATAGGTATAAGGGATAATGTGCTGACGGTTATTGCCCCTATTGAAGACACACCGGCCTTTAAAGCAGGGATTAAGGCTGGAGACAAGATAATAAAGATAGGTGAAAAATCCACCAAGGACATGAGTATTACTGATGCAGTAAAACTTATGCGCGGTTCAAGGGGGACAAAGGTGACCCTCTGGATATTGCGGGAAGACTGGAAGGACCCGCAGGAGTTTGCAATTACAAGGGATATCATCGCAATAAAGAGCATAAAGCACAGGCTCCTTGAAGAGGGATTCGGTTATGTCCGTATTTCGCAGTTTCAGGAAAAAACCGCAAATGACCTTGAGGATGCCCTGAACAAGCTTGGTTCGAGGGAAAATAAGCTTAAGGGGGTTATTCTGGATTTAAGGAATAATCCGGGCGGACTTCTAAGCCAGGCTGTTGAAGTGGCGGATAAGTTTTTAGACTCCGGGCTGATTGTATATACAAAAGGCAGAACCCCTGGCCAGGATATCAAGTTTGAGGCCAAACCTGGAGATACCCACCCATCGTATATGATAATTGTCCTGGTTAACGGCGGGAGCGCCAGCGCCTCTGAGATTGTAGCAGGTGCGCTTCAGGACCATAAAAGGGCTGTGATATTGGGCACCCAGACATTCGGAAAAGGGTCTGTGCAGACCATCATACCGCTGAGTGACGGCGCAGCCCTGAGGCTTACAACCTCCAAATACTACACGCCTTCAGGAAGGTCAATCCAGGCCAAGGGTATTGAGCCTGATATAATTGTTGGCGAGCCGGTAAGAGAGCATATCAAGGAAAAGGACCTGGAGAGGCACCTTGAGGCAGAAACGGTCAAGCCTGAAAAGGAAAAGAAGATAAAGGTGGAAGAAAAAGTTCCAGGTAAAGTTATAGGTGAAAAAGAAGAGGCAGAAGATATCCAGCTCAAGAGGGCGCTGGACTATCTGAAGAGCTGGTACATATTTCAGGGAACAATTAACAAACCATGAAGATAATAAAAAGGGTGCGCGCTAAAATAGGGCCTTTATTATCAAAGGCCCTATTTGTTTTTGGAATTGCGCTGCTCTTTTCCGCAATCGTCATAACAGGCATCATATTATTTACCGGCCACAAAGGAAAAAAAGAGCCATCTAAGGCCACACCGGATTTACCTGCTTTGGCAAAGATAGAAAAGCCGCAGCTGCCGATCCCTTCAAAGCCCCATTTGCATAAGGCCAAAGTTGCAATAGTCATTGATGACCTGGGGCTGGATATAGAGCGGCTGAGGGATATTCTGGATATAGATGCACCGATAGCAGTCGCTGTGCTTCCATTCCTGCCGTATTCAAGGGAGATTGCAGAAGAGGCAAGCCTGAGCGGGAGGGAGGTTCTGCTGCACCTGCCCATGGAGCCAAAAGATTCTGCCAATAACGACCCTGGCGAAGGGGCGGTATTCACATACATGTCTGAGGCCGAGGTTGCAGGACAGGTCAGGAAAGACATAGCTGCCATTCCCCGTATTGTGGGCATAAACAATCATATGGGCTCAAAGTTTACTGAGAATGAAAGACTGATGAAGATAGTTCTGGAAACAGCAAAGGAAAGAAACCTGTTTTTCCTCGACAGCAAAACCACAAATAAATCCGCTATCCACAGATTGGCAAAGGAGATGGGACTGAAAACAGCAAGCAGGCACGTGTTTCTGGATAATAATAAAGATGATGTTGAGTATATAAAAGGACAGATACTGGAACTCATGGAGATAGCGAAAAAGAGGGGTGCGGCAGTCGGAATAGGCCATCCCCACCAGACTACAATAACAGCAATAAAAGAGATGCTCCCCAGACTTAATGACGATGTTGAGGTAGTACCCTTAAGCCAATTAATTGACAGCATGAATGAATAATGGTAGAAAGACCGTTATGCGTGAACGTTATACGTGATGCGTAAAAACAAAAACTTTTTCCGTATAATGCATCACGCACATGCATCACGGTTTTAGACGGAGGTTTTATGAGTATTCTTGTTGTTGGTTCCGTTGCGTTTGATTCGGTGGAGACGCCGTTTGGGAAGGCAGACAATGCCCTCGGAGGCTCTGCCACCTATTTTTCAACGGCCGCCAGCTATTTTTCTGAGATTAACCTTGTGGCCGTGGTTGGCGC
>Ga0209343_10004808_pt1 | contig 16609 bp, 19 predicted proteins | sample RifCSPlowO2_02_FD_184026 | JGI IMG/M metagenome (GOLD analysis project Ga0209343, IMG submission 184026) | Groundwater microbial communities from Rifle, Colorado - Rifle CSP2_plank lowO2_0.2 (SPAdes) (version 2) | ecosystem: Environmental > Aquatic > Deep subsurface > Groundwater | place... | reverse complement strand
CCCTTTCAACATCATCTATCCTGCCAATACATCCTGATAATTATCAATCCCATTTGATACAGACAAAGGGGATTACCTTTCCCCCGTTCACCGAGGGGTTACACATAAATACAGAATCCCCTTTACCTTGATATTAGATTTATCTTATAATTGATTAATAGCTTAATAAATAAAAGAATCTAAATTTTTATATGAGTCTTATAGCAATAATTGATTACGGGATGGGTAACCTGAGGAGTGTTGAAAAGGCCTTTGAATATGTCGGACACAGGGCCTTTGTGGCAAAACATCCAACCGGGGTATCAGATGCATCACATGTGGTACTGCCAGGGGTAGGCGGCTTTCCTGAATGCATGAAGAATCTTGAAAATACAGGTATGATAGACGCCGTGTATAAAAGTATCGAATCCGGGAAACAATTCCTCGGTATATGTCTTGGCCTTCAGCTTCTTTTCAGCGAGAGTGAAGAATTTGGTTGTCATAATGGACTTAATATATTGGAAGGACATGTCGTTAGATTCACACCGGGACATGAGTTTAAGGTTCCTCACATGGGATGGAATCAGATAATGATTAAAAGAGAGGTGCCCTTACTAAAAGGAATACCAGACAACTCTTTTGTCTATTTTGTCCATTCATATTATGTTATCCCATCAGACAAGGAAATAATATCAACACAGTCTGATTATGGCGGCGAATTCGTATCGAGTGTCTGGAAAGATAATATATTTGCCTGTCAGTTTCACCCGGAAAAGAGTCAGGAAATAGGATTGCGGATATTAAAAAACTTCGGAGATATAAAATGAATAAAAGCAGATTACTTGTTGCTCTCTTTTTATTATCGTTATTTTTTTACGCAGGGTGCGCTTCAAAATATGCATCTTCAACTGTATCACCAAAATTGAAAGAGGCAAGTATAGTAAAAGTAGTGGTAGTCCCCTTTGTATCTTTTCCTGAAGAAGACCAGAAAGGATTAAGAAGTGCAAAGATAAATCCGGAAGGCGCTTCATATGTAACCCTCATGTTCTATCATGGCATGGAGGACCGTGGTTATTTTATTATTCCTCTTGATGATCAAACAAAAGAGAGGATTTCTTACCAGGGGGTACTCCCCTATGAGGTTATTAAATCAATAGGTAATAAAACAGGGGCCGATGCTGTCTTAACAGGTGTTGTTACAAGGTATGAAAACAGGGAAGGAGGCCCGGTAGGTGTAAGAAAACCTGCATCTGTTGGTTTTGAGACAAACCTGACCAGCACAATAGATGGGACTATCCTCTGGAACGGCAGATATGCAGAGACACAGAAGACCCTTGTAGAAGACCTCAGTCTATTACCAACCTTCATTAAAAGGAAGGGAAGGTGGTTAACAGCAGATGAGCTTGCACAGTATGGTGTGAATGTCTTGTTAAAGAGTCTCTCAAATTCATTCCTGACCCAATCTGCACCTCCTTCAACAGATTCAGAAAAAGAGGAAGCTTATTAACTCATGATAATTATCCCTGCAATAGATATTAAGGGTGGAAGATGTGTCAGGCTTTATCAGGGACGTATGGATAAAGAGACGGTCTATTCAGAGAATCCTGTTGAGGCTGCCGGCAGATGGGAAGATATGGGGGCAGAGATGCTCCACGTGGTTGACCTTGATGGTGCTGTATGCGGCAGACCTGTAAACCTTGATGTAATAAAGGATATCATATCTTCTGTAAAACTAAATGTGCAGATAGGAGGCGGTATAAGAGATGTTGAGAGCGCAAAACATTATTTATCTATAGGTGCGTATAGAGTGGTGCTCGGTACTGCTGTTGTAAATAATCTGGAATTTGTAAATAATATGTGTAATGCCTGTCCGGATCAAATTGTAGTATCCCTTGATGCAAAGGATGGCATGATAGCAGTAAAAGGGTGGACAGAGGTCACAGGGACAGATGCAATTGAAATGGCAAAGACATTTGAAGGGATTGGAATTAGTGCAATTGTCTTTACTGATATAAAAAGGGATGGTACATTAACAGGGCCAAACATAGAAAGTATTAAGAAACTGGTCTCAAATGTAAATATCCCTGTAATTGCATCCGGTGGAATATCAGGTATAAATGATATACGGGCATTGCTTAATATAAAGAATCCTGGAATAGCAGGGGTTATTGTTGGAAAGGCACTCTACTCCGGTGCTATTGACTTAGGCGAGGCTATCACCTTTACAAAGTAAAGAATCGACTATGTTAGCCAAACGAATTATACCATGCCTCGATGTGAAGGAAGGACGAGTTGTAAAAGGGGTCAGCTTTGTCAATCTGCGTGATGCAGGAGACCCTGTGGAGGTTGCAGCTCTGTATAATGACGAAGGGGCTGATGAGATATGTTTTCTCGATATAACAGCTTCTTATGAAAAACGCTCTATAATGATCGACGTGGTTAGAAGAACAGCAGAAAAGGTCTTTATGCCGCTTACTGTTGGCGGTGGAATAAGGACACTGGAAGATATAAGGACACTGCTCAAGGCCGGTGCTGATAAGGTCTCAATCAATACTGCTGCTGTACAAAACCCGGAACTTGTACGCGAGGCATCAGAACGCTTTGGCAGTCAATGTATCGTAGTTGCAATAGATGCCAAACACAGAATTACCACTTCTTCTTCTCCGTCATGGGAGGTTTATATCCATGGAGGCCGTACACCTACCGATATTGATGTTATCCAATGGGCAAAGAAGATGGAGGAATATGGCGCCGGTGAAATACTCCTGACAAGTATGGATATGGACGGGACAAAGGAGGGATATGATATACAACTTACACGTTCCGTTTCTGAAGCTGTATCTATACCCGTGATTGCCTCCGGAGGAGTGGGAACACCTGCGCACTTATATGAAGGCCTGACTACGGGTAAGGCAGATGCTGTCCTTGCAGCATCTATCTTCCATTTCCGTGAGTACACGATAAGCCAGGTCAAGGAGTATCTAAAAGGCAGGGGCATCTTTATAAGGATTTAGCTATTAATATGAAACACAAGATATCAGAAGATATTATCGGGCAGGTTAAATTTGACAAGCGTGGACTTGTCCCGGCTATTATACAAGACTACCGTACCCTGAGTGTCCTGATGATGGCATACATGAACATTGATGCACTCAAGGCTACTATAGAGACAGGGATTACGCATTTCTGGAGCAGGTCGAGGGAGAAACTCTGGCAGAAAGGAGAGACATCCGGTCATATACAGGTTGTAAAAAAGATACTCTATGATTGTGATGCAGACACCCTTCTTGTGCTTGCAGAACAGGTTGGCGCAGCCTGTCATACCGGAAACAGGTCCTGTTTTTACAGGGGCTTGTATGATAGGGGTGATGACTTTATTATGGATAAGTCATCCCTGTCCGGGATCCTCAACAGGGTGTATGATGTTATTATAGACCGAAAGGATAAACCTAAAGAGTCTTCCTATGTAAGTTCACTTTATTCATCAGGTGTGGATAAGATCCTTGGAAAGATCTCCGAGGAGGCAGGAGAGTTAATCATAAGTTCTAAGAATAATAACAGGGAAGAGATAATATATGAGGCTGCGGATCTCTGGTTCCATAGCCTTGTACTACTGGGTTATCACGGTTTAACTCCACAGGACATATATAAAGAACTTGAAAAACGCTTTGGTATCTCCGGACTTGAAAAGAAAAAAAAGGAGGGGAAGAAAAAGTGAGTAATTGTATATTCTGTAAAATACTGTCAAAGGAAATACCAGGTAAGATTATATATGAAGATGATTTCTGTATAGCCTTTGATGATATTAATCCTCAGGCACCTGTCCATGTACTGCTTGTACCGAGAGAACATGTCCCTACGTTTAATGACCTTACAGAGGATAAAAAAGAACTGTTAGGTAATCTCTGCCTGGCTGTTAACAGGATAGCGGAGATCAAAAAGATAAAAGATCCGGGTTACAGAATAGTTATAAACTGTAACCCTGCCGGTGGACAGATGGTCTATCACCTTCACATACATGTCATGGGTGGAAGACAGATGGCATGGCCACCCGGGTAATAATAATGTCAAAAAAGGCTGTTGTTTTATTAAGCGGCGGCATAGATTCTGCAACTACCCTTGCTATTGCCGGGACTGAAGGTTATGAATTATATGCCCTCAGCATAAACTATGGACAGAGACATCTGCTTGAAATAGAATGTGCCCGTAAGATAGCAGCATTTTACAATGTGAAAGAACACAAGATTTTCAATGTGGATTTAAGGGGGATTGGTGGTTCTGCCCTGACATCAGATATTGAGGTTCCCAAAGATAGAGATCGGGAAGATATAACACATGGTATTCCTGTTACATATGTCCCCGCACGAAATACCATATTCCTTGCTATCTCACTTTCATGGGCAGAAGTTATAGGTGCAGATACCATCTTCTTTGGGGCAAACATACTTGATTACAGCGGTTATCCTGATTGCCGTCCTGAATTTATCCATGCATTTGAAATTATGGCAAACCTCGCTACACGCGCAGGTGTTGAAGGGGAAAATAAGTTTACAATAAAAACCCCCTTGATTGCTATGACAAAGGCTGAGATAATTAAAAAGGGGGTTGAACTGGGTGTTGATTTCAGTATGACCCATAGTTGTTATGACCCAACAAAAGATGGGATTGCCTGTGGCAGGTGTGATAGTTGTATACTCAGGCAGAGAGGGTTTGCTGAAGCAGGCCTCAATGACCCGATTAAATATTGAAGCTCCCTGCAGCCTGCTGCGGGAAAAAGCTCGCTTTGCATTTTCATTATGGATACTCTCGAAGTTTATGACATAGCAATAGGGATAGAGCGGAGGTTATCAAACATGTATCACAGATTCTCCACTCTTTTTAAGGAAAATACCGAGATACAAACCTTCTGGATAGGTATTGCCAATCATGAGAAAAGCCATTCCGAAACCCTTACCCTGAGCAAGGGTTATCTCATGTGGAACCATCCTTCCATAAGGAAAAGAAGGATTAACCTGATTCAACACTCCGACACTAAAGAGCTTGAGACCCTCGAATATGTGCTAAAAGAATATGAACGTAAGATAAGAAGGGAGCGGGTCTCTCTCCAGGAGGCCCTCGATATATTATTAAAGATAGAGAACAGTGAATTGAATCATTTATATAAAAGGCTTATTAATCTCTCTGGATTTAAATTATTACCCAGACCGGAGAATAGCCATCGTTTTATATATGAACATATGAAGACAATAAAATCTTTCATGGACAAATACTACAGAGGGAACCAGCCTGCAATTCAGGTTGAAGATTATGCAGATGAAACAGTATTATCATCACCTCTGTCAGAAGTGCTTCAGGGAAGAATCGTGGAAATTGAATCAGAAATGTCATATGGTTTCATAGAAGGGACAGATGGAGAGAGATATATGTTTTTGCCAGAGGATATTTCTTCAGGGACATGGGAGGATGTCAAAAGAGATACACCGGTTGAGTTCTCTTCAATCAGACTTCCCTGGGGACCCAGGGCTAACAATATTCGTTTCAGGAAATAAAATGTCAAAACCTACTATTTATGAAGGTATAGCCCTTATTGCTGATCCGATCCACAGTTATATTTCTTTTACAGTTCCCAAGGGAGGAGTAAAAGAAAATACAGAGAAAGACCTGATAGACTCCTTATGGATGCAGCGACTGAGATACATCTATCAGCTCCAGAGTGCAAGATGGGTTTATCCTTCTGCAGAACACAGCAGATTTCAACATTCACTTGGTGCCATGCATATTGCCGGAAGGTTTGGCAGACATCTCTATCCAACCCTGAAGAGTATAATAAAGGACTGCCCATCTGAACCATATATTGAAGAACTGCTGCGGGTATCAGCATTGTTACATGATATAGGTCATGGCCCGTTCGGGCATTTTTTCGATGATAACATACTTGCCGATTATAATGAAACTCATGAAACAATAGGACAGAAGATTATAAAAAAAGAACTCTGCGATATTATTCAAAATATCAGACGAAGCCCTGATGGAGAGTTTGAACCCGGAGAAATAATAGAACCTGATTACACTGCTTTCCTTATAGGAAAAGGCCCCAATAAAGATATTACCGGATATCCAGGGTGGCTTCTATTCCTACAGCCCCTTTTAAGCGGGATATATACCGTAGACAACATGGATTACGTTTTGAGGGATTCATATATGTGTGGTGTTGCTATAGGGCCGGTAGATATCGACCGGCTCATTCACTACTCATTTTTTACGGATAAGGGATTAACGCTTCACAGGGCAGGATTGTCAGCCCTTAATATGTTTTTAAATGCCCGGCTATATATGTACACAAATGTTTACTATCACCGGACAACAAGGGCCATAGACCTCCACCTGAGAGAGATATTTAAAGATACGATAAAAATATTATTCCCTTATAATCCTGCTGAAAGACTGGATAGATACCTACATCTCACTGACTGGTCTTTACTTGAGTCCGTAAGAGGATGGGATGAAGATACAGACTTGAAAAAACAAAATTTGTATATTGATTGGATGAGGATCCTCGGCAGGGATGTTAAGTGGAAGATGGCATATGACAGGACCCTGTCACTAAAGGAGGTTGAAAAGGGGAGACGGTTTATAAATGAAGAAGAATTACATGATGTTATAGTAAAGCAATTGCCTTCAGATATAAAAGATATCCCCTTGAGGGTTGACATGGCAAGCCAGGACCCGAGACCTATTAATCCCCTTATGATGGGTGACAGACAAATTTACGTATATAATCCATCTACAGGAGATGTCTCCAAGGAGGCATTAAAAGAGTTTTTTGATTATATACCCGCAAAGGTAGTCCTCTGCCGTATATTTACCTTAAATCACAACTATGATACGGTTATTTCCTCTGCAACAGACAGCGTTTTACTCTGTGAAGAGGACAGTATAAAAACTAATGTTTAAGGTAAAGGGACTGAACACTCTATCCCTAGTCTGTCTATCTTACCTGCGACGGTCTGTTCTTCTGTGAGGACCTCTCCCGCCGCCGCCACCACCGCCGCCACCACCGCCACCTTTTCTTTCAGTCCGGGGTCTTGCCTCGCTGACAGTAATATTCCTGTCTTTAAAAGTTGCTCCATTTAACGTGGAGATTGCGTTCTTTGCCTCTTCATTCGTGGACATCTCTACAAAACCAAATCCCTTTGGCTGACCTGTATATGTATCTGTGATTATTTTCACAGATTCAACGGTACCTGCCTGAGAGAACAGTTCTGTTAAATCCTGTTCAGACGCCTGATAAGAGAGGTTGCCTACAAAAAGCTTTGTGTTCATTTTGTTCCTCCAAATAGTTAAAAGACAATTCAGCATGAAGGATTTAATAAACTTTGTCAAGAAAAATGTATGGAATTACAAAAGTCTTAAATCCTTTATGCCCACTCTCGCGCACGGATGCATGCAACTGTATGACCACTCCCAAAGTCTTCGAGGTAAGGGATTATATTCTTACATTCCTGGATCATCTTAGGACATCTCGGATGAAATCTGCAACCCGAAGGGATATCGATCGGGCTCGGGATATCACCACTTAATAAGATGATCTTCCTCTCTCTCCCCGAGGGATCAGGAACGGGTATGGCTGAAAGTAATGCCTGGGTATATGGATGAAGCGGCCGTTTGTATAATTCATCTACATGAGCAAGCTCCATAATCTTCCCGAGATACATCACAGCAACCCTGTTACTTATGTGTCTTACGATATTCAGATCATGTGCAATAAACAGATAAGATATATGTTTTTCTTCCTGTAATTCTTTCAGAAGATTTATAACCTGTGCCTGTATGGACACATCAAGGGCTGATACAGGTTCATCAGCCACTATCAATTTTGGTTTTAATGCTATTGCACGTGCCACACCTATCCTCTGTCTCTGGCCGCCGCTAAATTCATGCGGATAACGCCGCATGGCATCCTGAGAGAGACCAACCTTTTCAAGCAGTCCTGCTACCTCTTCCCGTCTCTCCTGTTTAGTTCCAATCCTGTGAACAATAAGGGGTTCTTCAACTATCTCCCTTACTGTAAGACGTGGATTCAGGGACGCATACGGGTCCTGAAATATTATCTGCATCTCTCTCCGTAATTCTTTCATCCTTTTCCCGTTAACCTTGCAGATATCTTCACCCATGAATACTATCTCACCCTCTGTAGGCTCTATAAGTCTCAATATAAGCCGGCCTGTAGTGGATTTTCCACAACCACTCTCTCCCACAAGGCTCAACACCTCATTTTCACCAATTTCAAAATTGATCCCGTCAACTGCATGCACTACCTTAACTTTTCCACCGAAGACCCCGTCTTCAACCGAAAAGTGCTTTTTAAGGCCCCTTACTGTCAGTAATTTTTCACTCATTTGCTTTTTGATTTATTCAGATCCACCCAGCACCGCACCAAATGTCCGCCACCCGTATCAATAAGTTCTGGTTCTGCATTATTACACTTTTCTATAATGTATTTGCATCTCGGATTAAACTTACACCCTGCCGGTAATTCTGAGAGTTTAGGAACGGCACCTTTGATCGTCCTCAATCTATCTTCCTTAATCTCTCCAAATCTTGGTATAGATTCCAACAACCCAATAGTATAAGGATGAAGCGGATTGGCAAAAAGCTCTTTCGTTGTTGCGTATTCAACGACCTTCCCGGCATACATCACCCCAACTTCATCTGCTGTCTCAGCAATTATACCAAGATCATGGGAAATAAGGATAAGGGCAGTATTCAGCGAGTCTGTTAGTCCTTTTAGCAAACGCAGTATTTGTGCCTGGATGGTAACGTCCAATGCAGTAGTAGGTTCATCAGCAATTATTAGAGAAGGCTCACAGGATATGGCCATTGCAATCATAACCCGCTGACGCATCCCCCCGCTCATTTGATGAGGATACTCTCTGATTCTTCTTGCGGGATCAGGTATACCTACATTTTGAAGTAGAGATTCAGTCCTCTCTAATGCTGCTGATTTCTTTAAGCCTCTGTGGGTACGAAGGATCTCAGCAATCTGCTCACCTATTGTAAAAACAGGGTTAAGGGATGTCATGGGGTCCTGGAATATCATGGCCATGCGATCCCCCCTGAGCCTCCTAATCTCTTCATTACTCAGTTTTAAAAGATCATGGCCATCAAAGTTGATATTACCTCCCACAATCTTTCCAGGAGATGGGACAAGCCTCATAATACTCATGGCTGTCATGCTCTTACCACACCCGGACTCACCAACGATTCCGAGGATTCTGCCTCTTTCAATCTTGAAACTTACATCATCAACAGCCCGTATTATACCTTCTGAGGTGTGAAAATATGTCTTAAGCCTGTCTACAGTAAGGAGCATAGAAAATAATCAAGGTTTGGCACTTGATACAAAGGAAAGATATATCCTGGCATCCCTGTTTTCAGGATCAATAGCAAGGGCCTTCTTCCATTCCCTGATAGCCATATCAACAAACCCCTTCATATAATATATGATACCCAGGTGAATGAATGCAGGCAGAAACTTCGGATTTATCTCCTGAGCCTTTATAAAGGTCTTTATTGCAGCTTCGAGGTCTCCAATTTCTTTGTAAGTAATACCGAGCTGGTTTACTATATCCGGAAATTTGGGGCGAAGCTTCAGTGCCTTTTTATACTCTGCAATGGCCTCTTTTAATCTGCCGAGGTTGTAATACTGATCCCCTAATCGTGCATGTTCATTTGCCAGTCTGCCTTCTATATAAGGATCTTTGATAGTGCGGGTCCTGGAAACAGCCTTAACAGCCCTGTTAAATATCTTCTGTGCCTCTTCGTACTGCCCAAGATCATTAAAGACAATGGCTAAATTGAGCGCAGCTTCAGTATAGATCGGATTTACCTTAAGGGCCATTTCTAAACAGGATATCGCCTTCTCTGAAATGCCTTTACGGTGGTATATGACACCAAGTTTATTATATACATCAGCAAACCTTTCAGGATTGTCCCTTACGATCTCAAGAAAACATCTGGTTGCTGCATCAAATTTGCCCTGATCAAAAAAGTTCCTGCCTTCTTCATACAAATCTTGCTGTTCCGGTGTCATGGATTTTTAGGGTACTCCAAAAAAAAAGGAGTGTCAACAATGCTTTTCTTTGTCTTCAGAGTATGGTAAAAGGATGATATGCTCTTAGTTGGTCTTACAGGAGGGATAGCAACCGGGAAGAGTGTTGTCTCAGGGATATTGAAGTCACTCGGTGCATACATTATTGATGCGGATCTTATTGCCCGTGACCTGGTAATGCCTGGTATGCCTGCATGGCATGAGATAGTGGAGAGATTTGGAAATAATATCCTATTAGAAGATAGGAGCATTAATAGAAAACTACTCGGAAGTATTATATTCAAAGACCCCCCAAAAAGGATGGTATTGAATTCTATCCTCCATCCCAGGATCTTCGAAGAAGCAGAAAAACAGATAAAGAAAATTGAGAGCGAAAAACCAGATGCAATAGTTATACTTGATGTGGCCCTCCTTATTGAAACAAAGGCATACAACCGAGTAGATGTTGTAATACTTGTTTGTGCTGACGAAGAGTTGCAGATAAAACGGCTTATTGAGAGGGATGAACTTACTAGAGAGGATGCCCTCGAGAGGATAAGTGCCCAGATGCCATCAGACATGAAAAAGGGATATGCTGATTTTATTATTGATACATCAACATCTCAGGAAGATGTACGAGATCAGACTTTAGAGATATTTGAAAAATTAAAGGGTCTTTCTAATACTTAATTGACTTTTGAGCCTCACTTTTGTAACATTTAGAAAAATGGCGACTCCAGTAACAAAGGCTGTCTTTCCTGTGGCAGGGTTGGGTACAAGGTTCCTTCCGGCAACAAAGGCATCTCCAAAGGAAATGCTCCCCCTTGTTGACAAGCCTTTAATACAATATGTGATTGAAGAGGCTATATCCTCCGGCATAGAAGAGGTTATTATTGTTACAGGACGCGGGAAGCGTGCAATTGAAGATCATTTTGATATTTCTTATGAGCTTGAAGATTTACTCAGACAGAAGGGAAAGAGAAAACTCCTGGCAGAGGTTCAGAAGATATCAAATATGATGAACATATGCTATGTCCGTCAGAAGGAACCAAACGGGCTTGGGCATGCAATCCTTTGCACAAAGAATCTTGTTAAGAATGAACCGTTTGCAGTACTGCTCGGAGATGATATAATAGATTCTGATGTGCCGGCACTGAAACAGATGCTGGATATTTATAATACATATAGTGCCTCAATAATTGCAGTCCAGGAAGTAGATAGAAGTCAGGTATCAAATTATGGTATAATTGAAGCAACCCCCATTGGGGATAGGGTCTATAAGATATCTGATATGGTGGAGAAGCCGGGTATGGAGGAGGCTCCATCAAATCTTGCAATTATCGGTAGATATATACTAACCCCTGGTATAATCGACTTACTTGAAAAGACCAACCCTGGTAGTGGCAAGGAGATTCAACTTACAGACGCACTAAAAAAACTTGTAAAAGTAAGCCCTGTATATGGTTATAAGTTCAAAGGGACGCGTTATGATGCCGGTGATAAACTGGGATTTCTAAAGGCAACAGTGGAGTTTGCCCTGAAAAATAAAGAATTTGGTAAAAAATTCAGGGAGTATTTAAAGACTCTCAAGTTATAAAAACTTTCAGGTTTAATCAAAAAGGAGGCCAATAAAGTGGCAGAATCATTAGAACAGGATTTTGGGCAGGTTGAAATACCTAATAAATTACCACTTCTGCCGGTGAGGGATATTGTAATATTCCCATATATGCTGCTTCCATTATTTGTTGGCCGGGAAATGTCTATAAAGGCCATAGAAGCAGCCCTTTCGTCAAATCGTCTTATATTCTTAGTTGCTCAAAAGGCCCTGGAGGTAGAAAATCCCACACCCCAGGATATATACAAGGTTGGAACTGTAGGTTTGATCACACGTATGCTCAAACTTCCGGATGGAAGGATAAAGATTTTAGTTCAGGGTCTTGCAAAGGCAAAGACATTAAAGTATGTACAGACTGAACCTAACTACATTGTCGAGATCGAGAGGATATCTGAACCCAAGGTACCCGAGGTTACCCTCGAGCTGGAAGCTCTAATGAGAAATGTAAAAGAGCAACTCGAAAAGATGGTAACCCTCGGCAAGGTTCTGTTGCCGGATATTATGGTGATTATTGAAAATATTGAGGACCCGGGTCGTCTGTCTGATATCATCACTTCAAATCTCGGACTTAAAGTTGAGGTGGCCCAGGAAGTGCTCGAGATAATACCTCCTGTTCAGCGATTAAAAAAGGTCAGTGAAATACTTAATAAAGAGCTAGACGTTTTAATGATGCAGCAGAAGATCCAGGCAGAGGCAAAGGGCGAGATAGATAAGACCCAGCGTGAGTATTTCTTAAGGGAGCAGCTAAAAGCCATCCAAAAAGAGCTCGGTGACCTTGATGAAAGACAGGAAGAGATAAACGAATTCAGAAAGAGATTTGAAGAGGCAAAGATGCCGGAGAAGGTGCAGAAAGAAGTTGATAAACAATTAAAACGCCTCGAGAAGATGCACCCGGACAGTGCCGAAGCCTCAACTGTCAGAACATATCTCGAATGGATGGTTGAACTGCCATGGAGTAAAAGCACCAAAGATAATCTTGATATAAAGGCAGCATCCAAAGTCCTGAATCAGGATCACTATGACCTTGAAAAGGTCAAGGAACGTATACTCGAATACCTGAGCGTGAGAAAACTCAAAGAGAAGATGAAAGGCCCTATACTCTGCTTCGTAGGCCCTCCGGGAGTTGGGAAGACTTCTCTGGGAAAGTCTATAGCAAAATCCCTTGGAAGGGAGTTCGTTAGAATATCTCTTGGTGGTGTACGCGACGAGGCTGAGATACGCGGTCACCGCAGGACATATGTTGGGGCCTTACCCGGAAGGATTATACAGGGAATAAAACAGGCCGGAACGAATAACCCTGTGTTTATGATGGATGAGATAGATAAAGTGGGTATGGATTTCCGTGGTGACCCTTCTGCTGCATTACTTGAGGTTCTTGATCCTGAACAGAATAATGCCTTCAGTGATCACTATCTTGGTGTACCATTTGATCTGTCAAATGTAATGTTTATAACTACTGCAAACCTGACAGATCCTATACTACCACCTTTGAAGGATCGGATGGAACTCATACATCTTTCAGGATATACAGAAGAAGAAAAGCTCGGTATTGCAAGAAATTTCCTTATCCCCCGTCAGCTTGAAGAGCATGGTATAAAGGAAGAGAATGCCCATATATCTGATAATGCTTTAAAATTAATCATACCAGAGTATACCCGTGAAGCTGGTGTAAGGAATCTTGAACGCGAGATCGCAAATATATTCCGCAAGGTCGCAAAACAGATTGCAGAAGGGAAAGGAAAGAGACACAGGATTACACCGGACAATTTACATAAATTTCTCGGCCATCCACGATTCCTTCCTGAAAGTGAACAGGAAAAAGATACTGTGGGTGTTACAACAGGACTCGCATGGACAGAGACAGGTGGTGACATAATCTATATTGAATCGACGATAATGAAGGGTAAGGGAATTCTTACACTGACAGGACAACTCGGTGATGTTATGAAGGAGTCTGCCCATACTGCATTGAGTTATATAAGATCCAGGGCTAAGGATTTAGGGATAAACGTAGAGATGTTTAACAGAAATGATATACACATACATGTACCTGCTGGCGCGATACCTAAGGATGGACCATCAGCAGGTATTACTATGGCAACTTCGCTTGCCTCTATCTTTATGAATGCCCCGGTAAACCATAAGGTTGCCATGACTGGTGAGATAACCCTCCAGGGCAGGGTATTACCTATCGGCGGATTAAAAGAGAAGATACTTGCAGCCAAACGGGCCGGTATTAAAGAGATTATACTCCCCAAGAGAAATGAGAAGGATTTAGAAGATATTCCTAAAAATATCCGTAAGGTGATGAAATTCCATCTTGCTGAGAAGATGGATGAGGTTTTACCTATGGCCCTTAAGGGATGGAAACATAAAAACCTCAATAAGCCTGCGAAAAAAAAGAGACTTACTACTGCAAAAGTTGCCTATGCAAAGAGGCCATCAAACAGGACTTATAAAGTCGTCAAGTTTGAAAATGTATAATGTATTTAGAAGAGCTTGGAGAACATGGACTTATCCGGAGAATACAAAAAAGATTCAAGTCTAAAGACAGGTCAATAGTAGTTGGTATAGGCGATGATGCGGCTATTATAAATCCATCTCCGGGAAAATCACTTATCATTTCTACAGATACACTCAGAGAAGATATACATTTTAAAAAAAAATTTTATTCCCCTTCTGACATTGGATGGAAGGCTGTTGCAGTATCAGTAAGTGATATTGCAGCAATGGGGGGCATCCCAAGGTTTCTTCTCCTTTCTATTGCAGTCCCTGATAAGACCATTGTTAAGGATATTGACGGGTTGTTAAATGGTGTGGAAGATATTTCTACGCTATACAACATTGCACTCATAGGTGGTAATATATCGAGATCAAAAAAAGGGATTACATTAGATACAACTGTCATGGGAGAGCTTCCAAAGGGAAAAGGCCGGCTTAGATCAGGGGCTTCTGTGGGAGATTTAATATATGTAACTGGAATAGTAGGGAGCTCTGCAATCGGTCTTTCCCTTCTAAAATCTTCCTTTGTATATTCAACCCCATCTCTGTCAACATCTCAACTTATTTCGACACATCTTCGTCCTTTACCAAAGGTTAATGAAGGAATTATACTATCCAAAAACAAACTTGCAACAGCTATGATAGATATTAGTGATGGGTTATTAGCTGACCTCTCTCATATTTGTGATCAGAGTAAAGTTGGTGCGAATATATACAGAGATTTAATTCCACTGCCGGATATACACCTAAAACTCAAGAAAAGGCTTGCAAAGGAACCACTTTTTTATGCATTATATGGTGGAGAAGATTATGAACTTTTATTTACTATTAAAAAGAGAGACAGGGAAAAGCTGGAAGCAATCTTTAAGAAGAAAAGCTTTGATATTACCTTTATTGGCGAAATTACATCAAAGGATAATGGAATCAGGATGGTGGGAATTGATGGTAATAAAAGAATAATAAGACCAGGGGGTTTTGATCATTTTATAAGTAAGTCTGGAGGTAAGATATGTTAAAACAGGCATCTATTATATTTTTTCTATTGATATTAACTACAACAGCCTTTGCTGTCACACTTAAAGAATCAAAAGAATCATATTTAGTCTTATCTGAAAAGAAAAATACCCATGAAAAGGGAAAGGTAAAGATGACTGTCTTCTTTGATTTCTTCTGCCCCCACTGTCATCAATTTGATACTGTTGTTGTTTCAATACTACAAAGAGAGTTTGGAAAAAAACTGAAGGTAACATACATAGGTTTTCCTATTATATATGAAGACTCTGTAATCCCTTTAGAGGCCTTTGAATTAGCAAAGGATGAGGGTAAAGGGGAGGAGATGAAACAGGCCATTTTTGATGCCATATATTATCAGAGAAAGGATGGGGCAAATCGTGACATTCTGTTATCCCTGGCAAAATCTCTGGGACTTAGTGAAAAATTTAATAAAGGACTTACTTCAGGTATAAAGAAGAAGACCGTCTTAGAAGGTAAAGATTTTGCAAAGAGCTTTGGGGCAACTAGTACACCTACAGTAATTATCGATGGAAACGTCCTGATAAAAGATAATACTCTGGCCACGATAAGCAGTGTCATAAATAATATCCTGGATAAGGATGGGAAATGAAACGCGTTATTCTTTCTATCTTTCTATTAAGTACCCTTGCATTTGCTGAAGGAACTTCAAGGATAAGCTTTACAAAGGATACCCATGATTTTGGCAGGGTAATCCAGGGTAAAACCGTAGAGTATATATTTACTTTTGAAAATAAGGGTCAGGCAGATCTTATCATAAAAGAGGTTACAACTTCGTGTGGTTGTACGGCTGCACTTGTAAGTAATGATGTTATAAAACCAAGGGAAAAAGGCGAAATAAAGGTATCTTATGATTCGCAGGGCAGGGCAGGGGAGGTATCAAGAACAATAACTATAATCTCAAACGATCCTGTTGAACCTTCTAAAGAACTTACTATAACTGCTGCTGTTGACTCATCAATGCATACTACATTTAATGTTAACGAATCGTTATTTTCTGAAAAATGCAGTGGGTGTCACTTTTCTCCAGCCGCGGGAAAACAAGGAAAGGAGTTATACGAAGCAGTTTGTACCTTTTGTCATGGACGAACTGCATCCGGACTAGACAGGCTAATGATAATTCCCCAGGATAAGCTAAACAATGCTATTAAAAATGGGATATTGGGTACAGAGATGCCCGGCTGGCTAAAAGACAGTAACGGTCCTTTGGATAATGACCAAGTAAACTCCCTTATTTCTTTTATCAAAGGTGGGGGTGATTAGGTGTAACCCCTCGGTGAACGGGGGAAAAAAAGACTTGCGTTCGGATCTTCCATGTGATAAATATAAAGCATGGATGAGAGGTTCAGGTATAGAGGCAAGGATTATACACAACGAGAGATTGATGAGAT
>Ga0209343_10004807_pt1 | contig 16611 bp, 19 predicted proteins | sample RifCSPlowO2_02_FD_184026 | JGI IMG/M metagenome (GOLD analysis project Ga0209343, IMG submission 184026) | Groundwater microbial communities from Rifle, Colorado - Rifle CSP2_plank lowO2_0.2 (SPAdes) (version 2) | ecosystem: Environmental > Aquatic > Deep subsurface > Groundwater | place... | reverse complement strand
TCTAACGGGATTCCCTGCGTATATATTTCATGAATCGCCTGCCTTATGGCAACAATAGACTATCAGGTTTAAATCAAAGGAGTCAAGAAAAAGTTTGGCGGGCCTGGTGGTACCCGAATAGATACTTGTGTTTAGTGTAAATGTAAAATATATTTGTTGACAGAACAATTAAAACCTGTTAATTTAGCCACCAATAGCTGAAGATGGCAGTTTTAAGGGGTAGTGATTGCCTTCGTAAAGATTTCCTTACGAGGCTTTTTGTATGTCATAAAACGAGGTTAACCATAATGAAAACATTAAAGACATTATTGGTTTCCACTTTAATAATCACCTTGTCGCTGGGCAGTATATTTACAGGGCGCAGCTTGGCTGTCGGTAATATTCCCGACGATAGGCAGAGCGCTTTTAGCGCAGTAATCCAGCCTTGGATAAAAGGATGGTTTACTGAACATTCCAGGGAGGTAAATCTCGCAGATGATGTCAAGGTTGAAAGAAAACTAATCAGCTCCAGTCTTTATCGCTTTGAAGATACAGACGGCCAGGAGAAATACTCTGTAACTATTCTATATTATGTGATTATCTTCGATAGGCCTTCCAAAGTAAATATCTGGGGATTGAAGGAACAGCAGGTTGTTTTCTTGCTCAAGGGAGCAAATGTTGTAGATTATCTCCCCCTCAGCGAGTACTGGAAAGGAGAACCACAGTACAGCAATATGGCTGAAGCAATTAAAGTCTGACCTGCGATAACACATTTCTCTCTTCTAAAGGCCCGTGCAATGCACGGGCCTTTTTTTATCCTTACAAATTTATCTTGCCTTTAAGCAGATTCATTTACCCCTGCTTTTATAACAACCTTTCATGGTAATTGCTCTGGTTGCCAGCAAGGAATATTTCCCGGTACCTGTATAAAGGAACAGCGCTATGCACTGCCGGTTTTGCCTTTATTGCAAATTTCCAGCAATTGCGTTAGATTATAATATATCCTTAATAAACATAATCTAAGTAACATTAACTATTATCCCCTATTATAATTATGGTTAGGCTTGGAGAAATCATAGACAAGGTTTCCTCTTACAACCCTTCAGCAAACCTTGAACTTATAGAAAAGGCATATATCTTCTCTGCGAAGGTCCATAAAGGACAGATGCGCTTGTCGGGAGAGCCCTACCTTAGCCATCCTATTGAAGTAGCCCACATTCTTACAAATATGCAAATGGATGCAGTGACTGTTGCAACGGGTATCCTTCACGATACGGTGGAGGACACATTGACAACCATCGACAGAATCAGGGAGTTATTTGGAGATGAAGTTGCGATGCTTGTAGACGGGGTTACAAAGATAGGAAAGATAACATTTGATAGCAAGGGCACATCGGGAGAAGAACAGCAGGCAGAAAATTTCCGCAAGATGATAATTGCCATGGCGCAGGATATCAGGGTCATTATGGTAAAACTCGCTGACAGGCTTCACAATATGCGGACATTGGATGCCCTTACACCTGAAAAACGTATAAACATAGCACAGGAGACTATAGATATCTACGCACCCATTGCAAACCGCCTCGGTATCGGCTGGATTAAAACAGAACTGGAAGAACTGGCATTCTATCATTTAAAGCAAGAAGCCTATAAGGACCTGCAGGAGAAGCTCGCCACAGAGAGAGAAGAAAGAGAAAAGTATATCCATGAGGTAAAGGCAATTATAGAAAAAAGACTGGTTGAGTATAATCTTAAAGCCGAGGTTACCGGCAGGCCAAAACACCTTTACAGTATATACAAGAAAATGGCAGACCAGGGGACCTTATTGGAGCATATCTATGATGTCCTTGCATTCAGGATAATAGTGGACAACATTAAAGATTGTTATGAGGCCCTCGGCATCATCCACTCGACATGGAAACCCATACCGGGAAGATTCAAAGACTATATTGCCATCCCCAAACCCAATATGTATCAGTCACTCCACACCAGTGTAATAGGGCCATATGGTGAAAGAATGGAAATACAGATACGGACACATGAAATGCATAAAGTGTCGGAAGAGGGTATTGCAGCCCACTGGAAGTATAAAGAAGGCAAGGCAATGCTTGAGAAGGATGATAAGCGATTTACATGGCTCAGGCAGATGCTGGAATGGCAGAAGGATACACGGGATGCCAAGGAGTTCATGGATACCGTCAGAATGGATCTCTTCTCAGAGGAGGTCTTTGTCTTCACACCCAAGGGCGCTGTAAAGGAACTGCCAAAGGGGGCCACACCGGTGGATTTTGCATATGCTGTGCATACAGATGTAGGACACAGATGTTCTGCTGCAAAGGTTAGCGGAAAACTCGTCCCTTTAAAGTACCAGCTCAGACATGGTGATATTGTGGAGATAATAACCTCGCCAAACCACAACCCAAGCAAAGACTGGCTTAAGTTTGTAGTTACATCAAGGGCAAGGGCGAGGATAAGACAGTGGATAAAAACAGAGGAGCGGCAGAAGAGTATTGCCCTCGGCAAGGATATCTGCGATAAGGACTTTAAAAGACACGATGTTGACTTTTACAAGATGTTAAAATCCGGAGAACTGGACAGGATTGCCAGGGAAGAAATGGGCCTTACAGGGGTTGACAACGCCCTCGCCAGCATAGGTTATGGGAAACTATCCAGCCACCAACTTCTGGGCAAGCTCCTGCCACCGGAAAAGCTCCAGCCCCATACCGAGCAGGAAATGTCTGCATTTAAAAGGGTGTTGCAGAGGTTCAAGAAACCTGTAAAAGAAGCCGTTCTTGTAAAGGGGATAGATGATGTGCTGATAAGTTTTGCAAGATGCTGCAACCCGCTGCAAGGCGATGACATAGTAGGTTTCATAAGCAGGGGAAAAGGAGTTGCCGTACATGTAAAGGGCTGCCCAAGCGTTAGATACAGCGATCCGGAACGGATAATAGATGTGGCATGGGATAAAGGCACGAAGACGACAAGGCCTGCAAAACTCCGGGTTATATGTCATGATGAAAAGGGGTTGCTTGTCAATATGAGCAGCGTAATAACCGGCCAGGAGGCAAACATTACAAATGCCACCATAACAACTACACCGGATAAAAAGGCTGTATGTACATTTGAAATAGAGGTGAATGACCTTAGCCATTTGATGAATATTATCAATGGGCTTAAAAAGGTGAAGAGGGTTGTAAAGGTTGAAAGGGTAAAAGGTATTTGAAATAAATGTCTTACAAAGCAGGGTTTCTATTGACAGACAATGACGGCTTTTGTTAAAGTTTCAGCGCAACCAAGTTAAGAGCAAATCCTGCCGTTTGTTTGGCAATCCACGTTCGCTGACTGACAACTGATCACCAAACACTGTTTTAATACGGAGGGTTAGGCTAATGGTAAGTCACTGGTCTTGAAAACCAGCGGGCTAACGCCCTTGGGGGTTCGAGTCCCTCACCCTCCGCCATCTATTTTCAAGGGGTTTAAGACCCTCATATCTTTCAGAGTTAGTATTTTCAAGCCTTCCAAGCATATAACACCCTTCAAACCCTTGTCTATCAATGGATTGCAGGCTTATCCTCTAACACACTTTTTGCCTCCTGTGCCTCAACTGTGCCCAAATTGTGCCCGCAAAAAGTAGCTACCCTATTTTGGTGATATTCTGTTACTCTCTTTGAAGCCTTTTTTAAATCATCTTCATTGACAATGTTATATCTCTCAAAGACACTTCTTGTCTTATGGCCTGATACCATCATAGCAACCCTTTCAGGCACCCCAGCCCTTACCATATTTCTTACTGCTGTCCTTCTGAAATCATGGAATATCTTTTCTGTAAGCCCTGTCTCTTTACAGGCTTTATCCCATGCCTTCCTAAAATCTATTATCCTCTCTCCTGTTTCTCCAAAGAATACCCATAGGCATTTAGGATATTTACTATCCCTCAAAGCCTTCTGAAAGCGTATAGCCTCCAAAAGCTCCCCTTCCATGTAGATTGTCCTTGCCTCATTAGTCTTTGTATCCTCTGACTTAATGGTTATCTTGCCTTCTATCAAGTCCACCTGTTGCCATTGAAGGCTTACTATCTCCTCTTTTCTCATGCCTGTATGATATGCCATTATTACCACAGGCTTAATATAAGAGGGCAAGGCATTCTTAATAGCAAGATACTCATTATGCTCAAAGTATCCTTGCCTTGCGTTATTCTCTTGCAGGTGAGGGATGTAAGGGACATTTGTTACCTTTGGCGGAGTCATTTGCTTGGCAAGGTTAAACATCCTTTTGAGGGTTGTAAGCTCCCGGTTGATGGTTGCGTTCTTTGCCTCTTGTTCTTGCCTGTGAAGGATATAGGCATTTACCCTGTCTGTAGTAATGTCAACCGCTCTGACACCTTCAAAATACCTTTTAAGGTGGTCAATGCTTATTTTCACCCTATCAATGGACTTTTGGTTATTCACCTTATAGTCATTGATAAGGTCTTGGGCAAGTTCCTCAAACCTTATCTTCTCTACCCTTAAGCCAAAAAATCTGTTCTCTACGATTGCGCCTTCTCTGGCTTTTAGCAGTCTCTTTGCATCGCTCTCTTTTTCTGAGTGTGTGCTTTCACGATAAGGCTTGCCAGCCCGGTAATACTTAATCCAGAAAACATTCCCTCTTTTAAAGATACTTCCCATTGGTTGCACCTCCTTTCATACTGATTTTTTTGATACGCCTTTCTTGGTCTTTGTTTGTGGTTCACCACCTCCTTTCAGTTCCAAAGAGTTTAAGGCCAAGTGAAGGAAAGACGGTATCTCCCTCATGGCCTTTTCCCATCTATAAACGGTTATCGTGGTAACACCAAGCTCTTTACCGAGCCTTATTTGAGTATAACCGTTTTTCTTTCGCCATTTAAGAAGGTCAGAAGGGGTCATATTAGATACCTTGGTGTATTCAAGCTGTTTCTGTAGAAATAAGTGAAGTGGTCAAAACTTTAGATATTCGTGCTCCTATCTTCAATCTTCATTTCGAAACGACTCTATCCCAAAGATAAGAAGAAGTGAACTAAATAGTGATATAAAATAAGAGCCGGTCAGTAAAAAAGCGAATCCAATTGCAATAGCCAAAAATTCGGCATATTTGTCGTCTGGATGAGGGATGTAATCGTTTCTGGATTTAATATATTGACTGATAATTATGGCACCGATTACCACGAAGATTGTGTTGCGGGTTGCTCTCGTTGTTAAAATCTCTCGAGTTGAGATGCCCCATAGCAGCGTAGCACAATACAAAATAATCCAAATTATCGCCTTTAAGGTGTTTAAAAATAAATTCTTTACTTCTGTTATAAATACAGCCCATTTTTTCATAAGACTTCTCTTAGCGTTTTAGCAGTTAGTATTATAACAACTTAAATCATCGGTTTTAAGCTAAGGCCAATTTCATATCTTCTGGTTAATATCTACATATACCATCGGAAGATATATATCAAGAGAATTTTTACTGTAAGGTCTGCCACTTCCAATAATTTTCATTTTCCCGTGCAAGATAGTTTCTATACCTATAAGGGCGGGGGGAGGGGAGGGTTGCTTCTCTGGTCAGTAAGCATGCTTTTTGAGTCTCAATAGGTATATCTGGTCTTATTCTGTTCAATCCATTTATCAAGGTCATATACATCAAGGAATATCCTTCTGTCCGGCCTCACTATCGGCAGCTTACCCGCCCAGATAAGCTCACGGATAGCAGGTATAGACCTTCCAAGATAAACAGAGGTTTCTTTGACTGTCAATAACCTTTTTCTTAAAGGTTCTTTTGGCAAGCTCACTGGTTTATCAATCCCCTGTGCCTTTGCAATATCTTGTTTATTCAAGGTTTATTTAGCCCCTGTGCCTGAATTGTGCCTATAAATGACAGCCTTTTACTCCTTATCCTCTTTCTCAATATCGATAACCTCCAACTCTTCCTTTTCACTACCAGATGGATTGACAATAGTCATAGTCAACTGTTGTATGAGGGTCTGGTAGCCAGTCGTATCATCAGATGTTTCCCGCTCAAAGAGGCGGTTTAACTTGCCCTTGAGTTCTATACCCTTTATTACCACACCATAAGCCTTTTCTTGTCTGGCTTCCTTCATTACCTCGTGGGTTTCTTGAATTAACTTCTCACGGCTGGCCAAGGAAATACCACTCCCCTTTTGGCTAAGTCTTTCAATCTCCCCTCTTACAATAGGTTTTGATAGCAGTTTAGAAGCCTCTACCTGTGCCGTTTTTGGCTTAACATAGGGTCTTAACTTAAGGTATGCCCTCTGTCCAATATAGCCACAGTCTATATATTCTTTGATAAAAGCATCTTCAAAAGGTTTTAGCTTGTTCATTGAATACCTCAGTCTTATATTTAACCTCAACCACCTTTCCGTTTAACACCTTACAGGTCTTTACAATCGGCCTCAATTCCTCAATAGTGAAGCTCATGGCCTCTACTGGTAGCTTTTCTCTGGCTATTGTATCGGATATAATCCAGTAATCGCCTATATGCCCGCCCTTTACCTTGAAGCCATAAGGGGGCTTTAGCATCCCATCGGCTATCATCTGGTCAATATGGTCAATAATCATTTCATTGCCATTATCTTCATCCTCATAGAAGGCTATAATCTCGGTAAGTATATTGTCAGGGTCAAAGGCTTCATGGTTATTTTTAGGCTTCAGATACTCTATAACTGCCTGCTTATTCCTTCTGAGGGTCTCCAGCAAGGGTAAAACCTTATCCCTTGACGGCTCTATCAGGGAGAGGCATTTACACCGTATGTTTTCACCTTCAAGAGAAATGCTATATCCTAATTGTTCAAGTTCACCTATTGCTAATTGGATATTCATATCAAAACCTCTTTTAAGTCTGATTGGATACCTTCTAAATTGCCGAAGGTTGCCAAGTCTCCCCCAAGATTGCCATTGTTTTTAATGGCAACCTTCGTATCATTTTGGCAACCTTCGGAGGGCATAACCCATAACCAGCCACTTTTAAATTCCGCCTTTTTAGATACTACACACATCACTTTTTTTGCCCTGTGCAAGGTTCTTTCTGCTATGCCTGCCTCCCTTGCCTGTTTCAGGACTTCCTTTGAATCCACAGCCCCATTAAGTAAGGCCTCCCTCAAAAACTCATTAGCATCTTCTAACGCTGACTTTTCCTCGGGGGATGAGGGGATTGCTAACAAGGCATCGGCGGTATGGCTTGAAACCCCGCCCCACACAATTTTGGGGATACCGTCTATATTTTCTATCATATAAGACAAAGAGGACGGCAAAGGCGCAAGGTTGCTTTTAATACCTGCAAGGATACGCCTATTTTCATTTTCAGGGTCTTTGGCTATAAGCAAAGCGCTTCTGGCAGCCCCAATTATTCCGATACTACCCCCGCCCCTATAAATACTATTGGATGAGCTTGTCTTATTTAGGTGTCTAACAATGACAACAGCAACCCCTATCTCCTCTGCCATTTTAGCTAAGGGGGATAATGCCCTCCTGACATCTTGGTCTCGCCAGCTATTAACACACCCGCCCATGTAACCCATTAAAGGGTCAATAGCTACCAGCTTAGCATCAACCTTTTTGCAAGCATTTCCGATTGCTTCTATATCCTCAACCGTAGGAAACCTAAATTTCCCTTCTAAGTCTTTAACTCCTTGCAAAGCTACTATTTTGGACTTATCCGCCCCTGCAACCTCTAATCGTGGGACAATAGTATCAGCAAGACCGTCCTCTAATGACATTAGGACTACTCCACCATGCAGGGCAGGACTACCATCGGGCATAGGTTGTCCTGTAGAAATTCTCGCTGTTATATCAAGGGCAAATAGGGACTTACCTAAGCCGGGGTCTCCATCTAAAAGGGTGAGTTTACCTAAAGGGATATATCCACTCCAAAGCCAATTAACCTTCTCGGCTGTTACTGTATCAAGGCAGACAATGTCTATATCTGTGTTTTGCTCCTTAAACTCTTTTGTGGCTTCAAGGGTTATAGTTCCTTTTTTCTCATCCTCAAGCAATGTTTCCGCTAAATCAAAGCCATCCATACCCCACCTCCAAAAACAATTCATATTTTCCCTTCTCATCTCGGCTGCATAAAATTTCATAGTGATACTCAAGGACTGGCAAGAGGTGAAACAACTCGGCGTATTGCTCTGCCTCAGGGATATCCTTGAAGCCCTCCGCTATTGCCTTTCTTATACCCCTCAAGAGTAAACACACATGGTCTGAATAATCCCTTTCCCATGTTTTAAAAGCCCTCACGAGTTCCGTCTTTCTGATAGTCTTACTGTCTGGCGGTTTTGACTTAAAATCATTTCCGCCAATACCCAGATAATTGCAGGCTTCTTTAAAGGATAAATTTTTGTATTGCATGATAAAGGAAATAATATCGCCGTGCCAACCGCAACCAAAACAATGGCCTTGTTGATTAGGATAAATTATAAAAGATGGGGTTTTATCTGAATGGAAAGGACAGGGGATTTTATACTTCCTTGCCTCAAAGCCTTCGCTTGTTAGCGTTGAAATATAATCTGGTTTTTGTAGAGTGTTACAGGCGGTTTGAGTTTCCATATTTGATACCTCCATTTTGATAATTTTCTGTTGCAGAGAAGGCTAAACTCTTTAGATCCTTCCATACACTGAAAAGAGTTTTTGCGTCAAGTTTCAATACTCCGTTATGGTAGTCTGCAATTATTTTTTCAATCTTTTGCGAATGCTTGAAAACAAAGAAGCCCTTGCCCTGATGATTTTCAACTCTGACTAATGGAATATTGCAGGCTTTTAATACGCTGCATAGATAGATGTCTCTGGATGTGTATTCGGTGGGATTGTTTGACATTTTGTTATTCCTCCTGATTTTTAAAATGGAAAAGCCGTGCAGATTTTTTCTCTACACGGCTATCATATCTAATCTCTTTTGCTAATATCTATTATCTCTTGTTATCTCTAAAAATGTATTTTTTGCAATTTTAGGGATACAGTTTTTCCTATTTAATCCTGCCTTTTTTTATATTTGATTTTGCCTTTTTATAGGCATCGATGTATGTCGATACAAGTGGGTCTAAAAGTGGTACCATGAGATGTTTAAACTTCGTTATATAAGGATTCCCGGAGGGGGTTAGATAATTCCTTTGAAAATTTTGCAAATTCAACGGCTGCCAGTATGCTGCGTAATTCAATTCCAACTCCCTAATCTTACCGCCGTAAATAGCAGTTATTATAGAATAGGGGACAGAGCTCTTTAATTCATTTTTTCCTGTCATTTCCGCAACAGTTTTTTTAAAAGCACCCGTCCATTCTCCTTCAGGCCTTTTAAGATAAAGATATAACAAAGCGGAACATCTTTTTATTTCATCATAAAAACCTTTAGTGTTTTTGCCCGCCTGTATGCCCTTTGGTTTTTTTACTTTAAGCTCGTTGATTTTAAAGAGTGCGGGGTTTGCGAAATTGCAAAGGAGGTCAGCTTTGGTTTTTTCAAATCCAATACGCTTAAATACATGAAACCAATTATCGGGCAGTGCAGTGATTTTAAAATTTCTACCCGCCAGTGTGCTTTCAACCGTGATAGACCCGTTCCTGCTTTGTTTTAAGGTATGCTTAGGTAAAGAATATTGCAGTGCTTTAACTAATTTCTTTTTCATACTGTTCAGAATTTCAGTGGCTTCAAAACCTAAACCGCTATCTCTAAATCAATCCTGTCATAGATAACCTTAAGCTGCTTTGGCTTTTCCCCGATTACTACCTTCGGGGACAGGTTTAGGCTCAAGTTTTACAATAAGCCTTGCATTAAGCGCACTGGCTATTCTCTTAAGTGTAGCAAGGTTCGGGATGCCGTGAGTAAGACCTTCAATCCTTGCAACGGTAGATTGAGGCATACCAGCCTTTTTAGCAACTTCTTCCTGTGTCATCTTGCTCTTTATTCTTGCCTCAATAAGTGAAGATGCAAGAATAAACTCTGGCTGTAGTTTTTCGTATTCCTTCCTTGCCTTTGGATTTTTTAAAAGTTCTTTTTTGTAATCCTTCCAATCCATAAAAAACACCTCCCTTTAAGAATATCTTGCTATATAATCCTTAAGCCTTTTCTCTGCCGTCTCTATTTCGTTTTTAGGGGTCTTATCCCCTTTCTTGATAAAGCCGTGGAGCAATACAAAGGTTCTTTCCTTTGCCGGGAGATAGAATATCCTGTAAATGTTGCCGCTCGCTTTAATCCTAATCTCTTTCAGTTTTGCATATCCCTTCAAGGTTTTTACATAAGGCTCTCTTACTTCTATTCCGTATCTTTCTAACAAGTCCAGTATGAATATAAATTTTGCCTGTGCCGGCTCTGGCAAGCTATCAACAAACTCTTTAACTGGGATTTTACCGGTTGAGGTTTTGTAAAATTTTATCCGCCAGTTCATTGTAGGTATATATAGCATTTATGCTATAAGATGTCAATACTGAAGAATATCTTAAAAGCCTGAAAAGGGGGTGGGAGGGCAAGTATGGCCTTGCTCAAAAACTCTTGTTATGGAGGCATATAAGAGGATGTTAAAGGAGTTTTAGAGCCTGTTTAGCTGAAATATGGCTATTACCTTAAAGGGAGAAAAGAAAAAGCCTCAAGACCGGTTAAGACCTTGAGGCTTTCATACTCTATTTGGCTTATTTCAACTTAATTGAATCTTTAGTTTTGCTATCCCCAAACGCATCAAGAGTATCTAACCTGCCGTATGCTACAACTTTATCCTCAATGTATTGAACATAATACTGTTTGCGTAAGTATTGCGTCTCAAAAAGTATGTATATATGATACTCTGCGTCATTAACCATCTTAACGCCAAGTGGAGGGCCAAGAATTTCAGCAACGGCTTGCTTTCCCATGCCTATTTGAAGGCGTTGCAATTTTAAAACGCTATGTTGTGCCACCGCACACCCCAAAACAATAAAAGTTAAAACAATAATCATGCTTTTCTTCATAACATCCTCCTTTTAGTCTATAGCCTAATTTTAACAGATGTCAAAAAACAACGAGGTTAAAAACTAAATTTAAAAAGGTGAGCTAATTTTCTGGCTTTTCAAAGCGTATTAGCAATGCATGGATACGGTAGAATTTAATCGGCGGGCCAAGTGGTATTGCTCCATAATACGGCTGCGATGATATTTTTGTTTCCCGATTTTCAATAATTATTCCTTCTGCACCCAGTGCCATTGCCTTTTCTTTTAATTTTTCAAAAAGCACTTCTTCGGCACTATCTCCTTCTGCGGTAACCGCACCTATAATGTGATATTTTTCGGTTGGTTCTTTCCAAAATATCTGTGTTGAAGTTGTAGGAGGATAGGTAACTTTGCTGTCTGTAGCCAAATAGTTTATATTAGCCGTGCATCCTATCATCACAAGCAAGCTGCCAATTACCAATATCTTCTTCATAATCCATATCCCCCTTACCCAAAAGGATATATAGCAGAAGACAGGTTAGGTGTCAATTTTTAGAATGATTTTAGAATGATAAAAAACCCCAGAGGTCGTTAAGCCCCTGGGGTATCTGTTCTGCTTCTCTACTGTGCCTAAATTGTGCCTAAAAGCATCTTTTCTATGCTGATTTTACCTGACTCCACCTGACTTGCTTTGTTGCCTGCAAAGCAATGACTGGCAAGGGTTTGTAAGGATTTACAAGGGCTTGAAAGAATGTTAAAAAATACGCTTGAAAGGGCTTGAAAACCAGCGGGCTAACGCCCTTGGGGGTTCGAGTCCCTCACCCTCCGCCATCTATTTCAAGGGGTTTAAGACCCTCAGAGCTTTCAAAGTCAGTATTTTCAAGCCTTCCAGGCATATAACACCCTTCAAACCCTTGTCCATCAATGGATTACTGCCTTTTGACAACCTCTATCAAAAACCTCTTAACCGCACACCCCTGCTCAGGGCAAACATTTTGAAGCCTGCTGATGACCAGTTTATTATCATTAATAACAGAGAACATCTCCTGCAATCTCAAGACAGGATATATAAGGATGACCCTCCCGTTCTTAGCCGCAAGATGTTTTGCAGATATTATAACATCGCTTAAAGTACATGCAATCTCCGTCTTTGCCACTGCCTTCTCAGAAAAAGGGCTTATCCTCCCAGAGCCAGCCGCGGTATATGGCGGGTTGCTCATGACAACGGAGAAAGAGCCTTCTTTTATTCCAAGGCAGGACAACTGATCTAACTTCCTTAAATCGCCCCTTATGATCTTAATCCTTGTAGAGAGGTTGTTTAATTCTATATTCCTTCTTGCAATGTCTGCCAGGCCTTCCTGGATTTCTATGCCGATGATATTACGGGCGGGTGTTTTCTGAGCAAGTATTAATGGCACAACACCTGAACCAGTGCCGAGGTCTATGACGGTGTCAGATTGGCTCAAAGGCAGGGCAAAGCCGGCGAGAAGGACAGAATCTGCTGAAAATCTGTAGCCCTTCTTCTTCTGGATTATTTTGAATGAACCCAGTTCTTCAATAGTTTCATCATTATTTACAACAAACACGATTCTTTAATGACCCTGCGATAAATACTGCCTAATAATTAACTGCCACAGCCCTGTGGGCGGGGTTATTAACTTTCCGCAACTTCATAGTTTCCAATAGGATTTATTACCAGACCTGATAAAAGTTTAGGATAAAAATATGTGGACTTCTGCGGCATTACATGTCCGGCAGAGGCAACCGACTTTACCTGTTCTATCCTGGTGGGGTTCAGGAGAAACGCCATCTGCCTGCCGGCCTTTCCGGCCTCCTCAACAGCCTCATCCATACCCTTGACATATACAAGGTTTTCCTGATTTTCCTGCGCTGAACTGCTTATACCGAGGATATTGTTGAATATGAGGGCATGGAGGATTGTAACATCAAGGGATTTAAAAACATCAGGGATAGCGCTTCCAAACACCTTATCCATTATATCCTTTTCTTTTAATGTAAGGATGAAATACGAATTAAGGCCGTTTATATAAAGGCCGAAACTGGGAAACAGCGACCCGTTCTCCCCCATCTTTCTGTAAAAATCCTTTCTTACCCTGGGCTCGATCTTGCTGTCCCATTGCGCCTCTTCAATATTGAAAAAATGGGAGCAGTTTACCAGAAACGCCTTTGGTTCAAACTTCTGTATGCTGTGTATAATGCGGTGGGTGGGGAGTATTGTCATCCCCTCATCATCCATATTGGAGAAATACATCATTACATAGTTGAAGGACTCTTTCCCTGAATAATTCTTTACCCGCCCCTTCATTGTATTTCTATAGTTAAGGGCGGTCTCGTATCTGTGGTGGCCGTCTGCTATGAACAGGGGTTTATCAGATATTACATCAATTATCTTTTTTATTATATCCTGCCCTTCAATCCTCCAGACCTTACTTTCCACGTCATCATCATCCATGACATCAATGAGAGGAGCACCTGTAACACAGCAATCCTCCAGGAGCATATTAATGGTCTTTTCCGGCTCAGAATAGAGGGAGAATATACAACTGAAATTGGCATCGCATGCCTCCATGAGTCTGAGCCTGTCAGCCTTTGGCCCAGCAAGGGTTTTCTCATGGGGATGGATGCCGCCCTTGCCGAACTCCTCCAGTTTTGCCAGCGCTATGAATCCCTTTCTCGTCTTCCTTCCGCCATTCTTCATTTTATAAACCTGTATATAATAATAGATGGCCGGCTTTTTATCCTGGATAAGTATGCCTTCAGCCTGCCATTTCTTAAAATCAGCTGCAGCCCTTGAATATCTGTCATTACCGGCATTGTCTTCCGGGAGTATCCTGCCAAGTATGAGCCTCACGATATTGTTTGGATGTCTCTGGTAGAGCGCTTCCTGTAATGAAGGGGATATCACATCATAAGGCGGCGCCATTACCTTGTTCAAATCCCCGACCTTTCCCGGATTGTAAAGTATGCCTCTGAAAGGCGCTATCTTCGCCATTTGTATCTCCTTTTAATAAATACAGGTTGAGGTTTAGGTTGAGAGAAATATTTCTGAGCCTGAGCCTCAGCCTTAGCCTGTCTGTTAACTGTATTCCTCCGGGAATCGCTTCCGCATCTCACCCCCTATGAACCTTTCCACCTCAGCAGCGGTAGACAAAGTAAGGGCTGTCTCTGCTATCTTTTTTGCATCAGAATATTTGATGGACATTATCAGCTTCTTTACCTTTAGGATTGAAAGGGCATTCATGCTTAACTGGTCCAAACCGAGCCCCAAGAGTATCAGGGCGTGTTCCGGTTCGCCAGCCATCTCCCCGCACAAGCCCACAGCGATACCCGCATTGTGGGCGGCATCCACAGTATGCTTTATAATCCTTAACGCAGCAGGGTGCAATGGTTCATAAAGGTATGCCACATGTTCATTTACCCTGTCAATAGCAAGGGAATACTGAAGCAGGTCGTTTGTGCCGATGGAAAAGAAATCTACCTCTTTGGCGATTATATCCGCAGTAATGGCCGCAGATGGAACCTCTATCATGGCGCCCACGAATATCTTGGGGTTGAACGGCACCTTTTTCCTTCTAAGCTCTTCCTTGGCCTCTTCCATAATGTTCTTCGCCATCCTCAGTTCCTCCACGCCGGATATCATGGGAAACATCACCTTGATGTTGCCGAAAACGCTGGCCCTTAGAATACCCTTAAGCTGTGTCTTGAATATCTCAGGCTCCTTGATACAAAACCTGATAGCCCTGAGCCCCATCGCAGGATTCATCTCAGGGGCAAGCTCTATCTGGGAAAGGAATTTATCACCTCCTATATCCAATGTGCGTATGATTGTTGGATGGGGCGTAACTTTTTCCGCAACATTTTTATATACCTCAAAATGCTCATCTTCGGAAGGAAGGCTCTTCCTGTTGAGGTACATAAACTCTGTCCTGTAGAGTCCTATCCCCTCAGCCCCGTGGTCAATAAGCGACGGAATTTCATCAATCATTTCTATGTTCCCCATAAGCCTTATCCTTCTTCCGTCCTGCATCTCAGCCGGCAGCTTTTTATAATGGTGGAGCAGCTTTTCGTAATCGAAATACTGCCCCTTTTTTTTCTGATACTCTTTTATAACCTTTTTTGAGGGGTTTATTATTACCAGGCCGCTCGCACCATCTATGATTATGCTATCCCCTGCATTTACCTTCTGCGATATATTTTCCAGGCCTACGACCGCAGGTATCTCCAGAGACCTTGCCACAATTGCCGTATGCGAGGTCTTCCCTCCGATGTCGGTTAAAAATCCGAGGACCCTCCCTTTCACCATCTGTGCGGTATCTGTAGGCGCTAAGTCATGGGCAACCACTATTACCTCGTCCTTTATATCGGCAATAGTCTCGTGCCTTTTGCCCATTAGATTTTTCAATACGCGGTCGCATATGTGGTCTATATCAGAACCCCTTTCCTTAATATACTCATCGTCAATGCTGTCAAAAAACTCCCTGATTTCTTTCATAACTATCTTTATGGCCCACTCTGCATTAACCTTCTCTCTTTTGATGGTCTTACTGGTATCTTCTATAAGCATCTTATCTTCAAGCATCATAATGTGCGCATCAATAATGCTGATATGCTCCTTGCCTTTGCCGTCCTTTAAAAGCCTGTCCCTTATCTTCAGAAGCTGGTCCTTTGATTCCTGGACCGCCTTCTTAAACCGCTTTATCTCCAGTTGAATATAGGTTGAATCGAGATAACAATAGGCAGGGGTCTCCAGCCTCCCGCCATCAACAAGATAAGCCCTGCCAATGTTTATGCCGGGTGAAACACCTATGCCCTTCAATACAATATCTGTCCTGCCTGACTCAGCCATATGTCCTTTCACCAATTATACTCCTCTATTCCTCGCCAAAATTTCCTTCTATAAGGGCCTCCAGCGCAGCAATAGCATCTTTTGCGTCTCTCCCTTTTGCATTAACCACAATCTTGCTGCCGCATGCAGCCGCAAGCATCATAACACCCATGATACTCTTGCCATTTACCTCCTGGGCATCTTTCTTTACGAATATATCAGCGGCGAACCGGTTAGCCACCTGCACAAACAGCGCAGCAGCCCTTGCATGGAGGCCGAGTTTGTTGTTTATGGTAAAGGTTTTTTTTGCATACGATATGCTTTCTTTTCTATCCATATAATTTCAGAAGCCGGAAAATATATTAATAATCACAAGAAACACCGACACAGGCAAAAACAACAAATATATAGCAACCAAAACAGATAACCCTCTCCTTAAAAGGACCGATAACAATACTGTCATCGTTGCTAATAAAGCCGCAGCAATAAATATATGATAAGGCTGGGCCGGCAGCATCCTCTGGAGCACATCCACCTTGAACATCCTGACTATTATAATTGCAATTAAACCGCCAAGAAGCCCGGCTGTGGCAAGGCGGATTCTCGCGGCCCATTCCGGAAGCCTCAGGGACTGGATATACTCCACCACATCTTCACCGAGCCTGTATCCCTTGCACAGGCCGGACCAACGCATCCACAGATGGAAAAGATTATATGTTATCAGCAATACAACCGGACCCCATAGGCCGCAGATAAGCGCAGATATTACTCCGAGAACAGAGGCGAGCGGCCTTACAGAGCCCCAGAAGAAGGTGTCGCCTATAGCGCCATACGGCCCGATTAAGCTCTCCTTAAAAGAAGAAATGTCCTTTGCATCAC
>Ga0209343_10004804_pt1 | contig 16615 bp, 15 predicted proteins | sample RifCSPlowO2_02_FD_184026 | JGI IMG/M metagenome (GOLD analysis project Ga0209343, IMG submission 184026) | Groundwater microbial communities from Rifle, Colorado - Rifle CSP2_plank lowO2_0.2 (SPAdes) (version 2) | ecosystem: Environmental > Aquatic > Deep subsurface > Groundwater | place... | reverse complement strand
TCTAGGAGCAGGGGATCAAGGATTAATGTTTGGCTACGCGTGCGCCGAGACGCCGGAATTAATGCCTCTTCCAATTACCTTGGCGCATCGATTGTGCAAGCGTTTGGCAGAAGTTCGCAAAAAAGGAATTATAAAAGGATTGCGCCCGGACGGAAAATCGCAAGTCACCATTGAATATCAAGGCAATGTCCCGGTACGCGTGCATACAGTGCTTTTAGCAGTACAGCATAATCCGGAGGTGGAACTTCCCGCGCTGCGTGAAGCGGTGATTAAAGAAGTTATCAAGCCGGTATTTTTTGACAAAAAATTGCGACCGAAAAAGAAACCGATGGGATGGATTGATTGGCAAAAAGAAACTCGCAAGCGCTGGAAAGATTTGATTGTTCATGTAAATACCACCGGACGATTTGTAATCGGCGGACCGCAAGGGGATACAGGACTTACCGGGCGAAAAATTATTGTGGATACTTATGGCGGGTACGCGCGACACGGCGGTGGAGCATTTTCTGGAAAAGATCCGACAAAAGTGGATCGTTCGGCCGCCTACGGCGCGCGCTGGGTTGCGAAAAATGTGGTCGCCGCGGGATTGGCTGATCGAGTTGAGGTGCAAGTGGCCTATGCCATTGGCGTGCCGGAGCCGCTTTCCGTGCGCGTGGATACTTTTGGAACTGGGCGTGTTCTAGACTTGCGCATTGCTGAGGCGATTAAAAAAGTTTTTGATCTTCGCCCCGGCATGCTTATTAAACACTTAGATCTTCGTCGGCCGCTGTATCGTCAGATTGCGGCCTATGGCCACTTTGGTCGTCCAGAACTTAACCTGCCATGGGAAAAAACAGATATGGTAGGGAAATTAAAGGCAACATTGAAATAAGATGAGCTTGCTGGCCAACCTGAAGCGTTTGAATCGCGAACGAAGGAAATTACAACTGCAGAAGGTCGCCGAGAGCTAGCGCAGGATGTGGATGCATGGTTAAGTATGGCCGATGACCTTGATACCGAATAATACCGAATACGCCAAAATTTTAACAGGACAGACTAATTAGGAATGGCTGTTGATGGAACAGCACCTCGCGAAGCGTGGTTTTTATTTTCTGCGCACAACTTCTCCTATAAACCACTGAAATTAAATTATGTCAATTATAAACGATCGCTCACAGTTGACATAATTTACGATGGGCGTAAAATGGAGAATGGATGCGTATAAATCAATTAGAAAAATAAATTTATGAGCGCGCGATTGCAACTCAAACAATTTCAAATCGCACTTCTGGAATTGTACGCGGCCAATAAGGATTTTGATGGTGTGCATGTGCCATCGCATATACGGTGGAGTTTGGGTGGCATGGGGCCAACCCCGTATATTGAAAGTCAGCGTAAGCATCAGAAGTGGGAGCGCAAACAGCTTTATCGGCGTATTGCGTATTTGAAAAGACAGCATTATCTGGAACGGGTTAAAGAGGGTGAGGAGCTATTATACAAACTCACTTCCAAAGCAAAGTATGAGATTCTTCGATTGAATTTTATTCTGCACATGAAAGCGCAGCGGAAGCAAAAGTGGGATGGGAAGTTTTATCTTGTGGTGTTTGATGTTCCGGAGGAGAAAAAACGATACCGCGATGTATTTCGTCGGCTTTTGCATGCCGGTGGTTTTCAAATGCTACAACTTAGCGTTTGGATGACACGCTATAACCCACACTCGGCAATTGATGAATTACTGAAGTATCTTAAAATTGAAAAATATTTTGAGCTTATGATAATCCCGTGCGCGAATTGCAGTCCGCGGCTCCAAAAGAAAATACGCTAGAATTTGAGCCAAAACACCAAAATCAGGTAAAACAAAATTATGTCAATTATAAACGATCGCTCACAGTTGACATAATTTACAGAGGAGGGGGTTGGTGGGGATATGTATGTATATGTGTGCGTGATGTAGCACAGCATTAGGTGTGTACATAGTTGTAAATATTGTGGTATTGGGATATGATAGTTGAATTATGAAGCAGGTTTTAAGGAAATTTGTGCCAAAAACAGTGCTGGGATGGTATCATTTGGCGCTAGCAAAGATTGCCGCGGCGTGGTATTGGCGTCCATCGGAAAAAATGGTGGTGATTGGAGTGACCGGGACAAATGGGAAGTCAACCACAGTAAATTTGATCGCAAGGATTTTAGAAGAAGCGTGTAGTGCAAAAGCTGAGCTTTTACCGAACCAAAGCTCAGCTTTGAGGCATTGTGTTGGATTAACTTCCACAGTGAATTTTAAAGTTGGAGAGAAAGAGTGGTTGAATCCGACCAAGATGACTATGCTTGGCCGATTTGCGTTGCAAAAATTATTGCGTGACATGGTTGACGCGGGGTGTAAGTATGCGGTAGTAGAAACTTCATCCGAAGGAATTAAGCAATATCGGCACCGGGGCATAAATTATGATGTGGCTGTTTTTACGAATCTTACGCCGGAGCATATTGAGTCGCACGGCGGGTTTGAGAATTATAAAAAAGCAAAAGGGGAACTGTTTAGACATTTGACAAGGATGCCGCGAAAACCCGCCCAAATTTTTGTTTCGCAAAAATTTCAGTCGGGTAAGATACCGAAGATTAGTGTGGTCAATGGCGATGATCAGTACGCGGAATATTTTTTGCAATTTCCTGCGGATGGGAAATGGATTTATGGACTAGGTAAGATCGCCACGGCCTCCGGCCTCGCGATGACAAATTTGGTCGGGCATGATGTACACATGGATGCAACGGGTTCACGGTTTGTTGTAGATGGTGTAGAATTGAAGTTAAAGCTCCTAGGAGAATTTGATGTGTATAATGCGCTGGCGGCAATTGCAGTGGCACGCGCACTGGGCGTGGATCTTCAGATCTGCAAAACCGCGCTTGAAAAAGTGGAAGGAGTTCCAGGCCGGCTGGAGCGGATTGATGAAGGGCAAAATTTTACCGTGATCGTGGACTACGCGCCAGAGCCGGCATCCCTGCAGGCGCTATATCGAGTGGTGAAAATGTTACCGCACAATCGCGTGATCCATGTACTTGGCTCAACCGGCGGGGGGCGGGATCGTAGCCGCCGCGGCGTGCTTGGGAAAATTGCAGCCAAGCACGCGGACACTGTGATCGTAACCAATGAGGATCCCTATGATGATGATCCAATGGAGATTATTGAGGAGGTCGCGCGCGGAGCGCGCGAATGTAAAATGAAAAATGTAAAATGTAAAATGATTGAATTGCTGCGAATTCTAGATCGCAAAGAAGCTATTGCAAAGGCATTGTCATTAGCACAACAAAATGATTTAGTACTTATTACCGGCAAAGGGGCAGAGCAGGCCATGTGTGTGGCCGGCGGCAAAAAGATTCCATGGGATGATCGGGAAGTTGTAAAAACATTATTGAGTAGCCGTCACTGAGAGATGTCAATTCTGACAGCTCTCAGTGACGCACAGATTATGAAACATCTGATGCTAGACGCGGATGAAAAAGTGCGGTTGATTACACGCAGATATTTTTTAACATTAATTTCACATTTGCTTGCGGCTTTTTTTGTTATTGTCATGCCGTTTTTTTTGCTTTTCCCGCTTTTTTCTTACGGCTGGATCGGCATTAGCTTTTTTATTTACTGTGTAGCAGTAGGTGTTCTTCTATTTGCACGTACGCTGGTAATGTGGAATTTTAATACACTGGTGATTACAACCAAGCGGGTTATTAAAACAAAACAAAAAGGATTTTTTGACCGCACGGTTTCGGAAATGCTTATTTCGCGCATCAACGATGTCTCGCACAGAGTTCACGGACTTTGGGGAACAATTTTGCATTATGGCACACTTCACATTGTTGCGGGCAATGGGCAAACCGTTTTAGATTTTCAATGTGTTAGAAATCCGGAAAAGGCCCAGCGGATTTTAAATGAATTGCTCCAGCAAATTCCGCATGAGGTAGGCGCTAAAGGATGATATGTCAAGAAATTTTACTTGGAAGAAATTTTATGCGTCAAAATTATTTTTTATTGCCGGTATTGGCCTGCTTTTATTATTTTCCGTAAATCTTTCGCGCGCGCAGTTTCGCGATCGGGAAATTCGCAGTGAGATTAAAAAGTTACAAACAGAAGCGGATGCTCTTCAAAAAGAAAAAGAGGCGCATGAGGCATTACTCTCATTTTTGCAGACCCCGGAATTTCTTGAAAAAGAAGCGCGGCGTACGCTTGGGTATGCAAAACCCGGGGAGCAAGTAGTGGTGATAGAAAAAAATGTAAAATGTAAAATGAAGAATGAAAAATGTGATGCTGGAGATGACATTGAAAAATCCATGTCAAATCCGCGAAAGTGGTGGATTTACTTTTTCGGAAATATTTGATAGAGATAACTATGTTCGCCTACAGGGAGCGGGTATAGTACAATGGTAGTATATATGCTTCCCAAGCATGGGATACGGGTCCGATTCCCGTTACCCGCTCCATGCGGAGAAAACAGCTTCAAAAGAGCTGTTTTCTCCGTTGTTTGAGGGCGAATTGCTCGGTTCTAACCGGGCATTTCGTAGGGATTCCGTTTCCATGCCGTTTTTAATCGTGAGGAGTGGCTCCTGCAAATGAATCGTGAGTTTTCCATCAAAAAGTGCAAAGTTCTGACCCAAGGCCTGAAGTATGTGGCTTTTCTGCTCGTAGTCTCCTTTTTCAAACCAATGCCGTGCATAGGTAGCAAATTCAAAAGTTTTCTCCGTAAGCTCCAGCCACTCGTCTACACGCTCCCCCACGGCCCTCATTGCTGCCTCTATTTGCGTTCTCTCTTTCACAAGGGCATTCTTCCGCGTTTTGTATTCATCCTCGCTTAAAAGCTCTTTCTGCGCGTTTTCGGGGGAGATATAGAGATTGACTAGATTATCAACTCGCGCAAGGCATGATTTGTAATTATGTTCGTGATTTTTGAGAACGGTATTGCGATTCTGCTCCTCGATCTGGTTATTGCTTCTCAATACATCCAAAGCCCAATGGAGAAATTCGCGCGGAATGGTTATCGAATCGAGATAGGCAGTGATCTGGCTTTTTAAGTCTTCGTGGTTGATTGCTTTCTGATGGCAAGGCTTATCCTTCTTGCGGCGCGAGCAGTGATGGTAGATATAGTGGCCGATCTGACCCGTTGATTTGATTGGCTTGTGTTTTTCCTCGGAAGTAATCATTCCTCCGCATTCACCGCAGGAGATAATGCCATTGAAGGGGAGTCGTTTTTCCTTTGATCGGGGTTTACCTTTCTTGCACAAGATTGCCTGCGCGCGGTCAAATTCTGCGACTGTGATCATTGCTTCATGCTTTCCTCGATGAACCTCTCCCTTGAAGGAATACTCACCATAGTAAAATGGCTTGGTAAAAATTCCATATATAGTGCTCAAGCTTAGCTTTGTGCCTTTCTTGGTACGCAGGCCCCATTCATCACTCACTATTTTTTGTATTCTTGGTACGGTATATGCTCCGGTAAGAAGCAAATCCCACATTTTACGAACAAGCGGAAATCGTTCCTCATCTTTGAAAATCTGCTTGCTTCCTTTGTCACCATACTTGTCGTTTAGGTATCCCAGGCCTACTGGACCCGGCCGCCAGCCCTTCTCGGCCTTTGAGTGCAGGCCGCGCCGTACGTCTTTGCTTAAGTCGAGAATGAATTGATTTGCAATGCCAAGCTCTACGGCCATGAGGAGAACATTATCGGTCGGGAGATATTCTTTACCGGGGACTATAATGGACTTTAGGGTTCCTTGTTGGAGTAGCCACTGAATCTGCCCGCCATCAAGGGGATTGCGCGCTAAACGGTTGAGCTTCCAGCAAATGATCCCGTCTGCCTCTCCATTCTGGATCATCTGCATCATATCATTAAACATTGGTCTGCCGGGCTTTTTTGCCGATTTAGATTCGCAGAACACTTTGATGACATTCAAATTTTTAGACTGCTTTATGCGGTCAAATTCCCGCTCTTGATCAGGGATGGACTGCACCTGCATATCTTCCGAATCGGTTGATTTGCGAGCGTATGCAAGATAGCGTAATTGGTTCATATAGGAATAATTATAACTCAAAGGGACGGTCTGGTTGACCCAACCCGCTTGCTCCAAAGAGTAGTGGTGCTGGCAGACCGCCCCTTTAAGGGCAGCACCTAACAAAAAACTCTCTGGATTTGCGATCGGTGGGTCAACATTTATAGTATATCATAATCGTTAAATGTAGCAAGTCATAGAGAACCCTCAATCATTCCCTTATATCTACGCTTTTTATACTCAAGTTTCAGACATTTTCGGCATCCGACAATTTCCGACATCGGATGTTTGAAAATCACGCCCACCCTTCCTTTGCAGGTGGGACACTTAAACCATAGCCGAATTCCGTTATAACAAGTCCTCGAGGTAGTCAATTCAACCTTGATGCCCTGTAGTTCTAAATCCGAAGCAATTACCGCTTCTTTAAGCTGTGTCCGATATTTCCTTACGAAGTCAGATATCTTGATTTTCGGACATCCTTCAACCAGAAAAGTTCCTAAATCATTTGGACTCAATGATTTCATAATTCTTTGGCTCCGCTTCATTGGAGGCATTGATTTGTTGATTCTTAGCTATAAACGCATTCTCCGCGTTCACCTTTATGTTTATCGGGGGTTGCTTGAGTTGTTTCAGTAGGATCATGTTTGTATGTAGCTGCCGATTGGCAAATTCTAATCCGCGATTAAGCTCCTTTAAGACATTAACCTTTAGTTGATCAAAGGAAAATCCGCCATCCTCCTTTTCTATTAATCGATTCATGTGAGCATCATATTTCATTGCCCGCCAGTAACTTGCCACTATCCTGTCTGCTAGCATGAGTTCCAGTGAGGTTTTGCAGGAGTATTCTAAAACAATGTCATGTCGCATTTTTCTTAACGCCTCGGAGTATTTGGCATAGCTCAAATTTTTTACCCACATCCCATTTTTAAGGCCGTGGTGGAAAGAAAGTTTATACAAGAGTTCACTCTTCCGTTCTTTCTGCTTTGGTTTGAGTTCTTTTGATGTATCAGCTAAATCTACATATTCTTTTATAAGACCATTAAACTCCTGCTCTGGAAGAACATCCTTCATCAAAATGTTTCGTATCCTATCAATGGTCTCTGGTTGCATTTCTTCCTTGGCCAACACCTGACTATTATTAGGCATTGCACTGTCTGGTTGAGTATTTTTGTCCTTAGTACGGTGTTGCTTTTGTGGTATAGTAGACATAAATTTTGGAATTGATTATTTTTAATCAATATATTTGGCATTCGGATCAAGATGTTCATTCACCATTTTTAATAACCCATCTCCACTGCGTTCCCCAAGAGGCCCTCTACCTGCCGAAGGTGCCCTTTCTTTTGTACGGGCATCTTGGGCACTTTGGGCATCTTCGTAGCTCGGTAACGCCCATTTCCAGCCGCCAGAAAAATCCGCCTTTTTCGGTTTGATTCCCATCTTTTCTCTTGCTCGTCGAAGAGGTTTATCGTTGATGCCTGCTTGCTTTGCTTCTTTTTTTACCTCGGTAGCTTCCATTTCGCCATTAGCCAACAACTCTCGTAGAAAATCAATAGCTTCATCGGTGGCAGTGTGTTCCTCGTTTTGTTCGGGGATGGCAAGTGCCTCATCTGCGGTTATTGAAACTGGCTCTGATTCCCACACGATTACGGGTGCTCCATTTTCTGCGGTAATGATCGAATAAGCCAAGCCCCCTATATCTTTTGCAAGATTATTTTTTACTGGCATAAACAATCTCCTCGCTGGATTTTCTTGGTCTTTCGTGACTATATATGCTGCCCGTACTGCGGCAACGAACGCGAGGGTTCCCATTGTTCGATACATCGCATTTCCACCACTATTCTTATTAAGATGGGAAACCATTACGACCGCAACATTGTGTCTGGCAGCCAAATCTGCCAGTGGAGCGAGTAGTGCCCGAATATCGGCGTTCTTGTGAGAATCCGTGCCGTCCAAGTAGGCAGAAACGGGATCAATCGCCACCAGTTTGCAGGCAGGGAGAGATTGTAGCAATTCTTCTATAGCCTGAAGGTCTTTACGGAAAGAAAACATCGTCCTTGTTGTTTCGCCTTCCGCATTTACTTCCTGAATTGACTCAAGAACGTGTATCTTGTCGCAATTAGCTTGCGCGGCATCGAGACGAGGGCGAATCGTATCTGCGGCATCGTCTTCGGCAGAAAGAAGTAATACATCTCCTACTGGCGCCTCGGCCTTATCAATAGGCCAAAGGAACCCTTTTGAGATGTACGCTGCTAATGTGGTAGTGAGTAGACTCTTGCCCAGTCCGGGATCTCCAGAAAGCAAGGTGAGCTTCCCAAGCGCTATGCGTTCGGGCCAAAGCCATTGTATTTCCTCGGGTTGTATATCAGACAATCGTCTAATTAACGCTGTCCGTTTTCCGACCCTCTCCCTTTTTTGAATTTTTAGCCTGAGAGCGGATTGAAATATAGCTCGGACTTCCCCGGCAGGAAGAGGCGGCCTGTATCCTTCATTGGTCAGTTGGATGAAATGCCACGCCTGTTTTTCCGGAAACCTTTGAACCACAGAGCAAGCCAAAGCATGTAGCTTGTCGTTTCTCGAACCTTCGGAAATCCCTGCGTAATCGGCTGGATTCAACGGCGAGGCGTATTCTTGCCCTTTTGGTAGCAAGTCAATGGGAAATTCGGCCAAATCACTATCTGCCACAAGTTCATAAGCACCACCTTTCCGTAATCCGGTCTTGTTAATGTAATCCGTAACACTGGGCGGGGCTACCACGAAACCACCATCTCCTCGAATGTCAGTAAGCTCCCGTGTTCGAGTTTTATTCCCTATCTCTGCGTGTTGGTAGTAGAAATGCCATCCGCCATTCCCGGTTTTTACAGTATAGGTGGAGGGTAACCCTTCGATTTTTCCGCCTACCTCTACGTCCACAACGGTAATGCCGGATATTTTACCCGTAACGATGCCTATATTCGCATCTGGCCATATTTTCCACCACTCCCGTGCTTCTTCTTCCGTAGCTTTGCGGGTCTGAAATGGTTTCCATTCAGTAAGTAGCGGTTTTTTATCCTTTCCGACAGGAAATACAGACCAACCTTTTTGCAGGTATTCGAGTGCGTATTTTAGGAGATTTTGACTCATATTCATTTTCATTGTTATGTTTTATTAGGTTTATAAGTGTCGCCAGTTTCTCGGCGGCGTTCTTGTAATTGCTGGTATTTGGCTTGGGTCATTGGCCTATAAATTAATTCCATAAGTCGGATGAGTTTTGCACCCTGCTCATACGCCTCCATTCGGCTGATTTCTTTGCCGTAGTGGTTTTTGTAAAGCGTTTGATATTTTAGTATTTGCTCATCCGACAACATAGTGGTTAGATGTTGTAAATTCTTGTCTTAATTTCTTTCAGGAAATTAAAAAAACTCAAGGGCTCCACCTTGAGCTGATGAGTAAAATAGGATTGAATCAAGTCGTCAAGATTTTCATCCCGCTTGATTAAGAAGATGGCTTTTGACGGATTTTGTCTATCAACCGTCTCTATTTGATAGCCGCAACAGCAAAGCGCGGCGCAGAGGGAGATATCCGAACTCCTGAAATAATCGCTTTCTTGTAGTATTTTCGACATAGAAATTTTTAGTAATAATTAGTACTCAATTCGCTCCGGCGGAAACAAAAAAGCCAAAGCTTACCCTGCTTTGACTTTACACCTTCGTAGGAATGCTTGAGTAGGATTTATCTGGGGTCTATTTGGGGGTCGTTTGGGGTCTATTTGTGGGTTTAGGAGAAAGGTCAACTACTTCAAAGGTATGCAAATCGAGGATAATGTTGCCACCGTTCATAATTAATGTTTGCGGGGTCAAACTGGTCTTCCTTCTGATATTCTTGACAACCGCATTGATTTTACTTGTAATAGTCACCTCTCTTGAGTCTTTTTTACGCGCTTTACCGCCACCAAGAGCATCTAAAATCTGCGCAGGATCCGGCTTTTGGAGCTCTTCATCCGTAAATGCCCCGCCCGCTAATTTTGCAGCATTGGTACGTTCGACTCTATCACCTTGCATCTTCCACGCAGTAGTAAAGAGAGCATGTTCGGGCGATGATATTGTTAATCGAAAATCCGTCACACCATTTTTCCCTATTCCCGAGGCAGTATTATATTGAAAAATAGGTTTCTTCACAATATGGTGGTGTTCCGACTGCACATCTGTATTTTCTAATGTGTCTGATTGTGACGGAGGTTCCACATGATAGAATTCTGGAAGTCTTTGATTTTTATGCTCGGTTAGGTTATTAACATCTATATCCTGACAAACATTAGCATAGGAATTTATATCGCAAGCGTTTCTGTATTTTTTATAGAGTTCATTAAATTTGGGTTGCCGAAACTCTAAAGTATAAATGAAGTCTTTGCCATAGGTATCTTGGCGCACTTCTTGGTCAGTTATTTTTATTGCTCCCCATTCTTCTGCCTTTAATAGTACATTTTCTTGATTCTGTGGGGGTAGAGTGTCGTCACCAATAATAGGCCTCACGGTAATTATGAAGGTAGTATTTCCTCCTTTTCTTGAGGAGATTCTAAGGTATTCAAGTTGTTGTAAAACCCACCAAACATCACGGTTAAATTTTTCTTCGGGAGTCATAGTAATAGTTTGTAATAGTAATGTTTCTCCTAAAATTACCAGATTTTGGCCAAAAACGCAAGCGTTGCATGGGCCATAATTCGGTGGTATACTCCAAATACAATTAAATGCCTAAACCCGTAGGTTAGCTACTGGCATGGCGCGAAAGACCCAATGACGATACTGAACCCCGTGTTCAGCAACTCGTCATTGGGCTATATCCCGAAAGGGGTATAGGGTCGCAAGACCTAGCTGGCGCGGGGTTTTTTGTATGGCAGAAGATAACATTGATGATATGCGTTTGTGGCTTGTAATTATACTCATTGTTGCAGCAGTATTTTCGTGGAGACAACATCGCGAGATCAAACAACTAAAGAACGAGGTGACAACTTATCAGTCACTCTACGAAAATGCGAGCAGTAGGGCAGATGATTATGCCGATGCACTACAGGAGGCAAACAACAATATCGAGGAAGCACAAGACTATTCAGGTGGATCGTATGACGAGATGGAGGAGGCATTGGAAAATTTAAGTACGGTTTCCGAACCATAATATGAAACAAGACAATCAAATTCAAGAGGGTACAAAACAGCGTGGTTATATTCTGTTTCTACTTGGGGTGATTGTAGGAATGATCATATCCGCAATCTTATTTTTTTCACTTCAGCAATCATCTGCACACCCCGGGCGTACTGCTTCCGATGGATGTCACTATTGCCGGACCAACTGTGATTCATGGGGAGTGGCATGGAATGCACGGCATTGTCATGGAGGGACAAGCGCGCCTATTGACTTCAACAAAATGCGCACAAACCTCGGATTGCCTCCGCCGCTACCCCCACCAGAACCTGAACCACCGATAGAGCTACTAACTTCCAAAGCGCAAATCACAGTAACCGTACTTGAGGTTATTGATGGTGATACGATCCGCGTGTCTCTCTCGGACGGTACTGTAGAAAAAGTGCGACTCGTTGGCATTGATACGCCTGAAACAAAAGATCCACGAAAGATAGTTGAATGCTTCGGCCAAGAGGCGAGTGAACACCTAACCAATCTGCTTGATGGCAGAGTTGTTACCTTGCGGCGAGATCAAGTGGGCGACAATCGTGATAAATACGCCCGCTTGCTGCGTTATGTTGCTTTGGGCAATGAGGATATCAATCTCAAAATGGTAAAGGATGGTTATGCGTATGCCTACACTACTTACCCCTTTGATAAGAAAGCGTCATACGTTGCCGCACAGGCAAATGCAAAGGCCGCACTGCGCGGACTATGGGCTCCTGATTCATGCAATGGCGAGCGTCAGAAGCCCCAAGAACCCGAAATTGCACCACAGTTACCCATATCGCTACCTGTACAGTCCAATGAGCGTAAGGGGCGTGTCTTGGGCTGGTTCAAACATCTGCTAATAAGAATCTTCACAAAGAACTAATATGCACAAACTTATTATCACGTTCGCGACACTTATACTCCTTGGGGCAGGATGTAGCAGTCAATCTGCAAGTACATCCACTACTACACGGCCAGTTTCGACCTCGTGTGTAATAAAAGGCAACATCTCCCAGTCAACAGGTGAGAAGATTTATCATCTCCCGGGCTGTGCGTCCTATAGCAAGACGGTCATCGATGAGGGCTCGGGAGAGCAGTGGTTTTGCTCAGAAGCAGATGCGCGTGCCGCTGGATGGAGAAAGGCGAAAAATTGCTATTAAAATGAATATGAAAAAAGTATTTCTGATTTTATCAGGTTCTTTACTACTTGTATTAGTACTACTAATAATCATTAGATTACTTGGTTACAATTTTAATAAAGAATTTGTAAAAGATTTTATAGACTACAACAGAAAGCAATGCATTATTGACGAATATCCGACCTATTCTAATCATTCTGGTATAGCGGGGTGTATATTTTGGATGCGAGAGGGCTACCTCCAAAAGACGCAATCATGGAGAGATCAATTTAAAGAAGATGATGTTTATTGTAGCCAGAAATACCATAACAAAAACTCATCATCCCTTAGTAATTTACAGAATGCGCTAGCGGAATACGGCGATCCAAAATGTGAGTATGAAGCATTTAGGGCACAAAAAAGAAATGAAAATTGGGATTATTTAGTTTCAAAAGAACAGGACGAATTTTACGAATACTGTGTTAATAAAATCTGCCCGAGACCATCTATATTTCAATAAGCATAACAATATGACAAAAAGCGGGCGCAACCTATTAAAAAACCAGTCGTTCCAAGTGTTAGGGAAGGAGTTGAGCGTGAAGCATTACCCAGTGTTGTACCGGTGGTCAAAGAACAACCCCGAGACATTGAACGAGCGGCTGAAAGAGTTAGCCGAGAAATTGTACGAGGGAAACATAGGGAGCGCGGCCCAAGCGTTGGAGAGCGATCTAGAACATAGTCAATAATAAAGATGTGGCGCTACTGGTAAATTTCTGATATAGTATAAATTAACAATGACAATGAAAATACTATGAACAAAATAAGGCATTTATTAATATTGTCATTGCTTTTGGTATTGATTAGTTTCGTTTTTGTACAACCTACACAGGCAGCAAATTATTCCTATTCCGCGACAGATTTTCAATCAACTCTATGTCCCTTCGGTGGCGGATTTGGCCCACTTAATTTAACTGAAGCTGGGGACATAGTTACAATTGTGGGAACGAGTTTTGGAACTCGTGATGTTAGTGACTCGACACCTGAAGTGACTTATATTTCAATCGCTAATACTGATCATGTAGTTTACAGAGGCCAAAGAGTTGATGCGGGTGGTGAAGTCGGATATTTCGGACTCCAATCATGGACGGACAATGCCATCACGCTCGAGATAACGAAGGATCAAGGTGGATTACTGAACCCATACATAATTTTAAGAACTTATGATTCTTCAAGCGATAATCAGGGCCATTGTGTAAGAGGTACTTTAGCAACCTATATTCCGCCGCCTCCTACTTGTACCACATTTACATATTCCGACTGGGGTACTTGCACGGACAGCCAACAGACAAGGACAGCAACATCCTCAAGTCCAGCAGGTTGTACAGGCGGTAGCCCTGTCTTGACACAGTCATGTACTGTTGCTCCTCCTACTTGTACAGAGAGCGATTGGTCATGCCCTGCGTGGGGATCATGTAGTGAAGATGGTCAACAAACACGTACATCCTGTACTAAGGTCTCTAACTGCGAAGGCGGCGTTCCAATGCCTCAAACCTCCCAAAACTGTACTCCAACCTGCGCTTCGTGGACCTATTCTAACTGGGGTGAATGTTCTGCCGCTGGTCAACGGACAAGGACAATTCTATCTTCATCGCCAACTAGCTGTACCGGTGGAAATCCGGAGCTTACAATGATATGTACTCCTCCTACTGCATGTACGGCTGATACATGGACATGTGGTGAATGGGCAACCTGTTCTGCTGATGGATCTCAAATAAGGACATGCACCCTAACTTCTGATTGTGCAGGGGTGGATACACCGTCTCCAGCGATTACCCAAACATGTACTTACAATGGTCCGACAATAGCATCAATTTCTCCAACTACAATTTATCAAGGAACCAGTGTAATTTTGAATGGAACGAAATTCATAGGTTTGGCCAATCAGTATCAATCATTTTGCTATAATTGTAAGGTTTTAATAAATGATAAGGAGGTAACAGATATTTCCTATTGGGTCTGGTATGAAAATAAGGTGTCTTTTACGATGCCAAGCACTGCGCAGAGCGGGTATATCCAAGTACAAGACTCAAAGGGGAACAAGAGTAATAAATTTAATTTTACCGTCTCCCAAGATCCAGCGACTATTCCTCCGATTATCATGTCTTTCTCGCCCAAAGTGATTACGCCCGGAGATACCATCACGATCACAGGTTCTAACTTTGGCCCAAGTCAGGGAAGCAGTCAATTAATTGTTGGTGGAAGAACTGGTTATGGAAAAATCCTATCTTGGGCGGATACAGAGATCAAGTATCAAACATCCGATTATGGAGATAATAAGAGTCAAAAAATCGGGGTTAAGAAATGTAGGGGTTACTATGAGTGCCTTCCAGTTGTTTATGGGGAATATTTTTACATTCAACCCCAGATTACTTCGCTTGACACAAACATAGGGCGAGAGGGCATGGAAGTTACAATATACGGCAAGTATCTGTCAAACAGTAATGTTGCATCCGATGCCTCCACGCAATATTTTATTCATGTTTACTTCAATGGTGTGAGCGCACTTTATCCTCAAAACGGACTATGGACATCGGATCAGATAGAGGTAGTGGTGCCACGTGGCGCGACGAGTGGTAAAGTTACTTTAGAAATCACAGCTAATAATACAAACGAAACAGTAAAAGCTACTGGGCCAACTTTCAACATATTAGAAAAAATTAGCAACGATGAATATTCTGATTTGCAGGAATACTTTAAGCAAATAAATCTCCCTCAAGCATGGGGCGTAGCAAGTAATCGTCGCACCATTACAGTGGCGGTCATAGATGACGGTGTCTATAATAATCATCCGGATCTTAAAAATAAAATGTGGTATAACACCGATGAGGTAATTGGGAATGGTATAGATGATGACAGAAATGGCTATGTCGACGATTACTACGGATGGGATTTCGTCAATAATTCTAACGACGTTACTCCTTTAGGAAGCCACGGTACGCAAGTGGCGGGAATTATTGGCGCCGAAAAAGATAATGCTATTGGCATAGCTGGAGTAAATTGGAATGTCAAAATAATGCCGCTGATAGTATGCGGGAACAACGGAGGCTGTATAGATACTAGCAGAGCAATACGATATGCAGTTGATAACGGAGCGGAAGTAATTAATTTGAGCTTGGGTACTCGTGCCGTGTCTGGTTATACGACAATGTACAATGATGCAATCGAGTATGCCTTTCAACGCAATGCTCTCATTGTAACGTCTGCTGGCAATGGAGATATTGTAGGTGGTATCGGATTTGATCTTAGTCAAATTCCTCAGTCACCCGTCTGCAATAGTGATCAAAGGGGTAATCGAGTCATCGGTGTTGGTGCTGTGGATTCCACAAATCACAGAACAAAATGGTCAAATTATGGTAGTTGTGTTGATATATGGGCACCAGGAGTTCAAATACTATCAACCGCGGTGCCCGCATTTAGCAATTCACAAGATCTATATGAGATCGTGAAGGAAAAAACAACAGGTACCTCATTTGCTGCGCCTATTATTACAGGTATCGTGTCCTTGCTGAAAGCAACCTATCCAACAATGACAAGTCAGGAGGCAATTACGCTCCTTGTAAATAATGCGAACGGTGGCATAGTCGATGCTTATAAAACATTAAGTGATAATAGTACTCCCGCCAATACGCAAGTCATTCAAGCACCCGTATACAATAGTAGTCCAGTGAGTAATCCAACATCAACCCAAAATCCAGTAAATAATCCTCCTGTAACCTCATATCCACCTAATACTACTCAAGAAAATTACTATCGACCATTGATAGAATCTGATGCGACATCATTTGGTGTTCCTCTTACTGCTGCACAAGCGCGTGATGTTACTAATTTTGTAGTGTATAGCATTTCACAAAACACACAGAATTTAGGTGCAGGAGAACGGCGTGCCGTGATACGAGATTACTTTGAAACGGTTGTTCGCGGCAATGTTGATTGGGGAGATATTGAGCGTATGGTAAATGGCCAAAAGGTGGTTAGTCGCAATATCGCAAAAGAGCAGGCTCAACTTCCATTTGTACTTAAAACTTTTGAAAAAGTCTTTGGCCATCGCCCCAACTTCCAAGATCCAAAGGAAGATCTGTCATGGAATACCATGATGTATCGCATTCGCTTTCCACGCGACCTTGATAAGGAAAAATTGGGGATTAATCGTTTCAAAACTATATTTGGACGATTGCCAACGTCACCTCTCGACTGGTCGGTGGTACGAGCATTGGGCTATGTTCGTATTTAAAGGAATCCATACTCTCCTCCCCATCTATTTTTGCTACCCCCTGTCCTCCGCT
>Ga0209343_10004803_pt1 | contig 16617 bp, 15 predicted proteins | sample RifCSPlowO2_02_FD_184026 | JGI IMG/M metagenome (GOLD analysis project Ga0209343, IMG submission 184026) | Groundwater microbial communities from Rifle, Colorado - Rifle CSP2_plank lowO2_0.2 (SPAdes) (version 2) | ecosystem: Environmental > Aquatic > Deep subsurface > Groundwater | place... | reverse complement strand
CCTGTCGTTTGGTACCGACAAATAAAATAGTCTTGCCTTTGGCCGCCAAAGAGCGGGTGTAATCCAAGGCTTTGTTTAATTGTTCGACGGTGCGATCCAAGTCAATGACATGGACACCGTTTCTGGATCCGAAAAGATACGGCTGCATCTTCGGATGCCAGCGTGATTTCTGGTGGCCAAAATGAACACCGGCTTTCAACATTTCCAACAGGGTTGGGAGTTGTGACATATTTTCCTTATTACTGCCTCTCAAGCCTTCACCCTCGGGTGGCCGGGGGAGGAAAACGTGTTCGCCAAAAAGCGGACAAGAGCCTGATGAGAGTTAAATAAACACCGTTTCATAAGAGAAAAGGTGTGAGGAGTATATCGAACCTTAGCGAAAAAGTCAAGTCTTCGGACGGTTATGTCTTCGGACGGTTAAAGATCCGACTCAAAAAACCGGGCTTAGCCGGCGGGTGGCTTTGTTGATGCTCGATAACGGTATTTAACATCTTTTGAAAAGTACGGACCCAATCTCTAAGCTGCAATGTTAACTGGATGGGGCCGCTGTAATGACTCGGACCAAAATCAAGATCCGGCCCGCCGACTTCGATTTTTTTTCTTTCTTCACCTATAAAATCACGAATAGCCGACTGCGGATTTGGCGAGTACAAAAACGAATCCAAGCCAAGGGCCGCTTTCGACAAACCGTATTGTTCGATATAATCACGTTTGGTCAAAAGTTGTTGATACGTTTCATCTAATTTTTTTCCAAGCTCATCGATGGAATGAATAAGCTCTTTCTTTATTTCTACTGAAGTGTCTTTTTCAAGAGGGGCGATTTTTTCTACCCCCATACGCTGCAATTCTTTTAAAACCATTTTCGGCTCGGGCCTCTCGGTAAGCTCCTCGACTTCGGCCAAAAGATTAACCACCTGTTCCGATAAAACTTCTTGAGCCGTACCCTCACAATCATCCAGAATAGCCTTGAGACATTTAAGCCGTCGATAAAGTTGGACGCCTAATTTTTCAATTTCCTGTCGATCCAATTCCTCCTTGATTTTATCAATTCGTTCCGCGGATTTTCCTAATCTTTCCGATGCTTTTTCAATAACCTCGTTAACGGTTTTCTCAAAATCGGCTTGTTGCTCAGCGGTAAAATGTTTTTTGGCCACTTCCTCTCGTATGAAATCTTTACCCCCCTCCATTGTCAGAGCTGACAAATTTTTTCCAAAGCCAAACAAAAAACTTCGCAATTTTTTGGTCGAAAATTCTTTGGAAAATCTTTCCACTCCGGCCCTGACTAAGCCGGCGCTACCGCCATTCGCCTCGGCCCACTCTTTGGATGGATTATATCCCCTCTCCGCTTTTTCCAGACCGAGAACTGAAAAATTAGGTTTAGCTTCGGTCGATTCTTTTATAGCTGACACTTTCTTTTCGGTGTGAGGATGAGAGGCAACACGTTTTCTTTCTGGCATCATAAAAATATTTACTACTGTCATAATACCATAGTACCGGTCAGTTTCCAAGCCGCCGCCTTTGGTTCGGATAGCAAACTTATTGACAAAAATGCCACCTTAGGCTATACTAGGCGCACACGAAATTATCCATTTTTATGAAAACAGCAATCCATCCTCAATACAACACCGACACGAAGGTTACCTGCGCTTGCGGCAATACCTTTGTCACCGGCAGTACCATGAAAGAAATCCGCGTGGAATTGTGCAATCAATGCCATCCTTTTTATACCGGCAAACAAAAATTTGTCGACACCGCCCGTCGCGTCGAAAAATTCCAGGAAAAAATGGGTAAAGTGGCTGCCGCCGCCGCGCAACGCAAAGGTAAAAAAGTAAAAAAAGCCGCCGTCGCCGCCAAACGCACTGCTAAAAAGTCGGAAAAAACCGAGAAGTCAGAAGCGTAGCTGAATTTTTAAACAGACTTTCTTTTGAGGTCTGTTTTTATTTATTTTTGGGTGAGAGAGAGACGTTCTTGAATTGTGTTTTGAGCGGGTTCGACGACCGCAGTCGTCGCCCTGAGGCCTCGCGGCCGAGGAAAGCGAAAAACATAAATCAAGAACGTCTCCAAACAATAAAAAAATATGCATTCTAAATATAAACAACTGTTAGAAAAATTTCAGCGTCTAGAGTCTGATTTGCAAAATCCGGCTATTATTAATGATCAAAATAAATTAAAGGACATTTCCCAAGAATATACTGACTTGAAGCCAACGACGGAAAAAATCGCTGAGCTGGCCGCTGTAGAAAAAAATATTACCGAGACAGAAACAATGGCCAATGATGCTACAGCCGGTGAAATGCAGGGCCTTGCTAAGGCTGATTTACCGGAATTGAACGCTAAAAAAATCGCTCTCGAAAAAGAGTTGGCCGATATGACGCGCCCCCAGGACCCGCTCGACAAAAAAAATGTCATTTTGGAAATCCGGGCCGGAGTAGGTGGCGACGAATCTGCGCTTTTCGCGGCCGAACTTTTCCGCATGTATAGTAAATATGCCGAAAGTAAAGGCTGGAAAACTAACCTTCTTGATACGAACGCCATCGGCATCGGCGGCTATAAAGAAGTGGTTTTTTCCATCAAAGGCAAAAATGTCTACAAATTCTTAAAATGGGAAATGGGCGTCCACCGCGTCCAGCGTGTCCCTGACACGGAAAAAGCCGGCCGGGTCCACACTTCTACGGTGACAGTAGTTGTTCTTCCGGAAATTGAGGAAACAGAAATGAAAATTGAAGCCAAAGATTTGCGTATCGACACATTTTGTTCCGGTGGCGCCGGCGGCCAGAGTGTTAACACCACTTATTCGGCGGTGCGCATTGTACACATCCCGACCAACACGGTCGTACAATGCCAGGACGAACGTTCCCAAACCGCTAATCGTGAAAAAGCTATGGCGGTCCTGCGCTCTCGCCTGTACGAACAGGAACGAGAAAAAAAGATGGCCGCACTGACTGAAAAACGACGCGCTCAAATCGGCTCCGGCGACCGCAGTGAAAAAATTCGAACTTATAACTTTCCACAAGATCGCTTGACGGACCATCGCATCCACGAGAACTGGAACAACCTTCCGGTTATTATGGATGGCCGTATCGAACCGATTATTATTGCTCTACAAACAGCCGAAGCCACGGAACTCGACGAAGCGCCGCTCACCGCCTAATATGTTGAGGTTGGAAACTTTGCGTCAACGCTTTAGCACCACCATCGCCGACCGCGATGTCGTTATTTTTCTTAGCGCGCTGCTTCACCAAAACAGCGCTTTTATTTTGTCGCACCCGCAGGCATCTTTAAATCTTTTTCAATACGCGCGCTTTCGCTGGTACGTTTCCCAAAGAAAAAAAGGCTATAGCGTCGCTGCTATTATCGGACACAAAGAATTTTTTGGTTTAGATTTTATCGTTTCTAAACACACCCTTATCCCCCGCCCTGAAACTGAATTGTTGGTTGAAGAAACTTTGAAAATTATTGCGGATCCAAAAAATAGCAAAACTTTAAAAAATAACGACTTTCTAAAAAATACTAGTGCTGCAGCGATAGTCGTTGATGTGGGCACCGGATCGGGCTGCATTCCGATTGCGATTTTAAAAAACACCACCGCTCCAATTATTGTTTGGGCGATTGATACCAGCTCGCGCGCGCTTCAGATTGCTCAAAAAAATACCAAAAAACACCAAACGCCAATAACTTTTTTGCGCGGCAACCTGCTCACTCCTCTGCCCGCTTCTATTTTTTCCGGGAATACGCCACTCGTTATCACCGCCAATCTGCCGTATCTCACGCACGAACAATTTGCGAACGAACCATCTATCCAACGCGAGCCCTACCAAGCCTTAGTCGCTAAAAAAAACGTGCTGGCGCTGTACGAAGAATTATTTGAACAACTGCAGCAAAGAAACGTTGCCTCCTCCACAAAAATCATTGCCCCGGCCACCAATGTAGCCGCCCCTACCACTGTTGTTTGCGAAATTGATCACATGCAGCCGCCCGAATTGATAAAAATAATTCACAACTATTTTCCAAACGCCAAAACAACTATAAAAAAAGATCTCGCCGGGCGAGACCGTTTAGTAATAGCCGCGCTTAACTCGTAATCTCAACGGGTGTCTTCACGGGTACTACTTCAACCCAAATATGTCCGGCCGCGAGCGGTATTTCCTGGCCAGCTTGATCAAAAAATTTGGTCCGACCCGTCACTGATTCTTTTTTCCAAATGCCACGAACCATCGTCCCATGCTTCAGGACACGCAAATCGCCCGCGCCAATCGTATCGAGCTCTTTGCGGCCCACATCGTCAATAACCTTCGTACCTACTTCCTGGATGATAATCGTATCGGCTGTGATCGGCGCGCCGGCATCTAAGTGGCCAACACCATTTATCGTCCGCACATACTGCTTGCCATCGTACTTCCAACCAACTTTATAATAACTATCATACCTGATCGTCGCCGCACTGACACTCGACGTGCTAGTCGATGGCGTTTTTTCAAACAACCAACCTGACCATTCTTTGGTCGGACGTTGCGCTCCCTGCTTGGCTAAAACTTTTTCCCAAAGGCTGCTATTGGTAAATAAATTATGCGGCACATAATATTTATTATCGCGCCAATAATAATCACTGTAAACAAATTCATTCAACGAAAAAAGACCAAGCCGGCTGATCAACGACAAGGCTTCAGGCGAACCACCACAGTGCATATAGGGACTTTCGCCATACTCGCGAATCCAATCTAAATAATACGGACGGGCGCTGCGCACGGGCCCTACTTTTTCTACCGAACTCGAAGCGGTAAAAATAGCCAAATAGCGAGTGATGCCACCCTCAGCCAGCGCCTCATAGACAATGCTCGCTTTGGAAAGTCCGGCCTGCTGTGGTCGTGCATCAGGATGGTTGTCAACCATGACGCCAACCACGCGCGGCACCTGACCAGCCTCCGCAACGACTGTTCCGTCTAATTGGCTGTAAAACTTAATCGGTTCGGCCTGCGTCACTTGTCCCAGCGGCGTTCCCTCATTCTTTCGGATAAAAATAAAATAACCGACCACCGCGGCAACAACCAGTACAAAAACCAAAGCCAAAGCTAATCGAATTTTCTTCTTTCCATTTTTCATAGGCAAGAATAAGTATACCACAAATATAAAAAGGTTAGCACAAATAGTTGTGTCATCGGGAACTCGCCGCAGGACGCTCTCGCGAGCGGACGATGCGGAAGAAAAAACGGTCGCCCAAAGCGACCGTTTTATTCTGTGTCCTGATGACACAACTATTTGTGCTACCTGTTAAATATTTATTTCTTTGCTTCCTTCTTCCCCTCTTCTTTCTTCGCTTCCGGCTTCTTCGCATCCTTAGCCTCACCGGCAGCTGGCGCGCCTTCAGCAGGAGCGGCACCTTCTTCACCCTCTTCTTCTTTCTTCTTGCCAGCCAACTCAATCTTCGAAACGTCGGCCACCGAAGCTTCTTCCATCGCTTTGATTTCTTCTTCGGTCATAGCAGGCACCGCTTTCGCGATCAAGTCATCAGCATGCGGATTGGTAATTTCAATCCCGGCCGGAAGTTTAATATCTTTCAATTTAATAACATCCTCATATGTCTTCAGTACGGTCATATCCACATCGATATGAGAAACCAAATCATTTGGCAAACATTTTACGGTCACGATGGAAACAGTTGTCACCAAAGTACCGCCGGATGCTTTCACTACAGGGGCCTCGCCAACAAAACGCAAAGTCACCGGAGCAGTCATAGCCTTAGTCATGTCGATACGACGCAAATCAACGTGAATAATATGGTCCGAAACCGGATCAAATTGGACATCTTGAATCAAAACCTTACCGATATCCTGTCCATCGACCGATAAATCAATCAGGCTGGACTCACCGGCTTTTTTATATAATTTCAAAAAATCACGACCGACGAGAGAAAGTGATTGAGCTCCTTTTTCAGCGCCATAAACAACAGCCGGGATCAAATTATCAACTCGAACTTTTTCTCCTTTGACGTTCCGTTGTTCAGCCGTTAACACATAATTCATACTAATCTTTGATTATTAGACTATGTAAAAAAAATTTATGATGGATTGTTTCGTAGCCGCCGATCATGTCATTGATTGTGAAAGGCATGGTCTTGTGCAGTCGCGAAATATCTTCAAAACTCAAATCGGTCACCATGCCCACAGAGCTTAATCCTCGCCCGACAAACAGAACCATGGCTATAAAATAACTGCTGCATTTGGAACATGTCAGGTGGATCAAATTGGCTGTATCATTTTTTGCAAACAACCTAGCTCGATCAGACGAATAATTTGATCCGCAAATAGGGCAACGATTAATGAATTTTAACGCTGCTCGCCACGATTCCATCTTTTTTGGTAACCCCATAAAGTAGCGCTATTCTAAATGAAAAGAGATTTTTTGTCAAGATTACGGCGTTTTCCGAAGCTCCAAGCACATAAAAAGCGGGAATTCGGCCCTAGCTCGATTTTCCGCGTCTGCCCTCGGGCCGTGGGGCGTTTTGGTATGAGAGCTCCATTCTTCTAAACGTACCACGCTAAATCCGTTTTTGGAAAAAAGCTTAAAGTAAAATTGCAGCGGCCTATGAAAAGACCAGGTAATTTTCTTGGGATCGGCGCCTGGATGCATTTGAATCGGCGCTTTCATTTCTGATAAATACCTATCCAACCGGCGATATTGCACGATATTTTTTTCGTCCCAACCCCAACTTGAGCTTCCCGGTATCCGAAAAGCCGGGTGATTAAGTACGATAAGTACCCGGCCGGACGGTTTAAGCACGCGTAAACTCTCTTTTATAACCTGGCCGGCGTTTTCAATATTCTGCAAAGATAAAACAATTATGATGCAATCTATGCTTGCAGACGCTATAAATGGAACAGAATCTGCGGAAGCAACCCGGTATGAAACTGATGGGTTAGCGATAGATTCGGCTTTGGAAATAAGCTCCCGACCGATATCCACTCCAACCACCTGCGCACCGGCTTCGGCAAACGCCCTGCAAAAAAAACCGGTTCCGCAACCAAGTTCAAGCACTCGTTGTCCTTTTTTAACAGCCGCCAATCGAAAAAGGTTTGGTAAGATAACTTCTTTTTGATAAGTTCCCTCTTGATTAAGAAGCTCACTGTACCAATCAGCCTCAGATCCCCAAGATGTGTTTATTTTTTTAGACATAGTATTATTGTACCTTTCTTTTGCTTCTATTAAAAGCAATCGCAAACCGATGAGCTTCATCTCTCACCCTGATAAGCAGGTTTTGGTGTTTCGACACCCAGTTAACGAACTCCTGTGTTTTAGTGCCAAGAATAATATTATTACTTTTACGCTCAGCCCCTTTGGCGATACCAACAAACGGAATAGTGACTCCGCGCTCTATGAACACTTTTTTTATTCGATTAATTTGCGGCAGTCCTCCGTCTAATAAAACAACATCTGGCTTGTCCCAATCATTACGTTTCAGACGTCGTTCCAGCACCTCGGCCAATGAATCAACATCATTTTGGCCTTCAACTGTCTTGATGTTAAATTTACGATATTCAGATTTTACCGGACCATGGGCGTTGAATACCACCATGCTCCCCACCTTGTGGGTCGGTCCCAGGTTGGAAATATCATAACCTTCGATTCGCAGCGGTTGACCGGTTGGTAAAAAAGATCCCTCCCATTCAATTTCTTCCTCAAAAAAACTTTTATTAATCAAAGTGACATCATGGATTCGATATAAATTCTTGAGCTGATTGCGCAACAAAGTCGCCTCTTCGTAATCTTCGGCTTTGGAAGCTTGTTTCATGCGTCTTTCGAAATTCTTAATGACTTGGCGTTTTTTACCGGATAAAAACCATTTTAAGGGATTGATCACCTTTTTCTTATAATCCGCTGGGCTGATGGCCCGAACACAAACTCCATAACACAATCCCATCTCATAATAAAGGCAGGGGCGAGAGCTGTCCGGCTCGCAACTCGAAAAATGAAACAAGCGACGCAATATTTTTATAGCCGCTTTGGTATTAAGTCCCGGATATGGCCCAAATGTTGCCGCGAAGCGCTTCAATTGTTGCGGATCATTTCTCTGAAGCAGCGCCAACTCATGTTGGCGCAAAGTTATGATCTGCGGATACTCATCATTTGTAATAATTATATAATTCCAGCTCTTGTTATCTTTGCCCATCACATTATATTTTGGCAAAAATTTCTTAATGTAAGACGACTCCACAATAACCGCTTCCAACACCGAGTCGGTGACGCGCCAATCAATATCCGCCACCTCATGGATGAGCTCTTCAATCGGGCGCGGCGTACGCTTGCCTCGAAAATAACTCGTCACCCGACTCTTGAGCGATGTCGCTTTGCCAACGTACACTAATTCACCGTGGACATTATAAAAAAGATAAATTCCCGGTTCATCGGGCAACATCTCTATTCGCTTATTAAATTGTCCATTAATTAGTAACGACATATTTATCCAATGGACTTATAATGGTACTTTGAACGGACATGGCATTCAACAGCATTTTTCGCTTTCCTCGGCCGCGAGGCCTCAGGGCGACGACTGCGGTCGTCGAACCCGCTCAAAATGCCATTGAATGCCATGAAATACAATTCAATCTGATCATTTTAAAACCCTCTTTAAATAATGCCCCGTGAAACTTGCTGTCTTTTTAGCAACTTCCTCGGGAGTGCCGGTAGCGATCACCTGCCCACCTTTGTCTCCCCCTTCTGGACCGAGGTCAATAATCCAATCGGCGCATTTAATAACATCAAGATTATGTTCAATGACCATGACCGTATTGCCTTGTCCAACCAAGCGCTGCAAAACCTCCAACAGCTTTCGTACGTCATCATAATGAAGGCCGGTCGTCGGTTCATCGAGTAAATACAGTGTTTTCGTCGTACTACGCTTGGACAGTTCGCGGCTCAATTTAATACGCTGCGCTTCACCGCCTGATAAAGTCGTGGCCGATTGGCCAAGTGTCAAATAACTTAATCCCACCTGGTTCAATAATTTTAATTTATCATTAACCATCGGAATATCCATAAAAAAATCTTCCGCATCTTCGATAGTCATATTCAGGACATCGGCAATATTCTTTCCCTTATAATGCACTTGCAAAATTTCATTCGTAAATCGTTTGCCTTTGCAAACGTCGCAGACAATTTCCACGCTCGGCAAAAAATGCATCTCAATTTCTATAATACCCTTGCCTTCACAATTTTCACACCGTCCCCCCGGCACGTTAAAACTGAATTTACCGATTTTATAACCCCTGATTTTTGCCTCCGGAGTTTCAGCAAACAGATCTCGGATATGATCAAACGCTTTTGTATACGTGGCGGGATTGGAACGAGAAGTGCGGCCGATCGGACTTTGATCGATGGTGACCATATGATCAAGATACTCAGTTCCGGTAATCTTCTGGTGCTTGCCAACACGGCGACTGGTACGATAAAACGTATTCGTCATCGCTTGTTGCAAGATATCGTGCATGAGCGTGGACTTGCCGGAACCTGACACGCCCGTCAAACACACAAACCTGCGCAAGGGAATGTCGACATTAATCTTTTTAAGATTATGCTCCTCAGCTCCTTTAATTTTAATAAACGGGGTCGCCCGATCAACCTTACGCCGTTCAGACGGGATCGCAATTTTCATTTCGCCGCGCAAATATTTACCGGTCAAAGAATCTTTCGCGCTGCCCAGGATGGCGCATTTTGTTTCCTCATCGCGTTGCGACTTTCCCTGTTTGCCGGACAAAATAATATTAAGCGGACCGGAAAAGACAACCTCTCCACCATGCTTGCCGGCGCCGGGACCAAAATCAACCAGCCAATCACTTGTTAAAATAGTATCTTCATCATGTTCGACAACAATAATAGTGTTACCGACATCACATAAACTGCGCAATGTTTTCACCAAATGATCATTGTCCCTTTGATGAAGACCGATAGTCGGTTCATCGAGCACATACAAAGCGCCAACCAATTTGGTACCCACTTGCGAAGCCAAACGAATGCGTTGCGCCTCACCGCCAGATAATGTGCCGGCCTTACGATGTAAACTTAAATAGTGTAGACCGACATCAAACATGAACTGCAAGCGATTGCCGATTTCTTTCAATATCACACCGGCAATTTCGTGCTCCGACTTATTAAGGTCCATTTCCACCTGCGCGAAAAATTCCCGCGCTTCTCCGATCATTAAGGTAGTGGCCTCCCAAATATTTTTACCGCCCACTTTGACGCTCAACGCCGTATTGTTTAAACGTTTGCCGTTACAGACCGGACATTCTTCTTCGCTAAAAAGCTCCTTAGTACCGAGTCCCGTACAAGTTTCACAATAACCATAAGGACTGTTGAAACTGAACAATCGGGGCTCGATTTCGGGAAAACTGAAACCATCAATCGGACAAGAATATTCCGTACTATAAATATGTTCCTGGCCATTTGGATAAATCACGGTACACAACCCGTTGGATAAATCGATCGCGTTTTCCACCGCCTCCGCCAGCCGTTGCTCCCCGTCTTTGGTCGTCAGATATTCCAAGTTGCCGGAAAATCTATCCACGATTACCTCGATGATGTGTTTATTATTTTTGGATAAAATGATCCGTTCGCGCAAACTTTTAATTTCACCATCCACGCGCACTTCCAGATAACCGGAATTATAAATATCATAAAGCATCTGATAATATTCGCCTTTACGGCCGCGGACAACCGGAGCCATAATGGATATTTCTTTGCCTTTTCCGGTCGCCTGTTCTTTTTTGATCGCCTTCACAATCGTAGCGATCATCTGGTCGAGCGTCATCTTTTCAATTTTAGTGCCATCAAGCGGACAATAAGGCTGCCCGATGCGGGCATAAAGTATGCGCAAATAATCATAGACTTCAGTGATGGTCGCTACGGTCGAACGCGGATTGGCACTGTGGGCTTTTTGGTCAATGGAAATTGCCGGCGACAATCCTTCTATTTCATCCACATCCGGTTTTTGCATACCGCCCAAAAATTGGCGGGCATAGGCCGATAAGCTTTCAATATACCGACGCTGGCCTTCCGCAAAAATCGTATCAAACGCCAAACTGGATTTGCCCGATCCGGACAATCCCGTAAACACAACCATTTTATTGCGCGGCAGCTCGAGCGAGATATTTTTTAAATTATGCTCGCGCGCGCCTTTAATGACTATTTTTTCCTGCATACCGACACAAACGACAAAAGAACCCAAAAAGGGTCTTACCTAAGAGAATAATAAAGAAAAGAACGAATGTATCGTATCAAAAAAAAGTGTATAAGTCAATGAATAGCTATTGCTAAAAAAACGTCTTTGTCTTATAGTAAAACTATTGTGTTAAGGAGAATTTTACTCTTAAAAAAATATTATGCGGAAAAAAAGTTTCGTTGTTTCAATACTGATGGGACTTGTTATGATCGGAGCCGGCTGTAACCAACCTGCTGCCACGCCCACGACCAACCAACCAAATCAAACACCAAACGAAACAAGCGCCTCGCCAGACCAGACCGCCAACGCATTTACCTTGAGCGGTGAAGCGATGGAAAATGCTGGTGAAGTTAAATTACAATGGAATACACCGACAAACATGGATCCAACAAACCGTTTTCGCCTTATTCACGGTTCTACTCCGGGACGCGAAGTCGGACAAGGCGCTTATTGGCAAGACCTTGTCGGCAGCACCCGCGAATACATTTGGAGTGGAGTTAAATCCGGTAATCGCTATTTTCGTGTCTGTGAACTAAAGGATGGTGAATGCTTGCAGACCTCAAACGAAATTAAATTGATAGTAAAATAAATTACATAACTCTAAACAAACAGCATAAAACGGCCGATCGCGGCCGTTTTTGCTTCGTTCTCGGTCGTCCGCGAGGACGCCCTGCGAAATGTTGTTTAAAATTATGTAATTTATTTTTCTAAACTTGTTGGTTGTGGTCGAGTGATTTCGACCTGCCAAACCGCTTTCAGTCTGGCTAGAACCTCACGTATATTACTGTAATAAGAATTCTTCCAGTTATAATCACGTAAATCAGCTGAGACGCCGGTGGTTTTAATTCCAATACGAGAACATAGATAAGCGATGCGCGGCAAATGGAACGATTGCGAAATCGCGATGGTGGACGTCATACCATAGACAACACGTTCACGATAGCAGCTTTCATAGGTGCGGTAACCGTGCGGATCAACCAAAATATCTTCTGCGGGAACTCCTGCCTGCACAGCATAGGCTTTCATAGCACCTACCTCATCGTCGTGGTGAAAGCCATCATCGCCGGTCATCATGAGTTTATCAACCTTGCCAGACTTATACAGTTCAATACCGCGTATCACTCGATCGGTCTGCATCTTATTCATCGAGCCATCTTCTTCCATACCGCCACCGAAAATAAGCGCCACTTCCCGATACGGTAGGGCACTCGTATCTTTAACAATAAAACGCGAATACGACAAAATCACCATATTGGCAAAAACGAGCACGCCGATTCCAATCAGTATTGCTTTAAAAATAATTTTTTTCATAGGCATATAAAATTGTAGATAAATTATCGGTTTAGGTCAATTACATTTGAGCGGGTTATTTTTTAACTCGCTTTTTCTTTTCTTTGACCTCTGTTGTCTTTGCCCGCACCCGTAATTCACGAATCTCATCGCGCAAAATAGTCGCTAATTCAAATTCCAGATCCTTCGCCGCCTCGCGCATCTGGTTTTCTTTATCCTTAATAATAACTTCAAGCGGCCGGGCGTCACCCAACAAGTCGAGCTCGGCAATGTTCCGCTCACGAGCGCGTTTGCCCCTCTCACCGCGCTTGGCCTTGTCGGCGGTAATACCAAACTCTTCCAACAAATTATGGATCGCTTTTTGAATGGTTTGCGGTGTAATACCGTGCGCTTTATTATAAGCCAGCTGAATAGTGCGACGTCGTTGTGTTTCATCGATCGCGCGTGTAATGGAACCGGTTATCTGATCGGCGTACAACAAAACTTGACCGTTCACATTGCGCGCGGCGCGTCCTATTGTCTGGATCAAACTTGTTTCACTCCGTAAAAAACCTTCCTTGTCCGCATCGAGTATCGCGACCAATGATACCTCCGGCATGTCCAAGCCTTCCCGCAACAAGTTTACGCCAACAATGACGTCAACTTTCCCACGACGTAAATCGGTAATTATTTCGATGCGTTCCAATGTATCAATATCGCTATGCAGATAGGATACTTTTATTTTCTTCTCTTTTAAATAATCAGCCAAGTCCTCGGCCATTTTTTTCGTGAGTGTCGTCACGAGTACGCGCTCCCCTTGCGCGATTCGTTCCTCAATGCGAACGATTAAATCTTCCACTTGCGATTTTGTCCCTTTTTCTTTATTGCCGACAATCGGCAAAATTAAAACTTCCGGGTCAATCAATCCCGTCGGGCGCACTACCTGTGCCACCACTTGTTGGCTGACTTTTATTTCATACTCACTCGGCGTGGCCGAAACATAAACCACTTGGCCGACACGTTCATCAAATTCTTCGTACATCAGCGGACGATTATCACGCGCGCTCGGCAAACGAAAACCGTGCTCCACCAGCGTATCTTTACGCGACTTATCGCCAAAATACATTCCGCGAATCTGCGAAACGGTGACATGCGACTCATCGATAACCGTCAAAAAAGCATCCTTTTTACCATGACTGAAATAATCCAAAAGCGTAAAAGGCGGCTCCCCCGCCAGACGCTCTTCAAAATGTCGGGAATAATTTTCAATACCGTTGCAGTACCCGATATTTTTTATCATTTCAATATCATAACGCACGCGACGCTTAAGACGTTCATACTCCAAAACCTTCCCCTGCTTTTCAAACAATGCCAATTGCTCTTCCAATTCCTTTTGGATACTCTTAAAGGCTCGCTCCCGTGCCGAATCGCCTACGACATAGTGTTTAGCGGGAAAAAACCAAGCATCTTCTTGTTCGCGCCGGACGGCTCTCGTGACACTGTCAACCAATTCAATCCGTTCAATGCGATTGGTAATTTCAAAACGATAAATCGCATCTTCATTCACCGGCATGATTTCAAAAACCTGGCCATGTATCCGGAATTGGCCGCGGCGCAAATCGGCATTGGTCCGCACAAATTGCATAGCGATTAATTGCTCAAGCATAGTACGTCGATCAAGCGCCTCGCCTTTACGAAGATGCAAAACAATTTTTTCATATTCGGTCGGCGAACCTAAACCGTAAATCGCCGAAACCGAAGCCACGATAATAACATCTTCGCGGGTCAGAAGCGCTTGCGTGCAAGCGTGGCGTAGTCGATCAATTTCTTCATTGATCATCGCTTCCTTTTCAATATAGGTGTCGGTATTTGGCATGTACGCTTCCGGCTGATAGTAATCGTAATAACTGACAAAATATTCCACCGCATTATTTGGAAAAAATTCCCTAAATTCATTACATAGCTGAGCCGCCAATGTTTTATTGTGCGCGATAACCAAAGTCGGCTTCTGTACATTTTGAATAACGTTTGCCATCGTAAAAGTTTTGCCGGAACCGGTAACGCCAAGCAAAGTTTGTCGATCAAACCCTTTTTTTATTCCTTCGGTCAATTGTTCTATCGCCTTGGGCTGATCGCCCGCCGGTTTATAGTTGAACTCCAATTTAAAATTCATACCTATAAAGGACTTTTAATATTCCGTATCGCCGGACTATAATGATAATCGCCGGACAATAATTGCACAACATCATCTCGCGTGTTATTATTTCCCATAGACTACCTATAAATACAAAGTAGCTTAAAGTAGGTATAATACGCCGATTTTAACATTCTACCAAAAATTGTAAAGATACAAGCGAGTTAAACGAAATTTTGATCAGCAAATAATTTGAGATATTTTAATTAGGCTCCTTTTAGTCGCGCCCCGCTGCGCACTCACTCCGCTACGCTCCGTTCGGATCGTTTAACACAGAATATACGCATACTCGGATATGTTATACGCCATTCCATTTTATGACTAAAGCAAATATGCAAAAACCGATCGCAAAATCTTACGACAAAATTGCCAAGGAATATACAAACCAACATGGCTACGGTGAACAACTGTCTATTCCTTCACTAAAGACGTTTTTAACTTTTTTGCCGATCCAAGCCAAAGTTTTAGATATTGGTTGTGGAGGCGGACAGGATTCAAAATTTTTAACTGATAACGGTTGTTCGGTTTTTGGTATAGATGTATCAAAGAAAATGATCAGCTTAGCTAAAAAATTTGCACCAAAAACGAATTTTAAAATTGCGAATGTAATGAAATTATCAGCCACTAATAAATATGATGGCATTTGGTGTTGTCGTGTTTTTCAACACATCTCAATAAATGAGCAAGATAAATTTTTGAACAAACTAAGCACTTTACTTAAAAAAGATAGCATTTTATATATTACTTCAGTTGTTAGCGATAAAAATGAGGACTACGAGGCATTTGATTCCGGTAATGATGGTTTACTTAAAAAACGCCTTACTGCAAAATCATTCAAAAATTTACTTACTCAACGCAATTTTAAAATTCTTAAATTTAGTTACTGGGTCGGCAAAAAAGGAATGGAGATTTTTGCAAAGAAACCATAAAAAAGAAAAATTAATTCCAGAAACTTTTAGAGCATTAAAACCACGCGGATATTTCTTTGTTCACTTCAACATCGAAATAATTGATAAATCTGGATATGCAAAAAATAATAATCAGCATTTTTATCATTGGTCTATTTGCCTTGGCCTTCACGTCACCTTGGCTTTGGATCGATAACGGAGAAGACATTGTGGAAAGTAGTTTCTTTCGCGGGAATGACACGGAGAATTTTAAGAAACCTAAAAATACTTGTGACTGTGATGGATCATGCTTAAACGTTAAATGGGTGCCGTTCGGCGCAAAAATAGATGCTTGTGCTGATGATTATTATTTTATTTCATTCTGGGGACAAAGATTCTACATGGACGATGAATAAAACAACCTATAACACAGAATATGTGGTTTCGCTCCCCTCTGGTCGCTACACCCATGTTTGCCAGCGGTCGCCCTGCGGGCATATTATACCGCTAGCAAACATCGCATATTCTGGAACGCACTAATGTTGCGTTAGAAATCCAATGAAAATAAGCGTTTCTGAGCCTGTTCATTAAAACTTAGTGGTTCAAACTTAGAAACTAGCGTGTTTATAGGGGTTTTTTCAAATTGGGACAAGGACAAAATTTGTAGAATTTCGTAAAGGTCGCGTTTTATCTTAAGTTCTTTTTTCATGATGGCAACGAGGAGAAACGTACAGATGGCAATACAAATTTGGGTCTTAACGGCGTTGATCGATCTACCCCAGAACACCTCAATCTTTAGATGTTGTTTAATCCATTTGAAGAACAATTCAATTTGCCAGCGGTGCTTGTAAAGGTCGGCGATTGTTTTGGCGCTTGCCCCAAAGTTGTTGGTTAAGTAGGTGTAATATTGGTTGGTAATTTGATCGTAATATTTTACCCGCCGTAATTTATCCAGATAATGCTTTTTAGAATAGAAGTTGTTGAGTTTGATGGTCTGGTCACACCGTAAACCGGTTGAACGGTCAACGGTTCGTGAATAGACTCGTTCCCAAGAA
>Ga0209343_10004800_pt1 | contig 16624 bp, 14 predicted proteins | sample RifCSPlowO2_02_FD_184026 | JGI IMG/M metagenome (GOLD analysis project Ga0209343, IMG submission 184026) | Groundwater microbial communities from Rifle, Colorado - Rifle CSP2_plank lowO2_0.2 (SPAdes) (version 2) | ecosystem: Environmental > Aquatic > Deep subsurface > Groundwater | place... | reverse complement strand
GATACGCTGGCCGTGGCCTCGGCCTTTTTGACGCTGGCATCCCAACTCTCGGACATCACCGGTGGCGAAGACGGCCTGAGCTTCAAGGTGCCCGAGATCCTCTCGCCCAGCTTCGAGTTCAGGGAAGAGCCTTTTCTGGGCGTGATGCTGGACGGGCGCCTGCTCTGTTACTACCTGCTGTTTGTGGTGGCGCTGGTGCTCCTGCTGGCCCTGCTGCGCATCGTCAACTCGCCGTTTGGCCGGGTGCTGCAGGCCATCCGCGAGAACGAGTTCCGTGCCGAGGCCATTGGCTACCGCGTGGTCGTGTACCGCACCACCTCCAGCATTCTGTCGGCGCTGTTTGCCTGTCTGGCCGGGGCCATGCTGGCGCTTTGGCTGCGCTACAACGGGCCGGACACTTCTTTGTCCTTCGAGATCATGATGGACGTGCTGCTGATCGTGGTGATTGGCGGCATGGGCACGATGTACGGTGCGGCCATCGGTGCGGCGGTGTTTCTGGTGGCCCAAAGTTATCTGCAAGACCTGCTGCGCCTGGGCAGCGAGGCGGCCTCGGGGCTGCCCTGGCTGGCCGCCTTGTTGTCGCCCGACCGCTGGCTGCTCTGGTTGGGCGTGCTGTTTGTGCTGTCGGTGTATTACTTTCCCACGGGCATTGTGGGGCGCTTGCGTGCCAACGCGATAGGGGCCAAATCATGACCATGCCGTTCTCCTCCCATTACCTGCGCTGTGCAGGGCGCGAAATCCACTACACCGAATGGGGCGCCGGGAATGTGCCCACCGTGGTGGCTTGGCACGGCCTGGCGCGCACGGGGCGCGACATGGACGAGCTGGCCGAGTACCTGAGCGCACAGGGTTACCGGGTGATTTGCCCCGATACCATCGGCCGGGGCTTGAGCCAATGGAGTCCGCTGCCCGAGCAGGAGTACTGCCTGGCGTTTTATGCGCGCATCGCGGCAGAGTTGTTTGACCGGCTTGGCATCGAGAAAGCCCATTGGGTGGGCACCTCCATGGGCGGGGCCATTGGGACGGTGTGCGCAGGCGGTTTGTTGCAGCCGGGCATGCAGGCACGCATCCAAAGCCTCACGCTCAATGACAACGCGCCGCAACTGGCCGCCGCCGCCATTGACCGCATCCGCGCCTATGCCGGGAGCCCGCCGGCGTTTGACACCGTGCTGGAGCTGGAGGCTTTTTTCCGTGAGGTCTACAAGCCCTATGGTTGGCTCAGCGACGCCCAGTGGCGCCGCCTGACCGAAACCTCGACGCGGCGCCTGCCCGACGGCCGTGTCACCCCGCACTACGACCCGGCCATGGTGGCGCAATTTGTCAGCCATCCCGACGATTACCTGATTTGGGACCATTACGACGCAATCAGCGTGCCGGTGCTGTGCCTGCGCGGTGCGGAGTCCGATCTGGTGTTGCCAGAGACCATCCAGGCGATGGCGCATCGTGGTCCTGGTGCGGCGGGTTTGTTGGAGGTGATGGAGATTGCAGGCTGCGGCCATGCCCCGGCACTCAATGTACCGGAGCAGTTGGAGCCCATATTGGCATTTGTCGCCGCGAACGCCTGAGCCGTTTCTGGCCACTGAAGGGCGGTCTCAAGCCCCGTACACTCCCTCGCACGCCCGGTTCTAGGGGTAACAGGAAGTGATATGAAACTGAAGATGGCCAAAAATTCGTTGTTTGCAATTTTGCTGCGCTCACCCTGGTGGGTCAGCCTTCTGATCGTGGCGGCCATTGCTTTGGTCTCGGGTGCCTTGCTGTCCGCACCCTATGCGGCATTGGCTGTGATCGGCGGATTTCCTTTTTTGGTAATCGGAGCCATGGCGGCTTGGCGGCAAAGGCACACGCCCAACCCAGACCGCGTGGCGCAAGTGCTGGCCGAGCTGGGTGCTATGTCCTGGCGCGCTTTTGCTGATGCGCTTGCGCAGGCTTTTGCGCACCAGGGGTATACCGTCACACGCCTGAACACCAAGTCGGTGGACATGCATTTGTGCAAGGACGCCCGCGTGACACTGGTGTGCTGCCAACGCTGGAAAGCCGCGAGCCACGGTGCCGATGCATTGCGCGCGCTGGTCGCCGCCAAAGAGGCCCAGGGTGCAGACCAATGCATGTACGTGAGCTTGGGAAAGGTGACCGAGAACGCCAGGCGCTTTGCCTTAGCGCAAGGGGTGCACCTGGTGTGTGAGGATGAGTTAGTGCAGCTCATTTCTAGAGTCGGGGTTGGGCGTGATCTCCCGTAAATCGCTACCATGCGGGGTTGTCTTGCACTATGAGTTGCCCCGCCATGCCTAAGACCGCTGTCAACCCCCCCTTCACGCCAACGGAAAGCACCGCTGCTGACGAAGTGGTACCGATTCAAGCCGGGCAGTTCCTACACTTCCCCGGCTCGCCGTTCGAGCTGTACCAGCCCTATCCGCCTGCCGGCGACCAGCCTGCGGCGATAGACAAACTGGTGGAAGGCGTCACCGACGGCGAGGTGTTCCAAACCCTGCTGGGGGTGACCGGCTCGGGCAAAACCTTCACCATGGCCAATGTGATTGCCCGCCTGGGCCGCCCCGCCATCGTCTACGCACCCAATAAAACCTTGGCGGCACAGCTGTACAGCGAGTTCCGCGAGTTTTTCCCGAAAAACGCGGTCGAATACTTCGTCAGCTACTACGACTACTACCAGCCCGAGGCCTATGTGCCCCAGCGTGACCTGTTCATCGAGAAAGATTCGGCCATCAACGAGCACATCGAGCAGATGCGTTTGTCCTGCACCAAAAGCATCCTGGAGCGGCGTGATGTCGTCATCGTGGCCACGGTGTCGGCCATTTACGGCATTGGCCAGCCCGAGGCCTACCACCAGATGGTGATGACCCTGCGTACCGGTGACAAGCCAGGCCAGCGCGACCTGATCGCCCAACTGGTGCGCATGCAGTACCAGCGCAACGATATGGATTTTTCACGCGGTGCGTTTCGCGTGCGCGGCGACACCATCGACGTATTTCCCGCCGAGCACAGCGAGATGGCGGTACGCATCGAGTTGTTTGACGATGAAATCGAGTCGCTGCAATTGTTTGACCCACTCACCGGGCGCATCCGCCAAAAGATTCCCCGCTTTACCGTCTACCCCAGCAGCCACTATGTCACGCCCCGTGCCCAGGTGCTGGCGGCGGTCGAAACCATCAAGGTGGAACTCTCCGACCGGCTCAAGGAGTTTGTGGGCCAGGGCAAGCTGGTCGAAGCCCAGCGCCTGGAGCAGCGCACCCGCTTTGATCTGGAAATGCTCAGCGAAGTGGGGCACTGCAAGGGCATCGAAAACTACACCCGGCACCTCTCTGGCGCGGCGCCCGGCGAGCCACCCGCCACGCTGACCGACTACCTGCCCAAGGACTCTGTGATGTTTCTGGACGAAAGCCATGTGCTGATCGGCCAGTTTGGCGGCATGTACAACGGCGACCGCTCACGCAAAACCACGCTGGTGGAATACGGTTTTCGCCTGCCCAGCGCCTTGGACAACCGGCCTTTGAAGTTTGAAGAGTTCCAGACCAAGATGCGCCAGGCCATCTTTGTCTCGGCCACGCCGGGGCAGTGGGAGCAGGACCATGCGGGCCAGGTGGTGGAGCAGTTGGTACGCCCCACCGGCCTGGTGGACCCCGAAGTGGAAGTGCGCCCCGCCACCCACCAGGTGGACGACGTGCTGCAGGAAATCCGCATCCGGGTCGAGAAAAATGAGCGGGTGCTGATTACCACGCTGACCAAACGCATGGCCGAGCAGCTGACCGAGTACTTGACGGACAACGGCGTCAAAGTGCGCTACCTGCACAGCGATGTGGACACCGTGGAGCGGGTCGAAATTTTGCGCGATTTGCGCCTGGGCGCTTTTGATGTGCTGGTGGGCATCAACCTGCTGCGCGAGGGGCTGGACATTCCCGAGGTCTCGCTGGTGGCGATTTTGGACGCGGACAAGGAGGGCTTTTTGCGCTCCGAGCGCTCCCTGATCCAGACCATTGGCCGGGCGGCGCGCAACCTGCATGGCCGCGCCATTTTGTATGCCGACAAGGTGACGGATTCCATGGCGCGAGCCATCGGCGAAACCGAGCGCCGACGCAAGAAGCAGGTCGCCCACAACCTGGAGCGCGGCATCACCCCGCGGGCCATCGTGAAGAAAGTGCGGGACCTGATCGACGGTGTTTACAGCGAAAAAGCCGGCAAAGAGGCCGAGCGCCTGGAGCGCGACGCGGTACAGCGGGCCAAGGTGGAGGACATGAGCGAGAAAGACATTTCCCGCGAAATCAAGCGCCTGGAAAAACTCATGATGGAACACGCGCGCAATCTGGAGTTTGAAAAAGCGGCTCTGGTGCGCGACCAATTGGGCATTCTCAAGCAACAAGCCTTTGGTGCACCGGGCTCCGATAATGTGCTTGGGGTCTTGTAGCGACCGGGAAAATGCGGCAAGGGGCAGTTTCTCAGGGTATACCCGAGCAAAAGTCGGGGTTTCTTGCTATACTTGAGTCAGATAGTCAACCAAATATGACGGAAGGAGTATGCGATGCGTCTCACTACCAAAGGCCGATTTGCGGTCACCGCGATGATAGATTTGGGCCTGCGCCAAAGCGGCGGTCCTGTGACCTTGGCCGCCATCAGCCAGCGTCAGCAGATTTCGCTGTCGTATCTGGAGCAGCTTTTTGGCAAGCTACGCCGCCATGAGTTGGTGGAGTCCACCCGGGGACCGGGCGGTGGTTACACCTTGGCGCGCAAGGCCAGCGATATCACGGTGGCTGACATTATTGTGTCGGTGGACGAGCCCATTGATGCGACCCACTGTGGCGGTAAGGAAAACTGCCTGGGCGAGGGTGCCCGTTGCATGACCCACGATCTGTGGACTTCGCTCAATGTGCGCATGGTGGAGTTTTTAGACTCGGTCACCTTGCAAAAATTGGTGGACGACCAGTTGGCCAAGGGCCACCAGGTGGAAGACCAGCCCAGCCTGAAGCGTGCGATTTCCGCCATGCCGGTGTCCAAACCCATTCGGATCAACGCTCCCAATTCGGTTTTTGCCTTGGGCAACGCGTTTTCCAAATCCTGATTTTTTCTTTTATTTCGTTTAGCCAGCATCGAGCCAGCCATGGACCAAACCCCTCACTTCCCGATTTACATGGATTACAGCGCCACCAACCCGTGCGACGAGCGCGTGGTGGATGCCATGGTGCCCTGGTTGCGCTCCCATTTTGGCAATCCTGCGTCCCGCAGCCACGCCTGGGGCTGGGAGGCAGAAGCTGCCGTTGAGAATGCCCGTGGGCAGGTGGCGGCGCTCATCGGTGCCGACCCGCGCGAGATTGTCTGGACCTCGGGTGCCACCGAGTCCAACAACTTGGCTTTGAAGGGTGCAGCGCATTTCTACAAGTCCAAAGGCAAACACCTGATCACGGTGAAGACCGAGCACAAAGCCGTGCTGGACACCTGCCGCGAATTGGAGCGCCAGGGCTTTGAAGTGACCTACCTGGATGTGCAGGAAGACGGTTTGGTCAACTTGGATGCGTTCAAGGCGGCCATCCGCCCCGACACCATTCTGGCCAGCGTCATGTTTGTGAACAATGAAATTGGAGTGATTCAGGACATCGCCGCCATTGGCGCTGCGTGCCGTGAAAAAGGTGTGCTCTTCCATGTGGATGCCGCACAGGCCACGGGGCGCGTGGAATTTGACTTGTCCCAATTGCCGGTCGATTTGATGAGCCTGACCGCCCACAAAACCTACGGCCCCAAGGGGATCGGCGCCTTGTTTGTGCGCCGCAAACCCCGCGTGCGCCTGGAGGCGCAGATGCACGGTGGCGGACATGAGCGCGGCATGCGCAGTGGCACTTTGCCCACGCACCAGATCGTCGGCATGGGCGAGGCCTACCGCATCGCCAAGGAAGAAATGGCGGCGGAAAACGTGCGTATCCGGGCGCTGCATGACCGCATGCTGGCGGGCTTGAAGGGGATTGAGCAGGTTTTCATCAATGGCCATGAGGACCAACGCGTTCCGCACAACCTGAACATCAGTTTCAACTATGTGGAAGGTGAGTCGCTGATCATGGGCATCAAGGGCTTGGCGGTCAGCAGCGGCTCGGCCTGCACGTCAGCCAGTCTGGAGCCCAGTTATGTGCTGCGTGCCTTGGGCCGCAGCGATGAATTGGCGCACAGCAGCTTGCGCATGACGATTGGCCGCTGGACCACCGAAGCCGAGATTGATTACGCAGTCGATACCATCAAGAAGAACGTGGCCAAGCTGCGTGAGTTGAGTCCTTTGTGGGAGATGTACCAGGACGGTATTGATATTTCCACCATCCAGTGGAGCGCGCACTGATTCCAGCGCACTGATATTTAAGAGGTATTGATATGGCTTATTCTGAAAAAGTGGTAGACCACTACGAAAACCCCCGCAACGTGGGTTCGTTCGAAAAGGGCGACGATTCCGTCGGTACCGGCATGGTGGGTGCGCCCGCCTGTGGCGATGTGATGAAGCTGCAAATCAAGGTCAACCCGCAAACCGGGGTGATTGAAGATGCACGTTTCAAAACCTATGGCTGCGGTTCGGCCATTGCGTCGTCTTCTTTGGTGACCGAATGGGTCAAGGGCAAGACGCTGGACGAAGCGGCAGCGCTAAAAAACAGCCAGATTGCCGAAGAATTGGCCCTGCCACCTGTCAAAATCCACTGCTCCATCCTGGCCGAAGACGCCATCAAAGCCGCTGTGGACGATTACAAGAAAAAACACCTTTCCTGAAACTCTGCAGGGCCGACTTGGGCGCACATGCGAAGCTCTGCCCGAACTGATTAGAACCATGGCTGTTACTGTGACTGAAGCCGCTGCACGGCATGTAAACCGCTACCTGACCAAGCGTGGCAAGGGCGTTGGCGTGCGCCTGGGCGTGAAAACCACTGGCTGCTCTGGTTTGGCGTACCAGCTTGAATACGTGGACGAAATTGCGCCCGAAGACGTGGTGTTTGAAGGTTTCGGCGTCAAGGTGTTGGTTGACCCGAAAAGTCTGGCGTATATCGATGGGACGCAGTTGGATTTTGTGCGCGAAGGGCTCAACGAGGGTTTTCGTTTCAACAACCCCAATGAGCGGGACAAATGCGGTTGCGGTGAGTCTTTCCGGGTGTGAATCTCCAATCCAACGATTTTGAGCTGTTCGGCCTGAAGCAGCAATTTGCGCAGGAACGCGCGGTGTTGGACGACCGCTGGAAGACTTTGCAGCGTGAAGCCCACCCGGACAAGTTCGCGGTGCAAGGCGCCGCCGCGCAAAGGGTGGCCATGCAATGGTCGGCCCGCATCAACGAAGCCTACCGGCGCCTGAAAGACCCGCTCACGCGGGCCGCCTATTTGTGTGAATTGGGGGGCGCCCCCGTCAATGCCCACACCAACACCGCCATGCCCGCACAGTTTTTGATGCAGCAAATGGAGTGGCGTGAGGCGCTGGATGACGCGCGGGATATCGCTGCGCTGGAGGTTTTGCGCCAAAACGTGGAAGTTTCCAAACAGGCCTTGCTGCAGCAGTGCGCCCAACTTCTGGATGTACAAAATGACTGCAATGCAGCCGTGCCACTGGTCCGCGAACTCATGTTCATTGAGAAATTTGCGCAGGACCTGGACCGCGGTTTTGATAAGTTTGAATAAATAACCCCATGGCGCTTCTACAAATCTCCGAACCCGGACAGTCCCCCAACCCGCACGAGCGGCGCATCGCGGTGGGCATTGACCTGGGTACCACCCATTCCCTGGTCGCAGCCGTGCGCCATGGTGTGGCTGAATGTTTGCCGGATGGCGAAGGGCGGGTGATTCTGCCGTCGGTAGTGCGTTACCTGGCAGGTGGTGGTCGTCAAATTGGCCATGCCGCGCAGGAGCATCTGGCACTGGATCCCGAGAACACCATTGCTTCCGTGAAGCGTTTCATGGGTCGCAGCCTGGGGGATGTGCAGGGCGCGGGGAAGTTGCCCTACCGTTTTGCAGAGCACGCGGGCATGCTGGGGATTCATACCGTGGCGGGAGAAAAGTCGCCCGTGGAGGTCAGTGCCGAGATTTTGGCCACCTTGCGTTACCAGGCCGAAGATACCTTTAACGATGATTTGTACGGCGCGGTGATCACCGTGCCCGCCTATTTCGACGATGCGCAGCGCCAAGCGACCAAGGACGCGGCCCAACTGGCGGGTTTGAACGTGCTGCGTCTAATCAACGAGCCCACTGCAGCCGCCATTGCTTACGGATTGGACAACGCGAGCGAAGGCGTGTACGCCATCTACGACTTGGGTGGTGGCACCTTCGATATTTCCATACTGCGCCTGACCCAGGGGGTCTTTGAGGTGGTGGCCACGGGGGGGGATTCGGCCCTGGGGGGCGATGATTACGACCACGCGCTGGTGGATTGGGTTCTGGCACAAACGGGTATGCAGGCCGTTACGGCGGCCGACAAGGCGTCCCTCAAGGTGGCCGCCAGGGTTTGCAAGGAAGCACTCTCTGCTACAAAAAACGTAGCTTTTCACGCACAATTGACGGGGGCTACAGTCGATTTTGATGTCAAGGCGGAGCAGTTTCATGCACTGACTTCGCATTTAACCGCCCGCACCATTGCCGCCGTACGCAAAGCCATGCGCGATGCCAAATTGGCGGTGACCGATGTGCAAGGGGTGGTCATGGTGGGAGGCTCCACCCGCATGCCCCAGGTGCAGGCCGCCGTGGCCGAGTTTTTCGGACGCGCGCCGCTGACCAACCTCAACCCTGACGAAGTGGTCGCCCTGGGGGCATCGATCCAGGCCAACCAGTTGGCTGGCAACAATGCCGAAGGGGATTTGCTGCTGCTGGATGTGATTCCGCTGTCGCTGGGCGTGGAGACCATGGGCGGTTTGGTGGAACGTATTGTTCCCCGCAACCAGACCATTCCCACGGCCATGGCGCAAGACTTCACGACCTACAAGGACGGCCAGACGGCCTTGGCTTTGCACGTGGTGCAGGGCGAGCGTGATCTGGTGACCGACTGCCGCAGCCTCGCCCGGTTTGAACTGCGCGGCATCCCACCCATGACCGCAGGCGCAGCCCGTATCCGCGTGACGTTCACGGTGGATGCCGATGGCCTGCTGAATGTGTCGGCCCGTGAGCAGGTCAGTGGTGTGGAGGCGCGTATCGATGTGAAACCCTCCTACGGTCTGGGCGATGACCAGATTGCGCAGATGCTGAAAGACAGCTTTGCCACGGCGGAGTCGGATATGCGCACCCGCGCACTGGTGGAAGCCTGTGTTGACGCCGATCGCTTGGTGATGGCGACCCAAACGGCGCTTGAGGCCGATGGGGACTTGTTGGACGCCGTTGAGCGCAGCACCATCGACGGTGCCATGCAAGCCCTGGTGTCTGCCAAGTCGAGCAGTGACGCGGCCACCGTGGAAGCTTTCAGCAAGGCTTTAGCGCAAGCGACCGAGGCCTTTGCCGCCATGCGAATGAACCGGGGCATAGCGCATGCCCTCGCTGGTAAAAATATCGAAGCCCTTTGAGGCTGCATCAGGAATCTAGTCATGCCCATTATCAAAATCTTGCCGCACCCCGAGTACTGCCCGGCCGGCGCCGAAGTGTCCGCGCCGGCGGGTACCTCCATTTGTGAAGCCTTGTTGGACAATCACATCAACATTGAGCATGCCTGCGATATGAGTTGTGCTTGCACCACCTGCCACATCATCGTGCGCGAAGGCATGTCCTCACTGAATCCCCTGGATGAAAATGAAGAAGACTTGCTGGACCGCGCATGGGGTCTGGAGCCCAATTCACGCCTGAGTTGCCAGGCGTTTTTGGCGCAAAAAGACCTGGTGGTGGAAATACCCAAATACTCCATCAACCACGCCAAAGAGAACCACTAAAGGGAAAGGACAGCTCCCATGCGTCAAATTTTCCTGGACACCGAAACCACGGGTTTGCATGCCGAAGGCGGCGACCGTGTCATTGAGATCGGCTGTGTGGAGCTGGTCAACCGCAAGCTGACAGGTAACAACCTGCATTTCTACCTGAATGCAGGGCGCGACAGCCATGAAGACGCGTTGCGGATTCATGGAATTACCACCGAATTTTTGCGTGACAAGCCCAAATTTTCGGAAGTGGTGGAAGAGCTGTTGGCTTATCTGCAGGACGCGGAAATCATCATCCACAACGCGGCGTTTGACATCGGTTTCCTGAACAAAGAGTTGGAGCTGGTCAAGCGTCCTGCGTTCCGGGAGCATGTGTCCAGTGTGGTTGACACCCTGGTCATGGCCAAGGAGATGTTTCCTGGCAAGCGCAACAACCTGAACGCCTTGTGTGATCGCTTAGAGGTGGACCGTTCGGGGCGGACCCTGCACGGCGCGCTTTTAGATGCCGAACTGTTGGCCGACGTCTATATCAATCTCACGCGCGGCCAGGATGCCTTGCTCATGGACGTGAGTGCGCCGGAGGAGGCGGGTGGACCGGTGACGGAGCGCGTGGATCTGAGTGGGTTTGTTTTGCCGGTGCTGGCCGCCAACGAACAGGAAGTGGGAGCCCATGAGGATGTCGTGAACCAGATTGATAAATCGAGCGGCGGAAAAACGCTGTGGCGTAAAGTTTCCTAAAATTTGTTGTATAATTTTAGGCTTACCTGAACAGAATTCAGGGCGGTTAGCTCAGGGGTAGAGCACTGCATTCACACTGCAGGGGTCACAAGTTCGAAACTTGTACTGCCCACCAATTTATTGGTGCACTTAAAACCTCGTAAATTTTTGATTTACGAGGTTTTTTTGCGTGTGTTGTTTTCACTGCGTCGGCGAGAAATTTTTTTGCTTGGTTTATCGATTGAGCCTTGTATCGTTGATGCGGCTGCGGCGAGCTAACGCGCAAGAAACAGCTAACACGCAAGAAATAAGTGCTACGATGCCCTGGCAACGAAGGTTCGATTCTCCAAGGATTGCTTCAACCATAAATTCGGGGGGCCCATGAAATCACTTTCCCTTTCACTGCGTCTTGGTCTAACGGCTGTTGTCGTTTCACTTTTCAGTGCGGCAAGCTTTGCGAATTGGGTTCCTGTCACTGGTTCTGGTACGCCAGGGTATGGCGGTTATGTCCGATATTCGAACATAACACCTGATGGCCAGTATTGGGTTATGACCGATGGTGGTGGGCTGCACAAAAGTTCTGATGGGGGAGTCAACTGGACGGCGTCCAACAATGGGTTGGGGAGCCTTCGTGTGAGAGCTGGCTTGGTGAGTTCTGGAACGACCAGCAATACGGACCCATCAACGTACAAGGTATTTGCTGGAACCAGTGGCGGTGGTGTGTTTAAAAGCACGGACGGTGGCGCCAGTTTCCTTCCGATTAATGCTGGGCTCGGTTGTACCTATGTGACTGCGATACGTGGGTTAAGCACGCGGCTGCTAGCTGGCACCGATTGCCAATTGGCCAGCGGTGTGTATTATTCTGATCTGGGTGCCAGTTGGTCGCTGGCAAGCGGGTTGCCATCGAATGCTCGCGTAAATTCCATTAGTCAAGTGAATCCGGCAGGCACTGATTACCTGTTGGCCAATACCAATAGCGGTATTTACAAATCTATGGACGCGGGCAGCACATGGAGTGCGCTCCCTAGCAGCCCCAGCGGACCCAATGGGGCTGTAATTTACAGTGTCACATGGCTTTCATATATCAATAGCAGCAACGTAGCTACTTTGCGCTTGATCGCCACTGTCGAAGGTGCTGGTGTGTTTGTCTCTGAAAATGGCGGTGCCGATTGGATAGCTAGCAACACGGGTCTGCCCAGTAACCCGATCCCCTTGGGCGCAGTCAACTTTAACAATATTGATACTCTGTTTTTGTCGTTGGATGGTGCTGGCACCTACAAGTCCAATGATCGCGGCAACACTTGGACATTGTTTGCTGCTGAAAGTGCTCTGCCTGCGGCAAGATTTGTTTTTGGTAGTGCACCTACTTTTTACGCAGGCACAGTGGCCGGGCCTTTTAAGAGTGTCGATGGTGGTACCAATTGGGTTAAGGGAGGGGCAGGCCTGGCGGGGGGCATGACTAGCAATATTTCTGTAGACAACACTGGGAAATGGTACGCTGGTGCAGCCGATGGTGTATATGAGCGCTCCATTGCTACAAGTCAGTGGAGCAAGATGCCTGCTTTGCCAAGCATGGCACACGGTCATGTGCTGGTGCGGGGCACTTCTGTGTATGCGGCCACCAGCAGTTTTGGCATATTTAAATACAACGGTTCGCAATGGCAAACGATGAATGTCGGATTGCCGACGAATTTGGTTTACCGTAACCCCAGCCTGCGAATTGATTCAAGTAACGCCACTGGGTTATACGTATCTCTATATGGCGCTGGTGTGTACTACTCCGCCAATGACGGTGTGAGCTGGACTGCTCGCAATAGTGGGTTGAGTGGTGATGCGCTTAAAGTGCATCATCTCACTGCGGTGGGTGCACTGGTTTATATTTCTACTGAGGCTGGTGTTTATAAGAGTACTGATGGTGGTGAAAACTGGGTTTTTGCTTTTGCACCAAAAAATTCCTCTAATCAAAATTTGTCTGCCAGTCATGTGTGGATTGATCAGGCGACAACATCAACGGTGTATGCAGGAGCCTTCAATACCAATGCAGTAGGAGCACCCCTTTCATCTAATGGGGTTTATAAATCAACCGACAGCGGCGCCACGTGGACCCAATTGCCTGGACTGGCCGGGAAAATGATCAAGGAGGTAAAAATTGTTGGCGATGACAACACCCTTGTTGCTAGTGCTTGGGACCATGAGGGCAATGGTGGGATCTTTACCAGTAACGATGGTGGCGTGACGTGGAAAAACGACAGTGTTGGCCTGACAAGCAACTTGATCAACTCGGTCGCAGCAGCTGGAAACGGTGGTGGTGCGTTTGCGGCTTCGCGGGGTGCTGGTTTATTCTTCTATATAGATGCTCCTGCGGCCAATGAGTGGAAGTATTTTGGAGCTTGGACCAATGGTGGTCCGATTGGCTATGGTGTAAGTTACGGAGCGAAGGATATTGGGCAGACATTGTCTGGAATCACAGTTGTTGGCGGTGGGCAGTCGGCTATAGCCAACTACTGGTCAGACCAGTCATGGCATGCAGACTTGCAGTTTGGCAACTCGATGCCTACGACTGGCACTGTTTACACGGCGACCGTAACTCCTAAAGTAGGGGCTGTAACCACTACGATCTTCTCTATGCGGGCAAATGGGTACAACACCAAGTTCCCGACTAATATTCACCCCTCTGGTGGCGCAAATGTCACTGAAGCTACACCTGTATTTAGTTGGTCACCACCCACAGTTGCTGGCGCTTTCACTTATGGAATCAATGTGCAGACCGCTGCCGACAATGTGCACGTATGGTCGGCCTTCAATCTCACAGGGACATCGGTAGTTTACGGTGGCCCCACGTTGATTGCGGGCACGTTGTACAAGGTGTTAGTGCAGACGCAGGAACAAGACATCGCTACAAATACCACATATGGTGCAATGCGCGAAGAGTCGTTTTGTTTTCAATGCGCTGGAACCGTTGGTGTTGGCACCAATTTCGACCAGATTTGGATAAGTCGCAACAAGGGAACAGGTCCTGAGGACTTCGGTCTTGGTGTGCGATATCCAAGAAGCATAGGAGATGGGCATGCTTCATATCTGATTCAATGTCCCAATAATGCGGTGGCGTCTGGACAATTCAATTCAGCAATGAGCGCCGGGTATGAGTGGTTCAATGTGAATCTTGGGGGGGCACAACCGGCGACGCCGTTCACTTGTACTTCAACCGTGAGTTACAGCAATGGTGGCTTGCCTACGGTTGCCACTTTGACGATAGACCGGTTTGCCGACGCCAGTAACTATCCAGCGAATATACCGATTGTCCCTGACGCAAGTGCTGCCTCGCTATCGGGCGTCTCCTTCACAGCCCCCGCACTTACGAGCGACATGCGAGTCCAGGCGAACGTATATTCCACCAACGCCAATGGAAGTATTGGTCAGCAGTTGTGGTTTATCGGGTCAACGCCATCTCCCATCAATTTTGCTGGACTCCCAACGCTAACAGTGGGTGCGAAATACGTATTGATGGTGGCAGTGGTAGATGGCAACAACACCATGCATGCGGCTCAGTCCATCATTCCCTTCTGTTATCAGTGCGGTGCTACTGGTGGTGGTAGCGGAAGCCTGAATGCTGTAGCTGGTTGGAATTTGCTTGGCAACAGCAATAGCGCTGCACTTGACGTGGCTGCTACTTTTGGCGATGCATCCAAAGTGATTACCGTATGGAAATGGGTTTCTGCAACTGGCAAGTGGGCCTTCTATGCACCAAGTATGGACAGTGCTGCTTTAGCCGCATATGCGGCAAGCAAGGGTTACGACGTGTTGACTACAGTCGCTGGTGGCGAGGGTTTTTGGGTGAATGCAAAAACGATTTTTAATGCGACACTGCCGGCAGGTGAAGCAATCACTTCTGCATCTTTTTCGTCCATATTGAATTCAGGATGGAGTTTGGCCGCTATAGGGGATAACAAGACTCCACGTGCATTTAACAATGGACTGAGTCTCACCCCGCCGAGCGCTGGAGTGGTTGCTGCTCCGGTACTCACCACCCTTTGGGCGTGGAACAGCGTTCAGTCGTCATGGTATTTCTATGCTCCATCGCTGGATAACACCAATGGGCTGCTTGCATACACTACAAGCAAAGGATATTTGGATTTTGGCGCCAACGTGCTCTTGCCAGGCGTCGGTTTTTGGATTAATAAACCATGATTTTCGGCAGCTTGGCGTTTGTTCGCCCGAAAACAGCGAACCGGCCGAAAGGCCGTTTTGCTGTTTTACGTATGGAGTCCAACAGAGGCTTCACACTACTTGAGCTTCTTGTAGTGATGGTCATTATTGGCTTGTTGGTGGGCTATGTTGGTCCTAGATACTTTGCGCAGATTGGCAAGTCTGAGGTCAAAGCCGCCCTTGCTCAGATCGATGCGCTGGAGAAGGCGGTCGAACAATACCGTCTTGATACCGGTAAATTCCCCTCCAATGAGCAAGGGGTGAATGCGCTATTTGTCCGCCCAACCACAGAGCCTAGGTGGCAAGGGCCCTACCTTAAGAAAATGCCGCCGCCTGATCCATGGGGCAATCCTTATCTGTACCGCACGCCAAGTGCAAATGGCGATTTTGAAATCATTTCTCTTGGCAAGGACGGAGCGCCCGGTGGCGAAGGTGAAGCAGCTGATATCAGTAAATGACAGAAACCTCAACTGGCGCGGTACGTTATCGTGCGCGCGTTTTTTGTGAGCAAAGCGGTTTTCGGTTTGTTGAAAGGGTAGCTACCAGTGTGGAGCAATTACGCATTGATTTAGTGGAGCAAGGCATAACACTTGTGTCTGCCGAAACAATTTCCCAGGGGGGGAAACGCAGGCAGACATCTCGTTTTCCCTTATTGGTGTTTTGCCAGCAGCTACTGTCGTTGCTTGAAGCAGGATTGCAACTGGTAGAAGCGGTGGATACTTTGGCTGAGAAAGAGCTAGACACTAGCCACCATCAAGTATTGGCGCAATTGCAGACGGGTCTGCGCTCTGGACTCTCATTCTCGCAAGCATTGGAGGCCTATCCAGAAATATTCCCTCCGCTTTTTCAGGCCGCTATCGAAGCCAGCGAGCAAACTGGGGGCGTTTCAGAGGCACTAAAACGTTTTGTAATTTACGAAACGCAATTCCAGGCTTTGCGCAGTCGTCTAGTTGGTGCTTTGATTTACCCTGCCTTGCTTCTTTCTTTGGGTGGGCTGGTGATTGCATTTTTGCTAGGCTATGTGGTGCCTAGATTCAGCGTGGTGTTCATAGATCGTTTGCATGACATGCCCTATCTTTCGGGAGTCGTCATTCGATTGGGACTTTCCATTGCCGAGAATCCCATGAGGGCGGGCCTTCTTAGTCTTGGCGTGTTGGTGGGGTTCGGAGTTTTGGTGGGCCATCCGATTGCTCGAAGCTGGGTCATGGGTATGGCATGGCGCTTCCCCTGGCTTGGCGAGCGTATTCTTGCATTTGAACTGGTGCGTATTTATCGCTCGCTGGGAATGCTGTTGAGAGGAGGGATACCTGCTGTACGGTCTTTGCAAATGATTGCTGGAATAGCACCCCTGCGTTCGCGTCATAGTATTGCACGCGCAATTTTGTCTGTAAGTGAGGGGATGCCTATCTCCGTGGCTTTGCACCGCGAAGGATTTACCACCGTGGTCAGCGAGCGCTTGCTTGCAGTGGGTGAACGATCCGGGAAAATGGGTGAGATGATGGAGAGAGCAGCGGACTTTCTGGATACTGAACTGGAACGTTCTGTAGATAGAGCAGTGCGACTTTTGGAGCCCTTGATGATGGTAGTGATTGGGGTGCTTATTGGCGGTATTGTCATGCTCATGTATTTGCCAATATTTGAATTGGCAGACAGTGTGAGGTAAGGACCACGACGTTGCAAACTAAGGTTTTGGTGTTTGTACCTTCGCCTTTTTATCGATATCTTTGCGTCCTACTCCTGCTTTGATCTCAGCATCGCGTGCTTGCTGAATCATTTCGTCAGTCGTCAGTGGCTTAGCAGGCTTTTCAAGCATGAAGCGGGGTACGGGCGGGGGGGCCAACATTTCCTCT
>Ga0209343_10004798_pt1 | contig 16635 bp, 8 predicted proteins | sample RifCSPlowO2_02_FD_184026 | JGI IMG/M metagenome (GOLD analysis project Ga0209343, IMG submission 184026) | Groundwater microbial communities from Rifle, Colorado - Rifle CSP2_plank lowO2_0.2 (SPAdes) (version 2) | ecosystem: Environmental > Aquatic > Deep subsurface > Groundwater | place: Rifle... | reverse complement strand
GCCTCGCCGCCGTCCGTCAGCACGACGGCGCGATGCCCGCCGGACTCGAGGACGTCGCCGAGCATCGCGCCCACCGGCACCTCGTCGTCAACCACGAGGCACCGCAGGGACGAGGCCGCCGTCCGCGCAGCGGCGGCGGGCTCGGACTGCGTCCGCGCGTCCACGTCGCCCGCGGCCCGGAAGGTCAGCCGGAACGTGGTCCCGCGCCCCTCGGCACTGTCCACCTCGATCCGCGCGTTGTGGCGCGCGAGGATCCCGTAGGTCATCGCCAGGCCGAGTCCCGTACCCTGCAGCCCCTTGGTCGTGAAGAAAGGATCGAAGATCCGCTCCCGGACACCCTCCGGGATGCCGACACCGCTGTCGGCGATGCTCGCCACGACCTCGCCGTCGCCTCCCGCGGCGGTCGTGACGGTGAGGACGCCGCCGTCCGGCATCGCGTCGATCGCGTTGAGGATCAGGTTCGTGAACGCCTCGCGCAGCTCGGCGGCGTCCCCGGCGATCGGCGGCAGGGCGCCGAGCACGGGACACACCTCGATGACGACGCTCCGGCTCTGCGCCTCATCGCGCCATCGCGACTGCGTGATCTCGAGCGCACCGCGGATCACGTCGTTCAGGTCGACCCGCACGAACGGGATGTCGCGCCGGATGCGCGTGAACTCCTGCAGGCGCCGCACCGTCTGCGCGCCGTCGAGCGACGCCTGCTCGATCACCTGAAGCCACTGCCGGAGCTGCGGGCTCTGGACGCGCTGGAGCAGGAGCTGGGCGCGGCCGAGAATCGACGCGAGCAGGTTGTTGAAGTCGTGCGCGATGCCCGAGGCCATCTCGCCCAGGGCGCGCAGCTTCTCCGTCCGCACCAGCTGATCCTGCGCCGCCGCGAGCGCGCCGTACGCGCGCGCCCGCTCCTCGAAGAGCCCGGCGCTGCGCAGGGCGAGCGCGGCGAGGTGGCCGATGTTGGCGAGCAGCCGCTCGTCGGCCTCGCCGAACTGGCGCGCGTTGCCCCGCAGCACGATGACCCCCAGCACGTCCTCGCCCGCCGCCATCGGCACACCCATCCAGTGCGTGAGGTGGGCCGAGAAGCCGACCGGGTCCACGCCGCGGCGCGCGCACTCGCCCAGGTAGTCGCTCGTGCGGATGGCCCGTCCCGTCGCGAGGACCACCGACATCAACCCGACCGAGCGCGCGTAGCGCAGCGGCGGCTGCCGGTCCTCGGCGCCGTCCGTGATCCGGAGCGCGATCTCGACGCCACCGGGCTCCGCGTCACGGAGCGCGACGACGATGTTCCGGTCGTCCAGCACCCGCCCCACGTGCGCGCGGATGGCGTCGAGCAGCGCCGCCCGGTCGAGCTGGCCCGTGACGGCGCGCGACAGATCGTGCAGGACCGACAGCTCCTCGACCTGGCGGTGATTCTGCGCGAACAGGCGCGCGTGCTCGAGCGCGACCGCTGCCTGGTTGGCGACCGCTTCCATCAGCGCGAGCTCGTCCTCGGAGAACTCACGGGCCTGTTCGAACCAGATGAGCCCGAAGCCGCCGAGGATCTGCTCCTTCACCACGATCGGGACGAAGAGCTGGCTCCGGTGCGCGAGCGCCGCGCCGAGCGGGTCCGCGTCCCGCCGCTCGTCGCCGATCCGGCGGGTCGCCACCGGACGGCGCGCCCGCGCAGCCTCCACGCAATACCCGTGGCGGAGCAGCGAGAGCCGCACCCGGCGCAGCCCCTCGCGCCGCTCCTCGGGCACGCGCTCGTCGGCGACGGGCTCGAGCCATTCCCCCCCGCTCTCGCGGAGCCAGACTCCGGCGCAGTCCGCATCGACGGCGGCCACGACCCGCGCGAGGAAATGCCGCATGAGGGCTTCGCGATCGAGCGTCGTCGAGAGCGCGCGACTCACCGAGAGCAGCGTCTCCGTCTCGTGCAGCTTGCGCTGCGTCCGGCGTGCGAGCTCGGCGTTCTCGATCGCGAGGCCGACCTGGGCGGCGATCGCCTCGATGAGCCGGAGCTCGGCGGGCTGGAACTCGCGCCCCGTGCGCCACCAGACCGCGAAGAGCGCGCCGATCGGCTCCCGATGCGCGCTGGCCGAGGCGAAGAGGACCGAGTGCGGAGGCAGTCCCCGCCCCCACTCGGCGTCGAACCGTGGATCGTTCTGCGGGTCCGGGCTCGCGACCGGATGGCCTCCGCGCCACGCGGGGAGCAGCAGCGGCATCCGCTCCGGCACGATGGGCCGACTCATGAACGTGGAGAGCAGCGCCCTCGGGACGCGATAGCCGCAGAGCGGCACGAGCTGCCGCGTCCCGGCGTCGGCGAAGTAGGCGCCCACCATGTCCGCGCCGAGGGCGCGCGCGACCTCGCGCGCGACGCGCCGCATCAGCTCCTGGGTCGCGCCGCGCTCCGCGAGGATCCGGCCGACGTTCAGGAGCGTCGTCGTCTCGCGCAACCGCTCCTGCGCCTCGGCGTACAGTCGTGTGTTCTCGAGGGACAGGGCGAGCTGGCCGGCGATCGTCGCCGCCAGGTCGATCTGCCACGCCTCGAAGCGCGTGGCCTGGTCGCACCGGTCGAGCGTCATCACGCCGATGACCTGGTCCTGGCGGATCATCGGCACGACGAGGCTCGCCTTCATCCCGAAGACGTCGACCCAGTCCCGCGGCAGGAGGTCGGTCGCGGCGGTGTCCTCGATCACGACCGGGCGTCGTGTCTCGATCGCCCGGACGTTCGCGGGGACCTCACGCAGGCGTCGTGCGCCGATCCGCTGGAACGCCTCCCACAGGTCCGGAGCCCTCCGCCCGTCCGCGTACTGCGACATGAGCGGCGTCACCTGGTCACCCGCCCACAGCTCGAGCGAGCAGCGGTCGACGCGACACACCTGCGCGATCTTGATCGCCACGCGCTTGAACAGCCGCTTCGAGTCGAGCGTGGAGTTGAGGATCTCGACGACCTCGAGGAGCGCGCGGGTCTCCTCGAGCCGGCGGCTCGTCGCGGCCTGCAGGCGCGCGTGCTCGAGCGCGATCGCGGCCTGGCCGGCGAAGACCTCGGCCAGCTCGACCTCGCGGGGCGTGAAGGCGCGGCGCGCGCGGAAGGTGAGCACCCCGATCGTCCGGTCGCCGAGCTGCAGCGGCACACCGAGGAACCACGTGTACCCGAGGCGTCGGTCCGCCGCGAGGTGCTCCGGGACGAGGTCCTGGGCGGTCTCGATCTCGATGGCGAGCGTCCGCCCGGCGGCGACGACCTTGCCGCTCAGGCTCTCCCCGACCTTCAGCCGGGGCCGCAGCATCGTCTCCCCCGCAAGGCCGGCGAGGCCGGCGAGCACGAGGTCGTCGCCCTCGAGGAGGCGGAAGCCCACGTTGTCCACGCCCACGAGCCGCGCCGCCTCCTCGGCGATCGACGCGAGCAGCGCATCGGTGGGCGTGAGTCGTCCGATCTTCTTGTTGATCTCCAGGACCGTGGCGAGGTACGCGCGGCGGGCCTGCTCGTCGGCGAACAGGTACGCGTTGTTGACGGCCGGCGCCGCGAAGTCGGCGAGCGACTGGAGCAGGTCGAGCTCCTCGGGCGCGGGCGCGTGGGCCTCGGCCCAGCCGACGCTGAGCGCGCCGACGGGTCGGTCGCCGGCACGGAGCGGCGCGACGGCGAGCGACACGACGCCCTCGCACCGGAGCGCCGGCACGTCCCGCGTCCGCGGGTCGCGGGCCACGTCGGCGATCGAGATCGGCGCCGCGGCGGCCGCCACCTCCGCGACCAGCGGGCTCGCCAGCGAGAGCCGCGTGTCGCCGGCCGCCGCCGGGGCGCCCGCCGTGGCATGGAGCGCGACGTGCTCGCCCTCCCCGGTCACGAGCCAGAGCCGCGCGACGACCGGGCCGAACAGGTCGCGCGCGGCGCCGACGATCCGGTCGCCCAGCTCGTCCGGCGAGAGGGTGGTCGTCAGGTGCTGCGCCAGGCGCGCGAGGGTCTCGAGCATCCGCTCGCGTGTCACCGGCGGCTCAGTGGCGCGCGCCAACGTGGTGGAGCTTCAAGAGGTTCGTGGTGCCGGCGACCCACATGGGCGAGCCCGAGATGATCACGAGCACGTCCCCGGGACGCACGGTCCCGTCGCCGAGCAGCGTCGCTTCGACTTCCTCCAGCATCTCGTCGGTCGTCTCCACCTTCCGGATCAGGCGCGAGGACACCCCCCACGAGAGCGCGAGCCGGCGACGGACCGCGGGCGAGGGCGTCAGCGCGATGATCGGCACGACCGGGCGCTCGCCGGAGATCAGCCGCGCCGAGAACCCGGACTCGGTGAACGCCACGACCGCGCGCGCGTTGAGCGTGCGGGCCGCGGTCGCCGCCGCGTCGGCGATCGCCTCGGGAAAGCCGGTCCCCCGGTCGGTGCGGCGGCGGGGCTCCGCCTCGAGCACCGCCTGCTCGGCGCGCTCCGCGATCCGCGCCATCACCTCTACCGCCTCGGCGGGATAGCGGCCGGTCGCCGTCTCCGCGGACAGCATGATCGCGTCGCTGCCATCGAAGATCGCCGTCGCCACGTCGGAGACCTCCGCCCGTGTCGGCCGCAGGTGCGTGACCATCGACTCGAGCATCTGGGTCGCGACGATCACCGGGATCTTCGCGCGCCGGGCCTGGCGGATGATTTCCTTCTGTAAATGTGGCACGTCCTCGAGCGGCACGTCCACACCCAGATCGCCCCGCGCCACCATGACCGCGTCCACGAGCGCGAGAATGCCGGCCAAATTGGCGATGATCTCGTGGCGCTCGAGCTTGGCCACCAGCGGGAGCTCGGCCCCTTGACTCTTGAGGAACGCACGGACCTCCTCGACGTCCGACGCCGAGCGCACGAACGAGACGGCGACGAAGTCGACGCCGTGGGCGATGCCGAAGCGCAGATCGCCTCGGTCCTTGTCGGTGAGACAGGACATCGGCAGCTCGACGCGCGGGAACGAGACGCCCTTGTGGTCGCTGATGCGCCCGCCCACGACCACGCGGCAGCGGACCTCGTCGGCGGACGCGGCCTCGACCCGGAGCTGGATCATCCCGTCGTCCATCCAGACCTCGTCGCCGGGACCGAGCCGGCGCAGATACTCGGGATGCGTGATCGAGGCGCGCTCGGCGCTGCCGGCCACGGGACGGGCGCACAGCGTGAACGCGCGTCCCTGCTCGAGGTCGACGCGTACGCCGCCGGCGGCGCCGAACGTTCCCAGCCGCACCTTCGGCCCCTGCAGGTCCTGGAGGATCGCGACGGGCCGCCCCCACCGCGCCTCGCCCTCGCGGATCCGCCCGATGACGCCCGCGTGCTCGGCGTGCGTGCCGTGCGAGAAGTTCACGCGGGCGACGTCCATGCCGGCGGCCACGAGCCGGTCGAGTTGCTCCCGGCTCCCGCTCGCGGGCCCGATGGTGCAGACCACCTTGGTGCGGCGCATGCCTCACGCGCCGCGGAGCAGGGGTCCGAGGAACAGGCCCGTGTACGAGCGGTCCGCCTGGCCCGCCAGCGTCTCGGGCGTCCCGGTCGCGACGACGCGCCCCCCCTCGTCACCACCCTCGGGGCCGAGGTCGATGATCCAGTCCGCCGTCTTGACCACGTCCAGGTTGTGCTCGATGATCACGACGGTATTGCCCTGGTCCACGAGACGGTTCAGCACGTCCAGCAGACGCTGGATGTCCGCGAAGTGCAGCCCGGTCGTCGGCTCGTCCAGGATGTACAGCGTCCGCCCGGTGGCGCGGCGCGACAGCTCGGTCGCCAGCTTCACGCGCTGGGCCTCGCCGCCCGACAGCGTCGTGGCCGACTGGCCGAGCCGGATGTAGTCGAGGCCCACGTCGTCGAGCGTCGCGAGCTTCGTCTTGATCACGGGCACCGCATCGAAGAACCCGAGCGCTTCGCGGACCGTCATCGCGAGCACATCCGCGATGCTCCGGCCCTTGTAGTGGACGTCGAGCGTTTCCCGGTTGTACCGGCGCGCCTTGCACACGTCGCACGTCACGTAGACGTCGGGCAGGAAGTGCATCTCGATCTTGACGAGCCCGTCGCCCTGGCAGGCCTCGCAGCGACCCCCCTTCACGTTGAACGAGAACCGACCCGGCTGGTAGCCCCGCATGCGCGCCTCGGGCGTTCGCGCGAAGAGGGTGCGGATGAACGTGAAGACGCCCGTGTACGTCGCGGGATTGGAGCGCGGCGTGCGCCCGATCGGCGACTGGTCGATGTCCACGACCTTGTCGACGTGCTGGGCGCCCTCGACGCGGTCGTGGGCCCCCGGGCGCTCCTGCGCCCGATGGAGCATCTGCGCGAGCGCGCGATAGAGGATGTCGTTGACGAGCGTGGACTTGCCCGAGCCCGACACGCCCGTGACGCACGTGAAAGTCCCGAGCGGGATCCGGGTCGCCATGCCTTTCAGGTTGTGCTCGCGCGGATTGTGGATGGTGATGAAGCGGCCGCTCCCCGTGCGGCGCGCCGCCGGCACGGGGATGGCCAGGTCGCGGGCGAGGTACCTCCCGGTCAGCGACGCCGGGTTCGCGATGATCTCGTCCGGCGTCCCGACGGCGACGACGTGTCCGCCGAGCTCGCCCGCACCCGGGCCCAGGTCGACGACGTAGTCGGCCGCGCGCATCGTCTCCTCGTCGTGCTCGACCACGAGGACGGTGTTGCCCAGGTCCCGCAGGCGCTTGAGGGTCTCGAGGAGCCGGCGGTTGTCGCGCTGGTGGAGCCCGATCGACGGCTCGTCGAGGATGTACAGGACCCCGACGAGGCTCGAGCCGATCTGCGTCGCGAGCCGGATGCGCTGCCCCTCGCCGCCCGACAGCGTGCCCGCCGGCCGATCGAGCGTCAGGTAGTCGAGCCCGACGTTGAGCAGGAAACCGAGGCGCTCGCGGATCTCCTTCAGCACCCGTCGCCCGATCGCCGCCTCGCGCTCGCCGAGCGTGAGCGTGTCGAAGAACGCCGCCGCCTGCTTGATCGTGTCGCGCCCCACGTCGGCGATCGAGCGGCCGGCGATCCTGAACCCGAGCGACTCGCCGCGCAGCCGCGCGCCCCCGCACGCCGGGCACGGTCGCTCGGTCATGAACTGCTCGATCTCCGCGCGCGTCTCCTCGGAGGTCGTCTCCCGGTAGCGCCGCTCGAGCGTCGCGACGACGCCCTCGAAGCCCCCGTCGCGCTCGCCGTGGAGGATGACGTCGCGCACGGCCTTTCGGAGCTGGGACCACGGCGCGTCGAGCGAGAAGCGGTGGCGGCGCGCGAGCACCTGGAGCGTCTGCCGGAAGTACGTGGTCTCGCGCCCGGCCCACGGCGCCAGGGCGCCTGCGCGGAGCGAGCGCGCCGCGTTCGGCACGAGCCGTTCCGGGTCGATCTCTTCCCGCGTGCCGAGGCCGCCACAGTCGGGGCAGGCGCCGTACGGGTTGTTGAACGAGAACATCCGCGGCGACACCTCGGGCAGCGAGACGCCGCACTCGGCGCACGCGAGCCGCTCGGCGAAGAGCATCGGCGTCGTCGACTCCCCCGCCGCCTCGACGAGGACCACGCCGTCGGCCAGGCGCAGCGCCGTCTCGAGCGAGTCGGCAAGCCGGGCCCCGAGGTTCTCGCGCACCACGAGGCGGTCCACGACGACCTCGATGGTGTGCTTGCGCTTCTTGTCGAGCTCGATCTCCTCGCCGAGCTCCCGGACGGCGCCGTTGACGCGGACGCGCGTGTACCCCTGCCGCTGGAGATCGAAGAAGAACTTCTTGTACTCCCCCTTCCGCCCGCGCACGGCGGGGGCGAGGATCAGCAGGCGCGTGCCGGGCGCCTGCGCGAGGACGCGGTCCACCATCTGCTGGACCGTCTGCGCCGAGATGACGCGGCCGCAGCGCGGGCAGTGCGGGACGCCGATGCGCGCGAAGAGCACGCGCAGGTAGTCGTGGATCTCCGTGACGGTGCCGACGGTCGAGCGCGGGTTCTTCGACGTGGTCTTCTGCTCGATCGAGATCGCCGGCGAGAGCCCCTCGATCGAATCGACCTCGGGCTTCTCCATCTGCTCGAGGAACTGCCGGGCGTACGCCGAGAGCGACTCGACGTACCGACGCTGGCCTTCCGCGTAAATCGTGTCGAACGCGAGCGACGACTTGCCCGAGCCCGACAGTCCGGTGATGACGACGAGCTGGTCGCGCGGGATCTCGAGGTCGATGTTCTTGAGGTTGTGCTCGCGCGCGCCCCGGACGACGATGCGATCGCTCGCCATGTGAGGCTCTATTGTGTCAGCCTCGCCCCGTCGCGGCAACCCGCCCGCCGAGGCTCGCCGCAAAGGCGAGCGGCGCGGCGACGAGCGCCGGGTAGGCGCCGAGGGCGCCCGCCCAGGCGGGGAGCCACGGCGCGGCGAGCGCCAAGCCACCGAACGCCAGCGTGCCCGCGAGCGCTCCGCCGAGCGCCGCGCCGCGCCCGCCGCCGCCGAGGCGGGGCGCGGCCACGGCGGACGCGGCGAGGCCCAGGCCGGCGACGCCGACACGCCACGGGTCCCCGGGCCAGACAGCCGTGGCCGCGGCGACCACGAGCACGACGAGGCCGAGTGCCTGGCCGTGGCGCGCGCCGCCGGTGGCGCCGCCACGCGCGGCGCCCGACAGGGCCGCAGCAGCCGCCGTCAGCAGCAGGAGCAGGGCGAGCGCACAGAGGATCATCCACGCGCGTCCCCATCGGGCGCCGAGGAGGAACGGCGGCAGCGCCAGGGGCGCGACGAGCGGCGGCGCGCCGAGCGCGAGCTCCGGGGCCGTGCCGACGCTCCAGATCCCGAGGGACCCGGCCGCGAGCACGAGCCCGACGGCAAGCGTGACGCCGAGGATCGCGCGCGCGCCGGTGGCGGCGCCGACCGGGGGCACGAGCGCCATCGCCCCGCCCAGCACGCTCAGGACGACTCCCGCCGCGCGCGCCGTCGCCCCCCCCGCCCCGCGCTCCGCCGGATCCGCCCAGGCGACCCCGGACACGGGGGCCGTCGGCACGCGCTTGCCCGCCTCGAATGTCAGGCGCGCCCCGGCCTCCAGCAGGAGCCGGTCGCCCGGACGAAGCTCCAGGGAGTCCCCCGCACGGAGCCGCCATTCGTGTGGCCGTGCGCCCTCGGTCACGCGGTAGACGCCGGGTGCACGAGCGGTGATGCGATGGGGCTCGGTGAACGTGAGCGTCGTCGCGCGCAGGATCGTCCGTCCGTCGAGGACGGCGGGGCTCGCCGGATCGAAGACGAGCGCCGGGCGCGACGCCACGTCGCGCCACGCGACCCAGGGGGCGACACCGACATCCAGGCCGGCGGCGGCGATCAGCACGATGAACCCGACGCCGCCGAACCCGAAGGCGAGATCGCGCACGGCCGCTGCGGGCACGCGCGGCAGCAGGGTCGCGAGCGCCGCGCAGCCGGTCGCGACGGCGACCACGGCGGCCGTGGGGAGGTGCAGCAGCGTGCCCACGCCGGCGAGCACGGAGAGCCCGGCGCCGAGCACGAGCGCCGCGCTCAGCGCGCCCAGGAGCCGCGTTCCGACATCGGCCGGTGCTGCTGGCGTCCGCGCCACCAGCAGCGCAAGGAGCGGCGCCAGCGCGGCGGCGAGGGCCACGACCGGCGCGTCCGCGGCGCCGTCGAACACGCGCGCCGCGACCACCGCGGGGACGACGGGTGACACCCAGAACGCGACCGATGCGGCCGGCGGCGCCGACCGCGTCGCGAGCGCGGGGACGGTCACGGCGAGCCCCGCGAGCGGGGCCGCGAGGAACGTGTACCACCAGAGCACGCCGACACCGCGAAGCCGCAGCGCGCCGGGGTCGCCCGGCGCCACGCTCAGGAGGAGGCCACCCGCGAGGAGACAGAGCAGGAGGAGCACCGCGGCCCGGCGCCCGGCGGCCATGGACACCGCGCGATTATAGCCCGTCGCGCGCGGGCGCCGGAATCTGTATCCTTACGACTTGCGTCTATTCGTAACGGAGAGGAGCGGTGCATGGTGCGAACGATCGAGCGCGTGACCGTCGTGACGGCCCACCCGGACGACTCGGAGTTCGGCGCGGGCGGGACCGTGGCGAAGATGGTGCGCGAGGGCTGTGAGGTCACCTACGTCATCGTCACCAACGGGAACAAGGGCTCGAGCGATCGCACGATGACGCCCGAGCGCCTGGCGCGGATCCGCGCCGAGGAGCAGCGGGCGGCGGCGCGTACCCTCGGGGTCGCCCACGTGCAGTTCCTCGGCTACCCCGACGGCGAGGTCGAGGACACCCGCGATCTCCGCCGCGACGTGAGCCGTGAGATCCGGCGCTTCAAGCCCGACCTCGTCATCGCCCAGAACCCGAACCGCACGTACAACCTCGGCGCCTCGCACCGCGATCACCGCATCACGGCCGGCGTCGCGCTCGACTGCGTGTACCCGCTCGCCCGCGACCACATGGCCTTCCCCGAGCTGATGCCCGAGTTCGAGCCGCACCGGGTCCAGGAGGTGTACCTGATGCAGTGGGCGAATCCCCACCTCGTCGTGGACATCTCCGACGTGATGGATCTCAAGATCAAGGCGCTGGCGTGCCACGCGAGCCAGTTCAGCGACTTCGCCGCCGTCGAAGCGCGGGTACGCGAGCGGGGCCGCCTGCTCGGGCAGGCCAAGGGCTACGCGTCCGCCGAGGCGTTCGACCGGATCGTGATCGGGCGCTGACGGGCGATCCGGGTACAATGCCCGACGTGATCCGGAGCCGCGCCGTCGCGTTCCTGCTGGCCGTCTGCTGCGTGCTGGGCGCGCTCACCGTCCTCGCCGCTCCGGCGGTCGTCCCTCCCGGCACCGACGAGCTCGGCGCCACCGTCGCCACGCTCACGGACCCAGGCCTCGAGGGCCGACGCTCCGGCACCCCCGGCGGCGACCGCGCGGCCCGGCGCCTGGCGGCGTGGCTCCAGGCCGCGGGGCTCGAGCCGGGCGGCGACCGCGGGACGTTCCTCCAATCGTTCGTCCTGGAGCGCGCGGCGCGGCCGGCGCCGACGAGCGCGCTCGAGCTCGAGGGCGGACCGGCGCGGCGCCTGGTCTTCGGCCGCGACTTCGCGCCGCACGCCGGCTCGCGTGCCGGCGAGGCGGCCGGCGACGTCGTGTTCGTCGGCTACGGCGTGAGCGCTCCCGACGCCGGCTGGGACGACTGGGCGGGCATCGACGTCCGGGGCCGTCTCGCGCTCGTCCTCGACGGCGCCCCGCCGCAGCTCACGGACGGACGGGCCAGCCGGATCGAGAAGCTCCTCGCGGCGCGCACGCACGGCGCGGCGGCGCTCCTCGTCGTCAGGGACGCGCTCCCGCCCGCCGACGCGACCGCGGCCGCCGTCAACGTCCTCTCGGCAACGCTGACGCGCGCCGGGGCCGATGCCCTGCTCGCGCCCGCGGGGCGGACCATCGACGAGCTGGCCGCGCCGCTCGCCACCACGGGCGCGCCGGCCTCCGTCGCGACGGGCGCCCGCGCTCGTCTCCGCGTCGACATCGTGCACGACGCGCGCCGGGCCGCCAACGTCGTCGGGGTGCTTCGCGGCAAGGACCCCCTCCGCGCCGGCGACGCCCTGGTGATCGGCGCCCACTACGACCACCTGGGCCGGATCGAGGGCATCGTCCATCCCGGCGCCGACGACAACGCCTCGGGGACCGCGCTCGTCGTCGGTCTCGCCCGGGCGTTCGCCGCGGCGGGCGGTGTCGACCGCACGCTCGTCTTCGTCCTGTTCGGCGCCGAGGAACTGGGCCTGCTGGGCTCGGGGCACTACGTGCGCGAGCCCGTCGTCCCGCTCGCGCAGACCATCGCGATGCTCAACTTCGACATGGTCGGCCGACTGCGGCACCGCCGTCTCTTCGTGGGCGGCGGCGACAGCGCCGGCGGGCTCCGCGCGCTGGCGATCGAGGCGTCGCGGGGCACGGACGTGACGCCCGAGGTCAGCGGCACTCCCTGGACGCCGTCGGACCATTCGCGGTTCTACGACGCCGGTGTTCCCGTGCTGTTCTTCTCCACGGGCGGTCACGACGACCACCACCGCCCGAGCGACACCGTCGACAAGATCGACGCCGACGGCATCGCGCGGGTCGCCGCCGTGGCGGCGCGCGTCGTCGAGCGACTCGCGCTCGTGCCCCGGCCGACCTACGCTCGCCTCGCCCGCCCGGCCGCCCGCGGCGGCGCCGGCGGCACCGCGGCCGACGGCGCGTTCCTCGGCATCGTCGCCGCCTCGCGGCCGGCGCCGGACGGCCTCTGGCTTTCCGGTGTCGTGCCGGGCAGCGGGGCGGCGACGGCGGGGCTCCGCGAGGGCGACGTGATCGTCCGATTCGGCCGCAACGCCGTGGACGGCCTCGACGCGCTCCGCGGGCTGCTGCGGCACCGGCGGCCCGGGGACACCGTGGACGTCGTCTACCTGCGCGACGGCGAGGCGCACGCCACGGCGGCGACCCTCGGCACGCACCCGTGAACCCGCGATCGCAGGGGGCGTGATGGAACCGGGTACCACCCTGACCGAGATGATGGAGCGACGCGCCGCCCTGTCGCCCGACCAGCCGTACTTCCACCTGTACGGCGAGACCGTCACGTACGGGCGGCTCTGGGCGCAGAGCGGGCGGTACGCGGCGGGCCTCGCGCGCGGCGGCGTTCATCCCGGCGACAAGGTCTGCCTGATCTACCCGACCTGCGCGGAGTTCTTCTACACCTTCTTCGGCGCGCTCCGCCTGGGCGCGGTGCCCGTGCCGCTCTATCCGACGCTCGGCGTCGAGGCGACGGCGCGGATCTTCCGTGACTCCGAGGCCGTCGCGGTCGCGACCATCGGCTGGTTCCGCCAGGGCGTCGACGAGAGCGTCGCGCTCGCGCCGGGCCTCGGCATCGTGCTCGAGCCGCCGGACCTCGAGGTCGACGCGGCCGCCGTGCCGCCGCCCGCCGCGACGGCGGACGACCTGGCGTTCCTGCAGTACACCTCCGGCAGCACCGGTCATCCGCGCGGCGTCATGCTCACGCACGGGAACGTGGTGGCCACGATCGGGTTCATGGCGGAGGCCGCGGGCCTCACCGCCGAGGACCGCGTGGTCTCGTGGCTCCCGCTCTATCACGACATGGGCCTGATCGGCTGCGCCTTTACGCCGCCGCTCACCGGCACGCCCCTCTGGCTCCTTCCGCCGGACCTGCGCAACCCGCGGCAGTGGCTCGAGCTGGTCACCGAGGTGCGGGCGACGTTCACGGTGTCACCCGACTTCGGCTACCGGAACTGCGTGCGGCACGTGCGCGACACGTCGGGCCTCGACCTCACGAGCCTCAGGGCGGCCCTGTCCGGCGCCGAGCCGGTGCGTACGTCGACGATCGACGCCTTCGAGGCCCGCTTCGGGCTCGAGCGGGTGATCTCGCCCTGCTACGGCCTCGCCGAGGCGACCCTCGCCGTCGCGATCTGGCCGCGGGCGACGCCGCTCAGGCTCGACGCGAGCGGACGCTTCCTCTCGGTGGGCCGGCCGTGCTCGAGCGTCGCCGTGCGGATCCTGGGGCTCCAGGAGGACGGCGCCGCCGGGCTCGAGCTCCCGCCCGGCGAGGAGGGCGAGATCTGCGTGAAGAGTCCGGGGGTGATGCGCGGCTATTACAACAACCCCGAGGCCACGGCCCAGGTGCTGCTCCCCGGCGGCTGGCTGCGCACGGGCGACCTCGGCTTCGTGGACGCGGCAGGGTACCTCTTCGTCACGGGACGGCTCAAGGACCTGATCGTCCTCGGCGGCACGAACGTGCTGCCCGCAGACATCGAGGAGGTCGTCGACCGAATCGAGGGCGTCCGCTACGGGGCGGCCGTCGGGCTCGACAGCGAGCGGACCGGCACGCAGCGGCTCTACCTGGTGGTCGAGGTGCGCGGCGACGCGCTGGCGCCGGACGAGCACCACCGGCTCGTCCGCGACATCGTGGGCCGCGTGCACGAGGCGACCGGACACCGACCCGCGCGTGTGCTCCTGGTGCTTCCGAGCACGATCCCGAAGACCTCGAGCGGCAAGATCCAGCGCTCACGCCTCGTCGAGATGCTCGCCGCCGGCGGGCTCGACGAGCGCGTCCTCCATGGAGGGCACTGACATGGAATTCGGCTGCCACCTGCCCGTCTTCGGTCCCGCCGCCACGCGCGACGTCCTGCTCGGCTTCGCCCGGCGGATGGAGGGGCTCGGCTACGACTCGCTCTGGGCGAGCGACCACGTGGTCCTGCCGTTCACGATCCGCTCGCGGTATCCCTACAACGCGACCGGTGACTTCCCGCTCCCACCGACCGCGAACTTCCTCGAGCCGCTGGTCACCCTCGCCCTCGTCGCGGGCGCGACCGAGCGCGTCCGCATCGGCACCACGGTGCTGGTGCTGCCGCATCGCCATCCGCTGCTGGCCGCGAAGATGCTCGCGACGCTCGACCACCTGGCGCCCGGCCGCGTGATCGTGGGCGCCGGCGTCGGCTGGATGAAGGAGGAGATCGAGCTGCTGGGCGTGCCGTACGCGCGGCGGGGCGCGTGGAGCGACGAGGCCATCCGGGTGATGCGCGCCTGCTGGCGCGAGGAGCGCGTCGAGCACCGCGGCGAGTTCCTGAGCGTGGAGCCGGTCGGCATGGCGCCCAAGCCCGCGCAGGGCACGATCCCGATCTGGATCGGCGGGCACACCCCCCGCGCGCTCCAGAGGGTCGCCGAGCTCGGCGACGGCTGGCACGCCGCCTTCACGAGCGCGGCGGAGATGAAGAAGAGCATGGGTGATCTCGCGGAGGCCTGCCGCCGCGCGGGGCGCACCCCGGCATCGCTCACGATCAGCGCGCGCCTCGGTCTGCCCGCGCGCCAGGACGCCGACCCGCTGGTCGCCGAGCTCCGCGCCCTGCAGGAGCTCGGCGTGGGCCACGTGATCCTCGAGTCGCGGATCCGCGACCTCGAGGACCTCACCGCCATCTACACCCGCTTCGCGAAGGACGTGCGCCCGAAGATCTGACTTACGAAGGCAGCAGGACCTCCGCCGCGCGCAGGAAGGCTTCCGCCCGTTCCACGGACTGCCGGGCCCGCGCCTCGGTGAACTCCGTGCCGGCCTCGTCGTCGGCCTGGCCGCGCTCCTTCCAGGCCCGCTCGAGGGCAGCGGCCTGGGCATGATCCAGCTTGCCCGTCCTGACGAATTCCCGGTGGAGCAGCGCGATGACACCCGCGTGGGAGTCCGCCTCGAACCCTCCCGACAGGAGCAGGGCCTCCGCGTGATAGAGCATCGCGTAGTACGCGCGCGACGCGGCGAAATCGTGGTCCCCGTCGCGGAGCAGCCTCCCGGCCGCGTCCAGGCTGCGGCGTCCCTTCTGCACGAGGCTCTCGACTCCCGGCGTCATGCCACCGGCTTGCCGTCGCGCCGCGCGTTGACGAAGAGCGGCTTCGTGCTGTGGCTGAACTCGTCCGTATCGGTCGGCAGCGCGGAGAGCAGGACGCCGTGCTCGAGAAACAGCGCTCCCGCCACATCGTTGATGCGGTCGAACTCGGCCCAGAAATCCTCGCAGCGGTCCAGCACCACCAGGACATCGACGTCCGAGTCCCATCCGGCATCGCCCCGCGCCCGCGAGCCGTACAGCACGAGATCTCGAAGGCGCTCGCCGTAGAGCGAGCGTAGCGCCGCCGCGAGCTCACCGAGCGCGGCCCGCCAGTCCGTGCGCGGCGGATTCGCCAGCTCCCGGGCGGCCGACGCCAGCGCGGCCGGTGTGATCGTCGGGTCGGAGACGATCCGGTAGGTCCAGCGCCCGTGGGAGCCCTCGGCGTTCACCGCCTCGACCCAGCGCTGCGCGGCGCTGATCTTGGCGTGCTTGAGCGGATCGTAGCCCTTGGTCTCGAGGATGAGCGTGCCGACCTCGCGCCCGTCCTCCTGCACCCGGACCAGGAAATCGGGCAGGTACTCCCGCGTCACACCGCCGTGGCCGTACGGAATGGCGAAGCCGAGGTTGACGTTCTTCACGTAGGCGATCACGTGCGGATCGGTCTCCAGGTAGAACGCCGCCGTCTGTTCCCACTTTTCCGTGTCGGCGACGACGAAGTTGAGATGGGAGCGTTGCGTCTCGCGCACCGGCTTGGAGGTCCAGGAGTCCACCTCCCGCGTGCTGCCAGCACCCCTGCTCGCCTCGTACCGTGGCACCTCGTGGCTGTCCGCCCCGTCAGACCCGACCGCCCCGCCCAACCCCTCGACGGCGTCCGAGAAGTACGGATTCAGCAGCACGTCCCTCCGGTCCCGGTGGCCCAGCGGCTGGACCCTCTCGCGGAGGAACTGACGAGCAACGCCGAGCATCTGAGGGAAGAGCGCCTGCACCGGGACATTGCACGCCGGGTCGCCCACGTGACGCCGCGTGAGCGCGCGGGCGAGCTCGAACTCCACCTCCTGGAGGCGCTTCGTCTCCCGCCAGGCATCGAGCGTGACGTGCGCAGGCTTGCCCGGACCGAGGAGCGACAATTCGCTGCCCCGGTCCGTCATGAGCGCCTGGACCAGCGTCTCGTCGGGGACCTTCGTCGGGTCGAGCGCCAGGGGCGGCACGCGGTCCCAGGCGACCTGGACCTGCGCGCTGATGCGCTGGGTGTAGCCCTCGACGCGAGGGAAACGGATCTCCAGGTGATCGCGCTCGGGCGAGAGGGCGTACACGTGGTGGACCCTGGGCGGCGGCGTCGGCGTCCCGGGCGTGGCCTTGAGCGGGATCAGCTCGAACGGGACGCCATAGACCTTGGCGACCTCC
>Ga0209343_10004797_pt1 | contig 16636 bp, 14 predicted proteins | sample RifCSPlowO2_02_FD_184026 | JGI IMG/M metagenome (GOLD analysis project Ga0209343, IMG submission 184026) | Groundwater microbial communities from Rifle, Colorado - Rifle CSP2_plank lowO2_0.2 (SPAdes) (version 2) | ecosystem: Environmental > Aquatic > Deep subsurface > Groundwater | place... | reverse complement strand
GCTGCTGATACATTCTGTGAGTCGCAGAGGCTGTTATAAGTCTTACATGCTTCATCTGTTCTCTCCTCTATAACCTTAACCCCTTTGGAATTGAAATAATCCCTTACTTCCTTTAAGACCTTCATCATTCCCGATGCGCCTGTGCCTACAATCAAAGCCTCGTCCTTTTCTATCTCAATATCTTTTAAATCGCCAAGGCAGAGTTCATGTCCTTCCTTTCTCCACCAGTTTGGTATCACCCTGTCTTTTAAGAGTATAACATCTGATGAATAGCTCTTACCGTCTATTACGATATTCCCAAAACTGTAGGAATCAATCTTGAATTTCCACCTATTTATATTCCTCTCTTCGGCTGCATATTTATTGTAGCAGACATAACATATCTTCCCATTCTGGGTAGCCATCTTCATATACTCCTCTTTAGGACCCAAATTCCTTCCACATTTAAAACAGTTTGACATGGCAATCATTATAATGCAAAATACTATTCGGTGAAAGGGAAATATAGCAGTATATGAAAGTAGCAATAATTCATGACTGGCTTACAGGAATGAGGGGTGGGGAGAAATGTCTGGAGGTCTTCTGTGAGATATTTCCCGATGCCGACCTTTATACATTAATCCATATACCTGGCTCTGTTTCGAGAGTAATAGAAAACAGAAATATAAAGACCTCCTTCATCCAGAAAATGTTGGGGGCAAGAAAACACTACCGTTTTTATCTCCCTCTTTTCCCGCTGGCTATAGAGAGTTTTAATCTTAAAGGATATGACCTCATCATCTCCAGCAGTCATTGTGTAGCCAAAGGCGTAATTCCACCTCCATCAGCTGTTCATATATGTTATATCTATACCCCTATGAGATATGTCTGGGACCTTTATGAAGATTATTTTAACAAGGAAAGGACAGGCTGGTTTTTTAGAAAGGCTATAAGAATATTTGCCCACTATTTGAGGATGTGGGATTTTACATCCAGTGGTAGGGTGGATTATTTTGCTGCCATCTCAAACCATGTTGTGAAAAGGATAAAAAAATATTACAGAAGAAATGCTGAGGTGATATACCCTCCTGTGGACTGTGATAAATTTTCTTTATCCGAAAAGGCAGAAGATTTTTATCTCATTGTTTCTGCATTTGCCCCTTATAAAAAGCTTGATATCGCTATAGAGACATTTAACCATCTTGGAGCCCCGTTAAAGATAATTGGGGAGGGGCAGGATGAAAAGAGATTAAGAAGCCTTGCAAAATCAAATATAAAGTTTTTAGGATGGCAGAGTGATACTGTATTAAAAGAATATTATTCCAGATGCAAGGCACTCATCTTCCCCGGTGAGGAGGATTTTGGGATAGCACCTCTTGAGGCAATGGCATCAGGGAGACCTGTTATTGCTTATGGGAAGGGTGGAGCTATTGAAACGGTGATTTCATTAAGCCATCAGTTACCAGTCACCAGTCACCAGTCAGAAAAAACACCAACGGGTGTATTTTTCTATGAGCAAACTCCAGAGGCACTAATAGAGGCGGTTAAATATTTTGAGGAGAATCAAGGGATGTTTGATGGACAGTCAGTCAGAAATCATGCCCTGAAATTTGACAGGAATATTTTTAAAGAAAAAATCAGAAGCTATATAATGGAGAAATACATGGAACACGGATTTCACAGATGAGACAGATTAGCACAGATAAAAAATTAATTTTTTAGTAAATTTATAAAAAATCTGCGAAAATCCGTTTAATCTGCGTAATCTGCGTTCTATTTTTGGTTTGATATGTTAAAAAAGCATGCCAAATTTTTTGAAAACATTCTTTTTCTAACTGACCTCGTTGTAATTGAACTGTCATGGTTCCTTGCCTATTATCTCCGTTTCTACAGCGGCTTACTGCCTGTAGAAAAGGGCATACCGCCCTTCAGAATTTACTTTTATTTAATTATTCCAATCCTCTTGATATGGGGCTTTGTCTTTAAGTCCTTTGGACTTTATCGTCCAAAAAGGATAGCTCCTTATTTAAATGAGATTTTTGATATCCTAAAGGCATGCACTTTTTCTGTCCTTATTTTGGTTTCTGTTACCTTTTTTTTCAGGCAGTATGAGTTCTCCCGCCTCGTGTTCTTGGGTTTTTGGGTAATGACTATTATTGCCCTCAGTCTGGAGCGGATTTTTTTCAGGGAGATTCTTAGATTTTTGAGAAGAAAGGGTTACAATCTCAGATATACCCTTGTAGCCGGGATAGGGAAACTGGCACAGGATATAGTTAAGAGAATAGAATTGCACCCTGAGATAGGGGTTAAGGTTATTGGGTTTTTATCGCAGCACGAAAATACCCCTACTTCGACCTCCCCTTTGTCCCCTCCTTACAAAGGGGGGGAAGGGGCAGTCAATGGAATTTCTGTTATCGGAACTTATAAAGATATAAGAAAGATAATAGAGGAAAAAGATGTTGACCAGGTTATCATAGCCTTATCTATGGAGGAGCATGCACTCATATTGGAACTATTAAAAGATATAGGGGATGAAATGGTTGATATAAAGGTTATACCTGACCTATGTGAGTTTATGACGCTTCGTGGCGGGATTGATGAGCTTGATGGCCTGCCGATTATAAGTCTTCAGGATACTCCGTTGTATGGCTGGAACATCGTCATAAAAAGGACCTTTGATATAATATTCTTCATCATTGCAATAATCTTAACTGCACCACTTTTTTTATTAATATCACTCCTGATTAAAATAACATCCATTGGACCCATATTCTATAAACAGGAGAGGATGGGGCTGGATGGTAAGAAATTTATCACCTATAAATTCCGCACAATGATGGTAAATGCAGAAGAAAATACCGGACCTGTATGGGCAAAGGAGAATGATGAAAGAAAGACTACTATAGGCACTTTTTTAAGGAGGACAAATCTTGACGAAATGCCGCAATTCTTTAATGTCCTTAAAGGGGATATGAGTATTGTAGGACCAAGACCTGAGAGACCTGTATTTGTGGAGCAGTTCAAAAAATCAATACCTCAGTATATGTTGAGACACAAAATGAAGGCAGGCATAACTGGCTGGTCACAGGTAAATGGCTGGAGGGGGAATACATCCATAGAAAAGAGAATTGAATATGACCTATATTATATTGAAAACTGGTCATTGATGTTTGATATTAAAATTATACTGATGACCCTGTGGAAGGGGTTTAAAAATGCATATTAATCGGCCGTCAGTCAATAGTCGTGAGTCAACAGTCGTGAGTCAATAGTCAAAAACATGAAAATAATTGCCATCATTCCTGCCAGATATGCCTCTACAAGATTCCCCGGCAAACCCCTCGCAATGATAAATGGCAAACCCATTATACAATATGTCTTTGAAGCTGCATCAAAAGCGTCTCTGATTAACAGGGTTATAGTTGCCACTGATGACGAAAGGATTTTTAGAAAAGTTAAAGAATTTGGCGGGGAGGCATGGATGACCTCATCTAATCATATATCTGGGACAGATAGAATTTCAGAGGTTGCAAAAAAGATTGATGCGGATATAATAGTAAATGTGCAGGGGGATGAACCATTAATAGAACCAGAGGTAATTAATCAGGCAGTTGAGCCGTTTATTAATCAGAACTCAGAATTATATATGGGGACAATCTGCACAGAAATTAAGAGTGAAGATGAATTAAAAGATCCCAATGTAGTAAAGGTTGTCATTGACCGCAGTGGCTATGCACTCTATTTCTCCCGTTCACCTATTCCATATAATAGAGATAAGTGGGCAAGTGGGCAAGGGGGCAAGGAATCACTTGAATCCTCGAACCCTCGAACCCTTGAACCCTGCTATTATAAGCATATAGGACTTTATGTCTATAGGAAGGACTTCCTTATAAAATTTTCTGAACTTTCCCCAACCCCCCTTGAAGAGACAGAGAAATTAGAGCAGTTGAGGGTATTGGAGCATGGCTATAAAATAAAAGTAATAAAGACAGATTATGATTCAATCGGTGTTGATACACCGGAGGATTTGGAAAGGGTAAAGCAAGCAATGAGCAATGGGCAACGAGCAATGAGTAAAACTCGCTCCTAAATACTTACTACTCGTTACTCATTGCTAATTGCTTAAGATTTTGTATATGAACAAAACTAAATATATCTTTGTTACAGGTGGTGTCCTTTCTTCTCTTGGAAAAGGTCTGGCATCAGCTTCTATAGGTGCCCTCCTTGAAGCGAGAGGACTTAAAGTAACACTGTTAAAAATGGACCCATATATAAATGTAGACCCTGGCACAATGAATCCGTATCAACATGGAGAGGTTTTTGTTACTGATGATGGTGCGGAGACAGACCTTGACCTTGGTCACTACGAGCGATTTGTCAACACGAAGATGACAAAGGCAAACAATGTTACCACAGGTAAAATATACAAATTAGTTATAGATAAGGAGAGGAAAGGGGATTATTTAGGTGGAACAGTTCAGGTAATCCCACATATAACAGATGAGATAAAGAAATGCTTTTTAGCTGTCAGAGATAACTTTGACATTGTTATATGTGAAATAGGTGGAACTGTTGGAGATATAGAGAGCCTCCCATTTCTTGAGGCAATGAGACAATTCAAGTTTGATATGGGAAGAGAGAATATTCTCTACATTCATTTAACCCTTGTTCCCTATGTCAGGACCGCTGATGAACTCAAGACAAAACCAACACAACACAGTGTAAAGGAATTGCGAGAAATAGGTATACAGCCCGATATATTACTCTGTCGAACAGAGAAATTACTCTCAGATGACCTAAAGAGAAAGATTGCCCTGTTCTGCAATGTAGATAAAGAATCGGTTATTACAGCCAGAGATGTGGATAATATATATGAAGTCCCACTTGCCCTTCATCAGGAGAGTCTGGATAATATTATTATAAACCTCCTGCATCTCAATACAAAACCTCCAGACCTTTCACCATGGGAAAGTATTATAAAAAGGATAAAGGAACCCAAAGGCGAGGTTGCTATTGCTATTGTAGGTAAATATGTGGAATTGAAGGAGTCTTACAAAAGCCTCTATGAGGCATTAACACACGGTGGAATAGATAATGATGTGAAGGTAAAACTAAAGTGGGTAGATGCGGAGGAGATAGAAAAAAGTGGGTCTGAAGGGGGACTTAAAGATGCCGATGGGATTCTTATTCCAGGCGGGTTTGGGTCAAGAGGAATAGAGGGAAAGATAACAGCTATAAGATATGCCAGAGAAAACAAGGTGCCGTTCTTCGGGATATGTCTCGGGATGCAGTGTGCTGTCATTGAATTTGCAAGGAATGTCTGCGGACTTACAGATGCCAGCAGTTCTGAATTCAATCCATCTACACCCAACCCTGTAATAGATATACTTCCGGAGCAAAATAATATAATAAACAAGGGTGGAACAATGAGACTCGGTGCATATCGCTGTCAGCTTAGAAAGGACTCACTTGCCTTCAGGGCTTATGGAAAAAGAGAGATTTCCGAAAGGCATAGACATAGGTATGAGTTTAACAATAAATACAGGATGCAGCTTGAAGAGGCAGGGTTAAAAATCAGCGGCTTATCACCTGAAGGGAATTTAGTTGAGATAATAGAGATTGAAGACCACCCGTGGTTTCTTGCAGGACAATTCCATCCTGAATTTAAGTCTTCACCAAAAAATCCACATCCCTTATTCAGGGAATTTATAAAGGCATCACTAAATTATAAAAGGTCATGAAAGAAATTATTGTAGGCAAAGTCAAAATAGGGGGAGAAAATCCCCTCATCTTAATTGCAGGTCCCTGTGTAATAGAGAGTGAGAAGTCTGCACTTGATACAGCGGAAAAACTTAAAGATATTTGTAAGGAGATTAATATCCCCTTAATTTACAAATCATCCTATGACAAGGCAAACAGGACTTCTGTCAAGTCCTTCCGTGGTGTCGGTCTAAAAAAAGGCTTAAAGATATTGAAAAAGGTAAGAGATAAATTTAATATCCCTGTCCTCTCTGATATTCATAAGGAGGAAGATATTAAAGAGGCGGCAGATGTGCTTGATATAATACAAATACCTGCATTCCTGAGCCGTCAAACAGATTTGATAATTAAAGTCGCAAAGACTGGCAGAGTAGTAAATGTAAAAAAGGGGCAGTTCCTTGCACCATGGGATGTAAAGAATATAATCAAAAAGATAGAATCCACGGGAAATAAAAAAATCCTGATTACAGAGAGAGGTGTCAGCTTTGGATATAACAATTTAATAGCTGACATGAGGTCGCTACCAATAATGAGGGGTTTTGGCCACCCTGTAATCTTTGATGCCACCCATTCCCTCCAATTACCAGGCGGAGCAGGAAACTCTTCAGGCGGACAGAGGGAATTTGTCCCTCATATTACAAGGGCAGCAGTGGCTACAGGATGCGATGGAATCTTTATGGAAGTCCATCCCGACCCTGATAAAGCACCCTGTGATGGACCAAACATGCTTAAGATGGACAACCTCCCTTCCCTTTTAAAACAGATAAAAGAGATTGACAGAGTTGTTAAATCCCCCCTCGCCCCCCTTTAAAAAGGGGGATTTTATTTCTTCTCCCTCAGCCTCAGAAACGGTTCAAACAAATCAATTGGAATCGGAAATATGATTGTTGTGGCATTTTCTGATGCAATCTCACGGAGTGTCTGTAAGTATCTAAGCTGTAATGCTGAAGGCTGTGTGGCTATTATCTCTGCGGCATCTGTTAGTTTCTGGGCAGCCTGATATTCACCCTCTGCATTTATTACCTTTGCCCTTCTCTCCCTTTCTGCCTCAGCCTGTTTAGCCATTGCCCTCTGCATCTCCTGTGGTAAATCCACATGCTTAACCTCCACATTTGTCACCTTTATACCCCACGGGTCAGTGCGTTTATCAAGTATTGTCTGAAGATTTAAATTTATCTTATCCCTTGCTGAGAGGAGTTCATCCATCTCTGCGGCACCAAGTATGCTCCTCAATGTTGTCTGTGATAACTGGGATGTTGCATAAAGATAGTCTTCAACCTCAATTACCGCCTTCTCAGGAATGATGACCCTGAAATATACAACTGCATTTACCTTCACCGATACATTGTCCCTTGTTATTATATCCTGTGGTGGGACATCCAGGGCTATCAATCTTAGGCTGACCCTAACCATTTTATCAATCCCAGGCAGGACAATAATTAAGCCAGGTCCCTTCGTACTTAAAAATCTACCCAGCCTGAAAATTACACCCCTCTCATACTCCCTTAATACTTTTATAGATGAAAGTATTAAAAGGGCAATTACTATAATAAAAATTGGTATTCCACCCATTTTGACCTCCCCCTAAAAAGTGTCAGAGCCGCAAAGAGTCAGAGTGTCAAAGGAAAATATCAAGACTTTGACACTTTGACACTTTGATACTTTGACACTATTAATTTTAATCCCTCAACCCCTGTTACCACCACTTCGCTTCCGCCCTTTATCTCCTCGCTGCTGTGTGCATCCCATAATTCACCATGGATAAATACCTTGCCTTCACCCTTTATATCGGATTCCGCAACCCCCATTTCTCCAATCAATCCCTCCTTTCCAGTTGTTGGTTTTTTCCGCTGTATCTTTATACCTGCACCTACCAAAAACAGGAAAAAGGCAGCGGTCCCCGCAGCAGCAGGTAGAATCAGATACAGGGAGATTTTCATATATGGCGCAGGAGATTCAATCAGCATAATTGAGCCAAGGACTAAAGATATAATTCCGCCAAGGGTAAGGGCGCCATAACTTGTCACCTTTATCTCAAGAATAAACAGGATAATGCCAAGCAATATGAGTAACAGCCCTGCATAATTTACAGGGAGTGCCTGTAGTGAATAGAATGCCAGTATGAGTGATATTGCCCCCACTATCCCCGGCAATATAGCCCCAGGATTAGAGAGCTCAAAAAACAGCCCATAGAATCCGAGGAGCATAAGCATATAGGCAATATTTGGATTTGAGAGTGCATCAAGAATCCTCTGCCTCAAGCTCATCTCAATATACTTTAATTTAATTCCATCTGTGTTTATAGTCTTTGCCCCTCCTTCAACTTCTACCTTTCTGCCATTTATCTCCTTTAAGAGCAAATCAATGTTCTCTGCTACAAGGTCAATTACATTCTCCTTCTTTGCCTCATCCTCAGAGATTGAGACACTCTTCCTCACCGCCTTCTCTGCCCAGACCTCATTCCTACCCCTCTTCTTTGCAAGGGAAATGATATATGCGGCAGCATCATTTTCAACCTTTTTGGACATCTCCCTGTCCATCTTTCCACCCATATTTACAGGGTGAGCAGCACCTATGTTGGTCCCGGGTGTCATAGCGGCTATATGGGCTGCAATGGTTATAAATGCACCGGCAGATGCCGCCCTTGAACCACTTGGTGAAACATATACAACTATCGGAATACTTGAAGCCATCATCTCTTTTATTATCATCCTCATTGATGTATCAAGTCCCCCTGGGGTGTCAAGCTGTATGATTAAAACTTCAGCATTACTGACAGATGCCTCTTTTATACCATTGATAATATACTCAGCAGAAACTGGATTTATTACTCCATCAACTTTTAAAACTATCGCATGCCGAACTTCGCTGTAAGATGGTATTTGGAGAAAAAGAAGTGATAGGAGTATGAGAAAATAGCTTATGTTTTTCTTCATAAATCATTTTAACTTGTCTTTGTATAGACAATCTAATACAATAAAACACTTAAAGTCAAGCCCCGCACATAAAACTTATGTGCGGGGTAAAGTGGAGGATACATGAAAAAGGCACTGATTACAGGTATTACCGGGCAGGATGGTTCATATCTGGCAGAATTTTTGCTGGAGAAAGGCTACAGGGTTGCAGGTATAGTCAGAAGGTCATCTACTGAGAGTTTTGAGAGGATAGACCATATTAAAAACAAGGTTGAACTTAAACAGGCTGACCTGCTTGACCAGTTATCAATAATTGATGCAATAAAGGAATTTGAACCAGATGAGATATACAATCTTGCTGCCCAGTCCTTCGTCCCTACATCATGGACCCAGCCCATACTTACCGGAGAATTTACTGCCTTGGGCGTTACACGGATGCTTGAGGCAATAAGACACATAAGTAAAAATATAAAATTTTATCAGGCGAGCAGCAGTGAGATGTTCGGAAAGGTTCAGCAGATACCTCAGAATGAGAAGACTCCATTTTATCCCCGAAGTCCTTATGGTGTGGCAAAGGTCTATGGCCACCTGATAACTGTGAACTACAGGGAGAGTTACAATATATTTGCATGCTCGGGAATACTCTTTAATCATGAGTCTCCGCGAAGGGGTCGTGAGTTTGTTACAAGGAAGGTAACGGAAGGGGCAGTCAAAATTAAACTTGGACTGGCGAAGGAATTAAGGCTTGGCAACTTTGAGGCTAAAAGGGACTGGGGATACGCAAAGGATTATGTAAGGGCAATGTGGCTTATGCTCCAGCAGAAAGAACCATCTGATTATGTTATTGCAACAGGGAAAGAACATTCAGTGCAGGAGTTGGTGAAGATTGCGTTTGGACACCTTGGACTCAAATGGAAGGATTATGTTGTAATAGACCCTGCCCTTATTCGTCCTGCAGAGGTAGACCATCTTGTCGGTGACTATTCAAAGGCAAAGAAGGAATTAGGCTGGGAGCCTCATGTATCATTTCAGGAATTAATAGAGATGATGGTAGAGGCAGATATGGAGAGACTGAAAAAATCTCTTTAGCCACAGACTTACACAGACCTACAGTCCCATTGTTTCATTGCTTCATGGTTTCATTGTTTTAACAATGGGACAATAAAACAATGTAGCAATGGTTATTGGTTATTACCTATGCGTGCTCTTATCACAGGCGTTACCGGCTTTGTCGGCTCTCATCTATCGGAATTTTTAATAGAAAAGGGACTTGAGGTATTTGGAATTACTTCTTCCGGCAGAACATTGCCTTCAGAAAGAATAAAAATTTTAAAATGCGATATAAGGGACGCTGCCAAGGTCAAGGATATACTGTCTGATATAAAACCACAGCAGATATACCATTTATCTGCCATATCTTCCCCTTTAAATTCTATAAAAAATCCGAGGACGACCCTTGATATAAACTTTTATGGGACATTAAATCTGGTAGAAGCACTAAGAAAGACAGGGTTGGATTCTCATATATTATTTGTAGGTTCTGTAGATGAATATGGTGCGGCATCAGAAAAATACATACCGATAAAAGAAGACTGCCCTTTAAATCCTTTAAGTCCCTATGCAGTAAGCAAGACATCGGCAGATATGTTGTGTTATTCCTATGTTAAGACCTACGGTATGAATATAGTCAGAGTGAGACCTTTCAATCATACAGGACCTGGTCAGAGGGCAGAGTTTGTATGCTCCGGTTTTGCAAAACAGATTGTTGAGATTGAAGCTAAAATCAGAGAGCCTGTTATTTATACAGGCAATAGAGAGATACAGAGGGATTTTACTGATGTGAGGGATATGGTATCAGCATACTATCTTGCTCTTAAAAAGGGGGCAAGTGATGAGGTTTATAACATTTGTTCAGGGAATACTTATTCAATTCTGTGGATTCTCAATACACTTTTAAAGTCTGCAGGACTATCAGTGGAGATAAGAGAAGATAAATCAAAATTAAGGCATGGAGATGTTAAAGTTATAAAAGGGGATTGCAGTAAATTCAGGGCGATAACGGGCTGGAAATCAACAATACCATTTGAAAAGACCCTTAGTGATTTGCTTGATTACTGGAGGGGAAAAATATTATAGTATCAAAGTGTCAAAGTATCAAAGCAAAAAAACTATGACACTATGACACTCTGACTCTCTGACACTTAAATGACCTTGCCCTTTAATCTGACCTATTTCCTTTATTTTTACACACTCTGGATGGTGGAAGCCTTTCTCCCCATCTACTTTAAATCTATTTCCATACCTGATAAAAGCATAGGATTACTCGTTGGTGCTTTTGCCGCCTCCTCATCAATAAGCATTATTCCTGCCGGAATAGTATCAGACCGTATTTCACCATGCTCCATAATAAGAATCGGGATTATACTTTTTTTGATATATCTTCTCGGATTGATACAGTCGAGTTTAACATTAACTATCTTATCATTTACCATCATTGGAGGTATTGGTTCTACACTTATAAACATCGGCTTAAATACCTCATTTTACAAAGGGCTTAAAGAGATGGGGAGGGGGAGCCGGATAGGGTCTTTTCTTTTCAGTTCCTCTGCAGGATATTCTCTTGGACCATTATCGGCAGGATATTTACTGCACAGGGCAGATATGAAATTTGTCTTTATTTTTGGGATTGTGGGTTGGACTTCTTGCATACCTGTCAGGAAGGATTTTTGACCGCACAAAGGACATCCTTTTGTTCCTGTGGTCAGGGATGATTATCTCAGGCATCTTTCAGATTGCCACGGCACATACCCAATGGTACTGGGATGTCCTTACAATGCGTATGTTACACACTATTGGTGATTCTTTTTTAATACTCTCCAACGGTTACCACATAAACTTCATAACTACAGGCATCCTCTCCTTGTTATCCGGTATTTTTATGTTCCTTTTAAGAAATAAATTAAAATTATCTTTTAGTCCCCTGAGGTATTATAAGACCTGACCTGTAACCCTGTCTGCAAATTGACATAGCAAGACAGTCATGGTAGAGTGTATGAGAATGCAATATATTATATCCTTTAGCAATCCCGTAATAAATCCTCCATACAGTTATTACTTTTAAAATCCATTATGATAGATACTCCCTTGTTTTTTAGATTCTCAATCCTTATAGTTTTTTTAGATTCTCAATTCTTGTAGTCTTTATGGTTATATCGGCATTCTTTTCAGCCTGTGAGGCTGCCTTTTTTTCCCTTAGCAAGGTGAGGATTGACACCATTAAAGGAAAGGGGGGAAGAGGGGAGATTGTTGCGTCCCTTCTGGAAAAACCGAGAAAGCTGCTGATAACAATCTATTTGGGGAATGACCTTATTAATGTAGCCATATCGGCTGTTATTGCCTCTATCAGCCTGCATATCTTTGGAAGCAGGGGGATATCAATTGCAATCGGTGCCGGCACATTTCTGCTTCTGATATTTGGAGATATAGTACCAAAGACCTTTGCCATAAAGAATAATGAGAGGGTGGCACTCCTTTCAGCCTACCCGCTTAAGGTTTTTTCCTCTCTAATTCGTCCAGTTCAAGTGATATTCACTTCTATTGCCAACAGGGCTATCCTTATTTTTGGGGGAAAGAGGTTAGATGAAGAACCTGTGATTACAGAGGAGGAGATAATGACTATGATGGAAGTTGGGGAGGATGAGGGTGCAATTAAATCAGAAGAGAAGGAGATGATACAGAATGTATTTGAATTGGTGGATACAAAGGTTGGAGATATTATGACTCCAAAGGAAGATATATTTGCTGTTGATGTTAATTCTAATCTTAAGGGTGTGGCATCAAGGATTAAAAGTTCTTTTTATTCAAGGATACCTGTATATGAAGGGAATATTAATAATATCATAGGGATACTTTATTTCAAAGATTTGATGAAATATATGCACAGCGAGCAGCTCACTCCCCCATTAAAAGAAATACTCCAACCGGCATTTATTGTGCCGCACACAAAAAATGTCAGTAATTTATTAAAAGACTTTCAGAAGAAAAAAATACATATGGCAGTTGTTCAGGATGAAAAAGGGAAAGCGGCAGGGCTTGTAACAATGGACGATTGCCTTGCCGAACTTGTGGGAGAGATATAGCATAATGGATATCTTTGTCATAATACTTATTGTAATTTTCTGTCTGGTTGCGGAGGGATTTTTTGCTGCTTCTGAAATAGCATTTGTGTCTGTAAACAGGATAAGGATTAAACATGAGGCAGAATCAGGTTCATTGCCCGCAAAAAAGATAGAATCACTTCTTTCCTCTCCTGAGAAGCTATTCGGGACATGCTCTCTCGGAATAAACCTTTCTGTTGTTACCGGCACATCCGTAGTTACAAGTCTTTTGGTTGTAAGATATGGAAATATGGCAGACTTTTATGCAACTCTTATCATGGCTCCTTTAAGTATAATACTTGCTGAAATTATACCGAAGAGCGTCTTCCAGCACAGGGCTGATTTCTTTGCTAGATTATCTATATACCCGCTAAGGGTTGCAATGCTTGTTTTATATCCGTTTGTCATTGTCACATCTCATATTACAAATTTTATTCTGATGGTTTTTATGAGAGGGGGGAAATTTGAAAATCGTATTATAACAAGGGAAGAAATCAGGCATTTAATAAGGATGGGAGAAAGGAAACTCGGGCTTAATATAGAAGAAAGGAAAATGATACACAAGATATTCAGTTTCAAAGATATAACTGTAGAGGAGTGTATGGTTCCGCTTATAAATCTCGTGACAATTGAAGAGAACTCTACCATAGAGATGGCGAGGAAGAGGATAGAGGATACAAATTACTCCCGCATTCCTGTCTTCAGGGACAGGATATATAATATCTGCGGGATACTGAATGCCTCTGACCTCCTGAGGTCATCGGAAGAAGACACTTTAAAAAGTCTGGTAAAACCTGTTTACTATACACCAAAAATAAAGAAGATAAGCGAGCTTTTAAAGGAACTGCAGGCTGCAGGTCTTCAGATGGCAGTAGTTGTGGATGAATATGGCGGGACTATAGGGATGGTGACAATAGAGGATATGCTTGAAGAAATTGTTGGCGAAATTGAAGACGAGCATGATGCAGGGGAAAGACTCTATGAAGTGAATTCTGACGGCACATATATAATTAACGCAAAAATGGAGATTGATACAATAAATGAACATATGCCATTTAAAATACCGAAGGGAGATTATGAGACACTGGGGGGGTTTTTGCTTAATCAATTCCAACGGATTCCAAAGTCGGGAGATACAGTAGGGTATGGAGATTTGATTTTCAAGATAATTGATTCAGATGATAGGAGTGTAAAAAAAGTAGAGGTAACAAGAAAAAAGGTAAGCAGTAAGGAGTAGGCAGTGCAGTTTATCTTCATCCAACTCCCTCAAAAACCTGCTCATAGTTTCTTTTAATTCCTTCCGACTGACCTCATGACCAAAATCATTACATTATTTGTAAATATCGTGAGTGCCAATATCTAAAAACAAAACCTCCTCATCGTTAAGGAAAATAAATTTTATACGATAAGAGTAATTTATCCAGAATGACCAGCATTCTTTCTCTTTACCAGAGAGTTTATGTGTTTTTAAGATTGGATTAAATGGATTTTCCTTGAATATCTTTTCTTTCTTTTCAGCTTCACCTATTATTCTTTCTGGAAGTCTCTTTAAAGATTTAAGAAACTTTTTTGAGTAATTAACGCTTTTTACTCTGCCTTCTTTGTCTTCTCTCATATACCTTTAAAGCTTCTTTCAGAGAAGTAGCTTCAACTGTGTCTCCCTTTTCATACTCTTTTAATCCCTCTTCAACCATTTTATCTAGTTCCTCTGCCATCTTTCCTTTTAAATAATAAGTAGGCACTGCCCTTTCACAGAGTTTTTGATATTCCTTTAAGGATAAAATTACAACTCCACCCTGTTTTTCTATTTTCTCTCTATCAATAGTAACTGTAGCCATGTATCTAATATATCACTACCTCTAAAATAAAGTCAAACAGTGTCTTTGCGGGCAGGCATTTGTTTGGTATAATCGGAACCGCTGACGGCATAGATCATCTCATGTTGTGGTTTGCGGGCAGGCATTTGTTTGGTATTATCCCCTGCCCAGAAGTAAGCTTCGCAGGATAGCCCCTATGGGGTAAACCTATTAAGCCTCTCATTCGAGGGGCTTTTTTATTTTGAAGTTATTATAGTATAAAAACAGTTTTTATTGTGATAAGATTTTTTGCTATAATGTTGTGCGGAGGCAGATAAAATGAAGTTTTTAAATCTCCCCGCCATTCAAAAGGCTTTAGAAGAGGGGAGTATTGTTGTTTTTGAACAAATCCGCATAAGAATTCGCCCTTTACCAATAACCCGTGAGGAAAAAATGTAAGGAGGCATTCTATCAAAATATTCGGTAATACTACTGGCTTAAAGCCATCTGATATAAAGAAGATAGAAAACATATATCGGAGGAGAATACCGCCGCATGATGTTATTACTCATGAACTTGCACGATACCTCACAGAGTTATCTTCTGAGATTAACAGGCAGATAGGCATACTTGTTGACAGAAAGGGGAAGATAGATTTTGTAATTGTTGGAAGTCACAGCGAAATAGTAATCCCCGACCTTTCTGCCTACAGGGTGGGAATTGGGAGGCTGAGGGGACTCAGGTGTTTACATACTCATTTAAATAACGAGCCTCTCACAAAAGATGACCTCACAGACCTTGCCATGTTGAGGCTTGACCTCATGTCTGCGATAGAGGTTAAAGAGGATGGATTACCCGGCAGAATATATACAGCACATTTGCTCTCCGGAAATCCCCCCTTGCCCCCCTTTAATAAAGGGGGGATGGGGGGATTTAAAATGTGGGAAATCCTCCCCCCTAAACATATAAGTCAATATGATGTCGATGCCCTATCCCTCATAGAGACGATTGAAGATGAATTGTACAGGACACAGAGGGTAAGAACAATAAAAGAAAAAGACAGGGCGATACTTGTGAGTGTGACTACAGTCGGAAGGGAGACTGCGGAGAGGTTTCTGGAAGAATTAAAGGAACTGGCGAGGACTGATGATATAGAGGTAATAGATGCAGTAATAATCAGACCCCGCCAGATAAATGCAAAGTATTTAATGGGTGAAGGACAATTGAGGGAGTTGATTATAAAAAGTCTGCAATTGGGGGCAGACTTCATAATATTTAATGAAGAGCTGACTCCAACTCAACTCAGGGAAATAGCCAACTTTACGGAGATGCACATTACTGATAGAACCCAATTGATACTTGATATATTCGGCAGGAGGGCATTCAGCCGTGACGGAAAGGTGAAGGTGGAGCTTGCAAAACTCAAGTATATGCTCCCACGATTATCAGTTAAAGATGATGCACTCTCAAGGATAAGAGGTGGTATCGGTGTAAAAGGTCCCGGTGAGACAAAACTTGAGATAGGCAGGAGGCGGATAAAGGACAGGATTGCCCATCTTGAAAAGGAACTGAGAACCCTTGCCTCCGAGAGGATAGTGAGAAAATCAAAGAGGGTGAAGACAGATATGCCTATAATCTCCATCATAGGCTATACAAATGCAGGGAAATCAACACTCTTAAATGCACTTACAGAGAGCCATGTATTGGTTGAGGATAAACTTTTCGCAACACTTGACCCTACAAGCAGAAGGCTGAGATTCCCGAGGGAGCAGGAGGCTATTATAAGTGATACGGTTGGATTTATAAGTAATCTGCCGTCAGATTTGCTGGATTCATTCCGCTCTACACTGGAAGAACTGCATGATGCAGACCTCTTGATACACATAGTAGATATAAGTAACCCTGCCTTTGAGGAACAGATGAAGACTGTGGAAAATATATTATTGGAATTAAAACTATCACAAATTGCAAGATTACTCGTTTTTAATAAGTGTGACAGGGTAGAGAGAGAGGCTGTGGAGAACTTCTG
>Ga0209343_10004796_pt1 | contig 16636 bp, 9 predicted proteins | sample RifCSPlowO2_02_FD_184026 | JGI IMG/M metagenome (GOLD analysis project Ga0209343, IMG submission 184026) | Groundwater microbial communities from Rifle, Colorado - Rifle CSP2_plank lowO2_0.2 (SPAdes) (version 2) | ecosystem: Environmental > Aquatic > Deep subsurface > Groundwater | place: Rifle... | reverse complement strand
ACAGCGCCCCGGCGGATTCGAGTGCGGGACGGTGTCTGCTCTCTCTTTGTCTCGCGCGCGATATACCTTCGCATTCCGTATCGGCGCCAAAGCGGAAAACCAAGAGGCCTGTGGAGAGAATTTTTTTCTCCGGATCGGGGTGAAGGAATGCCGCGGGGAAATCGGGGAGACTAATCGCCGCAATCCGAGTACAATCAAGCCGAGTGGATTTTTCCGGCGGCTTTTTTATGCTCCTGGCAGTCCTGCCTCTGGTTCTGGCGCTTGGTCCGCAGCAGAATTCGCGCGTCGAGTACGTGGTCTCGGAACTCGTTCGCAGCGGTTTCTCGCAACAGGAAACAGACGCACTCTTCCGCGATCCCCGCCTCCGACTTTACCCGCCCCGGACCATCCGGCCACGGAAGATTGATTGGGACCAATTCATTGCCCGGTTGATTGCTCCGGCGTCGGTCAGCCCGGGGAACCAGTACTTGCTCGATCACCAGGAGGCGTTGCGCCGGGCGGAGGAGCAATTCGGGGTGGAGAAAGAAGTGCTGGCGGCGCTGTTCCGAGTGGAGAGCAATTTCGGGCAAAATACGGGGCGCTACGGCACGTTCAACGTCTTCTACACATTTCTGGTGCGCAGCACAGAAGAAAGGCGATGGAAATGGGCCGCGGAGAATCTGGTGTCGCTCGCGGCCTACTGCAAGGCCGCCCGAACCGACTGCTTTGCGATTCGCGGTTCCTACGCGGGGGCCCTGGGGCCGGCGCAATTCCTGCCGTCGTCGCTCCAGACCTACGGCCGGGACGGCAGCGGCGACGCGCTCGTCAATCCCTTCGATCCCGCCGACGCCCTGTTCAGCGCCGCCAACTTTCTCATCGAGCACGGCTGGCACGCAGACAAGATCGGGGCGCTCGGGAAGTACTATGGCTCCGCGAACGGCTATCCCCGGGCGATCCTCGCGTACGCCGAGGCGCTCGGAATGGCTCCGCGGTGACTCGCCTCGCCCGCGCGGTGGCGACGACATCGCGGCACGGGCAAAGGATGCGGGCACGGATTAGGGGTATGGGAGCGTGTTTGGCCGGGATGGGTTTTGCAATCGGAATCGGCTGGTCCCGCGCTGGGATTATCACATCGAGAATTTCTTCGGCAAGGTCCGGCTCGGCGGTATGAAAATCAGGCTCCGCAATTATTGAGACGGGCTGTAGTGTTCTGGAACACCCTGGAGTATTCCGACGGCGGTGGGAGAGTGAACCCCGCAAGATGCCAGGAGTTGCTGAAAAGGGCTATAACGGACAAGACCTCCCCGCCCCCAAAGTCCACATCCTGCCATGAAGGTCCCACGGAGGGGAGGTTTTCAGCCTACTGCTTCTGCCTTGCGTCCCCGCTGAGTATCTCGATGTATCCCATGAGATTAGAGGTATGTCCCGCCCACCAGATGCGGTTCGGCTGGTTGGGGTCAACCTCCATCCTTCTAACGTCTGACTCCGCGCTGATCATGGGATATTCGACGTAGGCTTGGGTCTGGGGATCGAATCGCGCAATCTTGTCCGCCCTCTGTTCACTGAACCAAATCAGCTTGCTCTTGGGGTCTCCCGATACGGCATAGACACCGGAATTTTCGGTCGGAGGAGAAAATACGGTCATCTGGGTGGTCTTATAGTCAATTTTCAGAAGCTTCCCTGCGGAATAGCAGCCCACCCAAAGGTTGCCGTCCGAATCCGACCCCATCTTTCGATTGCCACAACCTTGCAAGGGGATGTCGAACTCATCAATTGTACCCGTATCCGGGACCAGGCGTCCCATCTTGTTCACGGCAAACTCGTTGAACCAGACCTTCCCATCGCCTGCTATCGCCATTCCGTATGGCGACGCGCCCCTGCCACCCGTCGCAACCCCGGAAGGAACCTCATAGGTGACGAACTTGCCGGTTGCCGGGTTCAAACCCACTACCTGGTTAGCGAAGAGAATGGCCAGCCAGACGGTGCCGTCCGGGCGGACCACCATGGTATTGCCTCCGGGAGAGCCAATCCTCACCGCCGGGGCCGGGAAAACCTGGAACTTCCCGGTCTTCGTGTCGTAGCTCAACCATCGCCGATTGGGGCCCCCGTCCACCATCCAAAGCGAATTTCCGAGACCTTGAGCAATCGCGTTCAAGCGAAGCCCCCCCCAAGCCGCGGGCGGTGGAGAAACTTCGGTAAAAGCGAGCGTATTGACATCCAATTTACCCAGCAGTCCCCCTTTTCGTTCGCTCACCCAGCCGTTTCCGTCCTTGTCCACGGTGATTTCATGCGGTTCGCTGTCGTGGGTAGGGATTTCGTACTCCACCGCAAGATATTGAGTGGCCTCGCCGCTGAGCAAGGTTCTCGGCAAGCGGCTGTTGGGATCCGCCTTGGGGGTCTCGCCCAGGAAGTGGGTCGTCACGTAGTCCAACAGGACTTTCGCTTCCTCGTCAGTCAAGTCGGTGGCCGCCGTCACGGCGCGCGCGTAATCTCGCATTACTTCGATGCAGTCTTCCCACCCTTCCCGGGTGTAGCGGGCGCCGGAAACCCGCTGGGTGTCGTGGCATTGGGCGCATTTCGTCTCGGCGATTCGCTTGCCCTCTCCCTCCGGAAAAATCCTCGGCGTCCCCGGTTGGGGCTGTTGAGCGCGGGGTCCCGCGAGCGATAACATCGGCCCGCGCAGATTCCTCAGCCACACGTTCGCCGTGGATGATTTGCCCGCCCCCACATCCACCGGCGCGGACCACTCGCTTTGAAAATCACCCCCGATCCCCTGAACGCGATATTTGCCCGGAGGAAGGCCCCCGATTTGGTAGCTGCCTTGAGTCTGGCTGATGACCATAAAGGTGAGCCGTCGCTCCGCATTCTTTAGTTTCACAAAGGCTCCCGAGACCGCTTCGCCCGACGCACTCTTCACGATCCCTTGCACACTGCCGCCGTTGTTTACGGCCTGCGCAGAGTGTATTCCGACAATCGCCACCCCCATTGCGACTACCACAGCAATCTTCACCGTGAAATGCCTGAACATCATTTCTCCTCCTGGTTACCCCCATCTTTCGGGGTCGTGCTCCGAGTGCCCAGTCTCCCGGGATGGGCCTCGCGGTTTGCCTTTGCCGTCCCGCCGCCTCCCGTGCTCTACTTCCGGCCTCCCCTGCAGTGCTCTCCTTTGGATCTGGGTTCCTCTCACTGATCGGAGAACTCGAACACGTCGTGGGCATCGGTGTGGAGCGCGGGGCCCCCAGTGTTCGCAGCCGACAGGTGCCCTCCAATTAAGTGGAAGCGATTGCCGATTACTGTGCCGGCGACACCATGCCGGGGGGAGGGCATGGAGGGGAGAATGGACCATTGGTTGGAGGCGGGATCGTACGACTCCAGGGCCCGGTGGGCCGTAAGCAGATGCGCGTCATAGGTCTGGCCTCCCGCCACGTAGATCCGGCCCCGGTAAGTCCCGTGGGCTCCCCCACTCCTGGAGGTAGGCATCCTCGCCCGGGGCACACCCCAGCTATCCGTCGTCGGATCGTACTCCTCGACCACGTCGGTGTTGCTGGCGGCACTGGTGAAGCTCCCGCCGAGCTGGCCTCCGATGATGTAGACCTTGCCGCCCACAACACCGGCGAAGGCGTGGTTGCGCGCGGTGGGCATGGGGCTGCGGGTTTCCCACCGGTTCGTTGCCGGATCGTAGACCTCGTTCGTCTCCAGCGCGCGATGCGGGGTTGTGGCCGTGATCCGCGCCGTGGGGTCCTTCGCGCCGGGATGATGGCCGGCGCCGCCGATCACGTAAATCTTTCCCCCGACTTCCACCGCAACGGCTGCAAAGCGGATGGTCGGCATCGGCGCGAGCGCTTTCCAGGAATCGGCAGCCGGATCGTACTCCCACGAATTTTCGACTAGGATTTGGTTCGTGCCCCCGCCTTGTGCCCACGCCTCGCCGCCGAACACGTAAATCTTGCCGCGGTATTCGGCGACCGCGATGTGGCGCGAGGCGACCGCCATCGGCTTCTTCTTAGCCCACTGATTGGTGGCAGGACTGTACTCGTACACAAGGACACGGGGCGGCCCTGGCTCCCGGCCCTCGCCCACGGGGGCCCCGCCCAAGATATACAGTTTCCCGTTCGCGGTGACGGCGTAAATCTCCTCGGAGGGGTCCGGTATTGGCGCGAGCTTCAGCCAGCGCCCTTGCGCTTGCGCTGGCGAGGCCGCGGTAAACAGCAGGACGATCCACCCGGTGGCAACGACCGCGAGCATCCGTTGAATTGCCGACGACATCGTGTCTCTCCTCATAAGAGTGTCTCTCCTCCGTGAGCGGGATCTCAGACCGGCAGGACCGCTAACCGATCGGGAGAACCCTAGCTTCCCAGGGCGTCCAGACTTCCGTAGTAGCGGGGTGGCGGGCGCCCTTTCCCGCCCTACTTATCCGTGATCTCGAAGGCGTCGTGGGAATCGTAATTGGACCCCTGGCCCGGGCCGATGCCGCCGCTTTGCAGACGCCCGCTAATCACGTGGAAGCGATTGCCTACCACCGCGCTGCCAACGCCTTGCCGTGCCAGCGGCACAGAAGGAAGCGTGATCCATTGGTTGGCGGCGGGATCGTACGCCTCCAGGTCCCGGAATACCCCAGCCATGGCCCTATTCTGAAACTCGCCGCCGACCAGGTAGATCCGTCCCCCGTAGGTCCCAAAGCCCACCCCGCTGCGTGCGGTAAGCATCCGCGCCCGCAGCGCACCCCAGCTACCGGTCGCCGGATCGTACTCCTCCACGACATCGGTGTTGCTGGCGTCTCCCCCAATGAAGGGCGAGGCGACCCGACCGCCGAGAACATAGATCTTGCCGTTCACAGCGCCGATCGCGGCATGGTTACGCGCGGTCGGCATCGGGCTGCGGGTCTGCCAGGTGTTGGTCGCCGGATCGTAGGCTTCGTTTGCGCCCAGCGAGCGATGGGGCTGTGACGGACTCAGGGCGGCCTCCTTCGCGCCGGGATGCAGGCCCGCTCCGCCGATCACGTAAATTTTCCCTCCGACCTCAGCCGCCACGGCCGCGCCTCGTTTCGTCGGCATGGGCGCGAGCGCTTTCCAGGAATCGGCCGCGGGGTCGTATTCCCACGCATGGTCGCTCGGGAACCAATTGGACTCACCGGCTTCCTTCTGTATCCCGCCGCCGAACAAATAAACCTTGCCGCGGTATTCGGCGGCCGCAATGTGGTGCGCGGGCAGCGGCATCGGCTTCCTTTTGGTCCACTGATTGGCACCGGGGTCGTACTCATAGACAAGCCCCGGGGGAGTTGTCTGGCCGCCCGATGGGAGTCCCCCGAAGACATAGATTTTCCCGTTCACGGTGGCGCCGGCGATTTCAAACGCCGGTTCCGGGAACGGGGCCAGCTTCACCCATTTTCCTTGCGCTGGTGCGTTCCCAGGAAACATCAGAACAATCAGCGCGGCCAATGCGGTCGCGTTGACCGCCAGGCGAGCTTCCGAGCATCGCTTCAGTTCCGCTCTCACTGGTCCCTCCCGGCCCCTGTGGGGCCCATCAAAATATCAGCTTCATCCCAAACTGAATCTGGCGGTTGCTGGTAGCCGTGCCCGTGATCCGGCCCCCATTCGCGTTGCGGGCCCCGGATGACTGGAATAGGGCACTCCCCGGCAGCCGGAAGTTGGCGTGGTTGAGCAAGTTGAACGCCTCGGCGCGAAACTCCAGGTTCATCCCCTCCCGCCAGGGCAAGGCCGTGTTCTTGACCAGACCAAAGTCCACGTTGAACACCCCCGGCCCGATCCCGGTGTTTCTGCCCAGATTGCCATAGGTGCCCGCTAGGGGAAGCGAGAAGGCGCAGGGATCAAAGTAAAGGTTTGGAGTTCCCAGCTCTTGCCCCGCACGGACCCCCGTGCAACCGGCGGTCGTTCCACTGCTGGGATTGTTGCTGAAGCCGGGGTTCAGGTCGGGACGATCGGCGGCCAGGACATGGCGGTTTCTGGAAACGTTGAAACCCGCTCCAATAACGAACGGTAACCCGGTGGTGGCCCGCCCGATGCTGTTGATTTCCCAGCCTCCCAGGAGCGCCCTGGCGACTCCCGAGCTCAGCAGATGATCCCACGGCATCCTGTATTTTCCGTTGGCGGTAAACACGTGGGTCTGATGGAAGAGGGAAAGCGAGTAGTCTCGCGGCAAATCGTCCAGGTCCATGGGACCGACTAGCTGGCCTGATGCTTCTCCACCCATTTGTTGATCCACGCTGGCGGTGGCCCTGGACCAAGTGTAGCTACCTTGAAGCTGCAAGCCCCGAGAGAGTCTCTTCTGAACTCCTAGCTGCAAGGCGTTGTAGTAACCCCAGCCCGGCGTACTCATCCACTGGATGTTGCCGAAATTGGGATTGATCAGAGGCAGCGCAGGCGCCGTGGCGGAGACGGCGGGGCAGGGCGGCCCTACCGGTACTGAACAGAAGTATTTCCTGCCGTCCGGCAAAATCTGGTGCCCCACGGCCCGGTTGGCTTCCGGCCCTTGCTCCAGATGGTACTGGTGCGAACCCACGTACCCCACTTGAACGGCGATACTAGAAGTCAACTGCCGCGCGATCTCCAGGTTGTAGTGGATCGAGGTGGGCGTTTGAACGGAAGCTTCCACATCTCGGGTAGTTCGCAGCCCAGGACTGAAGCCGCTCAGCAAAGCCCTGGGAAAACCCGGAGGTCTGCTGACCGAGTACGTCGTGGCAAAGCGGTAATTGAATGTGGAAGTATCATAAATCCTCCCCATGGCGGGAAGGTTATAGAACATCCCAAATCCCGCGCGAACCGAGGTCTTGCCGCTGCCGGTGGGGTCCCAGGCCAAGCCCACCCGGGGTCCAAAATTAGTCTTGCTGGTATTAAAGGGAGGCCCGATGATGCTCTCCCTCGCTGTCAGGGAGGGTAGCCGGGCCATTTTGCCGTTCACCTCGTTGGGCGCCGTGATAAATTCGTGGCGCAACCCCAGGTTGAGCGTCAGATTGGGGCGCAGCCGCCAGTCATCCTGCACAAACCACCCGAAAACGGTTTGGCGCCACCCGCGGGAGGGGCTGCTGGGCGGCGTAAGGTCAGGGAATTGCAATTGGTTTGGCTGGCCGAGCAGGAAGTCCGCGAGGGACCCGAACGCATAGGTCCCCCCTCTCCCCGGGCCTCCTCCGAACATGGTCCAACGGTAATTGGCCTGGAGGCGCTGCACGTCCGCGCCAAATTTCAGGGAATGCGCTCCGCGCACGTAGCTGAACGTGTCGGTTGCCTGAAAAACATTCTGGATCTGGTCTCTGCCGGCGCCGACCCCGAACGCCGTGAAGGCCGCCGTGGCGGATCCGGTGGAGATAGACGTGCCCGTAAAGTTAATGGTTCCCATTACTCCTGACCCGGGAAGAAAGTCCAGGGCGTTGTTTTGGAAATTCACAGGACCGGGTTGGGTGCGGGGATACGTGCGATTGAACGCAAAGCGAAACTCATTGAGCGCGGTGGGGGAAAAGATGTGCGTCTCACTCAAAACATTAAACGCGTACAGGATCGTGGAACGACTGACAAAGGGATCAATGACAGCATCGGCTACCAACTCGGAAGGGTCATAGACCCAACGGTAGTACAAGCTGTCCTTCTCCGACAGATTGAAATCCACCCGGGCCATGGAATAATCCTCCGTGGTGGCTGTCTTGAGATCTCGGAAGTACCTGGCCGCGCCGCCGCCTAAATTCGGCCCGTTCGGCGTCGGAAAAAGGTTCAGATAAGGCACCACCACCGGATTGATCCCATTGCTTGGACCCGGTCCCACCGGTCTCGGTACCCCGGTAACCGGATCCGCCAAAAGTCCCTGTCGCGCATTCAGGTCCGGGACTGTGCCCACGCCCGCAAGCTGTTGCCTTTGCCGGATTGCTTCGTAGTTCAAAAAGAAAAATACTTTGTCCCGGACTACCCGTCCGCCCAGAGACGCCCCAAACTGGTTCCGGCGAAACGGCGGGAGCGGGGAAGGATTGGGAGCGCGCGCCAGATTGAAGAAGTCCCGGGCATCGAAGATGTTATTCCGCACAAATTCGTAGGCGCTGCCGTGAAACTCGTTGGTGCCGGAGCGGGTGATCGAGCTAAAGACCCCCCCGGAGTTGCGTCCATACTCCGCGCTATAGCTGTGGGTCAGAATGCGGAACTCGCGTACCGCCTCCACCCCCAGACTCACCTGGGCCACGCCGCCGGGTCCGCTCATGTTGTAATCGTTGGTGACGGTCCCATCCAGCAGATAGAGAACCTGCGTGGGACGCGATCCATTGATCACCAAGCGGATCCCCGTGCCAAAAAATGCGCCCGGATTCACGTTGGTTTGCTGCACGACCCCCGGAGTGAGCATGGCTAATTGATCGATACTCCTCCCATTGAGCGGCAGGTCCCTCATTTGTGTTGGGGTGACCAGATTGGAAATGGCGGCATTGGTAGTCTCGATGGCAGCAGCCTCCGCCGTCACCTCCACGCGCTCCGCCACCGCCCCCACGTTCAACTCCACGTTCACGGCTACCTCGCTGGCCACCGAGAGCGTAATGCCCCTCCGAACCTGCGTCTGGAAGCCAGTTTGTTGCACCGTGACCGTATAGGAGCCTGGAGGAAGGTTCCGGACTTCATAGCGGCCCGCCGCACCGGACTGCGCGTTCCGCGAGAGGCCTGTCTCGACGTTCTGAACCTGGACGGTTGCCCCTGGAATCACCGCTCCCGTGTTATCCGTGACGCGCCCAACAAGGGCCCCGGTAACCACTTGAGCCGACAGCGGAGCCGCGCTCAGCACGACTGCCAGCACCAACCACCCCATTCGATTTTCTGGAGACATTTTGTTTTCTGACCTCCTTATTCGATGACCTCCAGAAAACCTACCTTAGCCTGTGCCGCCCGTAGGGAGCCGCACCCGCTTCGGGAAGCTCTGGTCTCGCAACTAACTTTCCTCAGTCAGTGATGGCCTCAGCACTCGTGTTCCCATGACTCTTGCTTGTTGGGTCAACACGATGCTCATCTTGTCGGTCCGTGCTTGAACTCGATAACAATTGGAATTCCAGAAATTGGGCTTAGCTATCGCTGAGAGTTGTACACCCACCCTCCCCCGGCTGTCAAGCAAAAAGAAACGAGTTTGCTTTCACGCAGAGGGTTTCCCCCTTCCGCTGATCAGATGGACGCCGGGGACCAGCACGAAAAATGCTGGCCTGCGCTCAAATGCTCGGAATGGGCAAGCCGGAGCCCTACATCTGGCCTGCTTGCCGCTGGCATCCTCCTGACCCAATGCGGCCAGCCCGGAGTTGGGACAACGCTTGGCGAAGTCTCAGAAAGGCAGCCAATCTGCCCGGCTTGCGTTTCCATGATTGGCGTCATACAGTGATTACTGAGCTGGGGGAGATGGGTGTTCCCGATCACGTCATGAGTCCATCACCGGCCACCTGTCACGTCGGATGCTGGAGCACTACAGTCATGTCCTGCTAGACGCAAAGCGCAAGGTCCTGGAAGAGTTGGACGCTTGGCGGCAACGGGCGGCCCAGGCTTATATAACGGATCTGGGCGAACTCCGGGAAGGGCCTAGGCAGTGAGGTTTTGAGGTGGTTAGGTCACAAGGCACGACACCAGGTGCGACGAGCGGTCCCGCGTCTTATGCTAACCTAACTGATACCACAGCATCGGAGAGGTGTCCGAGTGGCTTAAGGAGCACGCTTGGAAAGCGTGTGTAGGGGAAACTCTACCGTGGGTTCGAATCCCACCCTCTCCGCCAGATTTATAACTTATGTAGTTGCAATAACTTGCAGACATCAAAATTGTTTGGTGTCTGTCCGGATTCTCAGCCAAATCGATTCTCCCGCCTTTGACCGCATGGATCCCATCTGGCGGTGCCAGGATCCGATTGACCGATTTGGCTCGCTGAGCGGATAAGCAATCAAACGGCGTGACTGGGGATTGATTGCTTGGTCGTCAATCTCGGAATTGACGACTCGGGAGCTGAACGGTTTACTCCACCCTTCGGCGTAACAGAAGATCGATCGCTGGAATACGGGTTACTGATCGGGACTCGGAGCGCCTGCCTTACAAGCGCACTGCCCGCATCCAAACGCTCCTCTTGCCACGTCCTGTTTTCATTATTTCCTATAACTTGGGGAATCTGCTCTTCGCTCAAAGCTAATGCCAATCGGCAGAATTCAACAGGTTTTGGTACAGTCTTGCTACAGCTCGACGGAGCAACTGCTCGGTGCATCTGCTCAAGGCCGGACGGTATCACCCCCGCTTTTACCACGGTGTTCTCGTTCAGAAGTGTCGCTAATCTCCTTGGACGAGTATATATCTTGACATTTGATCCAACATTACTTCAAAATGCACTCAGGTCTGTTGACGGGAACACGAGGGAAATACAATAGGGGGGAATACTAATGTTAAGACCGATCATGGCATTCATTGGTATTGCGATGGCCAGTATCAACTGCCTTCAGGCAGCAAAGCAGGAACCGTCGAGCCCCATCCCGTCCCCCGCATCATCACAGCGCGTGCTTCTGAATCGCTACTGCGTTACGTGCCACAATGAAAAACTGAAGACAGCCGGCTTAATGCTGGACAAAATGGACGTTGAGAAGGTCAGCGAAAGCGCGGAAAAGTGGGAAAAGGTAATCCGCAAACTGCGGGCCAGTGCGATGCCGCCTGTGGGCATGCCGCGGCCAGAGAAGGCTGCGTACGACGTCTTTGCCACCTACCTGGAGACGGCGCTCGACAGCGCGGCTGCAGCCAAGCCCAATCCGGGCAGGAAAGGCATCCACCGCCTCAACCGTGCCGAATACGCCAATGCGATCCGTGAGTTGCTGGCTCTTGATTTCAACGGCGAAGCGCTTCTTCCCGCCGACGATTCGGGCTACGGTTTTGACAACATTGGCGACGTTCTCTCGGTATCGCCGATGCTGCTGGACAGATATATGTCAGCGGCGCGACAGATCAGCCGGCTGGCCATCGGAGATCCCACAATCCGCATGCCCGTCTCCACGTATGACATTTCCCAGTCTCGCCTGCAAAACGACCAGGCGAGCGAAGATCTTCCATTCTGGTCGCGCGGCGGAATCGCGGTTCGCCATCACTTCCCGCTCGACGCGGAGTACCTTCTCACAATCCGCCTGCAAAGAAGCGGCCTGAACTCGCCGCGCCAGCTCGATGTCCGGTTGGATGGCGCGAGACTCAAGCTATTCACGATTGGCGGCACGCCGGGAGCGGTTGGCTCGCAGGAGGAGCCTAAACCAGGAAGCGGAGAAACGGGCTTAGAAGTCCGCTTCCCGGCAAAAGCCGGTACGCACTTGGTAGGGGTCGCTTTCCTGAACGAAAGCTCGCTGCGGGATGGAATGCTGAAGCCGCCCCTGGCGGGATTACTGCGGGAGAATCGGAACCCAACGATGGGTGACCCGACCGTGGAGAGTGTCTCTATTGCCGGGCCGCACAATCCAACAGGACCGGGGGACACCTCCAGCCGCCGCAAGATTTTTGTGTGCCATCCGAAGGACGGGGCACGCGGCAATGAGGAAGAAGTCTGCGCGAAGCAGATCATCTTGGGGCTGGCGCGTCGCGCTTATCGCCGGCCTGTAAGCGATGAAGACGTTCAGATTCCGCTTGGTTTTTACAAGGATGCTCGCAGCGACAGGGGCTTCGAAGCAGCCATCGGGATGGCGCTTCAAGGATTGCTGGTAAGCCCGGAGTTCCTGTTCCGAATCGAGCGCGATCCGCCCACGGTGGCGGCGGCGGCCGTACGTCGCATCAGTGACCTCGAACTAGCTTCCCGTTTATCGTTTTTTCTCTGGAGCAGCCCACCGGATGACCAGCTTCTCGGCCTCGCCGAACGCGGCAGGTTGAAGGACCGCGAGAGACTGCAACAACAGGTGCGGCGTATGCTCGCCGATCCCCGCTCGAAGGCTCTGGTGGACAATTTCGCGGGACAGTGGCTCGGTCTGCGAGATATGCGCTCCGCAACGCCGGATTCGGAGACGTTTCCCGAGTTCGACGAGAGCCTGCGGGAGGCATTCGGGAAGGAGATGGACCTTTTCTTGGGAAGCATGCTGCGCGAGGATCGCAGCGTACTCGACTTATTGAAGGCCGACTTCACGTTCGTAGACGAGCGTCTGGCCCGGCACTACGGGATTCCGAATATTTATGGCAGCCGGTTTCGGCGCGTGACCTTGACCGATGAGGCGCGGGTGGGTTTGCTGGGCAAGGGCGCGATCCTGACAGTGACCTCGCAACCCAACCGGACCTCCCCGGTTGTGCGTGGCAAGTGGGTGCTGGAAAACATCCTGGGCAGCAACCCCCCGCCTCCGCCGCCAAACGTTCCACCCTTACAGGAGAATAAAGACACCCAGCGCCTCACCATGCGCCAGCGGATGGAGCAGCACCGCGCCAATCCCGCCTGCGCCAGTTGCCACGCGGTGATGGACCCGCTGGGCTTCGCGATGGAAAACTTTGACGCCATCGGTCAGTGGCGAACCACCGAGACCCAGGCCAAAACTCCGGTTGACGCGTCCGGTGCGCTGCCGGACGGCACGAAATTTAAGGGAGCCGCAGAGCTCCAGAAGATTTTGCTGAGTCGTCCCGAACGATTTGTCAACACCGTTACCGAAAAGCTGCTCACCTACGCCCTGGGGCGAGGAGTGGAGTACTACGATCAGCCGGTTGTCCGTGCGATCGTGCGGGAAGCTGCTCGCAACGACTATCGCTGGTCGGCGCTGATTCTCGGCATCACCAATAGCGCGCCATTTCAGATGCGGGTGTCACGAGAGCAAACGGCTGCCGCTGGTCTTCGCTGACTCTGCGGAACCGGAACGAACAGAGGTCAAACTTTCCGTGTTGGAGGAGGTATAGCGAGCCATGATGATTTTCAAGAAGGTTATCCCGCGCCGGACGCTTCTCAAGGGAATGGGCGCTTCACTAGCGCTGCCTTTGCTGGACGCAATGGTCCCCGCGTTAGCAACAGCGGCGGGCAAAGCGCCGGTTCGCCTGGCAACTGTTTACGTTGCCAACGGAATGTGGCCGATGGACAAGTGGACGCCGAAGGCGGAGGGCGCCGAGTTTGAGTTGACTCCCACCCTGGAACCGCTGGCCCCGTTTCGAAATCAACTCCGCGTATTGACCGGGCTTGCCCACAAAGAAGGGATGCCATCGCCGACCGATCCCGGCGCACCCCATACGCACGCCTTCGCCACCTTCCTGACGGGCGTTCGTCCCAAGGAAACGTCCGGCAAGGACTACCAGTTGGGCATTTCGATGGACCAGGTCGCCGCCGAGACACTTGGCAAAGAGACCCAACTGGCCTCGCTGGAGGTGTCCCTATTCAATCGCGACATGATCGGCAGTTGCGAAGGCGGCTGGACCTGTGCCTACCTCAGTACGCTCTCCTGGCGCAGTCCCACCACGCCGCTGCCCATGGAGCGCAACCCGCGCGCGTTATTCGAACGTTTGTTCGGCGACAGTGACAGCACGGACCGCGCCTCGCGGCTGGCCCGAATCCGTGAGCAGCGAAGCATTCTCGACGGCGTGACTAAGCTTGCATCCCGGTTCCTGGGGGAGATCGGCCCGAGCGACCGCGCCAAGCTCACCGAGTTCCTCGATGCCATTCGCGATATCGAGCGGCGTATTCAGATCGCAGAGCGACAGTCGGATCAGGAGGTGCCGGCTCTCGAGCGGCCCGTGGGTGCCCCGGCCTCTTTTGAGGCGTATGCCAAGTTAATGATGGATTTGCAGGTGCTGGCTTACCAGACCGACCTGACCCGCATCATCACCTTCGCGATGGAAAACGAAGGTGGCGGCCGGGCTTACCCCGAAATCGGCATTCCCGATCAGCACCACACGCTTTCGCATCACCAGAACGGTTCCGTTGCGATCGAAAAGCTGTTCCGGATCCATGTGCACCACATGAAGCTCTTCGCGTACTTCCTAGGGAAGCTGCGATCTGTGCCCGACGGCGACGGAAGCCTGCTGGACCATACGATTCTGCTCTACGGCAGCGGCCTAAGTGACGGCAATGCGCACGTGCACGAGAACCTGCCCATCTTGCTGGTGGGTGGCGCAGGGGGCGGCCGTCACATCCGCTTTCCCGACGGGACACCGATGACGAACCTGCACCTAACCATACTCGACAAGTTGGGGGTTCCCTTGGAGAAGCTGGGAGACAGCACAGGAAAGCTCGATCTGCTTTCTGTGTAGATGCTCGGAGCAGACTCGCGCCAGAGGCGGCGTTTTTTCGGAAGGGAGAGAGGAAGATGAACATCACGGCGAAAAGTTTGGGTATCTGTTGGATGCTGTCTTTGCTGGTCGCCAGCGCCGGCATGGCCGCCGATCTTCGGCTGGTGGAGGCGACGAAGAGAGGGGACAAGGAGGCGGTTCGCTCCCTGCTCAAGCAGCGTGTTGATGTGAATACTCCCCAGCCGGACGGGGCAACGGCGCTGACCTGGGCGGCTTACCGGGATGACCTGGAAACGGCCGACCTTCTGATTGCCGCCGGCGCCAACGTGAACGCGGCCAATGACTATGCCGCCACTCCTCTCTTGCTGGCCTGCTCCAATGGGAGCGCTGCCATGGTCAACAGGCTGTCAAAGGCCGGGGCGAACCCCAACGCCGCCGTATGGACCGGAGAGACGGCGCTCATGAAGTGCGCGCGCACGGGCAACGTGGAGGCGGTCAGGGTGCTGCTGGCCCGCGGAGCGGACGTGAACGCCGCGGAGAGCCGGCAAGGGAATACGGCTTTGATGTGGGCAGTGGCGGAGAAACACCCGGATGTTGTGCGGGAGCTGATCGGGCACAGAGCAGAGGTGAAGGCCCGTACGAAGAATGGTTTCACGCCGTTGATGTTTGCCGCCCAGCAGGGCGATTTCGACTGTGTACGGATGCTCCTGGAAGCGGGAGCCGACGTAAATGAGGCCACACCGGATGGCGACAATGCCTTGCTGGTGGCCAGCGCCAGCGGGCACGAGGCCCTCTCCCTATTTCTGCTGGAACACGGCGCGAACCCGAACGCGGCGGAGCGCAACGGCATCACCGCCATGCACTACGCGATCATGAATGGACTGGGACAAGCCGTAGACGGTATCTCTATGGCCCGCAGCCACACACCCTACCTGTTCCGGCCCAACATGGTGGAATTGGTGAAGGCGCTCCTGGCGCATGGAGCGAATCCGAACGCCCGGCTGGTGGCGGACACAGTGGAAATGGACCCCGGCTCAGGCTACGGCAAAATTCTCAGAGTTAACCATCGGAACGTCGGCGGAGGGAGAGTCAGCCCGGTCGGAGCAACGCCATTTCTGCTGGCAGCCCTCAGCTTCGATCCCGGCCTCATGCGCATTCTGGTGGCCGGCGGCGCCAATCCGCTGCTGGCGACGAAGGAGAATGTCACGCCGCTGATGGCGGCGGTGGGATTGGGCCGGGAAAGAGCAGTCTACTCCTCCTACACGGAGGAGGAGGAGACCAAAGTCCTGGAAGCCGTCAAACTGACGGTGGAACTGGGCGCCGACGTGAATGCCGTCGAAACCACCACAGGACTGACCGCGCTGCTCTCCGCGGCATTCTACGGCGGCGCGGAGCGGATCATTCAATTCCTAGTGGAGAAGGGCGCCAAATTGGACGCGAAGACCAAGGCCGGACAGACGGCGTTGGAGATCGCATCGAATGTCCCACCGAAGGGCTCTGTGGAACGCAACCTGGTTCCTCTCGCATACTGGAAAGGTTCGGTGGATCTGCTCCGCAAATTGGGCGCCACCCAGTGAGCGATTCGGTGGCGCAAACCTCGGACGCAACAGAGTGACAACCGGGAGCGAACAAGCGATCAGCCGATGGCCATGCAGACTCAGCCGAGGTCATGCGGGACGAGCGATCTCACGCAAATCGGTCTCTGAAGCATTGGTTGCGTCCACAGTAGGAAATCGGGCTAATTTCGCGCAGAACCAACATCGCAACCAATTCGGCTCACAACTGGCGTTGTGAGTCGGTTGCCCCCAATCTGCCGTGTCGGGACAGGAAACTGTCTCCCGTTGCAGTTCCTGTTTCAAGATGTGATTTCCGCTTTCCGGCACTCAGAAGGTCAACTTCAATCCTAGCTGTATTTCCCGGTTGTCGGTGACTGTGAAGGTCTAATGATGCGCTTGCTGCCTTGCTTCGGCTTGACAGCAGCGACATTGCTAATCCCTTCCACGAGTGCCCTTTGAGCGTTCTGTCTATGAACATCAGATAGGCCTTTACGCTTGCCTCCTGGGGGCGAGACAGGCATTTAACCGGAATTTCCTTTTTGGGTCCCGGCCCGTAAGCCCAGTATTTCCGTGGGTGATCCCCAGCGAACAGGCGGAAATCCTGGATTCGCCTGCTGATCTTTTCGCTGGATGTATCTTTGGCAACTCGAGCGCGGGGGACCTGCTTCTTTGGCAGACGCTCCTGCACTGTAGATAACGGACCCGCCAATCCTGATCATTCGATCCCGATATCAGAAATGAGTAGTCGCCTTATGTTTACCGATGATCCCTTCTGCCTGGACAACGGCGTCCGTAAGCTGAGATGATACTTGGGAAGGGTCTAACCTCTGGCGATATTCCAGCTGGTCTCAAAAATACCTCCGCATGCTTTTCATGCATCCGAGTCGCACCCTACCGAGGAAATTCTCGATGTGGTACTCGTAGCGCGTGACCAGTCGG
>Ga0209343_10004795_pt1 | contig 16638 bp, 15 predicted proteins | sample RifCSPlowO2_02_FD_184026 | JGI IMG/M metagenome (GOLD analysis project Ga0209343, IMG submission 184026) | Groundwater microbial communities from Rifle, Colorado - Rifle CSP2_plank lowO2_0.2 (SPAdes) (version 2) | ecosystem: Environmental > Aquatic > Deep subsurface > Groundwater | place... | reverse complement strand
GTTGGTTTTATAGCTGAAGAAGTTTTGGTTGATATTTTGAGAAACAGATTGCCGGATATGAGTGTCCGATTATCAACCAGTGGAGAAGATTCGGGATTGGAACAAATAGGAAGAGGAGACCAAATTGACACAGTGGCCTACCTCAAAGATAGACCTGCCATGACTATGCAAATAACCACAGCCAGAGATAAGCGAGTAAGGGATGAGAAAATAAAATCTCTACGAGATAGACCTTTTGTTAGATTGGATGAAATGGGACTTAAAGATACGGCCATCCCAAAAACTTTGGTTTGGATGGATCCGGAAAAAGTCCTGGCTTTTGTAAATAGCGGCGACCCCTCCATTACCGAAAGTCTACTTGATGAGGTTTTTATGGGAATCATAAACAGTTTGAAATTTGATTTAGCAATGACAAAAAATCCCGCTGAACAGCAACACATAATGATGCTTCTGCAACTTTTTGAGCAAAAAACAAACCCGAACTAGTAAACCAGTTCGGGTCTTGAGAACTTTTCGAGTGGGATGGAAATTTCTTTACCATTTACTGTGGCAATGATGTCTTTTCCTTTGATTTGAAAAGTCATCACTGACTCTCCATAAGGGGTATCAAAGATGAGTTCGTCTGGAGACACCCCCTCTCTTATGGCCACACCCAAATTAGGTCGAGACGACATCACTTCGATCAGCCGTTTGATAACTTTTGCCCTTACGGTCACTTGAACCTCCTTTCTGGACTATACTACAACAATCACAAAATAGCAATGACTTGGAAGCAAGGCTTCCAAGTATTAACTCGTCAACCTGCGAGGTTAACAAGTTTAGGTTAAAAGAAGCTATTGACTTGGAAGCAAGGCTTCCAAGTAAATGCGGATATGTATGCGAGAACGCGTAAAAAAGATACCCGTAGAGAATGGTCAAAAATTGAGCATAATCAAGAGCTCAAAACATATATGATTGAAGGTCTGGAAAAACATTGGAACCCAGATGAGATATCAGGAAGAATGAAAAAAGAAAAGAAACCCTGGTACGCATCCAAAACTGCCATATACGAATGGTTGCGTTCGGTTGAGGGTCAGAGATATTGCGTCCATCTGTATTCAAAGAGATATCACAAAAAGAAACGTCTAAAAAAGACCGAGCGGGTCATGATTCCAAATCGAGTGAGCATTAACAAACGTTTCTTGGGAGCAAACAACCGCACTAGATATGGTCATTGGGAAGATGACGCAATTGTCTCAAGAAAAGGTTGTTCGGGAGGACTTTCGGTTGGATATGAAAGAAAAGCTAGGCTGATCACTGCCACAAAAGTGGAGAGCATGTCCACCTTTGAGCATATGGAAGCAATCCAAAAACAAATCGGGATATACAAAACTCTTTCCATCACTTTTGACAATGGCACAGAGAACAAACAGCATCATTCACTTGGTCTCCCGACATTCTTTTGTGAACCGTATTCATCATGGCAAAAGGGCGGTGTGGAAAATGGAAACAAGATGATTCGAAGATATTTTCCTAAAGGAACCAACTTTAGAAAGATATCACAAAGAAAAGTTGATCAAGCAATCAACACAATCAACAACAAACCGAGAAAGATCTTAGGATACAAAACAGCTCTCGAGGTCGCGAGAGCGTGTGGTATCATTAAATCATTAACAGGAGTGTCCTAATTTCAGGGGTGAATTTAGGCCACCTCCGATTATTATTGTATCATAGATGGAGTTATCTGTCAATCTAAAAATTAGTTTTGTTAAAAAATGGCTAGAAATAAGCCTTTTAGAATAGCTATTATTACTTGCGAACAAAAGAATTCTATGATACGATTAATTTGATGTTTACGAAAAACAAGAAATCAAGAATTATGAAAGAGGTTCAGACGCACGAAAAAGACACTGGTTCTCCCGAAGTTCAAATCGCTATTTTGACACATCGGATTGATGAATTGGCCAAACATTTAAAGAAAAATGCCAAAGATAACCACTCTCGAAGAGGATTACTCCAGATGGTGGCGACACGAAAAGCTCACATGAAATATTTGGAGAAGAAAAATCCAAAGAGATTTAATGCTTTGAATAAAAAGTTGGGTTTGAAGAAATAAAGTAGTCAAAAGTTCTTAAAGTCTATAAAGTCCGTAAAGTAATTCTTACTGTATGTATTCTGCTTTATAGACTTTATAAACTTTCCCCTTTATACTTAAGTTATGTCAGTAATTAAACACAAAAATCAGAGAGTGGGTATTTTTATAGATACCCAAAATTTGTATCATTCGGCCAAAAATATTTACAACGCCAAAGTCAATTTCGGACAAGTGGTTAAAGAAGCCTTGGATGGTAGACAGCTTATTCGAGCCGTAGCCTATGTTATAACCACGGAATCCGGCGAGGAAAAAAGTTTTTTTGAGGCCCTTGAGAAAGTCGGAATTGCTACTAAAACAAAAAATCTCCAGATTTTTTCTGGAGGATCAAAAAAAGCCGATTGGGATGTGGGATTGGCGGTTGATGCAATAAAACTTGCGCCGAAATTGGACGCTATTGTTTTAGTGACCGGTGATGGAGACTTCGTGCCTCTAGTTGAATATTTACAAGTTAACGAAGGCTGCCAAGTGGAAGTGGTCTCTTTTGGAAGATCATCTTCAAGCAAACTTATAGAAACTTGTGATGATTTTATTGACCTTGATCTGGCCCCGCAAAAATATCTTATTGGCTATCGGGATAGGAGAGGCTCTCGTAGAGGACCGAAACCGACTGAATAATAGTCGGACGGACAAGGCTGAAAGAGTCACTCTCGGTTTCCGGGATGTGGCTTTTTTGTTACAATTAATCGGATGCCGCCTGAAACTCCAAAAGAAAAAGAAGAACACGTGCCCATCAAAGCCCTGCGCACATATCAGGGAGATGTGGAGGAAGCTTTGCAGAAAAACAAGTATTCCGCTACTACAATTTTGGTGGCTGAACAGGAACGAAAAGAACGCGCTCCCAGAATGTTAGAACCGGTAAACACCGAGGGGTGGAACAAGCTTTTTATTATTTTAGGATTTATTCTTTTATTCGTCGGTGTAATAGCCGTGGCTGGAGTTTATTATTTTAAATCCAACCAGAAAGTGGTTATTGATAAAACAACCAGAGCCTTGATAGCCTTTAGTGTAGAGAAAACTTTTTCTGTGGCCAGTTCTACAAGAGAGCAATTGTTTTCAAAGATTGTTTCTGAAAAACAAACTCTAAAAAGTCCCGTTAATTCGGTTTTATATTTAAATACGACAGCCAGTGACAATACTCCAGAAAATATTGGAAAAATACTAGAACTTTTGGCTCCGAGGATGCCGGCATCCTTGTCCAGAGCTTTTGAAAACGAATATATGGTCGGCATTTATTCATATGACATAAACGCCCCGTTTATCATTTTAACCACGAAAGATTTTGGAAGCAGTTATAGTGGAATGTTGAAATGGGAAAAGGATATAGTGACGGATTTGGGCAAAATTTTTGAGATTCCGATAAATTTTGGAGGAGTGACAGGATTTACTGATAAGGCTTTGAGAAATAAAGACCTCCGAGTACTAGTTGACTCTAACAATAAGACGCTGTTATTGTATTCATTTATTGACAAGAATACTTTGGTTATAACTAAAAATGAGGATATATTTAACGCCATTTTGGCCAAATATTTAGTCAGTAAAAACATTCGTTAACATAGTTTGTAAAATTTTACAGGGAGATCATCGTCTGCTACAATTCTAACATGGTTAAAAACACTAAACATTTTAAAGAAATGCTACTGAAAGAACTTTCTGTATTGGAAAGCGAGCTGGCCACTATTGGACGAAAAAACCCCGATAACCCGGCAGACTGGGAAACGATCAGAAAAGTAGACGGAATAGATACAGCTGAAGAAGGAGAGGTGGCCGAGGGGATTGAAGAATATGAAAATAATAATGCTGTATTAGCCCAATTGGAAATTCGTTTAAACGATGTCAAAAATGCTTTGGCTAAAATTGAAAAAGGAACATATGGCATTTGTGAAGTTTGCGGAGGAGAGATAGAAAATGACCGATTGGAAGCCAACCCGTCGGCCAAAACCTGCAAGAAGCATATGAATGCATAAATTTTAAGTTTTAAATTTTAAATGAATGTTTAATTTGGAAAATTTTAAAATTTGGATTTGATTTAAAATTTATAAATTAAAATTTTAAAATGGCCGTCTCAAAAATCTACAGCGCTCAGGCCACTCTCCTTTCCGCACAAATTATAGACATTGAAGTGGATCTTTCGCGAGGGTTTCATTCGTTTTCCGTGGTCGGCCTTGCCGACAAATCGGTTGATGAGTCCAAGGACCGCGTTTCGGCGGCCATAAAAAATTCAGGTTGGAAATCTCCTAAAAATAAAAATCAGAAAATTATCGTTTCTTTGGCTCCGGCAGATATCAAAAAGGAGGGGCCTATTTTTGATCTGCCTATTGCCTTGGGCTATTTGCTTGCTAGTGAAGAAATTGATGCTGAAACGGAAAACAGGATTTTTTTGGGGGAGCTTTCGCTTGATGGAGATTTACGCCCGATAAAAGGAGCCTTACCCATAACCCAAAAAGCCAAGAAGGAGGGTTTCAAAGAAATTTTTTTGCCTTTAGAAAACGCCGAGGAAGCATCAAATATTTCCGGCATAAAAGTTTACGGAGCTAAAACTCTTTTGGATGTAGTTAGACATATAAATACAAAAAGGATGGACCTTGAAAAATGTACGGATGAGAAAAAAGTTTTTATCGCTCATGTTGAGATACCTATTTTCAAATCTAAAAAGAAAAAAGCTAAAGGCCGGGAAGTGGAAATTGATTTTGCTGATATAAAAGGACAGGAATCCGCTAAAAGAGGCCTTGAGATTGCCGCTTCTGGCGGGCACAACGTCATAATGTACGGGCCTCCCGGAACAGGCAAGACCATGCTGGCCCGAGCTTTTACCCATCTTCTGCCGGAACTTTCGTTTGATGAAAAGCTTGAAGTGACTTCTATTTACTCCATTGGTGGAATGCTTGCCAGCGGGTTGATTGAGCATCCGCCGTTTCGCTCTCCTCATCACACTGCTTCTTACGTTTCACTTGTTGGCGGAGGAGCAAACCTAAAACCCGGGGAAGTGACTTTGGCTCACAAGGGAGTGCTTTTTCTGGATGAATTTGCTGAATTTGATAAAAGAGTTTTGGAAAGTTTGAGACAACCTCTGGAAGATAGGGAGATAACAATTTCGCGGGCTAAAGGAAGTGTCAAATATCCGGCTCATTTTATTTTGATAGCCACCATGAATCCGTGTCCCTGCGGAAACTATGGGGTTAAAGGCAAGGAATGCATTTGCAGCGCCCAAAATATAGAGAGATATCGGAGAAAATTGTCGGGACCGATTGTTGATCGCATTGATATTTGGGTAGAAGTTTCAAAAGTGGAACACGAAAGACTGACTGATTCTCGGGATTTGCATGAAAAAACGGAAAAAATAAAACCCCGAGTAGGAAAAGCTAGAAAAATGCAAGAAAAAAGATATAAGGGTTTAAAAATAAAAACAAATGCACAGTTGGGACCAAAAGATTTAGTAAAGTATTTAAAACTTTCTCCGGTCGTCAAAGATATTTTAAATGCCTCGGCCAAACAACTTGACCTTTCGGCTCGTTCCTACCACCGCATCATAAAACTGGCTCGCACTATTGCCGATATGGAGAGTGAGCCGGAAATTTCCGAAAAACACATCCTTGAGGCCTTACAATACCGACCGAAGAGGTATCAGAGTTTTTAATTAACAACTAAAAATCTTTTACTCACCAATACCTTTTCAGAGACACTCGCCTTTCCAGCGAAAGACTCTTTCTGTCCTCGGCCTTGATTCGTCAAGAGTCCCTCGCAAAGCTCGGGGTCATTGACGAAACCATGCTCAAGGCCTGCGGATGCTCTGAAAAGGTATTGGTTCGACAAGATTTTCTGGTTCTGGAACATTTTTGAGTTTTGTACTAGTATAAACCCAACGTCCGAACGCCAATGGAAAAGAAAATTTTTACAACAGAATTCGGGGGGAGAGAATTAACCGTTGAATTCAACAATATTGTGGACCAAGCTCATGGTTCGTGTCTGGTTAAATATGGAGACACTGTGGTTTTAGCTACAGCCGTCATGACAAAAGAGGCAAAAGAAGGAACTGGCTTTTTCCCGCTGATCGTTGATTTTGAGGAAAAGTTTTACGCTACAGGAAAAATTCTGGGCAGTCGTTTTCAAAAAAGGGAAGGCCGTCCGACCGACGAAGCCATTTTATCCGGCAGAATTGTTGACCGCACTATCAGACCATTTTTTGATAATTGGATAAGAAACGAGATTCAAGTGGTTCTGACTGTTCTTTCAATCGGTGAGGATGATCCGGATATTTTGGCGGTTTTAGCCGCGTCGGTGGCTTTGGGCACATCCCACATCCCGTGGAACGGGCCGGTTTCGGCAGTGCGAATTGGCCTAAACAGTTCTGAAGAAACTGTCGGCCAAACTTCTTCAGAAGTCTTAGGCAAAAACGGCAATTTTGAAATAAATCCAACATACACCCAAAGAAACACCGACAATTACCAGCTGGATCTTTTGATCTGTAGCAAGGATGACAAAATAAATATGATTGAGATTGGAAGCAATGAAATATCGGAAGAAGAAATACTAAAAGGTATGGGGTTGGGAAAAATTGAGCTCCAGAAACTTCAGAAGTTCCAGGAAAAAATATTCAAGGAAATTGCAAAGGAAAAAATAATAATTCCAAAACCGAAAATCAGCAAGAAGACGCTGAATTTATTCAAAGAAAAAATTGAGTCGATTTTTATGGAAAAATTATTTTCTGGGAACCCCGGGAAGGGAGACCTTTCACATTTGGTGACATTATGGAAAAAAGAAATTGATGTTTTAGAAGATCCGAACGAAAAAGCTTTGGCCGAAGACTATTTGCAAGAAGAAATTGACAAAGCCATCCACAAAGAAATTATTCACAACAAAAAAAGACCGGATCATAGGAAAATGGACGAGCTCCGACCTCTCTTGGCCAAAGTCGGCGGTATTTCAAAGATTCTTCACGGCTCCGGACTGTTTTACAGAGGAGGAACTCATGTCTTATCAGTTTTGACTTTGGGAGCGCCGGGAGATGCCCTGCATATTGACAGCATGGAAACCCAAATGGATAAAAGATTTATGCTTCACTACAACTTTCCTCCATATTCGGTGGGTGAAGTCGGGAGAATGGGAGGGACAAACAGAAGAATGATTGGTCACGGTGCCTTGGCTGAAAAAGCTCTTGTTCCGGTCCTGCCGAAAAAAGAAGATTTTCCTTACACTATTCGTTTGGTGGCAGAATCTTTGGCTTCAAACGGTTCAACTTCCATGGCTTCGGTTTGCGCCGGATCGCTGGCACTTATGGACGGCGGCGTGCCGATAAAAAGGCCAGTTGCCGGAATCGCTTCGGGACTGATGATGGAGAGTGAAAAAAAATATGTTATTTTGACAGACATTCAAGGACCGGAGGATCACCACGGGGACATGGATTTCAAGGTGGCTGGAACGGAAATCGGGGTTACGGCTGTACAGATGGACGTCAAAATCGCCGGGGTGTCAATTAATATTTTGAAGGAAGCTTTTGAAAAAGCCAGGACGGCCAGACTGCAGATTTTGAAAGTAATGAAAGAAGAAATTGCCTCGCCACGACCCAATATTTCAGAATACGCGCCGCATATTATTTCAATAAAAATAAAACCGGACCAAATCGGATTGGTTATCGGCACCGGCGGTAAAACCATAAAAGAAATAAAAGAAAAAACCGGCGCGATCATTGATATTGAGGACGACGGCACGGTTTATATCACCGGCAAAAAAGAAGCTTGTGAGGAAGCCAAAAAAATTATTGAGGAAATGACTCACGAATACAAAGTCGGCGACAGAATGCGGGCCGAGGTGGTCAAAGTGGCCGAGTTTGGAGTGTTTGTCAAAGTTTCCGGCGGGACAGAAGGTTTGGTTCACATTTCTGAAATCGTTCCACGAAGAATTCAGTCAGCTGGAGAACTCATAAAAGTGGGTGATATTGTTCCAGTTGTACTAAAGGAAATAGATGAGCGCGGACGATTAAAATTTTCAATTAAAGATATTTCTCCGGAGTGGTTTGATGTAAAAAAATCCTAAAATATTGCTTTTTTCTAAAAAATGTGGCAATATTACTGCGGAGGCAAAAATGAGAGAATCTGTTCGCTCTGCATTGCAAAGGGTAGATCGCCAGTTCGGGCCTTTGCTCAAGCCGGCAAACAGGGACCAGTATGCAGTGGCCGTTGAGCAACTGCAGAAAATGGTCAATGTTCAGGTTTCACTTTCTTCTGGACAGGTTAGCATGCTTGCATTTTTCCTGCAGAAATTCATACAGGAAAATGACGACAAATTACTGCTTCAGATTGCCACCTGGCTAAACACCTGCCACGAGTAACCAACACGCCGGATGCATACCACGCATCCGGTTGTTTTTTTACAAAAATTCAATATAAAAGATCAACTACATATTTACGCCATGGCGTAAATATGTAGTTTGTTGAATAGTAAATTTTAATGATGTGTTTGTAAAAATAGCTCGGAGAATTTATCTTTAAATTATATCTACGCTATAGCGTAGATTGGAAAACGAATTAAAGCTACGAGGATTTTTCACAAAGTTCAAGGCGCGAGTGAGTGAGAAGCATGCTTCGCAAGACCTTGAACGTTTTGTAGTCAAAATGTGAAAGGTGTACTGCTCCTGTAAGGAGGTGCGACCAAGCTGTAGTAACCTACTGCGCGTGGAGCAAACGCAAGCGAGCAACGCAGAAATTTGAAAAGACCGTAGCGACTAGAATGGATTACGAGCGCCTCGAACTTCAAAGTGTAAGTGAACCCCAGTACTCCTTCCAGTTGAGCCCATTTTCCCGATTACCTGCCCTTGGGTCACGCTGTCCCCGACACCCACTAAAACTTTGCTTAAGTGAGAATACAAAGTCTGTGTGCCATTTCCGTGTTTTATTACAATATATAATCCGTATCCGCCGTTCCAACCTGTTGTTTTAGCCACAATGACTTGACCGTCAGCCGAAGCTAAAATATTTGACCCATAGGAAGAAGCTAGGTCAACGCCGTTGTTTCCATGGATACCTTGAGTTTTCACTCCTCCGACAATCGGCCTCATATAATATCCGGCATAAGTTGGCTGGCTGGATTTTCCGGAGCCTCCCGCCGGCTTGGCGACAGATACAGATATTTCGCCATCAGGAATGACAATAACATCCCCAATTGAAAGTTTGGCGTCAATATTTAAATTGTTGTACTGCAAAATTTCGTCCAAATCGCCTTTGTATTGTTTGGCAATACTTGTTAATGTGTCTCCAGATTTTACTGTATGTTGTATTCCGGAAATTGGCAGGATGACCAGGGTTTGCCCGATGGTGATCGTGTTCCCACTTAAATTGTTAGCCCATCTTATAGTATTAACGGAAACACCGAACATCTTGGCAATGGCCGGCAAAGTATCTCCACTATGAACAACATAGACGCTAATTTGATCATCGCTTAAATTTTTTGTTTCTGGCGAAGTAACTGTTTCTGACGAAAGCGACGTTCCTCCGACTATGACTATTTCGTTTTTGGTGGAAGAGGCATCGAGATTTGGAGAAATGGTGGCTTGAAGCAAGGCCAGATTTTGAGAATTGGGTTGTTCTTTCTCCGCTTCAGCGCTAGCGCTGACAGACGAAAAAAGGCTTGATATGAATGAAAAAACACTGGCTTCAGACTTTACGGGCAACAAAACAGAGACCAGGAGAGCCGGCCCCAAAATGAAAAAAGTAGATATTTTCACCGCATTAAGACCAGATCCCATTCGACGACATTTTGAGATAAATGTGCGACTAATGATTTTAAGACCCGACCAGAAATGAGGATCTTGTAGTAGCCCCCAAATAAGCTAAAAGTTAAGCTATATTCTGAACGCTGGCTGTATAAAGTAGCTCTATAGAGCCATATTTATACGAAATCATGACGGTATCTATCTATTATATAGGGTTAGCTTGGTGGGTCAAGTTTAGTTATAAACACTTTATGAACATGTTATCCTGTCCAAAAAGTCTTGGGTTTACCATGTTATAATTTTTGGATGAATTTGCTTCGGAAAATACTTGAAAATCCTATTGGGATGATTGTCATTTCATGCTTTTTGATTGTTTTTAACTCTTACCCGGCTTTTGTTCTCTTTGGCGGGGAAGTTTTTTCCATAAGAGATAGCCTTCCGTTTCTGCTAACGGCAGATTTCAGCGCATTACTTATAATGTTTGGAATTCCGTTTTTAATCATAAAATTCGTTTTTAATAAAAGATTGGAGAATTTCGGCTTATGCAAGCCCTTGGATTTGACTAGGGCGGTAAAACTTTCTTCTTTTGTCGTTTTGTTATTGATTCCTTTTCTGTATTTTTTGGCCAACCAAGCTTCCTTTAGGGAATATTATGCCATCAAGCAGGGCTTCAGTCTTTTTTTTCTAGTGGCCACTCTGGGAAGCGGTCTTTACTATTTTGCCGAAGAATTCATCTTTCGAGGTTTTTTGTTTTTTGGCCTTTGGGAAAGATTGCGTTTTCACAGCTTTTGGGTGATAAATCTTATTTTCGCTTTATTTCATATAAGCAAACCTGTTCCTGAAGTATTTTTGGCTTTTTTCTCGGGCCTTTTGCTTACCTATTTATCTTATAAAACCAAATCTTTTATTCCTTCCGTGGCTGTTCATTTTACCATAGCTTTGATTTTAAATATCTTTGTTATAATCAGCCAATGAATTATCTCGATTCTCTTAATACCGAGCAAAAAAAGGCGGTTTTGGCAATAGATGGACCGGTCCTAATCGTGGCTGGAGCCGGAGCGGGCAAGACCAAAACCATTACCCACAGAATTTTGCATCTTATTTCCGAGGGAATTCGGCCTGAAAACATATTAGCCATCACCTTTACCAACAAAGCGGCCAAAGAAATGCGTGACAGGGTAATGGGTTTACTTACTCACCACAAAAACATACCATTTGTCAGCACATTTCATTCATTGGGTGTTTATATAATCAAAGAAAATGCTGAAATATTAAAACTGCCTAGACATTTCAATATTTTTGATAAAGTTGATTCAAAAAAAGCACTGAAAAACGCTTTGGTCTCCCTTGGTATTGACCCAAAAGACGAATTGGATAAAATCGGACACATAATATCAAAAGAAAAAGGTAGAGGAGTGAATATGAGTGAGTATTTAAGAGGTGGTGCATTTGATCGCACATCAGAATTAGTCAAAAAAGCTTGGGTAAAATATGAGGAAATATTAAAAAAAGAACACGCGCTAGACTTTGACGATTTACTACTTAAAACACTTGAGCTTTTACAAAAAAGAGAGATTCTGGAAAGATACCAAAATCAGTTTCTTTACGTACACGTGGACGAATACCAAGACACAAATAAAGTTCAAAATGAAATTGTGGAACTTTTAGTAGAGAAACATCAAAATATATGCGTGGTGGGAGATACAGACCAAAATATCTACAGCTGGCGGGGAGCGGAAATGAAAAATATGCTACATTTTGAAAAAAAATATCTAGAAACTCAAACTTTTTTCTTGGAACAAAACTATCGCTCCACAAAAAATATATTAAATGTCGCCAATGAAATAATAAAGAAAAATAATTTTCGTATTCCTAAAAAACTTTTCACAGAAAAACCAGAGGGAGAAAAAATCTCAATTTTTGAAGGCAGAAGCGCGGTGGATGAAGCTCATTTTATCGCCATGAAAGCCAGGGAGTTTATCGGGAAGGGAGTAAGGTCAGAGAGCATTGCGGTCTTATACAGAGCCAATTTTCAGTCTAGAGTTTTGGAGGATGCTTTTCTCTCTCACGGCATCCCGTACCAAATCTTGGGTATAAAATTTTTTGAAAGAAGAGAAGTAAAAGATATTATTAGTTTGGTTAAAACTTCTCTAAACGAGGGGAATGTAAGTGATTTTACTAGAATAATTAACATTCCTCCAAGAGGAATAGGCAAAGTTACGCTTCAGAAAATTATTTCTGGTAAAGAAAATGGATTAAATGAAAGTCTAAAAATTAAAATAAATAATTTTAGAAAAATGCTTGTAGATTTTAGAAATATTTTGAAAAATGATAAACCTTCAAAAGCTTTGAAGTATATTATTGAGAAATCTGGAATGGAAAATCATTATAAAACTGGACAAGAAGAGGATACGGATAGATTGGAAAATATTATGGAACTTGTAACACTTGCCACGAAGTACGACAGTTTGCCAAACGAGATTGGAATTGAAAATTTTTTAACGGATGTGGCTTTAGCTTCCGACCAGGATGTCCTTAACACAGAAAAAACTGGAGTTAAACTCATGACCGTCCACTCATCCAAAGGGCTCGAGTTTGATTATGTATTCATTTCCGGACTTGAAAACGACCTGTTTCCCCACAAGAAAATGTATGAGAGAAAAAAGTCTGGGGAAGAAGGGGAGGAGGAGAGAAGACTTTTTTATGTGGCTATTACAAGAGCGGGGGAAAAACTTTTATTGACCCATGCAAATACTCGTACTATATTTGGTAGAGTTGAAATAAATTCCAGATCAGAATTTATAGACGATATACCAGAGAAATATCTTGAGCATGAATCATATAGTTCAAATCACTCTTTAACTCCATTAATAAATATTGATTTCTGATATTCCTTAATTTTCAATTTCTAATTTTTAATTTTTAAATAAAAATTAGTGTATATTGGTGTATAAGTGTATTATCAAACACGTTATATACTTGCTATAGCAAAAGTATAACGTATAATAGAAGAATGAAAAAAAGTCTTGAGCGAGAAGTCGCGATTAAGAGTAGGCGAACTAATTTGAAAAAAATCATTTTACGAACGGTTGTTACTGCTGGAATAATTGGGGCTGGGATTGTTGCACCAAATGTATTAGGAGCAATGAAAAAATTGGGGCTGTTGCCAAAAAAACGTCAGAAAGAATTTATTAAGGCTTCTCGAGATAGATTGATTGCAAGCGGATTGCTGCAATACACAAACGGAACGCTGAATATAACCAAAAAAGGTGAATTATGTTTACTAAAAGAAACTGCTTATGAAAATTTAAATAATAAGAAGAGAAAAAAATGGGATGGTAAATGGCGTGTCTTGATTTTTGATATCCCAGAACAAAAGAAAAATGTCCGAGAACAGATACGATCCACTCTCATACATATTGGTTTTATGCGACTTCAAGATAGCGTATGGATTTACCCATTTGATTGCGAGGATTTAATAATTTTACTGAAGGCTGACTTAAAAATAGGTAAGGATATTTTATATATGATTGTGGAAGCCTTGGAGTACGACAAACCAGTCAGATCTTATTTCGGATTTAATGAAAAATAGTTTAATTTGGCATACGTTAATACATTGCTATAGCAAAGTATTAACGTATGGTGATTTATAGCGATACAGTGGTGGTGTTATTTTTGATAATTATACTGTATTATCAATACAAAATTAAACTACAAACCACACTATCGGCACAAAGCAGTATGTTATCTTTGTAAAATAGCACTATTTAATAATTTTATTTATTATGAAGGCAAAAAAATCACTGGGCCAACATTTTCTAAAATCACCAGGTATTATTAGCGATATTGTTAAAGCTGGAAATGTGCAAAAAGATGATTTAGTTTTAGAAATAGGACCCGGAAAAGGAGCTTTGACCGAGGCTCTTCTCTCCACCGGAGCCAAAGTTATCGCTGTTGAAAAAGATGATGAGCTCGTTCTGGAATTGCAGAGAAAATTTTCAAGAGAAATATCTTTAAAACAGCTCAATTTGGTTCATGCCGATATTTTGGATTTAGAATTGCCGCATTTAGCTATGTCAAGGATGCCCCTTGACACTGAGACTCCATACAAAATAGTGGCCAATATACCTTACTATATTACCGGACAGATTTTGAGAATGTTTTTGGAAAGCGACAATCAGCCGACATCCATGACTTTGCTTATGCAAAAAGAAGTGGCGGAAAGAATTGTAGCTAAACCGAGCTTGCGAAGCTCGGTCGCCCGATCCGTCAAAAGCGGATTTAGGGCAAAAGATCAAAAAGAAAGTTTGTTGTCCCTTTCAGTCAAAATTTTTGGCGAACCGAAAATAGTAAGAGTTGTTGGCAGGGGAGCATTTTCACCGCAGCCAAATGTGGATTCTGCTGTACTAAACATTGAAAACATATCAAGGGTTCGCCTTGATGGAGTCAGTGAAAAGATATTTTTCAATATTATTCACTTGGGTTTTGCTCACAAAAGAAAACAGCTCTTACCAAACCTGACCAGTTTATTTAAAAAAGAAATTTTGGTCAAGGCCTTTGAAAAATGCGGAGTGAATTTGAAAGCCCGAGCGGAAGATTTATCTCTAGAGACATGGTTAAAACTTTGTAATACAATTGGACTATGACAAAGTTAGAGACAATTTTAGAAAAAATTGAAAATAAAAAAATAACCATCGCAGAATGGCTTTTGGGTTTTACTGGCATTATCCTTGTTAGATTTATCTTTGAATCGCTATCCAGCTCAACAAATTCTGGGGTAATTCCGTCAGATATTTACACTATCATTCATACTTGGCTTTATTTTTTGGTTATAGCTTTAGGATTAAGTTTAATTGTCGGATATTTTACAAAAAAATATTCGTCTATTTTAAAAATTATACTTTTCGGATTACCTATAATATGGCTGGGGCCGATTATTGACATTGTTATAAGTTTGGGCAAGGGATACAAAATTGCATATATACAAGACACGGGAAACTTACTTTTGCGGGATTTCTTTACATTTTTTGGGCCAAATTTTACAAATGGAGCGACGTACGGATTGCGGATAGAGATGGCAATTATTTTAATCGGCGTTGGTTTATATGTTTGGAGTTTGAGAAAAAATATTTGGCAGAGTGTTTTGGCTGTCATAATCTCATATACATTTATATTTTTATCTTTTGTTGTCCCTGGGTTAATTTATACCCTAACCCACCTAAGCTCTCCCGATGGCACAGTAGCTGATGTCGTAAGATACATTGCAAAAATAATATTTGAATCCAATATAGCTCATAACACATTTCGCGATGGATTATCCTATGTTTCTCTTTCGAGACTCGCAGAAATGGGTTTTGATAAACTTCTTTCTCAAATATTTTTTATTTCTTCTGTAATATTTAGTGGATTACTGTTTTGGAGAATAGATAGTAAAAAATTCTTGGCAGTTATAAAAAACTCTAGACCAGAACGAGCTGTCTTTTTTCTCTGTCTGGTCGGGGTCGGCGTTGTTTATGCTTATGCTAGAGATTTGGGACGTTTAAGTTCTTTGATTGATATTTTAAGTCTCGTCTGTCTGGCTCTAGCTTGGACCAGCGCTTGGATGCATGCAGTGCACATAAACGATCTGGAGGATGTTGAGATTGATAAAATCTCAAATTCAAAAAGGCCACTAGTTCAAGGTGTGATTTCTTTAGATGAAGTGAAGAATATCGGGTATATTTGGCTGGCTGTGGCTTTTGTGGGCGCTTGGTCGGCCGGATTTGCTCCTTTTTATATGATTTTGGTATTTATTTCCGCCTCTTTTATTTATTCCAGCAAACCTTTGCGCTTAAGAGTTTTCCCAATACTGTCTTCTTTTATCATAAGTATTGCCTGTCTTGTTTCTGTACTTGCAGGATTTTTCTTTATATCTCTGGATAAAAGAATGTCGGCCTTTCCAGCATTTTTATCCATTGGAACTCTTATAATATTCACCCTCATAATAAATATAAAAGATATGAAGGATGCGGAAGGGGATAAAGCTGATGATATCCAGACACTACCAACGATTTTTGGAGAAAATGCCGGAAAAGCGGTCGGTTTATGCTTTGCCTTGGGTGTTTTGCTTATTCCGTTTTTTATGTCTTTTTATATTTTTTATATTACCGCTATTCCAATAGCAATAATCGGTTATAGAATAATCTCTAGGAAACCTTTTGTTGAAAAAAATGTTTTTATTTTGGGTTTGGTTTTTCTACTGTCAAGCCTTCTGCTCTTTGGAGTATTGTTTTGGCTTGCTAAAACGCTCATTTAGAAATTTGGAGCAAATTTAGTGTGGGAGTATAATGTTTTCATGCCAAGTTCTAAAATTTTTTCTATAATAATACTTTGTGTCGCTGTTGTTGTGTCCACCTGGTTGCTTAGAGAAAAACCGGTTAAAACTGGTCTGACCGCAAACAAAGAAGCGGTGTCCGCCCAGCCGTATGAAAATGTGGCAGAGAGCAGTAGCCAGTGGAAAAAAATATTGGCGAGCGTTGATACAAAAAATCAAGATATTTTAATCAATTTAAGCAATAATGGTGAGGAGACTCTGGAAGAAACGACTCTAACAGCCCAAGCGGCCAAAGATATTTTTTCTTTATACCTAACGGAAGTAAAAGGTAATGAGACTTTTTCGGCTGAAAGCGTTGATAAAATTTACCAAAACATTTTATCATCTCCAAACTATACAACAACAAAAGGGGTTATTTATTTGGCAACAAATTTAAAGATAAGCCCGAATAACGACCGGACTGCCATAGAAAATTACCAGAAAATC
>Ga0209343_10004792_pt1 | contig 16644 bp, 15 predicted proteins | sample RifCSPlowO2_02_FD_184026 | JGI IMG/M metagenome (GOLD analysis project Ga0209343, IMG submission 184026) | Groundwater microbial communities from Rifle, Colorado - Rifle CSP2_plank lowO2_0.2 (SPAdes) (version 2) | ecosystem: Environmental > Aquatic > Deep subsurface > Groundwater | place... | reverse complement strand
TTATTTTGATAATGCGAATTCGACAGGATTTCAGTCTTTTGCGACCCGGAGTGTTCTTTATTTATTCGAGCTTCCGCTAATAATATTGGGTCTGATTTTTCTTTTTAAAGCCAAAAGTCCGGCTTTAAGAATTATTGTACCTTGGATGGCTTTCTTCCCATTGGGAGCTGCTATCGCCGGAGTTGGCAATTACGGTAGGATTAATCTTTTTATGCCGGTCCCACAAATTGTTGCTGCTTACGGCCTAGTAGCCATGTTCTTTTACCTGAAAAACAATTTTCTAAGAACAATCTATGTTTTCCTTTTCTCTATTTTAATAATCATTTCAACAGTCGGATTTATATCTGATTTATTCGTGGTAGATGCATATTTTACCAGTCGTTATCAGAGATATGGCTACAAAGAGCTTTTTAAGTATCTTGCCTCAAAAGAACAGGAATACGACAAATTTGTCATATCAAGAAAAATCGACTATGGCCATCAGTATATGCAGTATCTATATTTTTCAAAAGTTGATCCTAACTTCTTTTTAGTCAATGCCAAAAGGCATAAATCCGATGAAGGCTGGGTAATATTTGATAGCATTGGAAAATACGATTTTGTAGATTCAATACCAGGCATCGATCGTCTACCGGCAAAAACGTTAATTGTTGCCGGCGAAAAAGAAATAGAGTTTCCTAAACCTCCCACCTACACCATAGATGATTTAAGAGGGGATAGAATTTTTGAAGTCTATGACGTAAGTCAAGTTAAAATCCCATGACAAAAAAAATCTTCTGGTTAATTTTAGTTTTAGCATTCATTCTCCGGTTTTATAAATTAGGCGCAGTGCCTTTAAGCATGGACTGGGACGAAAACAGTAATGCCTACAACGCCTATTCGATTTTCAAAACCGGCAGAGACGAATATGGGGATTTCTTGCCTATTACTAATCGATCATTTGATGATTACAAACCCCCACTTTATATGTATCTTAATATTCCTGCAGTTGCAGTATTTGGTCTTACGCCCTTTGCCGCAAGATTACCCTCGGCAGTTTTCGGATTTCTGACCGTCCCTGTATTGTATTTTTTAGCTAAAAAACTGTTTGAAAATTCTAAGTTGAAATTTGATATTCCAACAGTAGCTATGCTAATGTTGGCCATCTCCCCCTGGCACTTACAGTTTTCCAGAGTCGGCTTTGAAGCCACAGTTGGTTTATTTTTTGCGGTAGCTGCCATTACGGCTTTTTTATATGGTCTGGTTAATAAAAAATGGCTAATTTTAAGTGCACTTGCTCTAGGGATTTCCGCATATAGTTATCATGCAGAGCGGATTTTTGTACCGTTTCTATTTGTTGCAGCTTTTATTATTTGGAAAAAAGAAATTTGGTCAGTGCCTAAAAAATATTTAGTGGTCTTTGCTGTAATTGCAATTCTTATAGCTCTTCCCTTAGTTGTATTAATTCCGCCTAGAGTTATTTTACAAAGATTTGAAGTTACCACCGGTAGACCAAGGCTTGAGGATATAGAAAAATCGATAAAATTTATCCTTCAAGATCAAAACTTAGAATTGAGATTCGGAAGGTATATTCATAACAGAAGATTCGTTATTGGTCAAACGTGGTTTGGTAATTATCTTTCCCATTTTGATTTTAATTTTCTTTTTACCAAGGGCGATGACAATTTTCGTCATCACATAGGAAATATGGGAATGGTCTATCTATTTCAGCTCCCTTTAATATTATATGGTGTTTTTTTGCTTGTTAAAAACCGCAATAAAACTTCCGCCTTTCTTCTTGCATGGCTTCTGATCGCCCCAATTCCCGCCACGCCGGCTGTTCCGAATCCGCACGGTAATCGTTCTTTGCCTATGGATCCGGCACTTCAGATTATTAGTGCCTATGCTCTTGTTTCAATTTTCTCCATAAAATTTTTATTTAAGAGACATGTTCAATATTTTTATATCTTATGGATCGGTATATCAGTCATAGTTTATCTTCACAACTACTGGAGACATTATCCATACGACAAGGCGGATTTTTGGCAATACGGTTACAAAGAAGCAGTTCTCGAAGCTGAAAAATTTAAAGACCAATTCGAAAAGATAAATATTGACCATTCAATCGAACAAGCTTACATCTTCTGGCTTTTTAACACCAAATATGACCCAACTAGCTACCAGCAACAAGGTACCAGATACCACTTCGACAAGTACTATTTTGATGCTAAAGCACCCGAAACTAAAAATGATCTATTTGTGTCCGATCCGGGGAATTTTCCGGGAAGTTTTGAAGTAGTCAAGACTATCTATTATCCTAATGGTCAAGAAGCTATCAAAATAGGCCACCCAAGATGAAAAAGTATGAGAGTTGTTAAAAGATTTTTGTTGATATTTTTAACAATAGTCCTCATTTTTATCCTTTTAGAATTATTGGCAAAAATAGCAAGTCATACAGTTTTTAAAGATAAAATTAACCCAGATATTTTGAGAACGGAGTTTGAAGAAATTTATGTGCCACCATTTGCCCCAAAAACACCGGACGAGTTTAGAATTTTTGTTTATGGTGGTTCGACAGTTAAAGGACTTCCTTTGCCCAAAGTTGGATTTGTTTCTCAACTTGAGTATCAACTCAACCATGTATTTGAAGGGAAAAATATAAAAGTTTTTAATTTTGGATGGGCAGGATTTAACAGTAGTAGAATTCGCTACATTTTTGAGAGAACTGTTTCACAAAAACCTGATTTAATTATTATTTATACGGGTGAAAATGAATTTATTTATCCTCAGCTAGATTCTTATACTTTAGTTAAGACTACGACTGCTTTAAAAAACAGAAGTGATCTGGCCAAATTGATTATGTTTGTAGTCGAAAGAACGGATTCAAGTCAGGCTGATCAGCTTCAATCTCGCCACCAAAAATTTCCTGCATATTCAGTCAACAAAATTCTCACTTGGGGCAAAATAAGGATTTTTAAAACTAATATAAATGAAATTATCAAAGAGGCCAAAGTCAGAAAAGTGCCAGTCATCTTGGGGATCCCAGCTCACAATATTAAAGACTGGCCGCCTGTAAAAAGAGCATTAACAACCTTGGATACCCCCAATGCTTACCAGGAGAATTTGCATAAAGCAATCCATTTGATTGATGAAAATCGGCTCTTGGAAGCAAACAATTTAATTGATAGTAGTCTTGCCAAATATCCCGATGATGCTTCTTTTCTTTATCTTAAAGCAACAATTGTAGCTAAAAATGGCCAAAATGCGCGCCAGTTATTTGAAAAAGCCAAAGATGCCGATCCGATTCCTTGGAGAACAACTACTTCCTATGCTAATTATTTATCCTCCTTAGAGGATAATAAAAATGTTTGGGTTATGGATTTTGCCCAGATATTTGCTCAAAATTCTCCAGAAGGGCTTACAGGATTTAATTTAATTCTTGATGGTACCCACCCAACAAAAGAAGGAGCTTATCTTATAAGCAGTAATATTGTCGATTTCATAAAGAAAGAAAAATTGATTGCTACAGAATGGTTAACAGAGAGCAATAATTCTTATTCGATGACAGATTTATTTAAGAAGATGGACATTTTTCAAGAAGATGATTTTTTTGTTTATCAAAGTACCGCCAATTTAGCTCTCAAAATGCCACTTTTCAACATAGATGCTGCGAAATTCTATATAGACAAAGCTGAAAGTCTCAACGACAACAATTGGGAAGCTAAAGCACTAAAGGCAAGTATTGCCAATTTAGAGGGCATTAACAAGCTAGCAGTCGCTTACTTAAAAGAAGCCGAAGAACTTAAAGGCTCAATAATCAAAATAGAAGAAAGTAAGTATATTCCCTATCTATACGAAATTCTAGCAAATTAAAAAGTAAAAATTATTCAAAGCAGGAAGTAAGGTGGCGGGAATTGTATAATTCTCTTATGAAAAAGATAAAAATATCGGCAGCCATTGCTACATTTAATGAGGAAGAAAATATTGCTGATTGTATTAATTCTTTAAAGAATTTTGCAGATGAAATAATTGTAGTCGATGGGTCTTCTTCTGACCGAACTGCTCAGATTGCTGCAAAACTTGGAGCAAAAGTTATTAAAACCACGAACAAACCTATGTTCCATATCAATAAGAATTTGGCAATTAAAAATTGCACAGGAGAATGGATTTTTTTAATAGATGCAGACGAAAGAATAACCCCGCAGTTAGCTTTGGAGATTAAGACAGTGGTTGCCAAAAGGCCTAAAGAAAATGGCTTTTGGATAAATCGCCGCAATTGGTTTCTGGGCGGATTTCTGAAAAAGGGCGGAGCCTATCCGGATCCGGTTATCAGACTATTTAGAAATGGCAAAGGCAGACTTGGAGAAATAAGTGTCCATGAACAATTAACGATAGATGGGGAAGTGGGATATCTTACTAATGATATTTTGCATCTTGCTGACCCCTCATTTTCCAGATACCTTGAAAGGGCTAATCGTTACACAACCCAAACTGCAGAAGAATTAATAAAAGCAGAACCTGGCAGAGGGATGTGGCCAATTATTTATTATATGATTATCAAACCAATCATCACCTTCTTAAAAATTTACGTCAGGCATAAAGGTTACCAAGATGGTTTTAGAGGATTTATTTGGGCTTTGTTTTCCGCTGTCCACCACTTCTATGCGTACGTCAAATATTGGCAACGCCATTAGCCTCAATTTGCCTACTTGCATAAGTTATAAAAACTTGCTAACAATCATCTAAAGGGAAAAAAACCAAAAGGAAAGACATTAGGTTTGTCCTTTTGGACAGGAGAAAGGAGGGGTCTGAATGGCAAAGAAAAGAAAGAAGAAGAGATAATTTTTTTGAAGACTTTGCAAAGTCTGCCCACCTTAACGGTTTAAATGAAGAGGCAATTTTCTTCTTGCGACAACGGAAGGTGGGTTTTTCTAGGTAAAACTCCAAATTAGACCGCTTGAGCTTCTCCAATCAATTAAATTGATATAATTGCTAAGAGAAATGAAGATAGCACTGGACATTAGCCCGATTAAAACAGGGCACAAGGTAAGAGGAATTGGAAGTTATACAGAAAAATTAGCAGAGGAACTTCAAAAATATAAAGACCAAGTAGAACTAGAGCTTTTTGAAAACCCTAAGTCTCCCCCGCCGGCAGACCTTATTCACTACCCATACTTTGACTTGTTTTTTCATACTCTTACAATCAAAAGCAAAGTAAATAGGGTAGTGACTATTCATGATGTTATACCATTGGTATTTCCCAAGTATTTTCCATCCGGCGTTAAAGGTTATTTAAGTTTTTTCTTCCAGAAAATGGCACTTAAAAACGTTGATGCCGTAATATGCGATTCTGAAAATTCCAAAAACGACATCATATCTAAATTATCCTATCCTGCAGAAAAGATTCATCCTATATATTTAGCCCCTGGTGAGAATTTCAGACAAATTTCTGATAAGAAATTGTTATCAGCGGTTGCAAGAAAATACAAGCTGCCTAAAACCTTTATTCTTTATGTAGGTGATGTTAACTGGAATAAAAATATCGCAAATTTACTCAAAGCCGCTAGGGTTGCCAAAGTCAACCTAGTAATGGTCGGAAATGCCCTAATAGATAAAAACCTACTCCAGACTCAAGAGATTGATAAACTGATAAGAAAATTGGGCATATCTGGCCAAATCACCAGAACCGGATATATTAATGAGGAGGAACTTATTGCCGTTTACAATTTAGCAAAGTGCTGCGTTTTGCCCTCATTTTACGAGGGTTTTGGCCTGCCGGTTTTGGAGGCAATGGCATGCGGTACACCGGTTGTTTGCTCCAATCGTGGCTCCCTAAAAGAGATAGCGGGGCCGGCCACTATTTGCCAGCCTGAAGACCCAGATGACATTGCCGCAAAAATCATTTCAACTATGAATCTTTCAAAAACTGCAAAAGAATCTTTAAGTCAAAGATCGCAAAAACACGCGGCCGCTTTTACTTGGCAGAAAGTAGTAAGCGAGACAATTAAGGTCTATAAAAATGTTACTAGAAAGAATTAAATCGGATATAAAATTAATATTTTTTTTGTTTTTAATTTGGAGATTGGTATTGTTTTTAATTGCTCACGTTTCCCCTCTTATTATTAGAGAATTTGGAGCAAAATTTCCTTATTGGGAAGAGACACTGGTTAAATCAAACTTACCCCAGTTTGTCTGGTCGTTTGGAAATTTTGATGGAGTTCACTATTTACGAATCGCCCAAGATGGATATGTATATCAGTATACGCAAGCATTTTTTCCTCTATACCCCATTTTGATTAAAATTGCATCGACTGTTACATTCGGAAATTTCTTAATTCCGGCTCTTGTAATATCAAACGTATCTTTTCTAGCTGCACTTCTTCTTTTTTATAAGTTGATTAAAAAAATTTACAATCAAAAAATTGCTTTTTGGTCTTGTCTTTTTTTACTCACATTTCCCACATCATTTTATTTCGGCTCGGTTTATACGGAAGGCATTTTTTTTCTTATGATTATTTCGGCATTCTACCTGGTGCATTTGGGCTTAAACTGGCAAGCGTCGGTCATCGGGGTGTTCGCTTCTGCCACTCGTCTGATTGGCCTTTTTTTGGCTATTGCACTAGCGATTCCGTCCAAAAAGTTTAAAAAACTAATGCCACTTCTAATTGTCCCCATTGGGTTCCTTCTTTATGTTTTATATTTAAAAGTTGAGTTTAATAATCCACTGTATTTTTTAACTGCACAAAGTGTTTGGGGACAAGAAAGATCCGCTACAACCATAGTACTTTTACCGCAGGTTTTATGGCGATATTTTAAAATTTTATCCACAACATCCGGATTGCCTCTCTTTAATGCTGCTTTTGAGCTTGGGTTAACTACACTTGCAATACTATTGTTAATAATGGGTTTTAATAAAATAAAAAAAGAATGGTCGGTTTTTGCCTGGATAGCAATATTATTGCCGACTCTGACTGGCACATTAGCTTCTATGCCCCGTTACGTTCTTGTGGCATTTCCAATTTATATAGTACTTGCCCATATTAAAAGCAGTTTCCTTAAGACAGCTATTTTATTTATTTTTGCGGTATTTTTAGCTGTATCTACAATCTTGTTTGCCCGCGGTTATTGGGTAGCCTGAGCGTACTACTTATGATATTATTCACACATGAGCTTTTTTCAGCTTCTTTTGACTAGCGTAACTTTTAACGTCACGGCCAATATTCTTTTAAAAACCGGCGTTAAATCAATAGGCGGAATCAGCGGGAATAAAGCAAGTCTCATCACCGAGTTAGCAAAAGCCGCCACCAGCCCATTTATTATTGGTGGCCTCATGCTTTATGGGCTCTCTTTTGTTATTTGGTTAAGAGTTTTAACCTTTAATGATCTTTCCCGTGCTTATCCAATTTTTGCAACTATTGTATTTTTGCTAACCACTCTAGGATCCGTAATTTTTCTGAAGGAAAATGTTTCTCTACTGCGAATCGCAGGCATGATTATCATGCTTCTTGGTATATACGTTGTTGCCCGCTATTAACTCTACGTGAAGCTTGTAATTGTTGTACCCGCATTCAATGAATCTTCTGTAATTTACAAGGTTTTGTCACTTTTGCCAAAAAGTCTAAATAGGATTTCAACTATTGAGACTGTAGTCGTAGACGACGGTTCATCGGATAAGACCTCGCAGGAAGCTAAAAAAGCAGGTGCGAAAGTTTTAAGACATATCTCAAATAGAGGAGTCGGAGCAGCAACCAAAACAGGAATAGAATATGCAAAAATAAAAGAAGCAGATGTTGTTGTAACTTTTGATGCAGACGGCCAGCATGACCCAGAAGATATACCAAAACTCTTAAAACCGATAATTTCCAGAACTGCAGATGTCGTCATCGGTTCCCGATTTAAAAAAAAACAAAAAATGCCACTCGATAGGTTTTTCCTTAATTGGTTTGCTAACCTTATAACCTTTATTTTATTCGGTGTTGTTTCAACAGATTCTCAATCGGGGTTGAGAGCGTTTTCCAAAAAAGCGATTAATCTTATAAATTTTTCCGGGGAACGAATGGACTTCTCCTCAGAGATTTTACTGGAAGCCAAAAAACATAAATTAAAAACCCACGAAGTGCCAATAAAAGCAATTTACACTTCGTATTCTAGAGCAAAAGGACAGAAGAACATAAACTCAATTTCAATCTTAGTAAGATTTATTATAAAGTTCTTAAGATGAATAAAATTTTCGTGACAGGAGCTTCCGGTTTTGTCGGTTTGCATCTTGTGCCGATTTTAATTTCAAAAGGTTACAAGGTTAGTGCTCTGACAAGATACAAAAATGAAAGTAAATTAGTTAATCCAAAGGCGGAAATAATAGTTGGAGATCTAGCTATAATTGGCAACTGGCAAAAAAAAATAAAAGGACAGGACATAATTGTTCACCTCGCCGCAGAGATTTCTTCAAAAGATCCGAGCTTATTCGAAAGAAATAATGTAAAAGCTACCCAAAATTTAATTCATGCGGCTCAGAAAGCAAAGGTTAAAAAAATTATTCTCTTTTCTTCCGCGGCAGTAACTTCGATCCGCAAAGATTTATATGCTCAGACAAAAGAATCGCAGGAAAAAATTGTTATAAAATCCGGAATCGATTATGTAATTCTGAGACCATCAATGATTTACGGGCCGGGAGACACTAAAAATATCGGCTGGTTAATAAAAATAATTTCCAAACTGCCCGCTATACCGCTTCCCGGAGGTGGCCATTTTGGTAGACAGCCTGTTTTTGTTGCCGATATTTGTAAAATTGTCTTTAAACTCATCGGTAATAATTATGAGAAAAAAATTTTCGAGATACACGGAATAGAATATGTGTCCATGAGGAAGATGGTAAATGTCATAACCAAAAGGCTCACTACACCTAAAATAGTTTTTCCAATCCCTTTATTTTTTTTAAAAGCTAACTTTTGGATTCTTGAAAAAATTCTGCCTAACCCTAAATTTACCTCGGATCAGATTGATTCACTTGTCTGGGGAGAAAAGTTTAAGGGTGATAAATGGCCTGAAATTTTTGATATAATGCCAACAAGTTTTGAAGCTGGTATCAATAAAATGATTCCCAAAAAATAATGCTGACTACAATCCAGATAGTACTTTTAATATTTGTCATATTCGCCATTTCAAGGGTTATACTTCGCCTAAAAGAAAAAGTTTTATCGACACAGATGGCTTTTTTTTGGGTTTTAATCTGGCTTGCCGCATTAGTTGGAATTCTTCTACCAAAAACTACGACTAAAATAGCTTCGTTTTTCGGTGTAGGCAGAGGGGTTGATGTTATTGTCTATATTTCGCTGGCGTTACTGTTTTACTTGGTATTCAGGATCTACGTAATGATAGAAGATTTGCGTCATGAAATAACCAATCTGATAAGAGAATTAGCACTTCAAAATCCTTCTCAAAAAACCCCACGCTTATTGTCATCCTCGCGCAGGCGAGGATCTAAAAAATGAGAATTCTCTTAATTACTGAATTTTTTCCAACCGGGAAAGATCTACGGTTTTCGGGCGGAGTTGAAGCCCGGACATTTTTTGTGGCCAAACATCTTTGCCAAAAACACAAAATTACTGTTCTTGCTTCACGTACCATTGGGACTCCCACTAAAGAAAGAATATTCGGGTTCGATGTGTACAGAGTCGGCCCCCCCAGAGACTATACTGCCTCTGTAGGTCATTTAATCTCAAGATTAATTTTTGTCAAAAATGCTATTAAGTTTGCAAACGGTCTTGATTTGGATATCGTCGATGGCGGCAATTATATTGCCCACTTTATTGCTAAAAGAATAGCCAAAGCAAAAAAAATTCCGGCAGTTGCTTGGTATCCTGATGTTTGGCTCGGCGAGTGGTTTAGAAATGCGGGCATTTACGGGATCTTTGGTGAAATTCTGGAAAGATATAATTTAAGATCGAACTTTAATTCTTATATCGCAATATCACAGCAAACAGCAAAAAAATTAAATAGATTTGTTAAAAAAAAGACTAAAATAATTTATTGCGGAGTGGACAAAAATGAATTCGTGGGAAATGTAAAAAAATTTAAGGATCCGACGATAATCTGTGTTTCTCGACTAGCCAAATATAAGAATATCAAAACTCTTATTTTAGCCTTCGCCCATCTGCAACTTACAGTTAAAAATGCCAATTTGATAATAGTAGGTTCCGGACCTGAGGAGAACAATCTAAAAGATTTGGTCAAATCACTCAAAATATCAAAAAGCGTCAAATTCCTTTCAAACTTGCCAAGAAAAGAATTAATTAATCTTTATAAATCTTCACATATTTTTTCTCTTCCCAGCATTGTTGAAGGTTTCGGTATTGCCACTATCGAGGCGGCAGCTGCAGGCCTGCCGTATGTTAACTCCAACATTCCAATCCAAAAAGAAATTACTAAAAATGGACAAGGAGGTTTTTTGGTCGAGCCAAGTTCAGCTCTTTCCTATTCTCAAAAACTTCATTTGTTGATTAAAAATAAATCCTTATATAACCAGAAAAGCAAACAAGCCCAAAAACTTGCCAGCCTTTATAGTTGGAGTAATGTTGCCAAAGATACAGAAAGCGTCTATGAATCCCTGTATGCCAAAAATCCGCAATAGCGCAACCTTGACTTTCTTGCAAATAATATTGTTTGCTAGAAATATACTTGAAAATAATATCCCTTGTTGTCTTTCTGATAACATTTTTAAGCCTTTGGTTATTTACCGTCAATTCTGTCAATGCTTCCGGTGTTTATACAATAACGACAGGTATTCCGAACACGCCGGTACCTTATAAAGGGGCAATATTTCTTACTACGGACTTAAATCTTAATTATCAAACAGGAGACAATATTTGGCTCAGTTCCCAGGCAGACGGAACAGGTAGCACCATTGTCGATGATGCTATCGAAATTATCGTTACGAGGCCGAACGGCACGACCGCCAGATTTAACCATTCATACCCTACTTATTGCGGCGATCTTGTCAGATACTTTCCTCCCTACAACCTGACAAACTTATTCCTTCCGGGACAAAATCAGGTGAGAGTCAGATTGTATGACATTTGTGGAGGAAGACAGTTTAGTGGCCCCATTTATTTGGTAAATATCAGTCCAGGTCCCACTCCATTTCTTGATCTCCCATGGGACTATCAAGGCAAAGGCTTAAGTTTTGAACAAATAGCGTTCGATCCAAATTCATGGTTCGATCATAAATATCCAATGCAAAATTTCAGTTGTTGCGATGGACCAATTACTGCTTACACAGGAAAAACGATAAATAAACCTTATCGTTCTCATAATGGTTATGATTATGGTTGGCGACATGGTGTGGTTCTAAATACATCTGTGCTTGCAGCAGCGTCGGGCTGGGCTACTTTTGTCTCTTGGCAAAACAGCGGTGGTGCGGGCAATATTATAAAAATTGACCACGAAAATGGCTATCAAACATGGTATGAGCATCTTAGCGGTACAAATTTATTCATCAATAATGAAGAAGGGAGAATTTATGTAAATAAAGGACAGAAAATTGGTGAGGTAGGCATGACCGGTAACACAACCGGTCCGCATATCCATTTTTCCGTTTTCAAAGACACCGATGGCGATGGTCACAGCGTTACAGACCCCTTGGGTTGGGAAGGTGTGAGCCCTGACCCCTGGCCAGCTGACAAGGGTGGCGCTTTAAGTTTTAATTTATTTACAGCAAGAGCACAACCTCAATCCGCTTCAATTCCAACCACTGGCGGTTCTTTAAATACAGATCAACTAGACGTTTCTGTTCCAATCGGAGCATCAAATCAACAATTTAACTTAGTATTCAAAAATGGCCCTTTTGAATCAATCTCAAACTTTGTAACCAGTGTAGTGCCCTCATTCTTTCTTAATGCCGTCAACAGTCTTGGTCAGAATGTTACCCAATTCTCCAAACCGGTACAGATCTCCTATGACTACTCAGATGCCGATTTATCTAATGTTAACGAGGATAGTCTCAAGCTATATTCTTTCAATGAGGAAACTAATGAGTGGGATTCGATTCCTACGATCTTAGACAAAATCAACAAAATCGCTTTAGGCGAAACTCTCCACTTTTCTCAGTTCGCTCTGATGGGGGACATCAAGGATCTTATTGCTCCCGAGACGGAAATAATCATTTCCGGCGAAAAAGGCCAGGATAACTGGTACAGGTCAAACGTTACAGTTGAAATAGAAGGCAGAGACAACGATGGGGGAATTGGTCTGCAATACACACTTTACATAACAAATGGCAACGATTGGTTCGAGTATCAAGAACCGCTTGTCTTCACAGAAGAAGGACGACATACAATCACTTATCAGTCATTTGATAAAGCAGAAAATACCGAAGAGCGCAAAACAATCGAATTTCATATAGATACAACTCCACCCGAAGCAAAAATTTTCATTGATCCGAATATTCTTGATTTAGTCGTTGAGGGAATCGATGAAAACTTGGCAACAATTGGAGAAACGGGAAACCCGGCAACTAATAAAAAAGACGACGCCATTTATACAATCAGCGATTTAGCAGGGAACACCTTAAAATTAGATGTCAGAGATCGCGACAAGGAAAATCGCGACAGCTTCAAAATATACTCGCTTCAATATAATGACAGTTCGTCAGTAATCCAACCTGACAATGACTTTAATGTCGACTATCAAACCAAGAAAGATAAGTCTAACGTAAAAGAACAAAAATTTGAGGTTAAAAGAGAAGTCCAAATTAGAATAAAATATGATCCCAAAAGGAATCAGAGCGAAATTACCACGAGAGAAACTGGTGAGGAAAAACTTAAAGAGGTTAAAGATGGCCTAATTCTATTGCAACTAAAAACAAATCAAGGTAATCTGGAATATAGTTACTAATATGGACAGAACTGCCCCAAAAGGAAATATCTTGATTCTCGCCTTAGTAGGCGCTTTTTTCTTGGCACTATTAAGTGTAGGTGCAGTTCTTTACTTCAAATCTACTCCAAATACAACAAAGATATTCCCGCAGACAATGAAATCCACCCCTGTAAGCAATGTGGATAACCTTAATTTAAAAAACTACACGAGTAAGGACCTAAAAATTTCATTTCAGTATCCAAAAGACTGGTATCTAGATGATCGTTATCTAATGATCTTGTTAACGAATTATGAAACCAACCTAAATAGAGACGATACACCAGTGAATAATCAAGTCGAAATTTTGATTAGTAATTTTAAGGGTTGTCATGACACCATAGAAGAAAACCTAATGGATCCCGCTTGCGGGGAAGGCGGCCCATCCGTGCCAAAGAATAAGATATCCTCAAAGGAGATGCACCAGACAGAAGGGGGCACTTTTTATAAATACATAATAGAAACCCCCAACAAAAAATTTACATATTACTTGCTTGAAAAAGCGGGTAGAATTCTCCAGATTGAAAAACACCCCGACCCATCTCAATTTGAAAAAGAATTTGAAGAAATCGTCAACTCCATTAAATTTTTATAAAAGCCTTGACCAAATTTCCCAGTCTTTCCGCTACACTCCCTAAGAAAATTGCCCCAGTGGTAAGTATCGGCATATAATTTGCCAATGAAAGTGGCGGTATTAATTGACACCTGGTTCCCTTTTATTGGAGGCGGGCAAATTAATGCTTGGGAGATTTCCAGAAGAATTGCACAAAAAGGGATCTCAATTGAGATCATCACTCGTAACAACGGTAGAGAAGACTTAAAGTACCTCAAAAACCTTAAAGTCATCAAGTTAGGTCCATATACCAAAGGAAAAGATGTAATCTCAAAGTTAACATTTTTAATTAGAGCTTTTTTTTATATTTATCGGCGGGATTATGATCTTGTCCATGTACACGCCTTTTTACCGGGATTAACCGCACGACTTCTAATGGTTTTTAAAGGAACACCAACTGTTCTAACAGTTCATGGAACGTCCATAGATACCAAACTGAATAACTTCTACATAAGATGGTTGGAAAAATTCATTCTTACCCAAATTCTTTACAGTGCGCAAATTAGTGTCTCTAGAGATTTTTTAAAACTAAAAAACGTCAACCAAAAAATTTTCTATATTGCCAATGGAGTTAATGTTAAGGATTTTGATAGAATTAAAGTTTCCAAATTTAAGGATCAAACCTTAATTTTTGTAGGTCGTCTACATCCGCAGAAAAACCTGCCCACCTTGTTTCGATGTATCGATACATTAAGACAAGAGTTTCCCCAGATCCAATTATTGGTTGTTGGGAACGGCGAAGAAAAGGGCATGCTTGTAACTCTAATTAAAGAACTCCGCCTGACAAAAAACATCAAATTGCTTGGGGAAATTACTGGCCGACAACTAATTAGACTTTATAAGTCTAGCCATTTATTTATTCTCCCCTCGATTTATGAAGGGCAACCCTTAACTCTTCTTGAGGCTTGGGCTGCCAAACTACCGGTTGTTGCCACAAAAACCGGAGATTGTCAGTACTTGGTAAAGAATGGTGTAAATGGTTACTTAATTACTGATCCTGATAGTCCGCAACAAATAGCGCTAGTAATTAAACGTGCCCTTCAAAACAAGAATTTATCAAAACTAGGCGAAAACGGCTACAATCTGATCAGGAAAAACTTTTCCTGGGACAAATCTGCCAATTTGACAATGGAGGTTTATAAGAGTGTCATCTAAAGCCCTGCCTGCCGGCAGGCAGGCAAGAGTTAGTGTCATTATGTCCGTTTATAACGGCATGCCATTTTTGAAAGATGCCGTTGAAAGCATCTTAAACCAGACTTACGAAAATTTTGAGTTTATCATTGTTGACGATGCTTCAACTGATGATACTTGGCAATATCTCAAAAGCCTTAAAGACAGAAGAGTCAGGCTTCTGAAAAATAAAAATAATCTAGGTTTGGCATCGTCTTTAAATGTAGCCCTTCGACAAGCTCAGGGCGACTACGTCGCCCGCATGGATGCAGATGATATTAGCCTGCCTAAGCGTTTTGAAAAACAAATTGAATTTCTTTTAAAAAATCCGTCAATAGATCTTTGCGGAACTTGGGCGGATTTGATCGATGAAAATGGCAAAATTATAGGAGAAAAGAAGTTTCCTAAAAGACATCTGGCAATTATTAGAGCCCTATTGCTGCTTTCACCGATAATTCACCCCACTTTTTTTGCAAAATCGGAAGTTTTTAAAGAACTAAAAGGTTATAATCCGCGATTTGAATATGCTGAAGATTACGAGTTTTTATTAAGAGCTAAAGAAAAATTTAGATTTGAAAATATCACACAAAAACTTTTTCAATGGAGACTGTGGGATGAAAGAAGATCAAGGGCCCAGATGGAAAAAATAGATCAGGCAGATTTCAAAGTTAAATGGACGGCCTTTGAGAGAGGATATTTTGGCAAAAGTTATTTAATAATAGTTTTTTTGAAATTCTTGGTAACATTTGTGACTCCTTACTTTATTAAAAAAGCGATAGCTAAAAAGGTTAAGCTGGCATGAACTTAAAAGGTAAGAAAATACTAATCACTGGCGGTTCGGGCTTTATCGGATCCCATTTAATCAAAAAATTACAAAACCTTCAGGCTGAAATCGATAATTTCGACTTAAGTCTTGGTTTCGACATCCAAAATTCAAAACAACTTAAAACGTATATTAAAAAAGAATATGATGTGGTTTTTCATCTGGCGGGTTTCTCCGGAAGCGCCATGAGCAATAAGGACCAAGTTAAAAGTTTTAAAATAAACAGTCTGGCAACAGTTAACCTTTGCGAGCTGATTTGCAACTACTCTTCGAAGACAAAACTGATGTTGTCCAGTTCAAGGCTGGAATACGGAAATCCTCAGTATCTCCCGGTTGACGAAAACCATCCCACCATTCCGACTTCTGCATACGGGCTCTCAAAGCTTATTGCGACCCAAATGGCTCAAATTTATTATAGAACCAATAATCTTGATGTCACAATTTTTAGGACTTCTAATGTTTACGGTCCGCATCAAACACCGACATTTTCCGGGTACAATGTAATTAATCATTTTATAGATTTGGTCACACAAAATAAAACATTGACTATTTACGGTCAAGGAGAACAGGAACGTGATTATTTATACGTGGACGATTTAATTGAAGCTTTTTTGCTCACCTTAAGGCTAAAATCTGCGGGTCAAATTTACAATCTTGGTTATGGCAAGGGAATTAAATTTATCGAAATGGCAAAACTTATAATTAAAATGGTTGGGAAAGGTAAAGTACGGTTCGTTGAATGGCCAACCGACGCAAAGGATGTCGAAACCGGCAGCTATATCAGCGATATATCTAAAATAAAAAAAGAATTAGGGTTTACGCCTAAAGTTGATTTCGAAGAAGGAATATTAAGAACAATAAACAATAAACAATAAACTCGAAACATCCGATGATCATCTGTTCTCCTCAATTAGGTCTTACTCCAAATTCAATCCTCGGAGGTGAGGTTTTTGATCGGGAAATTCTACTAGGCCTTGCTAAAAGAGGAATAAAAGTAGAAATTATTTTACCCAAGGGTAAGCCCTATGACAAAAAAATCAAAAACTGGAATGTTACCTATCTTCCTGTGTCAAAATTCCCCGCGTTTTTCGGAAATTTCCTGATTATTCCATACTTGTTTGCTGTTTATAAAAGACGGCAATTCAGTATT
>Ga0209343_10004789_pt1 | contig 16652 bp, 7 predicted proteins | sample RifCSPlowO2_02_FD_184026 | JGI IMG/M metagenome (GOLD analysis project Ga0209343, IMG submission 184026) | Groundwater microbial communities from Rifle, Colorado - Rifle CSP2_plank lowO2_0.2 (SPAdes) (version 2) | ecosystem: Environmental > Aquatic > Deep subsurface > Groundwater | place: Rifle... | reverse complement strand
GTATTGGACCCACGCCATCGGCGGGCTGTCGGAGAACGACTTCATCTGCGCCGCGAAAGTGGACGCGCTGTTCGAGCTGTAGGCAGTCAGCAGGGAATCGGTCGCCCCAACGTGAAGCCTGCCAGAGCCGGCTCCTGTCCTCGGGCCGGCTGGCCCACTGGAAATCGCCGCCGCCCTGCTCACGCGCGATTTCCCCGACGCGCGTCGCCTGCTCCGCGACACCTGCCTCGCTGCCGTGAAACTCGAAGAAAAGCGTGGGCAGCACTGGATATTCGAACTTCGAATGCCGGTTTACCGCATCCATCATCACTTCGTCGAGAAGCTCGATCCGCGCCACCGGAATGCCGGACTGGATGGTTGCCATGGCAGTCCGGATTGCGGATTCCAGACGTGGGAAAGCACACACCGCGGACGAAATCGCCTCGGGAACAGGGTGCAGTTTCACAGTCAGCTCGGTGATGATCCCGAGCGTGCCTTCGGCGCCGACGAACAGGCGCGTGAGGTCGTATCCGGCTGCGGACTTGCGCGCGCGCCTGCTGGTGCGGATGACCCGGCCGTCCGCGAGCACGACTTCAAGCCCAAGCACGTTCTCGCGCATGGTGCCGTACCGCCCCGCCATGGTGCCCGAGCCGCGCGTGGAGGCCATGCCCCCCAGCGTGGCGTCGGCGCCGGGATCGATCGGGAAGAAAAGGCCGCTGCCGTGCAACTCCGCGTTGAGTTGCTTGCGCGTCACGCCGGGCTCAACCCGGCAGTCCAGATCATCACCATTGATCTCGATCACCCGCTTCATGCCGCCCAGATCCACGCAGACACCACCGAACACGGCCGCGATATTGCCTTCCAGCGACGTGCCCACGCCGTACGGGATCAGCGGCGTGCCCGAAGCGGCGCACAGGCGGACGATCTCGACCACTTCGTCCGTCGAGCGCGGAAACACCACGGCATCGGGAGGACTCGGCTCGTGATAGGACTCGTCCTGCCCGTGGCGACCGCGGATCGCCTGCGTAGTGGAGAGGCGCTCGCCGAACCGCGTCTCGAGCGCCGCAAGTAGGTCCGCCGGCGCCGTGCGCGCTTTCATGCGAGCCGTCACCATGGTATCGAAAGACGATCGACAACATCTCTGCGGGCCAGCACCCTCGAACACAGCTCCCAGCGATCCCTGTCAGGATCGATCGTCTCCTGATACCGCATCTCGAAGACGTCGCGCGCCTTTTTCCGGAGATGAATGTACTCGTCCATCATCTCCTCGAGCGTCTCCACTGTCTCGATCCATTCGTCTTCGATGGTGTCCGGCAGCCCACCGAAGATGTCGTAGCGGTCCTTCATCCGGCGCGACAGAATCTGGTAGATCTTTTCGTCCTGGGTTTCGTGATAAACGAGATTCAGCATGTCCACCGTGCGTCGCGCCTGGCCGAACCGCTTGATCCGACCGAGTCGCTGTTCCAGCCGTGACGGATTCCAGGGCAAATCCACGTTGATGAGCGTACCGAGGGTCTGCAGGTTCAAGCCCTCACACGCGGCATCGGTGGCGACGAGGAGGCGAATCTCGCGCTTCTTTACGGCTGCCTTGATGTCCTCACGCTCGACGGAAGCGAAGTCGTCACCGCGGAATAAGCCGCTCTTGCCCGCGCCTGCATAGACGCCCACGGCTTCGTCCGGCAACAACTTCGCGAGTTCCGCAGCGACGAAATACGCCGTGTCGTAGTACTGGCTGAAGACGATGCAGCCGTGCTCGAGCCAGGTCTTGCCCTCGGTGCGATGCTCTGTGAGGAAGTACCTGACCGCGGCGAGCTTCGGGTCGCGCGCTTCCGGACGCGAAAGTTCCTCGACGATGGTGCGAAGGTATCCTGCCTCATCAGGCGTGAGCGCACTGAGCGCCTCTTCGATCAGCTTCACCTGTTCCTCGTCCTCAAGAACTTCCCGGCGAAGCATCTTCTCGGCGGTGGCTCGCCCGGATGCGAAGCTCGAACAGATGCGTTGCAGAAGCAAGGTCTTCATGAACCCGGCCGCCTTGGTGCGCTTTTGCAACGCCGATGTGAACGCTTCTGCTGCCTGATAGGCGAGATCAAAGGGGTGATTCGTCCGCAGGCCCAGGCCGCTGAATCCGACGCCCGCGTATGCAGTAGCTGGCGCATCCGGGTCGGGATGAATGTCCACACCGACCTTCTCCAGCAGCCCGGCGTCTTCCAACGTCTGCCGACGGCGCAGTACGGTGTGGCGAACGATCGGGTTGTGCTCCCGCAGGAATCCGGGCGCCAGGGCTTGTCCGACCGCCTGCTGTTCCAGGAATCCCAGCGAACCGAAGCCGCGATCCGTGAAGAAGGCCTGGTCGGCCAGCCCGAGCTGCAAACGCAGCGTCGCGAACAGCACATCTTCGCTCCCAGGCGGGAGCGGGTTGCGCAGCCACTCCCAGGCGTCTCGTTCATCCACCGGTGTCTCATCGCCCTTCACGGCAGGAAGCGCCCTCTCCCAGTCAGGCCATTTTGCAAACGGTTCGCGCCCGAGAACGAAGTCTGCGCCGGAACTCAGAATTTTCAGCATGTCCCAAAGTTCGTAGACCTCGGTCTGGATCGGCGTCGCGGTACCGAGCAGCAAGTTCCTGGTGCGCGCTCCGATTCGAACCATGAAGTCGAGCAGGTTGTTCGGCTCGGCCTTCTTCTCTCCTAGCCCACCGCGCCGCCGCGCCTTATGCGCCTCGTCGAGAACCACCGTCCCGTACTTGCGTTCCAGCAGGTGCTGGCGTTCTTCGGAATTGTGGATGATCAATCCGGTGGACACGATGGCAATGCGAAACGGACAGCGGGCGATATCCTCCGGACCGCGCGTTTTGATGACGTGGCCCTTCGGATCGATCCACTCTTTCTTCGTGGACAACCAGACCGCGCTCGGAATGCCGAGCTTGTCCATCAGCTCCACTTGCCATTGCAGCGTGAGGGTCGAGGGGCAGAGGATGAGCACCGGGCCGTCGTCCAGCAGGACCGAGATCATCGCACTCGCCGCGAGCGACAGCGTCTTGCCGACGCCGACTTCATCGGCAAGCAGCAGGCGCGCCTTGCCGTATGTCTCACGATGCTGGAGGAACATCGTCACGAATGAGCGCTGCCAGGGCAGGAGCTGTTCTCCGCCGCGGTAGATCGGGCTCTCGGCAAGCGCCGCCGCGGCCAGGTCCTCGGTCTTCGCGTCTTCGAAGCGGATCTCCACGCGATCGGCAACCCGTTTGATCTCCTCGACGATGGCGTCGGGCAACGGATAAGCGTCCTTCCAGAGCGCATCGAATTCCTCTTCGACCCAGGCGACGCCTTCCTGCGAAGGGTCCTCCCAGAGGATTTCGTAATTCTGTGCGAAGGCGCTCTTGGTCTCGTTAATCGAACCGAGGAAACAGGTCTTCGACCCGTCGGCCGCTTCGATGACGCCGGCCTTGCCGTGGACGAAGACACGGTCCTTCGGCACCACGCGGATCTCGACCCGCCCGCTGGTCAGCAACTCATGCAGCCGTCGATAGCGCTCCCGGTGCAGCAGCGCTTCGACCTCCGACGGCGCTTCGTTCCAGCGCTCCTTCAGCGCCGTCTCGCGGACGTGCTTCGAGACGGCCACATCGGCTGCGTCCAGCTCGCTGTTGCAGACGATCTGCACCTTGGGGATTGCAGCGATCTCTTCGCCGACGAGCTCGAAGATCGAGCTGCGGAAGTAGCCGGCGATACGCCTGTAGGACTTCGCCTCCTTCAGCCTCACGCTGAGGAATGCGTGATCGAGTCGTTGGCGGCGGGAGGAGAAACGCTGGATATCGCTCATGTTCCCGCTGTCCCCTTTGACTTCTTTCGCCTCTTTGGCCCCTTTGTGGCCCCTTTGGTCTTGCCGGGTCGTGGACCAAGAGATGTCCCGTTTGGCGCGCTTCTGGCGCGTTTCGCAGCTGGGGCCGTGGCCTTGCGCGATGGCGCATTTGGCGCATTGTTGGCGCGTTTAGTGGCGAGGGCATAATGCGCCCCTCGGCCGCTCCCCAGAGCAAGGAGTACACCTGCTTGCACTAGGACCGCCAGTTCGCGAAGTGCGGTGCGCCGGGAACAGCCCAGCATCCTCTGGTAGTCGGCGTTGGTGATGCGCCCGGCGATCTTGACGTGAACGATGGCGCGGCGTTGACGCTCATTCAGTGGCATGCCGGCCAATACTGCCGGGGTCAGCCAATCGCGGCCAAGGGTAGCGACGAATTCTCCGCCTCGCTGCCGGAATTCCGGCTCGGGAAGCGCGTGGGCCAGGCTGTCGCGGATCATCATGAGGGTGCCCGTGCCGTATTTCTCGATGTAGCGGGTAAGAAACAGTACGTCGCAGACCCGGGCATTGCGGGCGATCGAATTGTGCGGTTCCCGCAGCCGTTCGGGAGTGAGGGGCGCCGGCAGTTCCCCGGGATTCGATACTTCCACCCGATCCGCGAATACCGAGATCTGCACGGTCGCCGCCGAGGCATAGTCGCGGTGGGCGACCGCATTGACGATCGCCTCCCGGACCACGGAAGGCGGAATCTCGAATGTGACGGGCGCCTGGGCGTTCACGCCGCGGGTACCGACGCCGCGATTGACAACCGAGAGGACGAAGTTCTCCGCTTGATCCACCTGCTCGAACAGGTTGCCCTTGAACACACGGTAAAAAGGCACCGGCCGCTGGATCTCGGTGCCATGGAAATGCATGCAGCGGACCTCGGCGCAGGGGATGAAACGCTGCGGGTCGCGGCTGAAGAGCAGCACGGCAGCATGGGTCGGGTGCGCCTCCCGGATCAGGTTCAGATGGGCCAGTACATCCACCATCGCCGTGCCTTCGGGCAAGGGGAATTGCCGCTCGAAACGGGCGCGGCGCACAAAGTTGGCAACGGCAGCCGCATCGATGTCATCCAGCGTCGCATCGCCGCAGGGCCGTTGGTCGAAGGGACGGTTCTGAATGACGCCACGGTCCTCCAGGTAATCCACCAGGCTTGCGTAGAGTGCTTTCGTGAGTTCGGCAGGCGTCGCAAAGCGCCGCCGGATAAGTTGGTCGCCAGCCTTGCGGACCAGGGTACGCATTTTCGGGTGGCGTACCTTGTCGTCCGCACCTTTGACGAAAATAAGCCGGGGCTTAGCGCGCAGGGTGGCTCGATCGAACTCACGTTCCGTGGGCGACGCACCGTCCTTGTCTTCGTAGCCGTAGTCGTTGCCGAACAAACCGACATAGATCGCGCAGCGATCGACTTCGTGCAGATACACCTCGTCAGCCCGACGGTCGGCGGCGGGCAGGTCCTCGAACAGAAAAACCGTGAAGTATCGTCGCAGGAGCGCGTCGCCTTCCACGAACGCCTTGACCGCGCGGCGTTCCTCCGCCAGTTCCTTCTGCACGCTGCTGATGAAAATAGACGTGGTCGTCACGTGTCGGTCCGCTTCCTCAGCCCAGCCGCTGGTTCTTCACCAGCTCGCCCAGCACGCGGGCAGCGCTGGCCTCTTCCGGGCGCAGCGCTTCGAGCCGCCGGGCGAGGTAGTCGGCCAGTTCCGCCGCAAGCTCGCGCCGGGTCGTGTCACCGTAGTAGTCGGGGATGTTAAGGGTGAGGTGGGCCAGCACTTGGCTGCCATCGACATTATTTACGAGTTCCATCACCGCGTAGAGTACCGCGCGCAGTACCGACTGATGTAGCTCCGAGCCTTCGCTCATCTCGGCGCGGCCGAACTCGACCGCGCTCTTCAGCCGCGCGTCGTTCGCGTTCTGGCTGGCCAATAAGGGCTTGAAGTCGCGCACCTTGAATGCCTTGGCGAAGTTCTGGCAGTTGTCGAGCATCTTCGCGCCGCGAGCTTCCATATCGAGCAGCTTGAGGTAGAAGCGCTCCGCGCCGCTGAGCTTGTCCCAGTGGCCTTGGGGGATGCCCTGCGGCACCAGGCACTGGTTGGCGGTATCTACAGCAAACGCGATTGGTCCGTCCACGAAGGTGGCCTCGCCCTTTACGCGCGGGCGGATGGCCTCGGCTGTTATGTCCCGGCCATCGATCGCAGCGTAGCGGGTGAGCACGTGCAGCGCAGCGGCGTAGCCGGCCATCTGGATGTCGGCATCCTCGAAGACGTTCTCGCCGCGGTAGAGGCTCTTGGCCTCCTGATTAAGGCCGGCAGGCGGCGAGCCAAGCCGGAGCATATTGGCAGAAATCCCCACCCTAAATTTAGGTGTTGGATTGCGTTACGTTTCGATCAATAACTCTCTTGACAGTTAGAAAGCTTTCACTGTGCATCTGCATTAGAGCGGAAAAATCATAGTAACTCGCGCCACAATTCATAAGATGCCACTGATCTTCAAGGTATCTTCTGAATGTGTCTGCCTTTCGATACCGATCACGAATCTCGAAGGAGGCAGCGTACTTTGCGATTTCTTCCCGTGCTTCCTGGTCAAAGACTGGCGTATCTGTCGAAATGGCATCTAGAAAAGCGAATGATCCGGTCCAATACCGCACATGGTATAGCCCAACTGATGTCACTCTGAAGTGAAACGTTTCAGGCGGCTCATTGTCCGGGACTTTTATCTCACGATAATGCGCGTGCGGCGTTTCAATCAGACGTTTCGCTGCTACGTTCTTAAGTGCATGACGGACTTGTTCTTCAAAGAAACCATTGCGCATCATCTCCGCCATTATGCTTTCCCCGCTCACGAAGCCATCGTTGTCCGGCACGCCGATATTTGAACTCAAGAATGCGATGATGAGGCTCGCCAAGAAATGTTCTCTTGGATCAGCCGTACTTACATCAAAAACATTGCACGCCACCAATGACGATTGCGAATTGTAGTAGGCGTACTCTCCTAGCAGAGCATGCTTCGTGAATTCGTGAAGGGGAATTTTGTAACTATGGGTCTTCTCCTCAATATCCACAATTTTTTTGGAATCTACATTAGGGCTACCGACAAAGGCCGTAATTAGCTCGATAACCGCGCGAGTGTTTCCTCCTGTTATATTGCTCAAGAATTGCCTAATCGCCTCATTTGTACGTATTGATCTTAATGTGGCATTCAGAAACGCCACAACACTTCCAAGATGGAGACGAATGCCAGATAAGGCTGCAGGCTCAACCTTTCCCTCTGCGACTCGACTTGCGAAAATTAGTCGCTTTTGTACAACTTCATCGGCTGGCGGAGGGGCGATTGTTAGAATCTTGTTCTGGTATGCGGAAAGTGTCCCCGTTGTTTTTGACAAGTAAAACGTGCTTGGACGCAATGCCACAAACACAAGAAGATTGCGCGATGCTGCAAGTTCCTGTGCAATGAGGAAGGCCTGCTGCTGCACTTCAAAGATTCGTTGATCCGCGTTGTCGATCACTAGAACAATCTGCTTGTTGCGGCCTTGCGCGAGGTGACCAAGTGCGGCTTGGAGGTGCGTGTCAGGTCTTTCTATTTTCTTGGCTAGAAATGCAATGCGTTCTCGCTTATATGCCATCTCATCAATGCCCTTGAGAGCACCGTGAACACTCTTGTCGAAGTCTATTAGGTCCTGATGGTAGATAGCGTTCGCGAACTCTGCGGTGTAAATATCGATTCCATACTTCGTTTTCAAACCCAGCGGAATTTCTGTCAACACATAGGATTTTATGTCCGCTGAAAGGTTCGCCTTGAGCCCAAGGTTAATATGAATGAAATACGTGTTTGCTTTTTCAGTGGCGCCCAGATTTTCGAATAGATTTTCGAAAAACGATGTCTTACCGACGCCAATATCGCCTATAACCACGATGGGCCGTGAGCCACCGGCGCCGAATAGAGTCGGGTCGCTGAGTTTTAGATCGCCGGCGCTGTCTATTTCTGCAATCTGGTCGAGAGCTGTCGGCACAATGCCGTCGCCGGCAACACGTTTATAGCGCGAAGCAATAATGTTCTTACTCAAAAGTAAATGTCGGTTATTGGCCTCGATAGGTACATAGCACTCCTTATAAAAGGAGGACTTGAGCCTAGGGTTGTCTTCGATTTCCTCGAGAAGGAGCGAAGATAGAGAGCGCAGATTTTCCTGAAAATCATTTCTGTAACGATATTTGTTTGGCTCGGGGATTGATGTCGAGGCTCTTGGGGGAATTCTTGGACTGCGATGTAACGCGAGATCCCTGTAGGCACGATTCTCAGCGATCCCCTCGGGAGATAGAAGCTTCCACAAAAGAGGAAAATTTTCTATGTAGGAATCAAATCCGTCGAATACGAAACACTCTCCTTCAAGTGGAGAATGCCCTACTAGAAATGCCTGGAAAATCGCCATTTGAGGGCCGTTACATACAATCGCGATTTGGGCCCCCTTCAACGCGCAATAGGGGATAACTTGGTGGACAGCCTCTTCGAAATTTTTCGATGCTCGAAGCAGCGGCTGAATTCTGCGTACCAGGGTTGGCTTCCCGATGGGAGGAAGATCAAAAGATTTTGCCTCTCTCTTGGCTTCCAGCACGGCCTTCGGTGGATTCCCGAGCAGATAGTCCGATCTTCCACCAAGCGCGTCCGATTTTTCCACTTCAATGTTAGGCCGCTCCCAGCCGAGACACTCCATCAGAAGGCGGTCCACAAACTGAAATCTATTCTGTGCCTCGTTCCAGTGAAGGCTGTCGCTGGGAAACGACGCGATGATCATTTCAAGCCTTCGCTGGCCTTCGGTAAGTTCAAAAAGCGCCTGCATAGAGCTCCCCATAAAGGTGCATTGGGCCCGTTGTGGTAACAAGGGCCTATGGTTACGGATGCAAGGCTACTCCCAGACCATCGTCGTAGGCAAAAGGACGAATGGATTAGGTCAGCCCAGGCGCTGGTTCTTCACCAGTTCGCGCAGCACGCGTGCGGCGCTCGCTTCGTCGGGTCGTAACGCTTCGCGTCTCTTGGCGAGGTAGTCGGCCAATTCCACCGCCAGCTCGCGCCGCGTCATGTCGCCGTAGTAGTCGGGGATGTTGAGGGTTAGATGGGCCAGCACCTCGCTGCCGTCCACGTTTTTCACCAGCTCCATGACGGCGTAGAGTACTGCGCGCAGTACGGACTGATGCAGCTCCGAGCCCTCGCTCATCTCGGCGCGCTCGAACTCTACAGCGGTCTTGAGCCGCGCGTCATTCGCCTTCTGGCTGGCCAACAAGGGCTTGAAGTCGCGCACCTTGAAGGCCTTGGCAAAGTTCTGGTAGTTGTCCAGTGTCTTTGCGCCACGCGCTTCCATGTCGAGTAGCTTGAGGTAGAAGCGCTCCGCGCCACTGAGCTTGTCCCAGTGGCCTTGGGGGATGCCCTGGGGGACGAGGCACTGGTTGGCGGTGTCGACGGCAAACACGATGAGACCGTCCACGAACGTCGTTTCGCCCTTCACGCGCGGGCGGATCGCCTCCGCGGTCATGTCCCGGCCGTCGATCACGGCGTAGCGGGTGAGCACGCGCAGCGCCGCGGCGTAGCCGGCCATCTGGATATCGGCGTCCTCGAAGACGTTCTCGTCGCGGTAAAGACCCTTCGCCTGCTGATTGAGGCCAGTCAGCGCCCGCACCTGTGCTTCGACTTCCTCCTGAATTTCCCAGGCGAGGTCGTCACGGGTAGTCTTGTGGGTGCCATGGCGCTTCCGGAGGACGAGAAGGACTGTGCCCTTCACGTGGCTTCCCTCGCGCAGGGCGCTCTCGGTTTCGGTGGCGACGTACCAAGCGGCCGTGACCTGCAGACCGGAGGCCCAGACGATATTGGCCATGTCGGCCCATATTGAGCCGGACTGGTGGGTGAACATGATGACCTGGATGCCGTTGTCGGGCATGTACTCGGTCATACACTTGTAGGCGGCCACCATACCGCGTCGGAAGTTCTCGCCCCCACCCTGGATGGCAAGCGAGCGGCGGCTGTCCCAAACCCAGTTGGCGAATTCGGGCGGCGGGTTCTTGCGAAGCCAGGCAATGAAGAAGTCGAGGATCTCCTCGTATTTCACCGCGTCACCGTAGGGCGGATCGGTCACGTAGATTTCGTTCGCTTGAGTGGTGGCGTCGGCAGATACGCACTCAAGAGCAACCGAAGACACGCGCGGAAAATGCTTATAGTTAGTGCTGAACGAATCATCCAAATTTGCAATCCCCCGCGAGCCATAGTTGTAGAGCGTATTGAGGGCTTGATTGTCGAAAACTCCTTGTGTCGCCCCACCACCACCGACATTCAAATCCCACCTGCTCAGTCGCGAGTTCTTATTGAGCATTCGCGTAAGCGAGAACTTCCCTGTTGCGCCGCCGTTACGGTTGACAAACGATGCTACCAACAACTGCCGCGGGTTGAAGAGATGGTGCCAGTGCGTCCAGCCGCGCGCTCGAATCAAGTCAAGCCCTTGATACCGTGGTGGCCCGCCTACCTCGATCCGCATTTCTGGCACCCAACCCCTAGTTTGCCAGTCAGCCAGATGCTGCACGACATATCGCTGGACAATGCGGTCCCGCTGCAGGTCATCCTCGGTTACAGACCGGAACTCGTAATCGTCCCCCTTTCCCTTCTCCTTGGGTCGCATCCACTCGACGCAATAGAGGCGCTCCTGTAGGAGATCCTCGGGTCGGGGCATGACGTCAAGTTTCTCCCACAACCGCAAGCGGTTGCCTGTTGTTCCGTCCGTCTGCTGGTAATCGCCACGCAGCGTCGAGATCTTGGTCTTATAAACCACGCCGTCCACTTGATGTATCAAGTACGCCTCGCCGTACTTGTCATCTCGGCCAACCGTGCCTGTCTCAGCAGCCTCCATGTCTGCGTCGCTGGCCCCTGTTCGGATCTGAATGACGTACCGCGTGTTCACCGAGTCCGGCAATAGATCCGCCACCACGCGATAGCCTTTGCTCACTACTCGCGTAGGCAACAACGGAACCGTCCAGCCGGTCTGCGGGCAACGCGTTTCCACGCAGTAGAGGAATACCTTGGCGCGCCAGCCCTTGCCGTCGGTTTCGACGCCAAGCTTGTCGATATCCGCCTTGACACGCCTCACCAGCTCTTGCTGATCCTTTGCCAACTTCTCTCGGCTGTGCTGCGAGCCGGCGACGATATTGAATGCGCCCCACGTGAGCATGCAAGCCACAGGGTTGAGATCGGATGCATAAACATCGCAACCGAGCCGTGCCGCCTCAAACGGAATCTGACCCGAACCACAGAAGGTGTCTGCAACGCGCGGCCGGTGACCGTAACGCATAATGCCGAGCTGCTCTACCAGCTCCGGAAACGATTGCGCATTCGTGCCCAAGTGGGTGTTGACCGCGTCCCATATGTGGTCGTGCACCGTGTCGATCACCTCCTCGGGCCGCCGCGCCTGATTCACTCGCTCGCGGTAGGATGCACGGGGAAGCATCTGCGCTTCGAGGCGGCGGCGCTCCAGCTCAGTGAGGTCCTTGCGCCAGGCAACCCTTAACATTTCGTATTCGGGCTTTGACCAATCCACCGGGGCGGTCTCGGGCAGGGGGCCATCCGAAACCATATCGAAGTAATCAGCTATGCTGCTGATGGATAGCGTGGCGAGGATCTCTTTCGGCTTAGAGCGGCGCTTCCAGCGGGCAACGAAGGATTCGTCGTCCATGGCCATCAGCTTCTCGAAGATTTCAAGGTCGCGCGCCAGGTCGCCGGTGGCCGGCAGCAAACAGCCTAGAATGCAGGCCTTGTTGAGGATGAGCGGCTTGCGTCCCTTCCAATAGCTGCCCAGCGCGGTGAGCGTTTTGCCGTGCACCGCCATTTGCTCCTTGTATGCCTCGGCGGAAAGCTTCTGCACCGGCAGCAGCCGCTCGATGAGCGCGGGCGCATCCTTCAACGCGAACGGTGTTACACCTACACTCACTCAGAGTCCTCAAACAACGGCAGCTTGAACAGATCCCGCTCGACGGGTCGCGGCCGCCGCTTGCGAGACGCGGGCTTCTCGCCGTCGGAAAGCGCGAGGAACAACGCGCGCCGCCAGCCGCGCTGGGTGTCATCCGGCAAGCCGGCCTCGGCGACCGTCACCGAGAAAAGCCACCAGCGCTCCTCGGGGCGCAGTGCCGCCCACTTGCTGCAAATGACCGGAAGCTGCTCTTCGTTGGCGGTCTCGGCCGCCCATGCCAGCACGCACAGCTCCTTGCCGAGCAGCCGGTCCACCAGGTTCGTTCCGGTGTGCCAGCGGCCGGTCAGGACCTTCGCTGCCTTGAGCCGGTCATTGAATTCGCGGCGCGAAATGTCGACGATTGCCGACCACACCTGACGCGCGATAACGACGCGCTCCTCCTCCCGCGGGATGCCGCCCTGCTGACCGCGGTAGCCGTAGTCCTCGACGATCACGACCGGCTCGTTTCGCGAGGCGAGGATCTCGACGCGGAAAAGATGCGCGCCGAAAGCGTCGGGCGCACCGAAGTCGATGGTCTTGGGCCGCTCGCTCACTGCTCGACGTCCCCTTGCTGCAGCTCGATGCCGAGCTTTCCGGCGAAGTCCTTGAGGTCGTGGCCCGATGCAAAGTGGGCCTTGCGGAAGGTCATCGTGACCAACGTGTCTGGCGTGAACTTCTCCAGCACCTTGACGAGCAGCGCTTCGATAAATGCGGCGTCCACGGCGATATCGCCAATGTTGACGCCGATCATCTGATTGCCCTGACCCACAGTGAGGGCGATGCCTTCGAAGGTGGCGGATTTTTCGGCGGCCTGCTTCAGCCCCTCAAAGGTTTTGCCGCGCGAGTCGAGCTTGCGGCCGGTGCGCGAGATGAGGTGTCCGGGCTTCACGTCGTCGATCTGCACCCCCTTCTTGCCCTTGGCCGGAAAGCGGAACTCGGCCTTGGCCTCGATCCCGTCCGCATCCGCGAAGGCCCGCAGCAGCACCTCGCCGTCAACGATTGCGATCGGCCCCTCGTACGCGATGCCCTCGCGCGGCTCGCTGCCGTCCAGCGTGTAGCGGATCGACCCTTTCGGGGCGACGAAGAGCTCGACGCTGCGCTTGCCGCCCTTCTCCGAGAGCTGATTGCGAAGCACGAGCTTGTTGGCCCAGGCAACCGGATCGCCCGTCTCGTACTGCCCCGACACGTCGCATACGAGGAAGCTCACCCGCAAAGCGTTCGTTATGTAGGGGTTGTCCTTCAACTGCGCGCTCGACTGGGAGACAGGCGCTTCCTCGGCATAATAGATCCGCGGCGCAGGGCCGGCATTCTGCGGATTCACGCGCAAACGAACCTTGCCCTCGTCGCCGAGTTCGGGTTCGGCAATCACCTGGGCCGAAGTGCGCTTTCTCTTCGGCTTCTTGGTCACATAACCATTGCCAAGGTCTTCCCACAGCCCGCGGTTGCAGGCGATCGACTTGAGGGTGTCGAGGCCCTTAGGCGGCAGCCACGGCATGCCGGCCTGCTCGGCGTAGCGGTCGGCGACATCGGACCAGCGCGCTTCGTCCTGGTTCTCCGGCCACAGCAGGTCCTGCGCCTTGTCGCGGATGGCGTCGAACTCCTTTTCCACGTCGAGGTACAGCTTCAGCGGGTGGGAGGCCAGCGTCTTCTCGATCTGCTCCTCACCGTTGAAGGGTTTGGTGGCGTCGCGGGTCATGTCCAGGGGTTTGGATGCGAGGTCAATCTTTCCGGCACGGTGGCGCGGGAACAGCACCTTGTCGAAGAGGTTGAGGATGGTGGCATTGAAGTCCTGCTCGTAGCTCTGCTGCTTTCGCTCGAGGTCGTCCCGCTGCGCATGTCCCTTGGGAATGCGGCCATCGGCCTTCTGCGCAGCGAAGAGTTGGCGAGCGGCCTTCTCCACGCTGCCCATGGCCGTCTTGTCGCCGGTGAGCACGCATAAGTTGTTCTTCTGGCTGAGCCCCTCGAAGAACTTCTGCACTTCTTCCGGCGGGATCTTCGAATCCGGGCTCACGACGAGCAGTACGCGCCCCCTGCGCACGCGATCGGCGACCTCTTCGAGCCTGGGCAGGGGCAGCACGTCGTCGTATCCGGTCTTGCGCACCGGCTTGAACATCTCACGCAGGCGGTGCCGGATCAGGTCATCGACCTGATTCTCCGGCGCGTCATGGGCGAGGCTCTGCAGGAGCTTGGTGAGGTTTTCCTGCCGATCGAAGTAGTAGCGGCCTTCGGGCGTGTGGTGCACGTACCACGCGACCTTCTCCAGTTCCTCGAAAGCCGCGAGGAAATCCGAAGGTTCGCGCAGCGGTGAGATAAGACACTCGACCATTTCCTCGCGGGTGAGACCCTTCACCGCGTTGACGGCGGTGGATAGGCTCGCGGTGAGCAGCAGCGCGCCGATCTGCGTCGCTGCCTCCTTGCCGGTTTGCAGGTCGATGATCTGGGCGTGTGCGGATTGCTGTGCGTCCCAGAGATCCTTGGCGATGACATCGCGCATGCCGGAGATCTCGGTCAGCTTGTCGCGTACCTCCGGTACCGAGAGGTCGAAGTGCTGCGGGCCGATGAGGAAGACATCGTTGGCCTGACGGTCCCACACCGACCTGAGCAGGCGCGAAACGAGTTCGATCAGGCCGCGCGTCTGCTTGAACTGCTCGTTCTCCTTGAAGAGCGCAATGACATTCTTGAGCCGCGGATGAAAGGGATAAGTCGCAGCGATCTCGTCGGCGATCGCCTCCGCGCCGCGGTTGGCGGTCTTCGACTTGGCGGCCTCTTCCAGCTTGCGGCCGAAGGCTTCGGCAATGTCGCCGATCTCGGCCTTGTCGGGAAGCGACTTGAACAGACGCTTGCGCAGGATGTCGTAGATTTCGTTGGCGGCGAGGTCCACCGGCGTGATGTTGCGCTCCTGACGGCCGAGTTCGGAGCGCGCGTCTTCGAGTGCCCGGTAAATGAGCTTGGCACCGGTGTCATAGGCGGCGGCGAGGTCGGACACCACGACGCATACGTTTTTCTTCTTGCCGGCCGCCGTCAGCAGATTGGCGAACGCTCGGGTAGCGATGTCGGCGACGGTGCCGTTGCCCACCTTCTGCGTGTCGAGGTAGTGGAAGTAGGGCGGCATCTCGTCGAGCAAGATAAGAACGGGCTTGTCGCCTTCGAACAGCTTGAGCCAGTCCTTCTCGTCCGGCGCCTTGGGACCGCTGGTCCAGAATGCCTTGAACTGCTCGCCCTTGCCGAGTTGGTTGGCGATCTCGCCCCAGAAAAAGTGGTCGGGATTGTTGCGGCCGTTGAAGGCGGCGATGTTGGCACTTTGGAATGCCGAAGCGTTCGGCATCCCGGCGCAGTGCGTCTTGCGCAGCCCCGGATGCTTGGCGAGCAAGCCAAAGCCGACCAGCAGGTGAGTCTTGCCGCCGCCCATGGCCTGCTTGAGGTGGAAAACCGCCTGCGTCGAAGCACCGGCCAGGCGCGCAGTGCCCTCACTGATCAGGTCCTGCATGCCCTGAGTGATATGCGTCTTCTCAAAGAAGGCGGCACCATCGCCTTCGGTCGCAATCAGGTCATCGAGTTGCTCGATCTGGTCGCTGAGCTTGATGGCAAGCGCGTTCGGCTGCAGCTGGCAGGCGTCGCGGACGGTTTTCATCAAATAGTCACTCCCACCGGTTGCATTTCGCGATTCCTTGTTCTCCTGCAGTCACTTGCAGTGGTTAGGCAGCACTGGACGAATCATTGCTGTGGCGCGTTTATGTGTGGATTCTGTTGTGGCGTGCGCAGATCGCGCCAAAGCTCCATCGCGTTAAGCAAACACAAGTCACGTCGAGCTTCTCGACATCGATGATCTGTCGCGCCTACTCGGCGAACACAAACCGCGCCGCGGCAATCAGCTCTGCCGGTGCCGTGCGCGCGTTCATGCGTGCCGGGTGAGCGGCGCTACACCTGGAACCGGCATCAGAAGGCACCGCACCCGCAGTCCATGCTCCAAGTGCCATTGTCGCCGACGATGAGTGGGTGCGAATGTCCGGTGCTCGCCGATGCCGGATCGGAAGCTGCCCTGCCCGCGCGTTTCTGGTACTGGTAGCCGCCGTAGGTCTTGATCGGCAGCCAGTCCTGGGTGATGGGAGGAGGAGGAGGCCCAAGCCTTGCGTAGGACTCCGCAGCGTAGACGACCTTGCCGCCCACCATGGTCATCACCGATTCCAGATCCTTGATTGAATCCTCGGGAATGCTGAAATAGTCCGCAGAAAGGAAGGCGAGATCGGCCAGCCTGCCGGCCTCGAGCGTCCCCTTGCGCTGCTCGTCGCCCGAGATCCACGCCCCGGCCGCCGTGTACATGCGCAGCGCCTCGGCGCGGTCGAGCAGATTGCGGTCGGCGTTCAGCTTGGCCCCGCCAAGGGTCTTGCCCGTGATCAGCCAATGGACGCCGACCCAGGGGTTGTAACTGACCGCCCGGTTGGCATCGGTGCCCGCGGAAAGCGGAATACCCATTTCGCGAATGCGCGCGATCGGCGGCGCATCGGCTGCGGCAGCGGCCCCCTGGCGCGCAAGGAACGCTTCGCCGTCGGTCGACAGGCGGTTCTGGATGTTGATGCTGCCGCCCAGCGCGGCGATGCGCTCGAGGCTTTTCGGCCCCAGGACCTCGCAATGATCCAGGCCCCACCGCAGACCCGTGAGGGGCACCTCGCGATGAACCTCTTCCAGCACGCCGAGAATACGCTGCGCCGAGGAATCCCAGGTCGTGTGCTGCCGGAACGGCCAGCGCATGCCGGCGACGAATTTCACTACCTGCGTGAGCTGGCTTTCCATGATCGCGGGCTGGCCGCCCCAGTCTTTGTTGAAATTGGTCGAATCTCCCGCCGACCAGGTGAGGTATTCACCCGCG
>Ga0209343_10004788_pt1 | contig 16652 bp, 22 predicted proteins | sample RifCSPlowO2_02_FD_184026 | JGI IMG/M metagenome (GOLD analysis project Ga0209343, IMG submission 184026) | Groundwater microbial communities from Rifle, Colorado - Rifle CSP2_plank lowO2_0.2 (SPAdes) (version 2) | ecosystem: Environmental > Aquatic > Deep subsurface > Groundwater | place... | reverse complement strand
TCGCGAGGAGCGGCCCGACCTCGACCGCGTGTACCAGAGCTACGTGCTGTGGTCGTATGGCGGCGGCGGGTGGCCGCTGTCGGTGTTCCTCACGCCGGACCTGAAACCATTTTCCGGCGCGACGTATCTGCCCCCCGACGATCGCGGCGGCCGGCAAGGGTTCCGTGCGTGGCTCCTGCAGGTCGGCGGCGCGTGGGCCAATGATCGCGCCCGCCTGCTGGAGGCGGCCAACACCGGGACGAAGATGATTCAGGCGCAGACGGGCGGCGCGGCGCGGGCCGCGTCCGACGCGATCGCGCGCGCGCTCGACCAGACGTACCGGGACATCAGCGGCAGCTTCGATCGGGCTGCCGGCGGGTTTGGACCGGCGCCGAAATTTCCGCGGCCGGTGGTGCTCAATTTCCTGCTTCGCTATCACGCGCGCACGCGCACGAAGCAGGCGCTCGACATGACCGTCCAGACGCTCGGCGCGATGGCCACCGGCGGCATCCACGACCAGCTGGGCGGAGGCTTCCACCGTTATTCGACCGATCGCGAATGGCTCGTGCCGCACTTCGAGAAGATGCTGTACGACCAGGCGCAACTGGCGATCGCGTACACCGAGGCGTATCAGGTCACCAAGAACGCCGGGCTCGGCGGCGTCGCCCGCGGCATCCTCGACTACGTGCTGCGCGACATGCGGGGCGAGGAGGGCGGATTCTTTTCCGCCGAGGACGCCGACAGCCTGACCGACGCGTCGGCCACGCGGCTGACCGAGGGCGCGTTCTACGTGTGGACCGTCGACCAGATCCGCGCCGCGCTCGGCAGCGAGCTCGCCGACCTGTTCGCGTTTCACTACAGCGTGATGCCGGCGGGCAACGTGCCGGCGCAACAAGACATTCAGGGTGAGCTCAAAGGCAGAAACATTCTGAGCGTTCGCCGCACCGTCGCGGAAACGGCGGCGAAGTTTGGAAAGTCCGAAGCCGACACGGGCGCGATGCTGCTGGACGCGCGGCGGCGAGCGTTGTCCGCGCGGGGCGCGCGGCCGCGTCCGCTTCGCGACGACAAGGTGATCGTCGCCTGGAACGGCCTGATGATGTCGGCGTTCGCCCGCGCGGCGCAGGTGATCGACGAGCCGCGGTATCTCGAGGCGGCGCTGGCCTCGGCCCGTTTCATCGAGAGCCGCATGTACGACGCGAATGGCGGCACGCTCAAGCGCCGTTATCGCGACGGCGACGCGAGCATCGACGGCATGCTCGAGGACTACGTGTTCCTGATCCAGGGGCTGCTGGATCTCTACGAGGCGTCCTTCGACGTGCGGTGGCTCTCGTGGGCCTTGCGGTTGCAGACACGCCAGGACGATCGGTTTTGGGACGCGAAGGGCGGCGCGTACTTTTCGACCACGGCCGAGGCGTCCGACGTGCTCGTCCGCGTGAAGGAGGACTACGACGGCGCCGAGCCGTCGCCGAACTCGGTGGCGGCGATGAACCTGCTGCGCCTGTGGCAGATGACGGATCGCCGCCAGTGGCGCGAGCGGGCCGACGCGATTTTCAGGGCGCAGGGCGTGCAGCTGACGCGGGCCGGCGCAAACCTGCCCCAGCTCGCCGCCGCGCTCGATTTCAACCTGTCGAAGCCGAAGCAGATCGTGATCGCGGGCGAGCCCGGCGCCGCCGACACGCGCGCCATGCTGAGGCTTGTGCACGATCGATTTATCCCGAACAAGATCCTGCTCCTCGCCGATGGCGGCGCAGGCCAGACCCGGCTGGGCGAGTGGCTGCCGTTCATCAAGACGATGGACCGGCGGGACGGGAGAGCGACGGCCTACATCTGCGAGAACTACGCGTGCAAGCTGCCGACGTCGGACTTGGCGGTGGCGGCGCGGCTGCTGGACGATCGGTAGTCGTGCGGCGCCAACGCGATGTGACGCGCGTGGCGCCGAGCGCCGGGAGCCTTCACGGTGTATACTGTATACACCATGCCTCGATCGAGGACCGCGTCGGCCGTGCTGACCATCCGCGTGCCAGCGCTGCTCGAGCGGCACCTGGCACGCGAAGCGCGTCGCCGGCGTCAGACGCGCAGCGAGGTCGCAAGGGCCATTCTTCAGGAGCGGTTTGGCGGAAGCGATCAGCCCGACGCGGCCGAGGAAGCGCGCCGCCAGTCAGTGCTGGTCAGCCGCCGCCGTTCCGACCGCGAAGCGCTGGCGTTTGCGCTCAGTGCTGCCGATCTTCGTGGCTGGCGATGACGCGCGGCGCCGTTGTGGTCGTGGCCGCCAAGGGCGCCTGCACGAGCAAGCCGCGTCCGGCCGTCGTCGTCCAGGCAGATGCGTTCAATCCCACCCATGCCAGTCTGACGCTCTGTCCCATCACGTCCGACTGTGTGGACGCACCCCTCTTTCGCGTCACACTGCCTCCTGGTGAGCGGACGGGCTTGGCCACAGTTTCGCAGGTCATGATCGACAAGGTCGTCAGCGTACCCCGGGCCGCAATCGTTCGCGAAGTCGGCCGATGCGATCTGCTGCATCTCGAGCAGATTGACGAAGCGCTCCGGCGCTGGTTGGATCTGTGAGTTCGCCGGGCGCGTCCGCTTGACTCCGGAGGGGCTTTCGCGGCAGCGAGTTGGTTCGCGGGCTGGCATCCCCAACCGCATCAGGCTTACAATCGATGTTCGGTCCTTCCCGACATGTGGGCCAGTAGCGCAGTTGGGAGCGCGCATGAATGGCATTCATGAGGTCACCGGTTCGATCCCGGTCTGGTCCACCATCTCCAAGTCGTTGATTCTAAACGACTGAAATAGCCCACCCCACTTCATAGATCGAACCGCCGGTTCTTGGAGATCAAATTGTGCAGCGGCCTCCTGAACCGCTGAACACAAGGACGGCGAAGTCGACCGCGCTTGAGGGCTTTGCTTGGGCGCGCGATCATTACCTCGGTCGCGATCGCGTTGAGCCCGACGAGAGCGTTGTGGTCGCCTGCTTGGCGCATCGGCGCGATTTGTCGCTGGCGCGGCACCGGACGATCCAACAGGTGGAGCCGTCGTGACGCCGGACGGGATTCCTGCCCGCTCCCCTCTCGGCTAGACTTCCGCACGGCGGCATGAATCACGATCAGTTCAAGAAGTGCATCGGCCAGACGCTCCGTCTCGAACCGCCGGCCATTGGGCCGGACGGCAGGCCCAGCGATGATGACTGGGAGGTCGTCGGAGCCGACGAGGCGCGGAAGGCTGCGACGCTGCGCAACCACACGCGCGGCGGCGAGGTGATCGTCGGGTTCGATCACGTCAAGAACTACGATTCCGACGCAGCCCGCGGCGACAAGTGCGGTTTCCTAAACATGCTCTGGCAGCTCCGGATCGGGCGAGATGGCGCGATCACCGCCAGACCGATCCCGGCGCGTGCCGCCGCAGCGCCCGGCCCGGAATTCCACCCGCTGATCGTAAACGATGGCGAGGCGGAGCGGCACTTCACATGGTCGGACCGCGACGGTGCAGTCGCGCTCTTGCCCGAGGGCGAAGCACGGCAGCTGTTCGGCACGTTCATTGGCGTCTGCGACGCGCTCCGGACCGAAACGAATCGGGAGCCGCAGTTCGACGCCGCGAAGGACATCCGCCACGAGATCGTGTGGGAACTAACGCCTGACCATTTGTCCAAGCACAAGCTGCTCGGAGGCATGGGCGGCAAGGCCGCGACGTCCGTGTTGGTCCTGACCAACAACAAGGCGCAGCAGGTCCAGGAGCGGGTCGTCAACACAACGCCGCCGGAGATCGAGGCCGTAGACACGGACTACCCGTCGCGCTCTGGCCTGCAGGACCGGCTGACGGCGGAAGGCTTCAAGCTCCATTGGGTCCGCGAGGAGATGGTCGGGCGGCGGCGCGGCGAGGGCTGGGAGGTTGTCGTTGTCGCCGATGACGGTCGGCGCGTGACTTTCAAGGTGCCGCCTGGCATGCCGTCCGTCGATCCGTCTGCTCTCATCTTGATGAAGCGCCGCATGTAAGCCCAAGCCCTACAATGGGCCATGTACTTCGTGAACAACCTGACCGACGACGACTTTCAGCGGGTCCACGATACATGCTCTAACCCGCCGCCCGCCATGCTCATGGCGGAGTCGTTTGCTGCGCTGCTCGAAGCAATCGACATCTACACGTATGAGGCCGTGCATCCCGTGACGTCCGGAATGCTCGCGCTCAACCGACAGGGAGAAGGTCATTCTCGGCCTGTACTACCGGTCGGTGGGCTTCTGCCCCAGAGCGATCGAGCTGAAGTCCGTCATTCACCAAGGCAGGAAGAGGCGCCGCCGTCCGGCCGTAACGGGGTAACCTTGGCTGTCACGCGCCCGAACGATACTGGAGTCAATGTCGACAATCATCCTTCCGTCCGCGCCTGCGAACACCCAGGACGCCAAGCGGTACGCGAACGGCGTGGCCGAGATCCGGCAGCGCCTCAGCATTGCCCGGACGGCTGTTGCGCGGATTCGGGAGACGCAGAATCAGGACCTTGTGAGCACCGAAACGATCTTCCTGCAGATGCGCAAGGTCTGCGAGCTGATCGCGTTCGGGTCGCTCATTGCCAACAAGGAACTCTATTCCCAGCACTACGAGACCTTCGCAGAAGACTGGCGGCTTGGTCGCGTAGTCGACAAGCTGCGGAAGGTGAATCCGGATTTCTTCCCAGTGCCGATGTCGGCGCCCTACGAGGTTGCTCCCGGGCATAAGCAGGCTGGACCGTCGCTGGCCCTGTCCATCACCGAAGGCGAGCTGGTCGGGGCCGGGGTCGGCACCCTCTCCAGACCGGGGGGTTGCTCACGCCCCCGCTGGCAGCTGGGACTGCGAGCGCCGATCAACGGCCGGCACAAAGCGCCGTCCTCAGGAACGCGCCGGCCATTCACTGGAAGTGGCTGGCGCCGTGACGGATCCGACCACGGGACTTCCTTGATGCTGACAGGTGTGTTCCGCGGACTGGTCGTCATTCACGCTCCGGTTTTTCGACGCCAACCACCGCGTTTTGTCGCGGCTCCCCTCGCGGCGTCAGCAATTCCAATCCGGATGCTGGGACCACTGTGAAAGGACGGCCGAGAAGTCATCAAGTTCTTTGCTCAGATCACGGGCTGGATTCTTCGCCGCCTACAGGCGGATCGACCGCGCTCACACGCGGCGCCAACTCTCTTTCAGCGTGGCGTGAGCGACCACGTCTGTGGCCGCAGGCTTGGCAGACCAAGCGGCCATTTCGGGTGGTCGCTCACGCCACGGGATTGCTGCTGGCGACCGCTCCGGCAGTGGCGCCACCAGACGGGCCGCACAGAGCGCCGCCCGAGGACGACGCCGTGTAACCTGCACGACGACCGGCAGTTGCCCTATGCGCTCGTGGTACGCGAGTCGCCATCGTTGAGCAGGACGAATCCTCGACGCAGAGGCGATCCAAGGGGGAACACCTCGCGCGGAGGGGTGTTCCCCCCCGGTGTTCCCCCTAGACACCCTGATTCTGGCAACTACCATGGTCGTGGTGGTCTCGCTGAAAGACGTGGACCAGTGGAGGGCGAATGGCAGTTGTGGAGGTCCATCCGGTGCCGATCGACGGGCCGTGGATCGAGGGGTTCGTCCTGGATCGCCACGTGATCTCCAGCGTGCCGATTGGCTATCTCGGCGAGCACATGCAGTTCGAGACAACCCGCTCCGCCTTGGGCGAACTGGTGTATCAGCTGAAGTACCGAAACGGACCGCTGAACGACATCGTGGAGACCGCCGTCGCCTTCATAAAACGATCGATGGAATGGCGTCATCGACTGCGTCGTTCCGCCGCCGCCGTCGCTGCACCGAACGAAGCAGCCCGCGGTGCTGATCGCTGCGTGGATAGCCGAGGCTCTCGGAGTGCAATCCCTTGCCGCGGCAGCGGTCAAGACCACGGCGACCCCGCAGATGAAGAACGTCCCGCTGCACGAGCGCGCTCCGCTGCTTTCTGCTGCGATCCAGGCGGGCACCGATGCGGTCCAGGGGCAGCGGATTCTGCTAACCGACGACCTGTGGGAGACTGGTAGTACGCTGAGACGAGTCGCCGAAGTGCTCGGGCAAATGGGCGCCACCGAGGTCCGAGCCCTCGCAATGACACGAACGAAATGAGCCATCCATCCATCGTTTTCGTCGCCGGCTCAAGACAGATTTCTCGGCTTCCCGCCGAGGTGAAGACCCGTCTCGACACGATGGTCCAGAAGGGCTTTCAGATCCTCGTCGGTGACGCCAATGGCGCCGACAAGGCGGTTCAGTGATCGACGTCAACTACTTTTGCCGGTCGTGCAAATTTAATTGTCGTTGATCAGTTCAGCGATACCTTGCCGACAAGTCGTACCCGAACGTTCTCGTGCACTGCATGAAAGACCACTGCCGGAACAACGTTGGAAACTGGCCAACGCGTGAGGTCGCCGCCCCGCGCGGCGCCAAAGGCTTCGACTACTACTCCCTCAAAGACCGCGCGATGGCTGAGACGGCAGACTACGGGCTCATGCTCTGGGACGGCAAAAGCAAGGGCACGGTCAACAATGTTGTGAACCTGTCCCGCGAGCACAAACCGGTGGTCGTGTACGTCGCGCCGACGAAGCAGTTTCGAACGATCAAGACCTCCGACGACCTCAGGGATCTTCTCGCGCAAGGCGATTCGGACAGCGTCGAACGGATTGTCAGCGAGCTGCACCTGGGCGATCTTCGGCACGGCACAATGCTCCCTGGGTAGGAAAGTGTCCGCGATGGCGATGACGGTTACGTGGATTCTCCGACCGGCATCGGAAAGGGACCGAGCGTTTTTGTACGAGCTCCATTGCTGCACGATGCGTGAGGTTATCGAGAAGACGTGGGGCTGGGACGAGGAATGGCAACGAACAGATTTCGAGCGGCGTTTTCATCAATACGTCGCGTCAGTCATCGAATATGAGGGACGTCCGATCGGCGGGTTGATGCTAGAACCGGGGCCCGACTCGATCTACATCCACGAGATCCAACTTCTACCCGAATGGCAAGGACGAGGAATAGGTACAGCCGTCGTCCGGCAGATCATCAGACAGGCTGCAAGTTGTGGAGCATCGGTCACGCTGTCGGTGGTTCTTGCCAATCCTCGGGCTAAACAATTGTACGACCGACTTGAGTTTGAGGTAACCGCCTTCGAGTCGCCATTCTTTCGAATGAAGTTCAGTCCGCTCCCAGGAAGCATGTAATCCGTCATCTCGCGCGAACGGGGCGCACTTCAAAACCGCATGGAAGAATCGTCTCCCACGGCCATCGGCGCAATCGAAACGCGCAAGGCTCATCCATATGACGCCGAAGCGATCCTAGCGGCCCATCTGGATTCCATTCGATCGATTGGTCCGCGGTTCTATTCATCGGAGATCGTGGACGCGTGGGTTGCGGGCCTCACAGCGAACGTGTACGTGAACGCGATGGAGGGCGGTGAGGTCTTTTTCATCGCCGTCGGCCCGCTCAACGGCGAGTCGGCCGTGCTTGGTTTTGCCAGTCATCGCGTTGACGATGATCAAGATGGCGCCTCTGTATACGTTCGAGGCATGGCTTCGCGTTGTGGTATCGGAACAAAGCTGTTAGGTCTCGCCGAAGAACACGCGCGGGCAAATGGTGCCAAGAGCATCAAGATTCAAGCATCCCTAGCCGGCGTCGCTTTCTATCAGGCGAATGGGTTTGAGGAGATCGGACGCGGAGAGGCGTTGCTGATGACCGGCCAGTCCATGCCGTGCATCTTCATGCGCAAACTGCTCTGAGGCGCAACGCAGTACCACCCGCTCCCCTCCGTATTCCCCCTCGCGAAGGGTCACGTCTTCGGTTTCGCGAGCCTCAGAACCGGGTTTGCCGCCGCTCCGAACCGTCGGCCGGGGACCTCGTCGGCGTTGATGGCGCCTTCCTTTTTCAGTTCGCGAACCAGCTCGTTAACCTGCTTGGGCAACCACCACTCGGGCCTGACGGCGGCGTGCAGATCCTGCCATCGTTCAGGACGACGCGAGAGCCGATCAAGTATCCAGTCTCGCAGCGGATGAAGATCCGGCTCAGGCTTGATCAGGAACTGCTGATCAGGGTTGTCAGAGCGGCGGACCATGAAGCCGCCCGCCGGCGACACTGACCACGCGCATTCCTTCATCAGGTCGCGCCCGTCATCCGAGTTCGTGAGGTGCAGCAAGACGTACCGAGTCGCTTTTCCACCTGTGACCATTCGCACCGCCGACGTCCACCACTTGGCGCCAATGCCTCGGGCCATGACCCGGGGTCCCCGCTCTCATAGCGCCCTCGGCCGGCGTGCGTATCGACGTACAGGACGCGACGAGCCCAAGTGCCGAGCTTCGGGTACCAGCCGTTCAAGTAGCAACGAATCAGTTCATGTTTGACGTGCTGAAACGGCCCGTACTGCTCCCAATAAGCGGGATTCGGATCCGATCGCCGTGTCATGCACTGCTCGTTGCGAGAACGCGATGGAAGGCAAGCGGAAACTCATCGTAGGTGCGGCCGTCCAGCGTCCGGCCGGTCTCGTGCTTGCGTGTGCCGCCCCACTGTTTGAAGAAGAAGGGCACCCGCTGCGCGCGGCATTGACGACGGATGTCGACGACCCAATCTCGAAGCATCGGGCGGGCGTGCGGGCCGCTCTCTCCGCCGACGATGACCCAGTCGATCTTGCGCAGGTCGAGAGGCCCGAGGTCGGCGAGAAGGGGTTCTACCGAGAGGAATCGAAGGCGTGCCGGCGTGTCCTGGAGCGACCGAATGCGAAGCAGACCGTAACGTCGATCCTCGACGCTGACGCCGAACGCGACGTGTTGAAGGTCAGCCATCCACCGCAACTCACCCAGCAACAGTTCGCGCAGTCGCTCGTCGCGCTTGGTGAGGACCTGAAACAAGTGCCAGTCAGCTCGTCGCATGACCTCCCCAACGCGCCCGATGTAGTCGGCTGGAACGTCTTCGTGAAAGAGGTCGCTCATCGAATTGACGAAGATTTTCCGAGGGCGTCGCCAGTGCAGCGGTTGCTCAAGCTTCTCGGGCACAAGTCGCAGATCGAAGCCCTGCTCGAATGGGTGTCCAGGCACACCGCGGAAACGTTCCGAGAACACCTCCGCATAGCAGAATTTGCAACCCGGGCTCACTTTCGTGCAGCCGCGGACGGGGTTCCACGTCGCGTCTGTCCACTCAATCGCCGAGCGGTCGCTCATGGTGGGCCAGTTTACGTCCATTCCGTGACGGGGCGGGTCACACCAGGACAAAAAACGACGCGCTACTCTCCAGTTCACTTGACTGCTCGACGATGTTTATTCATACTTTGTGATGATTAAGGCGGACGGCGTCTGGAGACAAGCGTATGAACAACTACTTGATAGCCTTCGTCGTCCTTCTGCTGGTGGCACGCGCTCCCGCCGGAGCAATACAGAGCGCGCCCGCGCAACCTGCAACGCAGGTCGATCCCATCGCCGCCATCATCGAGGCGTTTCGCACATACAACATCGTGACGGTGACCGATCCTCACGGCAACGTGCAAGTTCAAGCGTTCCTTCTGTCGCTCGTTCGCGATCCCCGGTTCTCGGAGGCGATGAACGACATCGTGATCGAGACGGCTAGCGCGCGCTACCAGGACGCTATCGATCGATTTGTCCGCGGCGATGATGTCGAGAGAGCAGTCTTGCGGAAAGCCTGGGAAGATCACACCGTCGCGAATAGCCTGGGTGTTCAAGCGGAAGAGCTGATCCAAGCCGTGCGTGCGGTCAATGCTTCACGCGCCGAGAATCGGAAGCTACGTGTCATTGCCGGTGACCCTCCAATCGATTGGGACAACATCACGGCTCCTCAGGACGGCAGGCGCTGGACAGAGCTTCGCGACAGCTATCCCGCCGACCTGATTCGACGGCAGGTTCTGGATCGTGGCCGCCGCGCGCTGGTCGTCTACGGACAGGGTCATCTCCAGCGCCGTCAGATTGTCGCCAACTACGACATGTCAACGTGGCAGGCGCAGACTGTCGTCAGTCTGCTGGAGCGAGACCACGCCGCACGCATTTTCAACATTTGGACGCTGTTGGACCGCAACGTCGAGATCCCAGAAGGCGTCATGTCGTGGCGGGTTCCGAGTATGGCTCTGCTGCGCGGAACGACGTTAGGGGCGAGAGACTTCGGGCTCTACAGCCGGGGATTGGGCGACGGGAGTCGCTTCGGCGTGAAGGGTGGCCAGCTGGTGCCAGTTCCCCAAGATGAATGGAAGATGATGCGGATGGAGGAGCAATTCGATGCTCTCCTTTACCTCGGGCCACCCGCTTCAATGATCACCGGCCCCGTACCATCCGCACTTTGCCAGGACGCCGACTTCGTAAAACGTCGCGTGGAAAGGCTTAGCCGCTTTGGACCTCCGGTCGAGGTTCAGAACTTCAAGAAGGCATGTGGTCTTTGATCCGTGGGATGAAGTCTTCAACGGGATCTGGTAGCGGACTGTGCCACGCGACTACTTGACTGACTTCGAGTTGATGTTGTTGCTCGCGGTCCTTCGCGTGGGCGAAGAGGCGTATGGTGTGCCCATCGCGCGCGAGATCGAGGCCTCCGGCGAACGCACGGTCATGCTTGGTGCCGTCTATACTGGCCTTGGCCGGCTTGAAGCCAATGGCTTGGTTTCATCCAGCATCGGCTCACCGACACCCGAACGCGGCGGGCGCGCGAAGAAGTACTTCCGTGTGACGCCATCTGGCCTGAAGGCCGTCCGGCAAGCGAAACGGGCATTTACACGGCTGTGGTCTGGCGTGCCAGGCTTGGAGGGAGGACGCTCATGAAAAAGACGCGTACACCTCTGCAGATCGCCCTTCTTCCCCATCTTTTCGGCGACGATGAGCCACTCGTTGGGGATCTCGTCGAAGAGTGGCCTCGACGATCGAACGCCTGGTTCTGGCGTCAGGTCGTGTTTGCGATGCTGGCCAAGGCTAGGGCGACCGCATCGGCAGCCTTGCGCGAGCCGCAACGGCTGACCGGAGCGCTTGGGGCCACTGCGATCTTCCTCATTCTGAGTTTTCAGGTCGTCGTGGCTGGCAGCCTACTCGATGACCTGATTCGGCGGATCGACCGCACCCAGATGACCCGAATCGATCACCCGGAGTGGCTGCTGTTTTTCGTCCTCTTGTCGCTCCCGGTAGCGTGGTTCATCGGGAGGGCAATCGGTCGCCTGCACCATCGTTCTCGTGCTGCGACAGTCGTAATTACTGGCGCCAGTGCCGCCACCGTCGGCGCGGTGACCGTCTCTGTATTGAGCGCGACCGATTCCTTCTTTCCCTCAGCCGCCCAGCAAACCGCGGCGGGCATGGTGTTTGTGCTCGGGTTGCTGATCGGGAGTTCGAGCCGTTCTCCTCTCGATCGACAAGCCTGATTCGGCCCCCGGTCAGTCGTCACGCGGGCTGCATCAGCCCGCTTATGCGGTGCAGCCAACTGAACACTTGGTTCCAACTGGCGCTGTTCTGGTCCACCAACTTCCTTCCTTTCGGGTAGCACCGGGGTAGCAGCAAGCGTGGCCGTACCGGTACATCCGCGATTGCCGCCTACCGCCCTTCAAGTGATCCTACCGATGAACCGCTGCTGATACCCGACCGCTCTGATGTGTGCCACGATCCAATCGAACGACGCGTCGTCATGCCACTGTTTCCGCAGCGTGTACTCGTGCGGCAGCTTCGCGTACGCCTTCGACGTAGCCGCCTTCCACGGGTGAAGGGCTGAGAGCTTTGCTCTGAGAGCGTTGGCTACAGCGCTCCGCGTCTGCCGGGACTGCGGAGGGGTGCACGATGCACCGGCGAGATCTTCACGATACGACTCCGTGTTCCCCCCTGGCGAGTCCACTGACGGGCGCAAACTTCGGAGCGGCCTCGTAAATCGCGAGCGGCGGTCCGCCAACATCGGGGCGGTCCCAACACAGGTCGGCAGGCCTTATAATCAATCAGGAGTGTTGAAGTGAGCTCGGCCGAAACGACTGAACGCGTTCCGATTCACACCGACGCCGACGGCGTCGTGCGTGTCGCCAGTACGCGGGTGACACTCGACACCATTGTCGCGGCGTTCGACGCCGGTGCGACCGCGGAGGAGATTGCGCAGCAGTACCCGTCGGTCGCCCTCGCCGATGTTTACTCCGTGATCACCTACTACTTGCGGCACCAGTCCGACGTCTGCGCCTATCTGCAGAAACGCCAACAGCAGGCGGCAACGGTTCGCCAGGAGAACGAGCGCCGGTTCCCCCCTTCGGGCGTGCGTGAACGACTCCTAGCTCGGCGCCGTTAGCAACGAGCGGTTTCGTGCTGCGGTTCGCGGCGGACGAGAACTTCAATCGCGACATAGTTCGGGGATTGGTCCGCCGGAAACCCGACCTCGACATCGTCCGCGTCCAGGACGTCGGGCTCGCCGGAGCAGACGACCCCACTGTTCTGGAGTGGGCGGCGGTCCAGGGGCGGGTGGTTATCACCCATGACGTTTCGACGCTGACGAAGCACGCGTACGACCGCGTAGCTGCAGGCCGACCGATGCCTGGAGTCTTCGAGGTTGTGTCCGGCGCCAGTGTCGGGTCTGCCATCGACGACCTGCTGCTCCTGGCCGAGTGCAGCCATGAGGGCGAGTGGGAGGGACAGGTCCGGTATCTGCCGCTGTAGTTGTGCAGCACGCGCTATGCTTGGACGCGCTACACGCCGCGCTCGTTGAGCCCGACACCGATGCCATACGGCCGGTCGTCGTGACCGTTTACGAGGTGCCCCAATGACGGAGCGCTCGCTCCAGGTAACCTATCGGAAGGGCCGGGCATTCGCCGCGTACTTGCACCTCTCGCATCCAACCGGGGAGAAGAGCGCGAGGACGGTGGCATCACAGGATGGGCTACTCATCGTCGATTACGCCGGGTCAGGCCGACCGTTGGGCGTGGAGATCGCCGCGCCACAAGCGGTTCCACTAGATCGCCTCAACCAGCTCCTCGCGGAGCTTGGCGAACCGCCCCTCGCGGAGCAAGACTACAGGCCCGCTCGGGCCGCATAGGCCTCTCGCATCCGGCCGGCGAAAAGAGCGTGAGGACTGTGCCTCGACACATGGGTTGCTCATCGCCGATTACGCGGCGTCGGGCCGACCATGGGGCGTAAAGATCACGGCGCCGCAAGTGGTTCCACTGTGAACTAAACCGTTAGTGTTGAGAGTGCCGAGACTCGTTTGCCGTCCGGGGTCGAGAGCCCACGTGAGGAAGTCGTCGAAGAGCTCGGCAAGGTGAGACTTCCGATCCGGCGTCTCGAAGGCATGATCGCCCTGTTCTACGACGACGTAGCGCAGTGGACGCTTAGGCTGTTGCCGGATCGCTTCAAGCGCGAATAGGTCGGCCTCGAGCGACGTAACCTGCGTAGAACGGGATCGGTCCGGCGCTGGCGAAAAGAATCACCGAGGCGGGGATTCCGGTCTCAGCCGGCGAGCTCATGACGCTCGCGGCGCGCCAGTCGGTCTGGATGCCTACCGGTACGGTTACCGACCGGCTTCCGATAGAACTTGTTGACGCGCGCCCATCTGGATTCTTAGGGCGGCACTTCGCCGCCGTTCATGCGGATCTCCGGTTACCGCCGCGATTGGCCGACTGGTCTGATCACCACACGCTGATCGCGATGTCCAGGCGGGGAGAGGACTTGCCTGGCAATCTCATCGTTGGCGAGGAATCGTTTGCTCGATGGCAAGCACTCGAGAGTGCTCCCCGGACCCGCAACGACTACCCAGCGCTCGCTGACGCGACGATCGCTGGTCACCCGCCCAGTTCATCAGCCGGCGGCGAGCGGCCAAAATTCGGCGTGCCAGTTGACGGACGACACATGCTCGTGAAGTTTGCTGCACGAGGAGGTGCAGGCGATGTCGTCGCGAGGCGTTGGTGTGATCTGCTCATCCTGGAAGGAATCGCACTCGAAGTCGTGGGTTCACGCGGGATATCTGCTGCGCGTACGAACGTCATCGAAACGCCTTCACACTGGTTCCTGGAGAGTGAGCGATTTGATCGCATAGGCGTCCGCGGGCGCCTGGCCGTTCTGAGTCTTGCCGCTATTCATGACGATCTCGCGGACTCATGGGCCCGTGCCGCCAGGTCACTCAGAGATGCTGGGCGTCTGACTGATGAGGACGCGCGACGACTTCGATGGCTTGATGCCTTTGGCGCACTCATCGGAAATACCGATCGGCATCAGTACAACATCCTGTTCTTGACGGAAGGCTCAAGCCTCCGGCTTGCTCCTGCCTTCGATCAGGTCTCGATGCTGTATGCGCCTACCGCTGATGGCCAAGTGCCACCTCGGGTGTTCGCCGTGCCGAATGTGTCTTCCGACACTCTGGACGTCTGGGATGACGCACGCCGCGCGGCGTGTGAGTTCTGGGCGCAGGGAAGCGATGATGCGCGCTTGTCCGATGACGTTCGGTTCTTTTGTGCAAGCAACGCGCAGCTGCTCGCGAAATGAATCGTCGGGCTCTGTCTCTGGCGAGCGCGGCAAGCGGATGGTTGGCATCTCGTGCTGTGCGTGGTAGCCGCCGGCCTCTGGTGCAGCCTATTGTTCCTTGACCCTGCAACGCGCAAACCGATGTTCGGATTCGCCGTGATCTCGTTTCTAATTATGGGGCTAGCGCAATTTGTTCAGCGTCGCCGAATAGAACACGAGTGAGTCGATAGACGAGCCCCAAGCTCGTTCCTTCTCGAAATCTTTAGGAGACTGCACGAGCGGCTGCCGGCGGCAGAAGCGCATTGAGACGCGTCGCAGTGATCCGAATGCGCGCACCAATCACGCTACTCGGCTGCGACCTCACGTCGCCGGGCACCACCACGCCCTCGGGGTAGTGCCGCCCGGTCTTCCATTCGGTCGATTCGACAAGGCGAATGAAGGTCGGTGCTTCGGGATGTCTCTCCTGCGCCACCGCCACAGACACGGGTCCCTGCGCAATTGCGGCAGGAGACGACGTCATCAACAGCAACCAGGGCAACGCCAGCGCGACCATTTTCATCTGGCCCTGCAAAACCTCGAATGTCGCCGAAGGGAGAAGAAGTGCTCGATGTTCAACATGATCGTTGGCATCATCCCATCACCCCTGTCGGAACTACTTGTTCTGCGCGATCACATCCGCGAACGCCTGCTCCATGACGCGGTGCCCAGTGGTCGTGAGGTGCGTTTCGAACGGCGACGCGGCATGGCGCTCGACCAGGAGGAGACCGTTTCGGCCAAGGAACGCGTGGTAGACGTCGACGACATAGACATTGTTCGGGAACTGTCCTGCGACCTGCGACAGGAGGTTGTTGAAGGCGCTGATAATCTGCCCGGTGAACGGCAACACGGCTTCGATTTCCGGGATCGTGTACTGGTTTGCCACGAAGATCTTGGCGTCCGGCACACCGCTGCGGAGCTGGAAAAGGATGGCCCCGAGGTTTTGTGCGTACGCGCCGAGCACCTGGTTGGCGAACTGGAAAATCTCCGCAGGGTCCTGATGGGTTCCTGCGAACCTCAGGATCGCCAGCAGGTCGTTCCCTCCGACCGTCAGCGTCACGTACTTTGGGTTGAATCCGCCGTCGGCGAAGGGAATGAGCGCCTGCGGCACCTGATGGAGCAGCACGTCCTGGCTCGTCGCGCCCGGCACGGCCGCGTTGCAGAACAACGCGTCAGCGATGTGATCGAACACACCATCCTGGTACAGCAGGTACGGGTAGGCCTGCGTGACCGGCACCGCTTTGTAACCAGCGGCAATGCTGTCGCCGAGCGCCAGATACCGCGTGGCATCAGCGGCGTGGACCCCCGGAGGCTGAGCGAGCGACACCGACGGCGTGGCAAGAGCTCCCACGGCCAGGACTGCGCTGGTCAGCCAGCTGCGTGTAATGACGTTGATCATTTCAGACCCCCTCCTCGAGACATGTGCGGCGTTGATGAGTGACACGGCGACACCTGCCGGATTGCGGTGTCTGATGATACTGAAGTGGCGGAGACCAAAGGTTACAGACTCGTCCCGGCCCTTCAAGGAAGGCGCGCTGAAAACCTGTCGCCCTTACCTGAAGCTCGACACCTCAAAAGTGAAGATCTCGACGGCGAACGGCCCTCACGCCACGATCCTCGGTCTCGGATCGAACCTCATCGTCGACGGCGCAAACGGGCGGCCGGACGTCGATCGGCTCGCCCTGGCGCGCATCATTCGCGAGCTCGGCGTCGAGCCGTAACGTTTCTCCTCCACTCCTGCACAACACCTCATTAGCCGTAACGTTCACCGCGTCGCGCTTCATAGCACACCGAGAGGTGACCGATGAAGCCCTGGACTGTCGCGGGAACATATGGTTCGAGGAGGACGTCATGAACCGTTCGGTCACGAGAGCCCGGGGCATTCTCGTGTTGATTGGAGAGTGCAGTCCGCCTTCGCGGGTGATAGGGGGCAGAGTATGAAGACATCGATCGGTCGCCTGGCCCTGCTTGCCACGAGTCTCGTGGTCATGACGCATGTCGCTGCCGCCCAGGAGCCGGTCCACGCATTCGAGGACCTCCAGATCAAGCCGCGACAAGAGGTCATTGTGAGGGGCGAGGACGGCAAGACTTTTCGTGGCCGGGTCGTATCGTTGAGCGCGAACCAACTTGAGGTCGAGCGGCGTCGTTGGAACTTCAGGAAAGAGACTCGCTCTTTCAACGAGGAAGCGGTGCGAACCATCCGTCGACGTGACT
>Ga0209343_10004786_pt1 | contig 16655 bp, 9 predicted proteins | sample RifCSPlowO2_02_FD_184026 | JGI IMG/M metagenome (GOLD analysis project Ga0209343, IMG submission 184026) | Groundwater microbial communities from Rifle, Colorado - Rifle CSP2_plank lowO2_0.2 (SPAdes) (version 2) | ecosystem: Environmental > Aquatic > Deep subsurface > Groundwater | place: Rifle... | reverse complement strand
TAATTGGGTGTCCGCACCGCCGACATCGGGTCTGACCGTTGCCGAAATGCGCGAACAGGATCTGCTGTGATTTACCTCGACACTTCGGTGCTGGGCGCGATCTTTTTTCGAGAACCCGGCGCGGCCAAACTTGTGGCTCAACTCGAAAGCCAGCGTAAAGCGAAGCTGATGATTTCGGCCTGGACTTTAACCGAGATGGCCAGCATCGGCGGCATCAAACAGCGGACGGGCGCCATTGATGCCGAGACCCGCCAGCAGTCAATCGCCAATTTTCAGCGGTTTGCATCCATGCACCTTGTCACGGTAGAAATTGATCCGGCGGATTTTCGTACCGCAGCGGTGCTCATCGAATCGCCCGCCGCCCTGCGGGCAGGGGACGCGCTGCATCTGGCGGTCGCTCGCCGCTTGGGCGCCCGAATCGCCAGTCTCGACCACCGGTTGTGTGCAGCGGCTGAGGTGTTGGGTATGGCCAGATTTGAGCTTACGTGAGAACGCCATTTGTAATTACCCGCAACGACTGAAAAATGCTAAAACTCCAACGCCGACTTGTAGCGCAAGGGCGTATTTGAGCCACGCGCACACAGACTTAATTTGCGTTGGGCAATGTCATGAGCAGTGCTGTTCCCAATACATCTCTATGCATCGCTTGGAGGAAAGTATGAAATATCGAGAGGTTTCAATCTTCACAGGCACTTCTTTTAAATTGCCTGAACATATTCGACGACTTGATAGTAAACGAACTCATGGATGGCAACTACGGTACGGAAAGTGGATGATGTTTTCCGATCATAGCAATGATGGAAGCGGAGCCAAAGCGTCGCTTGCTGCCGCCAAACAAGAGCTTATGAAACGTATTGATGCCTTGCATGCTCCAACAGGTTTGAGAACTGAAATAGTGTCATGGAAAAATAGCTCGCTTCCTGTGGGCATAAGCTCACCTTTTTTGGCGTAGTAGCGACGAACATATTCTCCGTGCATTTTTGCGTATTCTTCGTCAGGAGACGTGGAGATTCCCAGAACGCAATATTCGCTCCCAGAGTTCGGGCGCAACGCGGTCTCGTCAGCCGTTGACCCACGATAGAAGATTCTGCTTTGGTCAAATCCACCCATTACCGCCCATCTCCTTCTAACACGCTGTGCCATGTGTGGCATCTATCCCGCAAGAATAGCAGGGATGCGGACAACGCAAGCACACGGTTTGATTATATACTGACGGCCTTATTTTATTGCCTACCCGCCCAGTGTAGAGGCAAGGACGGATGCGAGCCGTGGCGGAAGATTGATGCTGTGTGAACAAGTCGTTGGAGGTGCCGAGTTGGCTTCTTCTTAAATTATATTGGGTTCAACTTATGTGTGCATCCTCTTCTGATGGCCAAGATTCCACTAGCCCACCCGCCAGCGCGTGGGTTCGTTTTTTGCGCTCATACGGCCCGACTCCAAATAATGCCAATCTTTTTGACGAATATGTAACGGGTGCGCTTGGTCGCGCCAAGGTTCAGCCCATAACGCTCACGAGTCCACAGCTGGACAAAATGAAGGAACGTGTGGCTTCTGGTGCGCCAGGGTCTATTCTTATAGCGGGGACTGCCGGTGATGGAAAAACTTATCACTGCCGCAGCCTTTGGGTCTCGTTGGGCGGAAACTCCCGAGAATGGGCCGATCATACTCTAGTTAAAAAGCTCAAATTGCCTGATGGGCGCTGCGCAGTTTTTGTTAAAGATCTGAGCGAACTAAACGATGTCCAGAGCGACGAGGTTTTGGGTCTGCTGGAGCGTTCGGTCTTAGGTTCGGAGGATTCCGATTTTTTGGTAGTGGCGGCCAATCACGGCCAAATACTTGAACGCCTGCGAGACATAGGTCTACGTCAAAACAGGGTTAACCCTCTTAGAAAACCAGTGCAGGATGCGTTCCTGTTATCGGGTCAGGTGCCCGATAGGCTTGCAATTTACGATCTTAGCAAGGCATCCCATCGTCAATCCCTCGAAGAAGTCTTGTCGAGTGTAGCCGGGCACCCAGAGTGGGAAAATTGCCTCAGATGTCCGCTTCAATCGGCGGGACGAATATGTCCTATTTTCGAGAATCGCGAGCGCCTTCTTGGCGCTAAGGATGGCAAACAATTTGCACGAAAACTTGGTGACCTAGTTGAGGTGGCAAGACTTAATGGTTGGCATTTACCTGTGCGAGACCTGCTTGCTTTGGTCGCGAACATGATCCTGGGGCATCGGGACGCCAAGGAAGGATTGATGGCTTGCGCCGATGTCGCCAGGTATCAAGATGAGGGAACCACGGAAAAAGGAAGCCTTTACGACAATATCTTCGGAGCCAATCTTCCCCGGAGGAGAGCTCTGGACCGCCCTGTATTTAAGGCGCTAGCCTCATTTGGCATAGGTGAAGAAACCTCCAACGGTGTTGATGGCTTGCTGGTCTACGGAGCCAATGACGTAAAACTTGCAGATGCATTCTCCCGACTGGTCGCATCCGATCCGGTATACGGAGCAACAACTTCTTTTCTGGCTGCCCAGCAACGCTATCTGGAGGGCGAGGAGGCTGCCCGCCTGGAGAATGGGGCTGCCGATTTCCTGGATAGATTGGAGGCTCAGCGCCGCCGCCTGTTTTTTACATTGCCCGAGACGGAAACCGACTATCCGTTCTGGGGAATGACGGCATTTCGATTCGCTGGTGATTATCTGGACTTGACCAGGGCATTGGCCGAACGTAAACCCGTGAACGAAACCGTTCGCGCTCGTATAGTTCGAGGACTGAATCGTGTCATGACAGGACTGCTGATCGAAAATACCGATCGTATATTTGTTGCTAGCTCCGGTGGTTTCACCCAGTCCAAGATCAGTGTTCTCTGCGACACAGAAGCTCCCGCCAGACGAGTGGGCGGGATCGGGATGTTGATAAAACTCGACACACAGACTGGGCGTCCGTCGTTGGATGTGGCTTTGGCGCAGGGTACAGCAGGCTCGGTCACCTTCAGTCTCTCTTCCGTCCGTTTCGAGTTTTTATGCCGCGTCGACGAAGGCTATTTACCCGGCAGCTTCTCCAACGAATGCCTGGAAGATATGCTGGCCTTCAAGGCCAAACTTTTGCGCAAAGCGGAGTTGCTTCGGGATATCAGGCAGGATGAAGACGAGGAGGAACCTGGGGCGCAGGAGGGAACCCTGACGCTGAGCTTCATTGAAATCGAGCAGAACGGACACGGATTTTCGCGGCCCGTCACCGTAAGGATCGGCTTATGAGGCATCAAATAGATGGCGTTGATTTCGCGGTTGATGAGCACATTTGGGGGCATCGTCTTTATGATGAGCAGCTCCCCCACCTGGCAGTTCTTGAGTTCTTGGGCGTTTTGGGTTCGAACAAGGATACCCCGCTGATAGCGGGTCCTGCCGACCGCGTTCGCTATCGCCCACAAAGACAGATAAGGCTTCGGGGGTTGCTGTTCAATAATCCATATGTGGAGTCCGTGAGCGAAAGGGCCATCCCCGACGATGATAAATGGAAAACCTGGAAAGAACTTTTCTCCGAGGATGCGACGGGACTCGGCGACGATGATATGGAATACCTACGGAAGGTATTCTTAAGCTTCGATGATTTTGCCAAGGCTATAGAACTACTGCGGTCCTCGGCCTTCGAGGCGCGCAGCAACAAGCGTTGGAGTTCGAAGTTCGTTTTCCCGTTCGGCCCCGACGCACTATACGAAGACTTGCGGGTCGAAGCTGGCGGGGCGTCGAACGACCGTCGATTCTTCGCACGCACTGGGGAGTTACTATATCTGATGTTGAGCAGGTCCACGCGGGGGCCAGAGTTGGGGCAGAAACTGATCGAGCGACTATACGATTCGAAAGCGCCGATGAACAGGCTCGTTAAAGCTCTCCAGGGCGAACCACAGTTTGCCAATGAGCCACGGGATGTCGGCTACCTGCCATACGCCTCCAATCCCCGTTTCGACCGGCTATGCGAAGACTGGATGGCGATTCTATCTCGGGATATGCCGATCTACGATGCATTGGAGCATCTGATCACCAGTGCGGGGTTAAATCTCCTTCTTTACTTTCTTGAGTGTGGCAAAAAGCAGTCGGGCGACGCCGAGCCTGTCGAAATCCTCTGCGAGATCGTCTCCCGCGAACGAACGAAAGTCAGAGCGCTTTCAGGAGACTCCTACCAAGCCAACCAAGCTCTGTCGCTTCGAGCCGTGCGTGCTGTCGTCGAACAGATCAAGCTTACGGATGTTTGGTCCGCCGCATTGGGTTCGGGAGACCCAGAAGGTGAATGCGCCAAGCTGATGAGAGAGAGTTTTCAATGGCCGCCAGTTGATGGCGAATATGAGCGACTTTCGGGAGACGAGCTGGTGCGTGAACTAGCCGAACGAGCAGAATCAAGACACGAGCAACATTTCGGGAAAATACATGCGGCATGGTCCCGCGCAATAGGGCTTAGCTCGCGACGTTTGGCTCGTCGGACCAGGTATGCTCCCAACGACAGGCTATTGAAGACTCTGGTTATAACCGTCGTCGATGACCGCATGCAGTTCGATGAGTTCTTACAGGAAGTTTGCCGACGTTACGGTCTTGTCATCGGAGACTTTGAAGGTGCCCACCTGGTCAGAGAAAAGCAGGTAGACCAGGAAGCTCTGAGCGAAAACCGGGGAAATCTGGAAACTCGCCTGGTCGGGTTGGGCCTGGTCAGGAGACTCTCTGATTCATGTTCCTTTGTAGAAAATCCTTTCGGCTCCAAGGGAGATGACTGATGCTCACGGATAGAATTGTTGGGCGCGTCGGTGCCGATATTTTGCAGCGAAGGCTCGGCGATGCAAGGCAGAGCGATGGAACCATGCCGGATTCTGCAGCGCTATTCAGGCTCGACAAGTTGGCCCCAGGGCAGATAGCTTCGATCGTGCGGGAGATACTCGCGAATCCGGCCCTTAGTTCACGGGTGGATCTGCGCATTCCAGCCTCTTTAGTGGATGGACAGGGGCTGCCCGAGGAAGCGTTGACGGCACAGAATGCCGGTGCGGTGCGAAACGCCGGAACTACCAAAGAGGCATTGTTGACGGCCAACGGGAACGAGCACAACCTTGCTGATACCTTGGGCCATGTAACCGCTCTTGGGGCGAAGGAGTTCAGGGCGAACGAAGATGTATGGGTGGATGCGACCTGTCATGTGGCGGGCATCGCCCCGACCCATGACGACCGTGCCGTATTCCGTGGGGCACTGAAGGGGCTGATGGGAGCTTCCGAGTTAGCTTTGAGCCAGCTTGGAGATTACTGCGCGCTGGTGAGTGAGGCTACATCCGCCCACGGGCTTCCTATCCGCGACGCGATAGGCTGGGCGTTGCCCCGTGCCGGACTGCCGAGGGACACCTCTTTATTTTCCAATGCTAAAACATACGGGCCTTCGGTAGGCCCATGGCGTAAGGCGTTCGAAAAGTTATTCGTGAACCGGGCTCCACTGTTGGCGCGGTTGCGACCCAACGGCCAGCCCCTGGATCCAGAGGAAATGCGCCAGAGGCTGGATGAGAATGCCAGCTCTATCTCGGATAGCGTGCGGGTGTCTCTCGAAGCGTTCATCAATGCGCTTCCTGGAGACGAACATACCGCCGATGAGATCGCGATGCTGGAATGGGAGATGGACGGTGTTCACTTTATCTTCGATAAGCCCAGGGAGCGCCAGCAGGGTTTGGCGGATTCCACCATCCATTTTTTCGACCACGATTGCGAAGATACAGATGTTCTGGAAGAACGCTGGCGCAAGCACCTAGAGGATCTGCGAGCCAGGGAGAAGCGTTCGGATTGGAACGAAGACGACGAGACCTTCTTCGAGCTCCACCGTCGTTTCATCGAACAGAATCCAAGGCTCCATGCCAGGTGGGAAAAGGTCATCTTCGGTAAACCCATAGAGTGCCACGACTTCTTCGATGGGTTTGCCAGTGTGGCACACAGGCTCGTGGTTGGAGCGGGGGAGCCACAAGGAGAACGATTCTTGCGTTTCACCGTCTCCAAAGGTCGCAAGGAATGGCGCGAGCGCTTCAACCACGATGTCGGAGCTTACTTCTCGGCGATGTACCGTGGACTCAAGGAACTGATGGGTTCCAAAGTTGATTGGCGCGTCGAACGAATGGGGGCCGCGAATCTGCCCGATCCGTTGTTCAACTTTCCCGCTTTCTTCGAGAAGGAGAAAGAGATCAGGGGCAACAAGCTGAAATTGGTTTCATCGCTTGCCAAAAACTCTGTTCAGATCAAGTTCGAGGTGGCTCTTGTCGAACGCATCGGCCAACAGGAATCCATTCTGGAGAAAACGCAGCTGCTGTGGGTCTACCGCCCCGAGTCGATCGGCCTCTCGCTGGTCGATGACATGATGAGACTCAAGGATAAAGGATCGGTCGGTTGCACCGAGGTTCCGAGAAGGCTCGTGAGCAAGAAGGGCGGAGTGCAAAACGTTTCGCTGCTCGACACGGGAACATTGGAGGCTACTTATTCACGGGATGCGGGGTCGCTGGTGCCACCGCCCAACCGGTTGCGCAGTTTCCGTGCCGAGATCAAGCGCAGAATCGACGAATTGGCTGCGGATGGGCGGCTATCCGATGAACAGCGCGATGAGTTGCGCACCGCTTGGGATGGTTTCGAAACGGCCTACATCCAGGCCCTGGCCGATTTCATCGGAACCGGTCTTCACGGTGAGGCGGTATTGCACCAGGCGGAGTCGTTCGGAGCGTTGCTGCGTGCTTTGGCCATCCATGCCAGGGGGGATGTGTGCCGCTCCAAGTTGGTCGCCGAAATTTTATCTATAGGCACGGTGAGAGTTTCTGGAGAACAGCCCTGCCTGATCATTCCGCCTTGGCACCCGGAGAGGATGAAGGCGTTGGCCGTGAAAACCCGACGTGTCGCCGGACTCGTGACGCATGTGTTGAGCGGCGACAACGTTTTGTTCGGCGACCGTGGAATATTCTTCCGCGAGTTTTCGGAAGAACTCGCGCATCCATTTTATCCCGAGATCGCCGTGGTTCAACGCGGTGGTGCCCCGATCCTCGTGTCCGAAACCAGCACCGTAAACGGCTACAGCCTTCTCGAACGTCCGGTGCGTGGAGATGAGGATCTGTTGACTGATGTAGACCCGTCGTCGGCGGCGAAACAGGTGCGGGAGCTGATAGAACGTTACGTTGGGTTGCAGCCCCACGAAGCATCCAATCTCAGTGTTCTGCTCTACAACGCGGATGCCGCAGAACTGCCTCTTGCCGTCGTGCGCGAGCTCTCCAGCATGCAATCGGAAATGGATTTCCAATGCAACGTTTCGGTCCGCCATCGCGACCTGTCGAAGCTTCGGCGAGTCTATGCTGAGCTCGTGACGAAGGCCGGTGACGACCCCGATTTGCCTATCGTTAGCGAGACATCGGCAAACTTCATGTCCAAGTTGCGCATTTCGGTGGCACCTCCTTCATCAACTCCTGCGAAGGCCAACGATGGATTCAGGGCATTCGACGTCGCTTTTCTTCACGACGTCGTATCGAGAACGGCGACGGTCGATTGGATCCCCGTGGATTGGACGAATGACCGTCCGAGCCTGGAGCACGCACCGTCCCGCTGGTCCTATAGGAGCGTTTCGGGTGAGAACGAGCTCAAGTCCACCACGTTCTTGACCTGTCCGAGGCAAACAGCATCGGGCTGGGCGTATGTCGGTGCGGTCGCATCCGTCGTCCGCCAAACGGATGCGTCCGCAGGAACAAGTTTTTTACCATCCCGCCGCATCTCTTTGCAAAACGAACTGTTGAAGGGAACGCTCGACGACGCGCACGACTTGGCCGAATGGGTGGCAACCTACGACGAGCTGCTCGATAAGCGGCAGCTTCAAGCTAACGGGGTCACGGTGGTAAGGTATCGCAGAGCTTCCACCAACGGGCGGAACATGATAGTCAGCTCGACTTCCGAGCTCAGGTTGTTGGGCGTGTTGGCCCGCAGGAGACTCGGCGAGTTGGGGCTTCCGTTCGATGCCGATGAGATGGCGAAATTAGCCGACCGGGTTAAGAAAGACGCCCTGTCCATTTCCGGCGATATCGTATTGCGGGCGGCCAAGCGCGGGGTTTCGGCAGGCGAAATGATAGGCCTCGTGATGAGCCGGTATCTGCTCGAACGCGAGTTCAAGGTTATTTCCGGCTCCGGATTAAGGCCGACATTCAGTGTTTTTTTCTTGCTGGACGATTACGCCGACTGGCTCGCCCAGAAGGAAAACCGCATCGCCGATATCTTAGGCTTGTGCGTCGAGGAAACCGAAGACGGTCCTCTTTTGCATGTGGCCGTTGTCGAGTCGAAATATGTGTCCGGAAGCAGTGCTGCCGAAGCACGCCGCTCTTCGAAAGCGCAGCTCATGGCTACTCTCTCGACCTTTCGTGCGGCACTCTTCGGCGACCCTGGGCGCCTGGACCGCGATGTGTGGTTATCCAGGTTGGCCGATTTGCTCATCGACGCGGAGATTCCGCCGGGATGTTCTGGACTGCTGGAAAGAGTCAGGGCCAAATTGCGCGATGGCGAGGCCAAAATCTCGCTCCGGGGTTATTCGCATATCTTCGTCCATTCTGCTGATCCGGCGACGGGCCATTCGGGTTCGGAGCAGGTTATGATCGATGAGACCGACGGGATACAGGCGTGGCAGGAGGTGTTTGACCGGTCCGAGTTGCGCAGCCTGGTCGAATCCTATTCGCGAAAAGAAGACCCATCATCTATCAGAAGCCTGCTGGGAACTGGTCAGCCGTGGATTTCTGCGGCACCACGCCTTCCGGCACCCAGGGTTGCCTGGATTTCCATGATCGAACTCCTGACCCCAAGCGTAGGGACAGTAGCCGAGCACATCCCCGTTGCCGCATCTACTCTGTCAACTCAAGTGCCGGAACCTACCACCGAGCAACCCGCTTCGGTCACCCAACCTTTTAAGCCTTCCGAACCAAGCCCGTTCGGTGCTGGCTTGGGCGAGCTCATCGCAGCCAAGGCAGCCGTGCTCACGGCGGGAGTCGATGAACGTGAGGCATGGGCTAAAGAGACGACGCGCAAGCTCAAATCCGCACTGAACGGATACGGGCTTCAGGCGGCTGTTTTGGGAACCAGGCTCACGCCTAATGGATGCTTGGTTAGACTTGCGGGTTCGGATCGGTTGCGCATTGAAGATATCGAAGCGAAACGGATGCAGTTATTGACGACTCACGCCATCAATCTGGTCACCGTGCAACCAAAGCCTGGCGAGATAGTCGTGACGATTGCTGGTTCGAAGAGGCAGTCGGTTTCGCTTTGGGACTTGTGGGCACGAAGGTCTTTGAACAGGAATGCTGCGGGCATCAACACCTCTTTTGTCCTCGGATTGCAAGAAATAAACGGTGCGCTGCTGTATCTGAATCTGGGAGGAGAGTTCGGCGGACTGGCCTCACATGAGCCGCATTCGTTGGTTGCCGGAGCAACGGGAAGCGGCAAGTCGGTGCTGATCCAGGCGATGCTGCTGGATATCGCAGCCACCAATCCGAAAGGTCTTGCTCAAATCGTCCTGATCGATCCGAAGATGGGGGTCGATTACTCGGCACTCGAAGACCTTCCTCACATGCGCGAACCTATAGTTACGACCAGAGAGCGGTCAACAGAAGTCCTTTCGGCACTCGTAGAAGAGATGGAGGGTCGATATCGGCTGTTCGCTTCGGCGCGTGCGCGGGACCTTGCGACCTACAACGCAAAATCGCCACCATCAGACAGATTGCCGATGGTATTTCTGGTTCACGACGAGTTCGCCGACTGGATGTTAGACGACGATTACAAGGGGGCCGTAAGTGCTGCCGTCCAGCGCTTGGGGGTCAAGGCCCGCGCCGCAGGCATACACCTTATATTTGCCGCCCAACGTCCCGACAAGGATGTAATGCCCATGCAGCTTCGCGAAAACTTGGGCAATCGTCTGATTCTAAAAGTTGCCAGCGAGGCGACCTCAAAGATAGCGCTCGATAGGCCAGGAGCCGAGTTGCTGCTCGGCAAGGGACATTTGGCGGCCAAGCTGAACGGCGAGCAGGGATTGGTTTTTGCGCAAGCCCCATACTTGTCAGATGAGGATATCGGTTTGGCAGTTAAGGCGATACAAGCCGACAATGCTGTTTGAGAGCGGTATCGCAATCCTTATTCAGCCGGTGGCTGAATAAGTGGCTCTTTGACGTCTGCCTCTGGTGGCATTAAAGATTCTTGGTCGAACACCGACAAAATAATGCCCGACTTGGGAAGGTTCTTGTTATGGAATAACACGATATCAATGTCGATTTTGAAACGATTGATTAAGCCGATGACTTTTCCATTCTGAGCTTCAATATCCTTGTAACCCTGGTTTCTCGCACCAGGCAAGGAAACTCCTTTTTCCAATGCTTGTAGAAGATCGTCAGAGTTGCGCAAATGCTTGATGATTTCGTGTGCGCCCTGATGAACGGCTCCTAGATCGACCGATCCTATTGCCTGGCAGATAGCCTCGCAAGTAAGCTCGTTCCAGTAGCCCATCACATGCATCAACATTGAGTTGCTCGCGAGCTTCGTTTCGTAGGGATGCGGCATCGGCCTTGGGCATTTGCGCACGTGAACGCAACGAAAGGTAAGCATTGCGGCGGAGCAAGATGTTGAACCTGACCTCGACGCCATTTGTTGTTCCGGCATCGAATCCGTTCTTGATCAGTTCGTAGAAGGCTATGATATCCGAGCTTATCAGCTCGGAACCAAGCTCAAGAACAGTGCGAGCCGTGATTTTGAACATTGCTCATCACTCCTTGTAGATACCGTGGCGGCCTTTATTCGCATTGTATTGTAACTGGACGCAGGGAATTGCATGGTTTTTTGGCTTCTTGCTATTTATGGCAGATCAAACATCCACCACCACCTTCTTCTTCGAGGTAAAGGTCGTCTATATCGATGGGACTAACGACTTGTGGCCGTAATGGATTGACTCTGATACGGGCATACTCACGTTGTTTTCTGATTTCGAAATCGACGTGAATCGCGGCGATGCGTTCGGGTTGTTCAAGTTCGGTCAGTGACTCGCCTTGTGTCCAAGTGAAGGGCGACCCGCTGGCTAGAGCTGTCTTTTCGTAGGCTTTCGCCTTCTCGAACTCGTCAGGGTGTCTCTCGCGAAGCCGGACCCACTCTATCTTCTGTTGAAAGAAGCAGAAGGTGCATCCGCTGCGGGAACGCCACTCGTAATATTTTGGCATTCCGACACCCGATGCATCCAGCAGATCGTAGACTCCTGGCTTATCGATTCCGTGTTCGCGGAATGGCAGTATTACTTCGAGGTTTTCGTGTTGCGATACGAGCCCCTCGCGATGGTCTTCGTCGGCCCGGATGGCAACATAGCTGTAGACTTTGTCGCCCTTTTCCAGCCATGGGCGGATCCAGTTTTTGAATGGGAGTAGTTTGAGTTGCCGCGTGCACCAACGAGTTTTTGGGCTGGGCAGAAAATTCCCATACTCTCTGAGCCAAAAATCGAAATCGCGCTGAGAGTTCAGCCGGTCGATCTTCTTCCCGAGAAAACCTTCCAGCTTGGCTAGAAAATCGTAGACTTCGGGTAGCTCTTTTCCGGTATCGGTGAAAAAATATCTGATATTCAGATGCGGATATTTCTGGCGCATGAATATTGCCAGCGCGGCACTATCTTTCCCGCCCGACAGGCCGAGAACATGATGTTCACTCATGACCTGAAGTTCCTTGTCCTGGGTTAAGGTTTTCGAAAATATTCGCACCAACTTCGGCGATCGCGGCAAGAAATATTTCGCGCTTGATGTTGCCGGTGGCGAGTTTTGCCAGCAACTCACTGGCTAAGGTCTGGATGGCGAGGTTGTCGCTTTCGGATACATCGAAGGTTCCCGTCACCGTTCTTTTCGAGCCGAACACCACACCGATGGCACGTCTTGTTGCAGGTCGCCCGCGCACCTGGGCCAACGATTCCAACCGCCTGAACTCCATCGCCCAGGATAGCAGTTGGACCTCACCGGCATCGATCTCGTGGTCGGTCCAGTCACGGCTAGGCTTACCCAACGCGAGCATCAGCAAGCCTTCGACGTCTTCTATCGTTCCGGTGTAGTCGGTGAGTCGCATGGCAAACGCATCGAGCTTGAAATCGGCCCCCACGCCCGCCACCGTTTTGCCCCTGACGTTCATTTGGCTCAGCTCCCCTTGATGGTCGAGCGCACCGAAGAGTCGCTTTTCGACTGCCCGCAGGCGGGATTCGAACGCTTCCGTCAGTTCGCCGGTGATGGCCGCTATTTTGTTCGCGAGCTCGACAGGATCAAGGGTGTCGAGAACCAAAGGCAGGTCCGCGAAGAGCACCTTGTGGGGGTCGGAGGCATGAAGCAACAACTGGCGAACTTTCTTGGCATCCACTGAGAGGCTATTGGTGCGTCTCGTCCAATTGGGCAGTTGGAATACCAACGATACGAGCGCCCTTGCGGAATCGAGCGCGTCGGCTGCGACCTTAGTGCCCAATCGCTTGCTCAGCGCGGTGGAAAGGGCTTCGAGCATTTTCTTCTCGGTCGCCTCTATCCTCACGTAGCGCCAGCCGATGCGCTTGGGGTCTTGAAGCCATTCATCGACATGAGCTTCCGTGACATCCGGAGTGAACAGGCCCTCGACGTATAGCGCAAGATAATTGCGATGGGCCATGAAGAATGCGAGGGCGAATATCGGCAGAAGCCCAGATTTGATGCCGAACGGCGGTCTCGTCCAGACGTCGTAAAGTTCGGAAAGGCTTACGATTCGCCCGGACTCGATGATGAGTGATTTGGCGGCTTCCCAAACGCCGCGCATGGACTCGCTGCTGGCTGTTCCACCGGGATCGGTAAAGCGCCACACCCCCTTGACCTCGCGATGCAATCCGAGTGCGCGGACGATCGTATGATGCAGCCCAGCATCGGCTGAGAATGTGGTGTATCCCAGGTGCTGACGGTCGGAGTTCGTGAGCATGGCATGGAGAAGATCCCTCTGTGCCTTGGCCGCATTGGAGGAAAGCGCATTGCGATTGACCAGTTCGCTTTTTACTTGAGGTGAGCTGCTGTAGATCGTTTCGGCCACATCTGACGCCAGCCGCGACAGGCCTTCACTGGCCAACTGCCTCTTCGATTGCCCCTCGTAATACCAGGTAGCATTATGGAAGGCATCGCGCAGCTCATCGGACAACGCGGAACGCACAGCCTGTAATCGAGCCGTTATTTCTCTCATCGCGATGCTGTCGGAGTGCAGTTTCTGGCTGTTCTGACGGACGTATTCCAGAGCCGATAGCTCGCCTATCAGATCTTCTATTCTGTCCGCATTGGTAGGAGCCCCGACCAATAGTCCGAGCCCCTGCGTAAGGGAGGAAAGTTTTTTTGCGGTGCGGTTGCGGGCCGAAAGGTCGGTTCGTTGGTCAGCCAGGACCAGAATGAACTCGCCGCATTGGCTGCCGGATGCCTTGTAGTTGTTGATGTATGTCTGTGCCAGATCCTCATGGATTATCGAACGGGAGAACCAACGCATCGCACCGGTATTCCAGTAATGGCGGCGAGCCGTAACGGGGCCCAAGTCGAAGAGATCGCCGAGCCTAGAAAGATCGTGCGAACCCAACCGAACGGTGGCGTCGTGGACGGCGGCCTCTATGTCGAAATCGCTTCCGGCATAAACACCCCAGGCGTCCAGATGTTTTCTGAAAATTAGAATGGATGCCGATGCAAGCTCAGTAAGAGCTGCCTTGACCGCTGCCGGTGCCGATGCGGTAACGCAGCATTTCAACAGCTCGTTTTCGGCGGCAAGCCCCGAGCCGTTGCGCAGGAGTTCGATGAGTCCTACGGTCTTCACAAGAGCAACATGGAGTGGCGAAAAGCGTGATTCGGTGCGTTCTACCGCTTCGGCCCCTGCCGCCCAACGATGTCCATCGGAAGACGCGAGTATTGCGGGCTCAAAATTGGTGCGCAGATAATCCCAGAACTGAGACGGCCAATAATAGCTGTTCGGGTTGGCCTCCAATCCATCGAGCACTTCGGTAAAGCCGAGTGGCTCGGCGGATGCCAGGAAACTGAAAACGCTCCGTTCGTTTTGCCCGAAGCGTTTTTTGGATGCGGGGCCGAGCATCGCGGCGGTTACGGGATGTAGCGGCCAACAGGCATCCAGAAGTTCCCCTATATTCTGTGCCGCACTCGGCCTGCGTTTACGGATAACCTTCGATACGTGCTCTGCTATTTTTGCCGATGAGGAATGCTTGTAGTCCACGCGTAGCGCACGCCCTATCAGCGAAACCACTTCATCGGAGCCTGCGACCAAGGGGATATCGACGTATCGTCCTTGGACCTTCGCCCATTCTTGTTGCGCCGATTGCCCCAGACGCAAAGCGTATTGTTCGAATGACTGGTGCAGAACGCCTATGACGACAAGCTTGCCTTTACAGCGGCTCGCAGCCTCGGCTATTTCCTGGTAGAAGCCGATGTCTTCACCGGTATGCGATGCGTGTTCGAGGAACTTTCCCAACTCGTCGATCACCAGCAGCACGCCACCGATATCGTCGCGTGTTTCGGCTGCTCGAACGAGTTCGGTCACGACATCCCGTCTGCCATCGAGTTGGGGCTTTCTTCCTCTTACGCCTTTCAGGTTGCTATCTATAGCAGTGCCGATTTCATTGATGACGGGGGCACGCTTTCCCACGACGGGGATGACGGCCCAGGGTTTTCCACCGAAGAACTTCTGTATGCCATCGCTATTCGTAACCCCGAGGGCGGTCCGTGCTGCTTTCCTTATCGTTGTGTCGCCGCCCGCGAGAGAGGCCAACATCAGCGCCAACGACGATTTTCCACCGCCATATGGACCTGTCCAAGTGAAGGCCCGCTGTTGCGTATTGAGCAGATGTTTGGCAGTGGTCTCCAGCAAGTTCCGCGCTGAAGGTTGCAGGACATAGCCTTGCATCGCATCCACTCTTCCAAGATCCGCATCGAGTCGAACCGAGCGTAAAAATTGGCGGTTGACGGCAACGTGTTGGGATAGCTTATTTTGCATAAGCACCCTTCAGTGTGCGGATGATGGCTTCGTCAATCGTTCCTTTGCCGACACGGCTTACTTGGCGCACCCCAGACGAGTCGGTCCATTCCAGATAGTTGCGAGTGATATCGGCTATCTTGGATAGCCTGTCGCCGACCGAGTCTTCGTCCAACTTAAAAACACGTCCGGGAGAGCCGTAATCGTGGGCGATTGTATTGAAAGAAAGCGTGGACTGTGAAGTGCCAGTGGATTGTTCCCACCGTTTCCAAAAATCCAGCAAGGCGAAAGCGAATATCCCATCGGGTAAGGAAAACTGCGGCCCGCGATGGAAGTGATAGGTATTGTTTCCGACCGAGGACAACAACCCCAAGTCGGTTAGAAGAGGTTCCGCGCTGTCTTCTGTTGCGTGCTTTAGCGCAACCGAGGTATAGCATCGCAAACACACCTCGACATCTCTGACGAGGGTGGTATCGGATCGGGTCTGTTTCATCGTTGCGGCATAGTCCGCGATGAGAGCCACGATGTCCTTTGATTGAAAAGATTGGCTCTGAACGAAATTAAATACGATATACCAAGTCGCCGAACGTTTTGCCCTTCCCGCCAACAGCCAATGCACCAACCAAATGGTCGCATCGCGCTCCAAGTAGGGGTCGCAAGCATGTTCGCCGAACAGCAGATTGCCGATATCTCCGGGCTCGAAGCCGTCTACCTCCTTGGATTCGCGAATGACATCGCAGGCGAGCGCCCAATGGCGGATGGATGACACCATGTTTTTGCCGACGCCGAATCGCTCAATGGCATCGTCATCGGAAAAGACCCCTTTGGGGGCGTGTTTGCCAAAGCGTTCGATCTCGCAAAACGCCTTGCGCAACCAGAGTTGGCGCAATGGAAATGTTTCGTGCCCGGAAAACATGGGCTTGATATCGGAAGGAAAGTGTATCAGTGGCATGGGCTGGTTAACATCGCCAGTTGGCTAGTGTGGCGGACTGGCGAAGTCTACCAGTTCGGCTGCCTTTAGGATAGGTTCGGCATATTTAGGCATATTTCCCCACCTTGCGTCGCCAGGATTAGAGAGCCGAGAATACGATTTGCGAACCATAATCAGTCATCAATAACCTGTTGAATTAATGGGGCCTGCAAGCCTATACTCCCGATTCAACCACGCCTGCTTCAGAAAAATGATCGACCGGATTACCGCGTGAACAATGTTTTGGATACGCTATCCCAGATGATCGCTGTTCACACCACCCCGTAAATTGCAACACAGATTCTGCGCATAATTGCTCAGAACCTACCTGATTTTATTGTGCTTCCCACGCGACAATTGTTGCATGGAAGATATTCGATTCCTCAAGGCGTTATTCTGGTTTTCAGGCAAGATGGCCTCGATCTGAATACCGAGAATTGCCGCGCACTGGGTCGAAATATCAAATCCTTGTGGCGTTCTGGTGGGATGATAAAGGGAATCCACGCTGCTGTTCTGACGGAAATGCGTACAATATAAAAATAGGTGCCACGACTGGCATGGTTCCTAGCGGTGCAAAAAGTAGTCATTTTATTGTACGTTTTTAACTAATAGTTTCTTATCTTCAATGTCATGTGCTATAGTTCGCACCCTGTTTTGGGAGCAGGATGTCGGGAGTTCGAATCTCTCCA